>Ga0209573_1000363_pt1 | contig 101654 bp, 52 predicted proteins | sample TNRBio252014_DNA_FD_185870 | JGI IMG/M metagenome (GOLD analysis project Ga0209573, IMG submission 185870) | Wastewater treatment Type I Accumulibacter community from EBPR Bioreactor in Madison, WI, USA - TNR Reactor_6/25/2014_ DNA (SPAdes)... | ecosystem: Engineered > Bioreactor > EBPR >...
GCTGGGTCAGCAGCAAGCGGGCGATACGGCGGCTCTCCGGCAACATCAGGGAGCCAGCGGAGATTTCAGCGTTGTAAATGGCCACTCAGCACTTCTCTTCGGGCAGCGACGATCATTAAAAAATCATGATGAATTGTACGGGAGGAGCCCGACTGCGCCTTCTGGTGACTGGTTGAATGCTCGGAAACACGAAGCCAGCACTCAACACTCACCACCCACCACTCACCACCCAACGCCGTGATGAGCTGCACACCTCCGGCGCACTTTTCACGCAGACCATCAGTGCGATGATAAACGACCAGTGGCTCATAAACCGAGCCTGAGAACCAGAAGACGACAGCAGGCGCTACATGAGCGGCATGGAACGTATCTACCAGACATGGACGAACTGGCGATCTCGCGGGCGAGGATCAATTGCGATCTCCAGAGGACAGACCTCCCGGAACTTCGACTCAGACGCCCCGCTCGCCTACCGACCGGGACCCTTTTTCCGTCAGCCCCTCGACCGCTCGCCCGGTAGCTTTCCCGAACTCATCGGTAAGCGCCGCTACGACACAGCACCACTGGCTGCCCGACAGAACGAGCTCAGCGCTTACGCGATGCGCTGTCCTCGCACACCCAGCGCGCAAACGTCGCTTCGTCGATCTGGCCGGCCGCGACGGCGAGCACGGTCAGCGTCGCATCGGCCTGGCTGGCCACCAGGCGCCAGCCGTTGAGCGCCAGAAACACGCCGACCGCTAGAAAAGCGACGCGCTTGTTGCCGTCGACGAAGGGGTGGTTCGGGTGGTTCCGCGCCAGACCGACGCCGTAGGCTGCGGCCAGTTCGGCCACGTCCGGCTGGCCATAGAGCGCAAGCTTGAGTGGCCGCGCGAGTGCGGATGCGAGCAGGTTCTCGTCACGCAGCCCGCTCGCGCCGCCACGCTCGGCCAGGCTCTCGTCGTGCAACAATTCGACAGGTGATCCGGAATCCAGCCCGCCCATCTGTAACGGTCGCTCGCTCTCCTTCAAGCTCGATGTTTTCGAGCGGAGGACGAGATGGACAAGGACGCGGAGCGGAAAACGTCTCGTCTCACGCCACTCCATATTTCTCTCTTTTCTCTCAGCCACTTCTAATTCGCCATTGGGCTTGCGCCAGTCGAAGAGCTCGCCTACCTGACGCGGGAGCCAGGCATTCAGTCCTCACCCGCTTCGCTCGAACTCTCCAGCCGCCGCTCAGGCGAAACGCTCGGCGAGCAAATCCAGGAGCCGCGGCGCGCCATCGTCGGACAGCAGATCAGCCAGTCGTCGCTCGGTCTGCGCCCAGATCTCCGCGCCATCGGGAACTCTCATGAAGTGGGGCTCGCTGTTCGGCTCTGACGCATAGGAGTGAAGCGGCCGGTAAGCTCCCGCGGCGGCAACCCCACTGCGCCCACGGTGGAGGACGTAAGCACCGGCATTGCTCGGAAAGCAGGCGATTTTCTCACCGGCCTGCCAGAGGCTGCGCTGGAGCCAGTAGGCCGGCGCCCCGTGGTTGACCCAGGGAGCAAGGTCGCGCCGCGCGTAGATGTCGCGGCGCACCGCGAGAAAAGATGCTTGTGCCTCGGGATAGGGATAGTTCCAGTGGCGCAGTTCGCCGGCCGCGGCGGCACCGTCGTGAATGAACGGCTGTGCGAGATCAATGAGCGTTTCAGGGTTTCGAAAAATCACGTCTGTGTCGACGGAGAGGATCAGATTGGCCCGCTCGCCAACAGGGTCCCCCGCGTCGAGTTCGTCGAGGAAACGAAGACCTCGACGCATGCCGCGTGCGTGATTCAACAGGATGCGGTTCTCGACCAGAGAGATCCTCGGTGCGCGCCGGGCAAGCGCGCGTAGAAAGGCAATGCCGCCATCGCGCGATGCGTTGTCGACGACGACGACGCGACGTACGCGATCGCGCGCGCTCTGCTCGGACAGGGTGAGCAGCATCAGCTTCAAGAAAGCGGTGGTCGAGAAGTTTACGGTGACCACCGCAAAGCGTGGGTCGCCGTCAAATCCCGGCACCTCCCGCGCCGGCCCTAGCCGTTGCCACGCCAGTGCCCAACCCTGGTCAACACGCTGTTCCAGAGCCCGACGGAGGCGCCCGATCCGTCCACGAAGCGGTATGCTCGACATCATGCGTCCTCGACGAGGAGATGTTGTCTGACAACAGCCCTCCCCCGCTCCGCCGCTGCCGCCGCGCCCTTCCGCAAGGCGAAGCTGCGGCGCTCGGCAGCGCCAAGACGCACAAGCAAGCATTGCCAGAGCGCGGCGCAGGCGAGCACCACATTGCTCACCCGGAAGGATGGGGTCATGAGCATGGCGTCACCTCAGCCGTTGGCGAGCTGCAGGACAAAAGTATTGATTCCCCGCAACATCATTTCGATCGACACCGCGACCAGAACCAGCCCCATCAGACGTTCCAAGGCCACCACGAAGCGCTCGCCGGCGATGCGCTGGATGCGTTCGGCGAGCACCAGCACGACGGCGGAAACGGCCATCGTGATACACAAGGCGCCGATCCATTCCAGGCGCCGCTCCGGCGCCTGCGATACCAGCAGCAGCACGGTGGCCAAAGCCGATGGCCCGGCGATGGCCGGAACGGCCAGCGGCACGATCAGCGGCTCACCCAGCAATTCGGGCCCGTCGGTAAGGCCCGGTTGCGGGAAAATCATGCGCAACGCGATCAGAAAGAGGATCACCCCGCCGCCGATTTGCAGCGACAGCTCGCTGAGGTTCATCAAGCGCAAGAAGCCATCGCCGACGAACATGAAAGTCAGCAACAGGACAAAGGCAATCAGCACCTCGCGCAAAATCACCCACGCGCGGCGCTCGGGCGGCACCGAGCGCAGGGCATTGGCGAAAATCGGAATGTTGCCGACCGGATCGGTGATCAGGATCAGCAGGATGGTCGCCGAGGCGAAAGTGTAGTTCATCGATGGATGGCTGGTTTTTCAGCAGCGGATCGCAAAGCTCCAGGCCGAGAAAGATAAGCGATAAGCGCGGCGACTGTCTGCGTCGGGAAAGGCGATGATACGAGGTAATTGGCAGTGCAGGACAACAGCTCCGCCCGTTTTTCGCCGCGCAGCAACGGGCGCCGCTCCGCGCGCCTCAAGAAAGCACGGGAAGTGCCCGAACGGTCCCGGGCCCCGCTCCGAGCACCGCAGCACGGGCCAGGGCGCCATAGTCCATGTCGCTGTGAAAGATGTGGCCGACGGTCGCGCTGAGGATGTAATTCATGAGCAGAAATCCCGGTTCGGCGTTGTCGTTTTCCTGGTCCATCTGGTCTACCCGAGCGCGGATGAGCTGCATCTCGTCGAGCATCACCTGATGCTCGAAGCGGTGCTCGGCGAGGTCTTCGTAGCCCAATTCCGCCAGCACCCCTTCCTCGTAGAGGAAATGCTCCTCGAGCGCCTGATGAAGCTCGGCCGTCATCCGCTGCAACTGCTCGACATCGCCGTGCTTGCGCCAGACATCCGAGCTTTTCACCGCCAGGGCGAAGATGGCCTCGTGCTGGGCGTCGATTTGCGGCTGGCCGATATTGAGACGACCATCCCAGGCGATCAACTGCTTGAGCGAAAAATTCGTCAAGCCGTGAACCCCTGACATGCGACCGTCGAACATGGCGCGTGAGCTCATAGCCATGATCCTTCTCCTCTAGAATTCAGCGTTCTACCGCCTTGGTTTCGAGCATGGCCAGCCAGATCGCTCGCGCAATTCAGGGCCCTCGTTGTATCGAGAACTCGCAGCAGCTCCTTCGTCTTCATCAGGAAAATGAGCCGCCATGCCGGCGGTAAGCGCGTGGCGGGCGGGCTGGCTGCCTGTGCCCACCGCCGCTGCGTTGAAGCAGGATTTTTGCCTATCCTATACGACCCACCCACAACAAAACGATTCAAAAGTCTCACTTCTGCTCTTCCCGGAGAGATGATTTCTTGGCGATCGCAAGGCGCACAGAGGGCGCAGGTCAGCAGGGAAGCGGGCCAGCGGGGCAAGTGCGCGGCCGGCCTGCTCAGGGCGTGCCGCGATCGAGCGCGCGTTGATAAAGATCGACGATCATGGCGGCAAGATGTTCCGGCGAGGCGCGCCCGCCCTGCCCTTGCAGGACGGCCTTGACAATGCCTTCGAGCACGGCTGTGTCAAGCACCGGAGCCTCGGCCACAGCAGCACTTTCCGAGTTCACCGTGTAGGCGGCCCTGACTTGCGCGATGCCACGCGCACCGCGCCCGGTCGCCAGCCAGTCGACGCTGACGCCGGCCACGGCGGCAATGGCCAGAGCCTTGTCCAGCGGCGGCATGCGCCCGTCTCTGAGATAAGTCCTCAGCACCGACTCGGCCATGCCGCAGCGGCGCGCAAACGACGACACCGACTCGTCGCCGATGGCCGCTTTCAAGCGCGCTGCGAGCGCGCCGGCGTCGATGTCGGCAAACGGTCGCGGATCGAGGGCCCGCTCGGCTGTCGTCGTATTTGGCTTGGAGCCAGGATTGGCGGCAGATCCAGTCATTAACAACCTGTAAAAAACAAAACGAGGAAAAACTCGCAAGAAACTGTTGACATATCGCAACATCTTGCTGACAATCGGGCTCAGCATCATAGCAGAAAAACTGCAGTCCGAGCAGCCGGCACACGCTACAGGAGATGCAGGAGCTGCATGAGTTGCAGCCGCTGGTGACCCACAGACGACCGCTACCGGTCGCTGAGAAACGTAGGTTTTTTGTCCGTTGGCATTGAGTTTGGCAATGCGAGGGGGAACAAACATGCGCAAGTCCACAGGCAAGAACACTTGTCCCGACGCTCCAGACGCTCCCGATGCTTCCGATCGCGGCCTTCTGCCCGGTGAGCCGCCGCCCGCACAGCCAGCGCGCCCAAGCCAGCGAGCAGCGCCGCCAGCGCCAATACAGCTCGCAGCCACAGGCAGGCAACGCGAAGTTGCGGCGGCAAAGCTCCATTTCGAGGCCCTCGAACCGCGCATTCTTCTCGACGGCGATCCCGCCGCAGGAGTCATGACTCTTGCCGGCAGCATCGACGTTCCCGGCGAGCAGGATTACTACCGGTTCACCGTCGATGAAGCCAGCCGTGTCGTCCTCGACAGCCTGAGCAATCGCAGCGACTTGAGCTGGCGCCTGGACGGTCCCGGCGGCCTGGTAGGACAGAGCTCTTTCAGCGCCACCGATTCCCCATCCACCAGTCCGCCGGCCTACGATCTGACGCCCGGCCAATACCAACTGCGCGTCGATGGCGCGCAGGAGGCGCTGGGCGCCTACTCGCTACGCGTGATCGACGCCGCTTCGGCAAGCGTGATCGCGCCAGACACGCCGGTCAACGGCGTGCTCGAAGTCGGCAACCAGAGCGCAGCCTACCGCTTCCGTGCCAACGCCGGGGACAGCTACGCTTTCAAGGCCACGACGCCCGCCGCCGCTGCACTTTTCGGACGCCTGCTCGACCCCTTTGGCCGCCAGGAGGGCGTCAGCTTCGATGCCCGGCGCGATGGCGCGCGCTTCACCGTACAACACAGCGGCGAATACCTGCTCCTGCTCGCAGGCGCTATCGCCAATCAGGCAGCGCTGGCCTACGAATTCACCCTGCAAACGGTGGTTGACAGCGTCTCGCCACTGCGCATCGGCGAAACGCAGATCGCCCACATCGACCAGCCCGGCAAAGTCGCTCACTTCAAGTTTGATGTGGACGCGACGACAGAAGTCATTTTCGACCGCCTGAACAACGCCGGCTTCGCCTGGTCGCTGAGCGGGCCGGCCGGTCAGCAGGTCGCGCGCGTCATGGCGTGGCAAAGCACGCTCTTCGACGGCGTCGAGCGACTGCTGTTGCCGCCCGGAAGCTATACCCTGTCAGTCGGCCTCGACGGCACAGGCACGGGTAGTTTCCCTTTCCGCTTGCTCGCCGCCGACGCGGCGCCGGAGCTCGTCGCGAACGCAGTTACGAGCGGCCAGCTCGAGCAGGCCACCGCGTCGCAGATTTACAAGATAGCGCTCAATGCCGGCGACAAGCTCTTCCTTGAGCCGCGCTCGGTCGCCGGCGGCTCACTCGCCTGGCGCCTGGTCGATCCCTGGGGAGTGCGAGTCGCGGCCGGAAATTTCAGCGCCGTGGCGAATCCCGCCACCATGACCCGACCATTTACGCTGCCATCGAGCGGCGAGTACTGGCTGCTGCTCGATGGCGCGGACAACAACGCCGCCGACGTGGCGCTCGCTTACGAATTCTCGCTGCACGCAGTCCCCGATGTGACCCGGACGCTGACCCTTGGCGAGACCCTTGGCGAGACCATTTCCGAAGCCATCGCCAGCGCTGGCCAGTCGACGATCTTCACTTTCGATCTGGCCGAAGAAACGCAAGTAGCGTTCGAAGCACAGAGTCTGCGCGCCGATATCGTCTGGTCACTGGCCGGACCGCGCGGCAAAGAGGTCACCGATCGGCGTTTCGACGATAGCGGAGTCAGCGGGAGCAGCGGCGCCAGCACGCCCGCCAGCCACCTCAGTATCCTGACTCTACCGCCCGGCGAACACCAGCTGACGGTGCACGGCACAGCCGCCGCCAGCGGCGAGTTTTCCTTCCGCCTGCTCGATCTGGCGGCTGCGCCCGCGCTGTCGCTCGATACCACCAGCAGCATCGTCCTGCCCCCCGGCAACAGCACCCACAGCTATCGCTTCCTTGCCAACGCCGGCGACCAGATCGCCCTCGAGAACATGAGTGGCAGTAGCGGCGGCAGTGACAGCAGTAACAGCGCTGGCCAAGAAGTCATCTGGCGGCTGATCGACCGTTTCGGCCGCGACGTCGGCGCACCCACCGCCCTACCGGCTGCCGGCAACAGCTCCGACGTCCGGCTGCTGAGCAGCGACGGCGCCTACACCCTGCTGCTCGAAGGGCGCGTCGACGCGACGACGCCGCGCGACTATGGCTTCCAGCTCAAGCGCGTCGGCCATCTGGACCTGGCCGCACTGCCCACCGGTGAGGCAGTGCCTCTCGGCACGATGCTTGCCGGCCTGCTGCCCACGGCCGAAGCCACCCGGACCTATCGCTTCACGCTTGCCGACGACCGTCAACTGGTGTTCGACACGCAGGGTGACTTCAGTAGCGCCGTCTGGTCCTTGCAAGGGCCACGCGGCAGCGAAGTGGAGAGCCGCCCGCTTTACCGCAGCGACGCCGCCGACACCAACCCATTCCTGAATCTCCCGGCGGGAGACTACGCCCTGACAGTCAAAGGCAGTGCCGCAACAGGCAGTGTCTATGGTGACGGCGCCTACGCTTTCCGTCTACTCGACAGTGAGAGCTTCGAGGAATTGGTGCTCGGCCAGCGAGTGGTGACCATGCGCGTGGCGGCCGCCTCGACGATCGGCTACCGCGTTTCCGCAACGACCGGCAGCACCCTGATCCTGAACGCCGTGGATTCGGCTGGCGGCGTCTGGCGTCTGCTCGACCCCTTCGGACGCCAGGTCGCGGCGGCCTCGGGCGCGAGCATCACGACCAGCATCAACATCGCCACGACTGGCCGCTACACGCTGCTCAACGATGGCTACTACGGCGCCAGAGGCGCGTCAAATGTCGGCTTCACGCTTGCCAGGCAGACCAGAGTCAGCGAGGCGCTGGTCTTCAACCGCCCGATCAGCGTCAGCTCGGCCGGCGTCGGCAGTGTCGCCGAATATCGCTTCACCCTCGACCAGGCGAGCACTCTCGTCTTTGATGCCCTGAGCGGTCCCTTGAGTGGCCCCCCGAGTGCGCCATCCTCCCGCTGGATGCTTGCCGGTCCGCTCGGCACGGTACGCGGATGGACTTCCTTCCGCGACGATCAGGGGCAGATTTTTCGGCTAGGGCCTGGCGACTACCTGCTGACCCTGGACACTTTCAGCCCGCAGGTCGCGGAATATCGCTTCCGCGTCCTGAATGCCGACGCCGCCATCGACCTGCTCTCGGGGGCAAGCAGCAACGAAACGATCCCCGCGGGTGAAACGCGTCTCTATCGCTTCACCGCAGAAGCCGGCCAGCACAGCATCGTCTCCCAACTGAAGCTCACCGCCAACGCCAATCAAAAAGTCTCCTGGCAAGTGTGGGATCCCTACGACCGCCCGATCGCCACTCTCCGCACGAGCGTCACGGAAACCGAGTTGCCGAGTAGCGGCGAATATCTGCTGGCTGTGTTTCCCGACTTCGGCTACGAGGCGCCAGACTCTTCGCCACGACCCATTGCCTTCGCCTTCGCCCTGACGACTTCCCGTACGGCACCGCTGACGCTCAACGAGCGCAGCTTCGGCAGCATCGAGCGCGTGGGAGAAGGCGTCAGCTACGGCTTCACGCTCACCGCACCGAGCTCACTGCTGATCGACACGGGCCAAATTAGCGGCGCCGACGCTCGCGATTTCGTGTGGCGATTGAGCGGGCCGCGCGGCGTGGAAGCGCCGCTCAACGGCGCTGCTGGCAACGCGCCGCTGAACAGCTTCGCCAGTACGCGCTCCAGCGTGCTGTCGCTGCCCGCCGGCAACTACAAATTCGACGTAGCCAGCCCCACCCTGGCCACCGGCAGCTTCAGCTTTCGCTTGCTCGACACGGCCGACCTGCCGCTTCTTCCGTTCGAAAGCTTCATCCCACTGACTCTTAGCCCGGCAAGCGAGGCACAGGCATTCTCGCTGCGCGTCGAGGAGGACAGCGACTTCATCTTCACGCCTACCATCACGCCGACGCGCGACAGCGACTGGCGCATACTCGACAGCCTCGGCAGAGCACTGCTCAGCGGCCGCATGTCGGAGAGTAATGACCTCTTCAAACTGCCGGCCGGCAGCTACACCTTCGTCGTCGACGGCCAGCAAATCGACAACCGTAGCGATGACGGCAGCAATACCAACAGCGATAGCTATGAATTCGTGCTGCGCCGCCTGCTGGTCCGCAGCCAGGAAATGATGCTTGGCAGCGAAGTTTCCGGAGTTATCGATCAGCCCGGCCTGGTTCGCGAGTATGTTTTTTCGATCGACGCGCCGACGACGCTCTTTCTGGAGGCCCTGAGTGACAGCGACAATCTGAGCTGGGAGCTACGCGGACCGACTGAACTCATCCACCGCAACCGTAGCTTCGGTGGCCATGCCACCGTCGAGCCGATCCGGCTGGACGCTGCCGGCCTCTATCGACTGCGCATCGTCCCCAGCTTTGGCCGCACCGATGACTTCCGTTTCCGCCTGCTCGATGCCGGCCAGGCCGAAACCCTGCCTCTCGATAGCACGCAAACCCTACTCTTCGACGCCGCCAGCCGCCTGCAACTTTTCCGCATAGAGGGCACAGCCGGCGACCGCCTGAGCCTCGACGTTCTCAGCCTGAGCGGCGGCGCGGCAGCGCTGCGATTATTGGCCACCGACGGCCTGCAGAGCATCGTCAACGCTGCCGCCGACAGCAGCGACCCAGCAATTGCAGCGACTCTCCCGCGCAGCGGTACATACCTCTTGATCGTCGTCGGCAGGAGCGCCAACGACGCGCCACTGACGCTGCGCTATGCGGCGACACTAGTCAGCCCCAAGGTCGCGACACTGACCGTCGGCAGCGAGGCCGCTGGAAACACCCGGCTTCCCGACTTTGCCGATCAATGGCAACTCTCGCTCGACTGGCCGACACGCCTGCTCTTCGACGGACTCACCGCTTCCGGAAACCGCTGGACCTTGCGCGCCGCCGACGGCTCGCTGCGCGCCTCCGGCGTCTGCGACAGCAATACCTTTCTTGCCCTCGATGCAGGCGCCTACACCTTCGCCGTGGAGGCCGACCAGGTCGAAGGTGTAGGCCCCTACGCTTTCCGCCTGCTCGACGTCGGTGCCGCCGAAACGCTGGCGCTGGACGAGGAGATACGCGGAACCCTGGGCGCCAGCAGCGGCGCGCAAATTTTTCGCGTGCCGCCGGTGAACGATGGCGGGCCATTGACGGTTGCGGCCCGCAGCAGTGACAGCGCCGCGGGCATACTCAGTGTCTACGACGCTAACGGCATTCTGCTTGACGAATCCACGCTTCCGTTCGGCGAGCAGATCGAACTGGACAGCGCCACCGACGGGGAAAGTTTTCTGGTCCTGGAAATCGACCCGCTTGTCGCGACGTCGCTCAACTATGAGTTCAAGGTCCACCAGGCGAGCCTCTTGCGCGCGCCGCGTGGTGAACCCCTCGCTGGAGTCCTGGCGCACTCGGGCGACCTCGTCCGCTACCGAGTCAGCCTGCCGTTCGCTGCCACCCTGCCGACGCATGCCTGGGTACACGATGCTGGCTCGCGCGACATCCGCTGGCGTCTGCTAGCCGCTGGCGCAGATTCCGGCTCGGCTGACTGGTGGCCCAACAACGACGCCAGCTACACGGAACTGCTCGGCGTTGGTGACTACGAGCTGATCATCGAGGCGACAGCCGACCAGGCCACCTACCACCTGCAACTGCTCGCTTCCGAACACACGGAAGCACTCACCGCGACGGGAACGAACGGCCAGCTGACGAATGCTCGCCACGCCGTCGTCTACCACTATGATGTCCAAAGGGCTGGCGATCATCGGCTGCAGATCGCCACCGCCAGCGCGTCGCCCGTCCGCTGGGCAATCTACGACGCCGCGGGTCGGCAAGTGCAAAGCGGCGACAATCTCGACGTCAACGGCGCCGCCGCGACACATCACCTCGTTGACCTTGGCGAACTTCAGGTCGGACGCTTCATGGTCATCCTTTCGAGCGCCGCTCAGAGTAAGGACGAAGCCAGCGCCGGGGATGGTATTGACTTCAGCCTCGCCTTGTCGGCGACGACTCTACTCCCTGGCGATCGATTTTCCGGGCGTCTCTCCGATGACGAAGGGATGCGTAGCTACAAGCTGCATGTACCCACAGGCACGTATCTCCAGATCCACGACCAGGGCTCGGACGCCGGCGTGCAATGGCGAATCCGCGACGCGGGCGAAGCTCCCGATTCCGGCGACTGGTTCGCTCTTGGTCCGGCTCAGCCGGATGACGACGAGCGGGAAGCCGACTCGCCCGACCTCATGTATCTGTCCGCCGGCAACTACGAGTTCGACCTGTCGGCAGACGGCGGCGCCGCCTTCAGCGTGCAGCTGGTCGACCTGGATCACGTGCCGCAATTGTCGATCGGCGAAACCCTGGCCAGCTTCGCAAACGGCGAACAGGTCAAGGTCCTCCGACTCGATTCGACACTCTACGGACAAGAGCTGCGCCTCGACATCGACACCGAGTCAACCGAGGAGCCAGCCGAAGAACTCAGCTGGCTGCTTTTCGATAGCTGGTTCAACCTGCTCGCACAGGGAAGCGGCGCCAGCACCTCGATCGAGCTGCCCGGCAACGGTGACACCTACACCCTCGAACTGAAGCGAAAGGCGGAGCACGCAGCCAAGGGCATGCTGAACACGCACATCACCCTCGCCGCGTCCGCCCCGCAAAGGCTGCTACTGGACGAAGTGTGCGACGTCAGCCTGGACGCGTCGAACCTCTTCTCGCTCACCTACACTTTTTCGGTGACTGAGCGTAGCCGCATTGTCGTCGAGGCCTTTTCGGAAATATGGGATGTCGACTACGACATCCGCAACGCAGATGATCGGCAATTAGCGAACAGCTATCTGGGCAGCATGTACGACAACCTGTTTGAACTCGTACCGGGTGACTACGTACTACGGCTCTACACCAGCGCGTCGCCTGGCAATCGCGACGCGTCGTATGACTTCAGCTTCCGCCTGCTGAACACCGCGGGTACCGACCACGCGCTCCTGGACCCCGAACAGGAAGTCGCCGGCACCCTGACTCCCGGTGAACAGCAGACGCAGATCTATTACCTGCAGGCACGAGCCGGCGACATGCTTACGGTCGAAGTAAGCAGCACCATGCGCTTCGACCGCTATGGCTACAGCAACGTCACTATTGCCCTGTTCGACCCGCTCGCTCGGCGTCTTGCCAATCACTGGCTCGGCGGCGGCGGCGCTTTGCAGGAGACGGTCGAAGAGTCCGGTATTTACACCCTCGTCCTCTTTGGCGGCGGCTATCTTGCCGGAACCGTGAACTACACCATCGTGGCAAGGCGGGACGCTGGCGATGAGCAAATGCCGCTCGTCAGCGTGCCTCTCGTCCTGGGCCTGGAACATAGCGAAACGCTGGACGACAGCAGCGCGACCAGCAAGGCTTTTCGTTTCACCCTCGACCACAACGCCCTCGCACTGATCACGGGTCACACCGGCGGCAGCGGTGGCGCATGGGAAGCACACTGGGTACTGCGCAACGCGGCCGGCTTGCTTACCGGTGACCATGGCTACTGGAACAGCTACGAGGCCGGCACCGATGTGCTGACACTCGCCGCCGGCGACTACACGCTGGAGGTGTCGCTCGACTATGGCCCGGGCGGAAGCATCACTGTTCGGGTCGACAGCGGCACGAACGCCATCCAGGTAGTTGCCGGGCACGCTATCGGCGAGCTGATCAGCTTCGGCGACTCCGGCGCCAGCATCTATCGAGTCGATTTCGCGGCCGGCGACGAATATCTCCTCCAGGCTGCGAACGGAAGCGAATGGTCGATTCACGAAGCGGATTTTTTGCAGGCGCACTTGCTTGCCGACGGCGCGGTGCTGCGCTTTGTGCCATCGCAGGACAGCAGCTGGTATTTCGTGCGACGCCGGGATTTCGCTGGCGACTCGAGCATTTCCATCGAACGACCACAGCCGCCGATCACGCTCGAAAGCCGTATCGCCGGCCAACTGCCAGCAAATGAGGCCGGCGCAGCGCAGCACAACTACCACCTTCGGCTAACCGAGAGAAAGCTGCTTTACCTCGATGTGGCAAAAGTCGACTCGCCGCTACGAATTACCTTCTACGAGGGGAGCACAGTGCTCCAAACGATCTACGCCTACACGACAGCACGCCCCCTGGCGCCGCTCGCTCTTGAGGCCGGCGAGTACCGCATCGAGGTGCAGACGATCGATGCGACAAGCGGCGATACGACCTACGCCATGCGCCTGTTCGACCTCGCCAAGGTACCCACCCTGTCGCTCAACACAGCTGTCTACGGTCGTCTGCAGGCCGGCGAAGCGGCCATCTACGCCGTCGATCTTTCCGTAGGGACGCCCCTCGACTACCAGCCCGGCAAGCTCGGCGGACTGTACGGCTGGTGGCGCCTGCTCCGTAGCGACGGCGCCCAGGTCGCGGCGGGCTCTCTCGACAAAACGGTAACGACTGTCGCGGCACCGCCGCCGGGTCGCTACTTCCTCGTCTGGGACAGCGAGCAACAGTCGGCGGCTGGCGGAGAGGCGGAGTACCGCTTCGCGCTGAAAACGACGCAGCTGATCGCGCTTGGCGAACTGGTCGGCGGTGACGCTTTCGCCGCCACCGCCAGCGCGACCTATCGCTTCAGCGTGCCGACGGCGACGCGGGTGCTGATCGACCTGGCCCGTAGCGAAAGCGAGAGTGCCGCTTTCACCTGGCGGATTTCCCGCGATGGGCAGCTGATTGACCAGGGGAGTCTGGCCAGCGCGGCTGGTGTCGTCGATCAACTGCCGATTGTCGAATTGCCGCCAGGAAGCTATCAGCTTGATTTGACAGCGAACACAGACATCGAGCATAGCGACGATTTCGCTTTCAAACTACTCGACCTGGCGCTGGTACAGCCTTTGAGCCTGGGTGTCTCGATCAGCGGCGAGCGCCTGGCCGGCCAGGTCGCGGTCTTCAGCTTCGTTGCCGCCGCTGGCGACTGCTTGACGCTGGAAGAGCATTCCGGCGACCGCGAGCGCTGGTGGCTGCTCGACGAGTTCGGGCAGGAGCTGGCGCGTGGACAAGGCACGGGTAGTGCCGGCCCCCTCGCCCGTAACGGCACTTATTTTCTGCTCCGCGATGATGGCAGCGACACCCAAAATGGCTATCGCGCCACCTACCGCCACTTCGACTTCAGCGTCTCGATCGGCGAAGCAGCCGCGCCAGCACAGGGATTGAACAGGATCGTCAGCGCAATGATCGAGCCTGGCGGCAGCTTCGCCTATCGCTTTACGACCAGCAGCGCCGCCATACTCTGGCTAAGCCCGCTGAGCGCGAACTTCGCGGCCCACGTCGAGGTCCGTAGCGCCGCGGGCTGGCAAGTGTATGCCGCCAATAGCACGGACCTAGCCAACGCTGCCAACGTCGCCAACACTCCGCCACGCGCGATCAAGCTCCCCGCAGCGGGAAGCTACACTCTCGAACTGCGGGACCTCGCCGGCGGGCTGGAGGCCCGGCAGCTGCGCTTCGCGCTCAGCGAAACAGACGCACTCGGCGAAGCGGCAGGTCTGCTCCCCAACACCCTGACCAGCGGTCGCCTGTCTGCCGGCCGGGTCGTCGATGGTTATCGCTTCAGCTTGCCCGAAGGCAAACGTTTCGTCTTCGACGGCTTTGCGAGCCCGGCCAGCGCTTTGCGCTGGCGCCTGCTCGCCGCAGATGGTGTACAGCAAGCGGATGGCGACGCCAGCAGGCAGAGTTCCCCGCTGGCGCTCGCGGCCGGCGAATACCTGCTGCTGCTGGTGAGCGAAGGCGCTACCGACTCCGCCAACGATCGACCCTACGCGTTCATCGTAAGCACGCCACCGGCTACTGCCAGTAGCGCGCCAACGCTCACCCCTGGCGGCACGATTGGTAGCACTATTGGCAGCACTGTCTTCGGCAACGGCAGTACAAACTACGTATTGCACCTCGACCAGCCCAGCGTCCTCGCTTTCGACAGCCTGAGCAGCGGTGCAGATCTATGGTGGCAACTCCTCGATCCTGCCGGCCTGCTGCTCTTCTCGCGACGCATGCTGGACCCCGCCACGGGCACCTATGCCAGCGAAGTCAACCACGCCCGCTATCATTCCGGCGAGCTCGCCGCCGGCGATTACACGCTGCTGATCCGCAACTTCAGCGGCACGCCGGAAAGCTGCAGCTTCCGCGTGCTGGCGCTCGACGACAGCCCACTGCTGGCTCCCCAGACACCAACGGCGATCAGCACTGCGCCGACGGATGGCACGCAGACTTTCCGTTTCGAGGCGCGTGCCGGCGAGCGCTACTTCCTCAACGTGCTGGACACCAGCAGCACGTCGAGCTCGGGAGCGGCGCGCGCCGTTGCCCAGTGGAAACTTCTCGATCCGCTTGGGCGGACGGTTTTTCAGCGCAGCGCCATGGGCGTGGCAAGCGTCACCTTCGACCATGTCGACAGCACCACCGGACAGAACGTCTACCGGCACAGCCTGCGCGGCGTTGATCAGGAAACGCCCGAACTCCTGATTACCGGCAGCTATACGCTGGTGATCGATGGCGCCAACACAGCCACGAAAGCTGCGGCGCCAATTTCCTTCAGCCTCGGCCTGGTGCCGCCGGCAAGCACACAGACTCGTGATGACTTCCGTGCCAAACCGGCAGCTGACCTCACCGTCAGCAGCATCATCGTGGCCCCTACCGATGAACTGCGCACCGGCCAGACGCTAGACCTCGAGTGGCTGCTTGAAAACCGTGGCAGCGAGGCGAGCGTGGGCAACTGGCACGAGCGCATCGTCGTCCGCAATCTCGACAGTGGCCGCATCGTTGCCGACGTCTACGTCCCCTACGACGCAAGCGAGTCTGCCAATGGAGCGCTTGCCGCCGGCGACTCGCGCAGCCGTCGCCACACCCTCACTCTGCCTGCCGACGACAGCGCTGCCGGCCGCCTGCGGATAACGGTCATCGCCGACGCCGACAATGTCATCCACGAAAGCAGCGTCGGCGGGGTCAATGAGCGCAACAACGCTCGCTCCATCGAGATCGACGTCGTCCGGGCGCCGTCCAGCGAGCTGCACATCGAAAATCTCGCCTTCGCAGCGGACAGCGCTTTCGAGCCCGGCGCCGAGGTCTGGATTATTTGGGACACTGTCAACCGCGGTAATCAGGCCGCCGAGCCCGGCTGGAGCGAGCGCCTGGAGTTACTCAACCTGACGACCCGCGAACTGGTTGCCAGCGTCGCCCTCGACGATCTGGCCAGCGAAGAGCCGCTGGCGGTCGACGCCAGCCGCAACCGCAGCGCGAGCCTGCTCTGGCCGAGCGGCAGCAACGCCGCCGGACGCTTCCTGCTGCGCGCTTTGACCGTCGTCGCCACCCCCAGCGGCAGCAGTGACGCGGCTCAGCACACCCAGTCGGCCGAACTGATCCACATCGTCGGCGCCGATCTGGAGATCAGAAACCTGCGCGTGCTGCGCACCGACGACGCCGACATCCAGGCCGGCGGCATGGTGAGCATTCACTGGGAAGACTGGAACAGCGGCGATAGCTCGACCGCCGGTGCGTTCCCCGAACGTATCGTGGTCACCAAGCTCGATAGCGCACAGCGCCTGCTTGATAGCAGCGTCACCTACGACCCGATGGCCAGCACGGCGGGCCAGCCGAATGGCGCTATCGCTCCCGGCGAGTACCGCGAGCGAAGCTTCAGTTTTCGCCTTCCCGACGGCTTGCGCGCGGTCGGCACTCTCGAAATTCGCGTCAGCGTCGACCAGGACGGCAGCGGTCTCGGCGTACTTTTCGAAAGCAGTGCCGCTGCTGCCCTCCCGGCCGACGCCGAGAGCAACAACAGCGCCAGCGTGCAACTGCTGGCGGCGAGCACGGCCTACGCCGACCTGCAGGTCGAATCCTTTGCCGCACCAGCGACAGGCATCTCCGGCGAGCAGATCAGCATCGACTGGCAAGTCGCCAACCGCGGCAGCGCCGACGCTGACGGCGACTGGAACGACCAGCTCATCATCAGCCGCGACACGGTCATCGGCAATGGCGACGACATCCTTGTCGGCAGCTTCCGCCACAGCGGTGGCCTGCGTCGCGGCGAGAGCTACGCACGCAGCGCCACGCTCACCCTGCCGTTCATCGCTCAGGGCCCGGTATTCCTCGCGCTGCGCACGGATGCCAACCAGGAAACGATCGAACCCGATACGCGCGCCGATAACAGCCTCAGCGCGGCCTTCGCCCTGCAAAGCCCGTTCGCCGACCTGAGCGTCGTCGAGATCACGACATCCGCCCTTGCCCTCAGCGGCGGCAGCACGGACATCCGCTGGAGCGTGCGCAACGATGGCAACGCGAGCAGCGACAAGGCGTTGTGGCACGATCGCGTGCTGCTTTCGTCCGACGCCAGCCTCGACGCCAGCGACATCATCGTGGCCAACGTGCCACATGCCGGCACATTGGCGCCAGGCGAAAGCTATCTCGGCGCGGTCACCGTGACGCTGCCGGGTGTCCTCAGTGGCGCCTACTTTGTCCTCGTCGACAGCGACGCCAACCGCAGGGTCGCCGAGAATGGACGCACCGGCAACAACCGCGCGGCCAGCGTGACGCCGCTACGCATCACGCAAACGCCAGTCGCCGATCTGGCGGTCAGCGAAGTCGTCGGGCCGACGATTCTGCGCCCGGGCGAAAATGCCAGCATCAGCTACCGCACCCAAAATGTAGGAAACGCCCCCGTCGGCACGACCGACCCTGCCAAGCCTGACAACCCTGTCAACACGTCCTGGCGTGACCGCATTTACCTCGACCAAGGCGCCGCCGGGCTACGCGAGGTGGCGAGCGTGCTCAATTCGGGGTCGCTGGCGGCAGGTGCCGTGGTGTCGCGAACCGTGAGCTTCACCCTGCCGTCTTCGACGACCGAGGGCGAATTCCGCTGGCTGGTGATTGTCGATAGCGACGACAGCGTCGAAGAGCTGGATGCAAGCAACAACCGCAGCACGTCGGCAGCGGCGGTTCGTATCGTGCGTAGCGACCTCGCCATCACCCACCTTGACTACCCTGGCCAGCTGCAGTCCGGCTCGACCCTGCACCTCGAGTGGCAGGTGGAGAACCACGGCGCAGTGGCGCTCGGCCCGTGGACAGACCGTATCACTCTGACCCGCGACGGCGTTTCAGTCCTCGTCACCGAGCGTTTGCACAGCGGCTCCCTCAACGCCGGCGGGAGCTACCTGGGCAGCGCTGATCTGCTCATTCCGGTGGACTTCCTCGGCGACTACGAGCTGATCGTCGTCAGTGACGCCGATGCGCAGCTCGCCGAGCGCAGCCGCAGCAACAATCGCATCGCCGCGCCGCTGCGTGTGCAGCTCGCGCCCTTCGTCGACCTGGTGGTCGACGCACTGACGCTCAGCCCGGAAGGCGCGCTGCAACCGGGAGAAACGGTCACTGCGCACTGGTTGACGAGCAACGCCGGCAATAAGGCCGCCGAGGGGCCGTGGAACGAACGCCTGGAACTGCGCAATGCCGAGACGCAGTCCTTGCTCGCCACCGTCGACCTGGCCAGCGATGGCCCGCTCGCTGCCGGCGCCAGCCGTTCGCGGAGCACGCAGTTCACCTGGCCCAGCGGCGCCGCCGCGGCCGGGCGCTTTGCGCTGCGCGTCATCGCCGATGCCGGCGGGCAGCTTGCCGAAGCCAATCCCGGCGGCAACGCCGAGACCAACAACAGCGCCGAACTGCTACGCGTCACGGGCCCGGACCTGCTGCCCGGAAACCTGCGTGTCGAGCCGGCCGATGTGGGCGGCATCGAGGCCGGTGCGACGCTGACACTGGCCTGGGAAATCAGGAACGAAGGCGACAGCGCCACCGACGCCGTTTTCAACGAACGCATCCGCGTGCGCAACATCGACGCCGATGTCGTCATCCTCGACACGCATCTGGCCTTCGATCCGCTGAGCACGGTCGATGGACAGCCCGCTGGCCCATTGCAGCCCGGAGAGGCACGCCAGCGCCACTTCAACTTCACTCTGCCGCAGGGATACCAGGGCAGCGGCCGCTTCGCGATCACGCTCACCACCGATCAGAGTCAGACCGGGGTCGGCGCCGTCTTCGAGCACAACCCGCAGGGCGACGCCGAAGACAACAACAGCGCCGGCGTCACGTTCTACTCGGCCAGCAGGGACTATCCCGACCTGCGCGTCGAAGCCGCCAATGCGCCGCCGGGCGGCGTCGGCGGCGAGCTCAGCGAAGTCAGCTGGAGCGTCGCCAACCGCGGTACGGTGGACGCCGACGGCGGCTGGAACGACCAGATCATTCTCAGCACGGACGCGCTCATCGGCAATGGCGACGACCTGGTGATCGGCAGTGTCCGACACGAGGGCGGCCTGCGCGTCGGCGAGAGCTACACGCAAAGTGCCTCGGTCAGGGTGCCGCTGCCCAGCGCCGGTGCTTACACCCTGGGCATCCGTACCGACAGCGCCCGGGAAGCCGAGCCCGACCCGGCTGCGGACAACTTCAGCAGCGCCCTGCCTTTCGAGCTGATCACGCCGATCGTCGATCTGACTGTCGTCAGCGTCGACGCGCCAAGCATGGCGCGTAGTGGCGAAGAAGTGTCGATCAGCTGGCAGGTGCGCAACCTCGGCAACGCGACGACCGACCGCGCACAGTGGAACGATCGCCTCGTGCTCTCCGCCGACACCAACGTGAGCAGCGACGACCTGGTCGTCGCCGGCTCACTGCTGCACAGCGGTGCGCTTGGGCCGGGAGAGGACTATCGCGGCCAGGCGACGCTGATCCTGCCGCGCGATCTCGACGGTGATTACTTCGTGCTCGTCGAAACCAACGCCAATCGTCGCGTCGACGAGGGCGGCCGCAATGGCAACAACAGCGCCGCGAGCGCCGCCGCCCTGGCCATCCGCCTGACGCCGACGCCCGACCTGAGGGTCAGCGACGTACTCGGCCCGAGCGCCCTGCGACCGGGAGATCTGGCCAGCGTCAGCTACACCCTGAGCAACAGCGGGGCGGCATCGAGCAGCGGCGCCTGGCGCGACCGGATTTTCCTCGAAGACGGCGCCGGCATGCTGCGCGAAGTGGCCAGTGTCTTCAACAGCGCCGTGCTGGCCGCCGGCGACAGTGTCACGCGCAGCGCCAGCTTCACCCTGCCGACATCGCTGCCCGACGGCGAATGGCGCTGGCTGGTCAAGACCGACAGCGACGACAGCGTCTACGAGCGCGGCGCCGAAAACAACAATCTGGCGCGCGCCAGCGACACCCTGCGGGTCGCCCGTGTCGATCTGTCGGTGCACGTTTCCGACCCGGCGCCTCTGCTCTCCTCGGGCGCCGTACTGCACGTCGAATGGCAGGTGCGCAACGCTGGCGGTGTCGCCCTCGGCAGCTGGAGCGACCAGGTCTTCCTGGCGCCTACGGATGGCTCGGCGCCAGCGCAGCGACTCGCCGAGATCGTCCGCCAGGGCCCGCTGGCGAGCGGCGCCAGCTACGACGCGGTGGCCGACATCGTCGTGCCGCTGGACTTCTCCGGCGCCTACGACCTGATCGTCGTCAGCGACGCCGGCAATGCCATCGGCGACGGCCAGCGCAGCAACAATCGCTCGACCGCGTCGCTGCAGATCGAGCTCTCGCCCTACGCCGATCTGGCGGTAAGCGCCGTCAGCGCGCCGCAAACGCTGATCGCCGACCCGGCGAGGCTCACCGTGGCGTGGACGGTCAGCAACCAGGGCACGGGGGCCGGCCGTTTCAGTAGCTGGAGCGACCGTGTGCTGCTCTCGCGTGACGACATCCTCGGCAACGCCGACGACCTGCTCATCGGCGACTACCGCCACGACGGCGCGCTGGCGGCAGGCGAGTCGTACAGCCGCAGCGAAGACATCCAGCTCGCGGCGCGCAGCAGTGGCCGTTTCCGGCTCTTCGTCGTCAGTGATGCGCGCAGTGAAGTCTTCGAGAATCACGCCGAAGCGAACAATATCGCGCACCTCGAACACCCGCTCGACGTGATGCCCGTCGCCTACGCCGACCTGCAGATCGCCGCGGTGACCAGCACCGGCCTCGCCGCCAGCGGGCGTCCGCTGACAGTGAGCTGGGAGGTGCTCAATGACGGCATCGGCAGCACCGACAGCAGCGAGTGGTCGGACCAGGTCTGGCTCAGCCGCAACGCCGACGGCAGTGGCGTCGTTGCGCAGTTCGGCAAGGCCCGCCACATCGGCCAGCTCGCCGTCGGCGCCAGCTACGCTCGCAGTCTCGAAGTCGTCCTGCCGGAGGGCATCAGCGGCACGCACTACCTCAACGTGCGCACCGGCGGCCCTTTCGAGTTCGTCTTCACCGACAACAACAGCGGCCACTCGCTGGCGCTGCCGGTCGAACTCTCGCGCTCGCCCGACCTGCAGGTCGAGAGCCTCGTCACCCCGGCCAGCGCACAGGAAGGCGCGCTGATCGACGTCTCCTGGAGCGTCGTCAACCAGGGCGACGCCGACGCCAATGGCAGCTGGGTGGACAGCGTCTGGCTGCTGCCGGCCAGCGGCAGTGGTCAGCCCATCGCCCTCGGCAGCTTCAGCCACCAGCGCAGCCTGGCCGCCGGAACGCGCTATACGCGCACCGAGCAACTGCGCCTGCCGACGAAAGTCGAAGGCCTCTACCGGCTCAAGCTCATCACCAACGCCAGGCTCGGCGAAAGCAACGAGAGCGGCGAGCAAATCTACGAACACGGCGAAGCGCGCAACAACAATAGCCTGCTCGCCGCCGCAACGACGGCCATCGAGCTCAACACGCGGGCCGACCTGCGCGTCGCCAGCGTCATCGTCCCCGAGCAGATCACTGCCGGCACGGCAACCGCCATCCGCTTCACGATCGGCAACTTCGGCGCGGCGCTGGCCAACGGCCGCTGGACCGACAAAATTTACCTGTCGCTCGACGGCACGCTCAGCGGCGACGATCGTCTGCTCGGTGAAGTGGCCAACGCTGGCGCGCTGGCGCCCGGCGAAAGCTACGCCAGCGAAACGGCGCTGCTCGACATCCCGATCCGCCTGCGCGGCGACGCCTATCTGATCGTCGTCGCCGACGGCAGCTTCAAGCTCGACGAGTATCCGAACGACGCCAACAACGCCTACGCCGCCCACTTCACGGTCAACGCCGTGCCTTTTGCCGACCTGGTCACCAGCGCCGTCGTCGCCCCGGACCAGGCGGTGCACGGCGCCAGTATCGAAGTCCGCTATCAGGTCAGCAACCATGGCAGCGCGACGACGCGCGGCGACTCGGCGGCGCTCGATCGCTGGACCGATACCGTCTGGCTGGTGCGCGACAAACTCCGCCCGGGTGCCCACAAGGGCGACCTCCTGCTCGGCTCCTTCACCCACGTCGGTCATCTCGGCGTCGGCGACAGCTACCTCGCCAGCGTCCGTGTCAGCTTGCCCGACGCGCTGGCCTCGGGGGAATACTTCCTGAGCGTCTGGAGCGACACCTACGACGTGATTCTCGAAGACACGCTGGCGACGAACATCAACGCCGACGACCCGAGCCAGATCGACAACAACAACTACCAGGCGCGAGCAATCAGCGTGCTCGGAACGACACCACCGGACCTGCAGGTCAGTGAACTCGTCGCGCCGGCGACGGTGGCCAGCGGCGCGAGCTACAGCTTCAGCTACCGCGTCGAGAACCGCGGCGACGCCTTCAACGGCAGCTGGACCGATTCGGTCTACCTGGCCGACAGCGCCGACTGGCAGACGGCAAGCGAAGTCTGGCACCTCGCCGACTATGCCCAGACGCGCAGCCTGGGCTTCGGCGAAGGCTACAGCGTCAGCCAGACGCTGCAACTCGCGCCGTGGATCAAGGGGCACTACCTGATCCTGCGCACCGATAGCGGCAAGCGCGTCGCCGAGTCGGACGACGGCAACAACGCCCGCGCCACTGCTTCGCAACTCGAGGCCGAAGCCGCCGACCTGCGGGTCACCGCGGTAAGCGCGCAGCCTGACGATGCGGGCGATGGAGGCGATACGCCGCACTTCTCCGGCGAAGAAACGACGCTGACCTGGACCGTCACCAACTTCGGAGGCCCGGTGTGGTCGGGAACGCGCAGCTGGGTGGACAGCCTCTACCTCAGCCGCGACCCCTCGTTCATCGCCGCAAGGGCGATCCCGCTGGGCAGCGTCGTACACGCCAACGTCGGCGGTCTCGCCAGCAACGCCAGCTATACCGGCACGGCAAGGCTGCGTTTGCCGGTCGGTGCCGACGGCGAGTACTACGTCTACGTGATTACCGACGCCGAAAGCGACAGCGGCGACCCGAGCCGGCGCCGGGCGCGCCCGGAGTTGTCGTCCGGAGGCAGCCTCGCCGGCAGCAGCGCCTGGTATGCCGGTGCAAACCAGGCGCCGGGCAGCGTCTTCGAAGGCCCGCGCAACGACAACAACCTCGCCCGCGGCACGCTCACCATCAGTTATCGCGAGCCGGATCTGCAGATCGACAACATCGTCCTGGCGCTCGCCGAGGGTCAAAGCGAAGCCTTCTCCGGGCAGCCCTTGACGATCAGCTGGACGGTAAGCAATCGCGGCAACCGCGAGACGCGCCGCAGCAGCTGGGTCGACGGCATCTACCTGTCGCGCGACGCCTCGCTCGACTATGCTGACCACGCCCTGCAGACCTACGCCGTGCAGTTGAACGACAACGGCCAGCCGAAAACCCTGCGCCCTGGCGAGTCCTATACCGCGTCAATCACCACCGTGCTGCCGGCATCGATCAGCGGCGATTTCCACATTCTCGTCAACACCGACACCGCGATCTTCGCCGACCTTTACTCCAGCGGAGCCAGCAGCATCCGTGCAGACCTGCCGCCGCTGGCTCGCTTTGGCGACGCCGCCGGAACGGTTCTCGAATTCGCTGACGAAGGCAACAACCTGGCAGCGACGCCGCTGTCGATCAGCCTGGCCACGCCGCCCGACCTGCAGCTCGTTGAAGTGCTCGCTCCGGAGCGGGTCGTCGCCGGCCAGGATTTCAGCGTCAGCTACCGCGTCGTCAATGCCGGCGGCGACACACCAGGCGACCAGGGCCGCTGGTACGATCTGGTTTACCTGTCCCGCGACCGCTACCTGGACATCAGGCAGGACCGCTATCTTGGCTACCTCGAACATTCCGGCGGCCTCGCCGCCGCTGCCAGCTACGACGCCACGCGGGTGCTCACTGCGCCGCAGCAAATGGAGGGCCCGTGGTACGTCTTCGTCATCAGCGACCCGGCAAACGCCTGGGGCGGCGGCGAATTCGGCAGGCTGCGCGAGTTCTGCGGCGAGCAGAACAACGCGCTGGCCGCCGTGCAGCCGATGCTGATCGAGGTCCCGCCGCCGGCCGATCTGGTCGTCACCAACGTTGTCATGCCGGGCAGCGCTGGCGTCGGCGAGCCGATCCGTATCGATTTCAGCATCAGCAACCAGTCGAGCAATCCCGCCTGGGGACGCTGGACCGATGCCATTTACCTCTCGGCCGACAACGAATGGGACCTCGGCGATCAGTTGCTCGGCAAGCTCGATCACGACAGCGGTGCCGGCGGCCTGGCCGCCAACGCCAGCTACGACGGCACGCTGAGCGCCTCGCTGCCGCCACTCAAGGACGGCAACTGGCGGCTCATCGTCCGCCCCGACCTGTACAACGAAGTTTTCGAAGGCAGCATCGGCTATAGCGCTGCGACGGGCCTCAGCCTGCCGCCCGGCGAAGCCAACAACCGCAGCGCTTCGGGTGGCACGCTGCAGGTCAGCGTCCCCGAAATGCCGATCGGCACGCCGCTGCAAACCACCCTCTCGCCAGGCCAGGCGCGTCTCTACAAAGTCGCCGTCGCCGCCGGCGAAACGCTGCGCGTCAGTCTCATTGCCGATACAGGTGCCGATGCCGACGATGGCAGCAACGAACTCTATCTGCGCTACGGCGACGTGCCCAGCGGCTACGCTTTCGATGCCGCCTACGAGCGGCCACTGGCAGCGGATCAGGAAGTCTGGCTGCCGAGCACGCAGGCCGGCGACTATTACCTGCTGCTGCGCTCACGGCAAGGGGCCGCCAACACGCCGGTGACCCTGCGCGCCGACCTGCTGCCGCTGTCGATCACGCGCATCAACCCCGACCAGGGCGGTGGCGGCGAACAGGACAACAGCGACGACAGCGGCAACAGCAGTAACAGCAGTAACAGCGCGCACCGCTGGGTCAGCGTCGACATCGAAGGCGCCCACTTCAAGCCCGGCGCCCTCGTCAAGCTGACGCGACCGGGAGTCCATGAAGTCGAACCCGAGCGCTGGCAGGTACTCGACGCGACGCACATCCGGGCGGTCTTCGACCTGCGCAACGTGCCGCTCGGTCTCTACGACCTGAGCGTCATCAATCCCGATGGCCAGCGCGTCACCGAAGCGCAGCGCTTCCTGGTCGAGCGCGCCATCGAGGCCGACGTGACCATTGGCATCGGCGGCCCGCGCACGCTGACTCCCGGTGAAAACGGCCTGTACAGCGTCTCGCTGCAGAGCCTGAGCAACGTCGACACGCCTTACGTGCGCTTCGACCTCGGCGTCCCGGAAATGGGTTACAGCGACGAAGTGCTCAACGGCATCGCCCTACGCTACCTGGTAGTCGGCAGCAATGTCGGCGGCCGCCCCGACGGCGTCAGCCTGGACGCGGCCGGCAACACCCAGACTTACGGCCCGACGCCGACCAGCGGCACGAGCCGCCCGGACATTCCCTGGGCCAGCCTCGACGGTGCGCTCAATACCGACGGCATCAACCTGCTGCCCGGCTACGCCCTCGACGTGGCAGCCGGCGGCTACGTCGGCATGAGCTTCAACGTGCAGACCTATCCCGGCCTCGCCGAATGGCTGGCCTACGACTTCGACGGCCTGCGCGACAAACTCTATGCGCTGCGCCCGGAGTGGAAAGAGCAGGGGCTGCTCGACGGCGGCGTGCAGGACCTCGAGCGCATTGCCGAAGGACTGGCGCAGAAGTTCCTTGCCAGGAACCCCGACGAACACCTGCTCAAAATCGAACAGCTGGCCATGCCCTTCCGCTTCGACATCAGCGGCGCCGCAACGCCGCTGACGCGCGACGAATTCGTCGCCGAGCAGGTCGCGCACGCCACCCGGCTGCGCGCTGCAATCCTCGCCGACGCGGCCGCCCCCGCCAGTCTCGCGGCGCTCGCCGCCGACCCCACGCAGTGGATCGCCGGCTGGCTTGGCGCCCTCGAAGCGGCCGGCTTGCTGCGCCCGCTCGACGAAGCGCCACCGATCCGTAGCCACCCCAAGGTCGTCAGCCTGAACAGCACGCTGGCCAGCGGCATCCTGCTCGCCCACGGCGGCGACGCCTATCGCACCCAGGGCGACCTGCTCGGCTTTTTTGCGACGGTCCAGAAATGGTATGGCGATACCGCTGCTTTCGCCGGCGATCCCGAAGCCACGGCCGCCCCGGTCGACTACGACGAATACCGGCAGTCGCTCGCCGGCTTCGTCGAAATTCCGGTGCCGGTAACGGCCGAGCGTGCCGACTACGACCGACAGGCCTCGCAAGCAACGCACTTCATCAACTTCAACGTCTTTGCCGGCGGCCTTGGCGAGCTGGAATATCTGCGTCACATCGGCGTGCTCGACGCCGACTTCAAGCCGCTTCCGGGGCAAGCGCTCGACCTCACGCGCTACCTGCAGCAGGCGGCCAGCGAGTCTGCAGCCAATGCTGCCCTGCTCAGCGTGCGCGGCCCGCAAGCGGCGCTTGGCAGCGACGGTAACAGCTATGTCCCCGGCGCGACGCCGCTGCCTTACGCCCTTGATTTCAGCACGCCGGACGGCGCACCGGCAGGGCAACTGCGCCTGCTGACGCAACTCGACGCCAGCCTCGACGCGCGCTCTTTCCGGCTCGGCGATCTCAAGCTCGGCGACATCAACGTGCACCTGCCGGCCGGCAAGGCGAGCTTCCAGGGCGACTTCGACTTCAGCGGCAGCAAAGGCTTCGTGCTGCGCGTCAGCGCCGGTATCGACGTCGCGACGCGTACCGCCACCTGGCTGCTGCAGGCCATCGACCCGCAGAGCGGCGAAGTCCTGCACGACGCCCTCCGTGGCCTGCTCGCCGCGGCGGCTGGCGAGCCGAGCGACGGCAGCGCACCACAGCGCGCTTCGCTGAGCTACACGGTCAGCGCCAGCGACAGCGCAGCTTCCGGCGTCGACATTCTCAGCGTCGCGCGCCTGTTCATCGACCAGGCACCGCCAATCGACAGCGAGCGCAACCTTGTCAGGCTCGACGCCGACGCACCGCGCACGACGCTGGCGGTGACCGCGCTCGGCGCCAGCGCGCACGACGCACCGATCTTCGATGTGCGCTGGCGGGCCGATGACACGGCGCTTGCTGCGGGCAGTGGCGACAATGGTGATGATAGTGGCGGCACAGCCAGTGCCGGCGCTGCCAGTGGCGTGAAGTCGGTGACCGTCTATGTGGCCGAAGATGGCGGCGAGTTCCGCATCTGGCAACGCCAGGTCGAGCCGACGATCGGCCAGGCGATTTTCACCGGTAGCGCCGGCAAGCGCTATGAATTCCTCGCTGTCGCCACCGACCGCGCCGGCAACCGCGAGGCGGCGTCGGTGGCCAGGGCCGTGCTGCCCGACGACGGCGCGCGACAGGAGATTCTCGACGCCATCGGCGTCAACGAGTCGCTGGCGCAAACTGCCGAACTGCCGCTGGCGGCGATCGACCGCAGCTATCCCAGCAACGCCCTTTTTGCCGAGGCGGCACGGCTACTGCCCGGGCATGTCGCGAACAGCCAGAGCAGCGATCTGCGTTCCGTACTCGCGCCCTTCAGCTTGCGCGGCTTTGCCGCCGGTTACGCCGCCAGCGACGCCGACATTGGCGCGCAAGCGCTGGTCGAGCTACCGGATCACAGCTTCCTGGCCAGCGCCGGCGCCGAGCGCAACCAGGTGTTCCACTTGGCTGGAAACGGTGGCCCCGCCACCGCCACGGATGCCGTAAACACCACCGCCTCCCGCCTGATGCCACTGTTCACCCTCGATGCGCCGATCCTCGACATGGCCATCGATCGCTTCGGCCAGCTTTGGCTGACGACCGGCGCCGAACTCTTGCAGCTCGACGCCGCCAGCGGCCAGATCATCGAACGTCAGCGTGGCCCGGGCGGTGATCCGCTGACGCACGCCCTGGCCATCGACCCGAGCAGCGGCAAGATCTACATTTCTTCGGGCAATGGCATCGAGATCTTCGACCCCAACGCAAGCGATCGCAGCCGCGCCTGGCAGCACTTCAGCAATCAGCGCGTCGGTGACCTGGCTTTCTCTGCTGACGGCCGCCTGTGGGGCGTCAAATGGAGCGGCGGCGAAATCGCTGGCGCGCAACTGCAAGCCAGCAGCGAGATCGTCAGCTTCCCGCTCGACGGCCGCTCCGCTGGCCGGGCCGAGCTCGAATACCGTCTCGCCGGCGTGGTCGACCGCATCGCCTTCGGCGCCGTCGGCAGCGCCCTCGACGGGCTGCTGTTCGCCTCCGGCAACCTCCGCCAGCGCGCAGTTGGCGCCGGCACCACGAGTACGCCGCAGCAGTCACCGCTGTGGATGATCGAACTGGACAGCCGGCGAGTGCTACAGGTGGCAGCCGGCGGCAGCCGTGGCGAGAGCGTCGTCGCCACCGCTGACGGCCGCCTCCTGGTCGCCCAGACGACCGGCATCGACGAAATCTCGCGCCATCGCGCACCGCTCGTTCAGGCCATCACGGTTCCCGACGGCGCGCTGGTGCCGCTGCCGCTGACGCACATCGGCGTCGTCTTCGACCAGGCGATGTGGCTGGGAACGGTGGCTGACGGCAGCGGTGCAGCGGACACCCGCAGCGTCCTCGACCCGGCGAACTACACGCTCACCCCCTTGAGTGCGCTGGGTGCAGAGTCCGCTGCAGAAAGCGTGCAGCTGCAGCCGCAGGCCGTGCGCTGGGATGCAGAGAGCCGCAGCGCCTGGCTGGAAGTCAGCGGCCTCAGCGCCGGCGAGTACCAGATCGACATTGCGGCCAGTCTGCAGAGCGCCGCCGAAACGCCGCTGCAAAACGCCTATGCGAGCCGCTTCACTGCTGTCACCGACATGAGCAGCCGGCTGCAGCTGAATTTCAGCAATACCCGCGCCAACCGCGCCAGCGGTGAAATCAGCTACGAGGTCAGCGTCACCAATGTCGGCAGTGACGACATCAGAGGGCCGCTGCTTCTGCTGCTCGACGCCGGCCACTACTTCGCCGACGCCATCGTCGGCGCCCAGCCTGCCGGCGCTGCTCAAGCCGCGCCAGCCGAGCCAGCTGCAAGCTTCCAGCACTCCGAGCTGTGGACCATCGACCTCAGCGCCGCGCTGCAGACGCTTGGCGGCCGCCTCGCCGTCGGCGCGACGATCGCCGGCCAGACCGTCCGCGTTACGCCAGGTAGCGAACTTGCGCCGCGCGCCGGCCTGGTCGAGCTGCTCAAAACCAATCTTGGGCACGGCGTCTACGCTTTCCCGCAGGACAATCTGCCGCCAAGCCTGGTTGTCGCCGACTGGCTCGACAGCGAGCAACTACCGCCGGCAAGGGTCGGCGAGGAATGGAGCGCGACGCTCGAAGCGCTCGACGCCGACGGCACGCGCTTCTGGTGGCAGCTCGTCGAAGCGCCGCCCGGGGTCACGCTGACAGCAACGGCCGAGATCACTTCCTCCGCGCAAGCTGCGCAGGCGACCGCCACCCTGGCCTGGACGCCAGCCGCCAGCGCCGACGCCAGCAGCAAAATCGTGGTGCGCGTCGAGGACAGCCGCGGCGGCGTCGCGCTGCGCGAATTCTCGCTGCCGGTCATTGGCGGCAACCGTGCACCGGTGATCGAGGGCGCTTACGACCTCAGCATCGCCGAAGGTGAAACGCTGTCGCTGCCCTTGCTCGCCGCCGAAGCCGACGGCGACCGCCTGAGCCTGGCGCTGCGCAATCTGCCGTACGGCGCCACTTTCGACGCTACCAGCGGTGTCCTGAGCTGGACGCCGGACTACGATCAGGCCGGTGTCTGGGAAGCTGTCACGGTCATCGCCAGCGAAGGCAAGCGGACGTCCAGCAGCCCGTTCACGATCACCGTCGAACAGGCCTACGCGCCACCCGTGCTGGCCACCGTTGCCGCGCAATCGCTGCGCGAGGGCGAGGCCTGGGCGCTGCAACTGGCCGCCAGCGTACCCGGGATGATCGCCGGCCGCGCCCAGGCCGACGGCACGACACTCAGCCTCGAATACGGCGCGCCTTGGCTGCCGGGCGGTGCGACGCTCGACGCCCGGAGCGGCTGGTTCGCGTGGACCCCGGGTTTCGACCAGCAGGGTACTTATCGCGTCCCGCTCAGTATCGTCGCCACCTGGACCACTCTCGCCGGCGAAACGAGTTACAGCGTGCTCAGCCGCGAGCTCGTCTTGAACGTCGCCAACGCCAACGGCGCACCGATCTTCGAGGCACCGGAAACCTGGCGAGTCCTCGAAGGCCAGCCGCTACGCATCAGCGTTTTCGCCTTCGACCCCGACAACCCGGCCTTTGAGCCGCGCATCCGCAGGCATCCCGGCGGCGAAGCGATCGGCCCGGAAAGCAGCGCGCCGACGCTCACCTACCAGCTCAGCGAACTGCCGGCCGGTGCCAGCTTCGACGCCGAGACGATGGAAATCCTGTGGACGCCGGATTACACGCAGGCCGGCAGCTATAGCGTCGTCGTCACGGCGACCGACGACGGCGACGGCACCGGAACTCCGGCAAGCAGCCAGATGACGCTGCCGATCGTCGTCAGCAACGCCAACCGCGCGCCGCAGATCGGCGACCTCGGCAATGCCTTCGTCGACGCCGGCGGCGTGCTCGAAATCCCCTTCGGCGTCGGCGACGTCGACGGCAATCCAGTCGCCATCGAGATCAGCGGCTTGCCGCGTTTTGCGACCTTTACAACGCATGCGACCCATGCGCAGCTGCCTCCGGCCGCCACTGGCCCGGAAGCTGACCCAGCCAGTGCGCAACTGCGCGGCGCCATCCGCTTCGCCCCCGGCGCCGGCGACCGCGGCGACTACACGCTCACCATCACCGCCAGTGACGACGGTGATGGCGAAGCCACGCAGCGACTCAGCGAAACGCGCTCCTTCGTCCTCAGCGTGCGCAGCCTCAGCGAAGCACCGCTGATCGCCGCACCGCGCCAGGTGGTCGCGCTGGTCGGCCAGCCGCTGTCGGTGGCCATCATCGCCAGCGATCTCGATCAGGACCCGCTGAGCTGGACGAGCACGGGCCTGCCCCTCGCCGCCGAGCTGATTCCGGCCAGCCAGTACGGGCACGCAACGCTGCGCTGGACGCCGACTGCCGACGACCTGGGCAGCCGCGATGTCGAGTTGATCCTCACCGACAGCGGCCTGCCGCCGCAGGACGGCAGCTTCAGCAACCCGGAACACCCGCTGCCTAACGTCAGCCGGCACACCATGCGCATCATCGTTCGCTCGGAAAACGCGGCGCCCGAGTTGCTCGCCGTCCTGGCCAACGGTCAGCCGCTCGTTGACGACAGCAGCGCCTCCGGCGAACCCGCCGCGCTGCGAATCGACGCTCGTGAAGGGCAGCCACTGGCTCTCGAAGTTTTCGCGCAGGATAGCGACAGCGATGCGTTGTACTGGCGCGTCGCCGGCCTGCCGCGCGGCATGCGCTTCAGCGCCGACGGCAATCGCGCCGCCTTCGACTGGACACCCGATCTGTTCGCTGCACAGGACGCTGGCGACCCCGACCCCTCCGCGCTACAGGCCGGACATTGGCGCTTCAGCGTCACCGCCAGCGACGGCATGGCCACGTTCAGCCGCGACTTCGAGATCGTCGTCGCCAACGCCAACCAGGCGCCGCGCATCCTGCCGATACCACTGCAACTGATCAACGAAGGCGAGACGCTGGCTTTCACCGTCGTCGCCACTGACGCCGATCGCGACGCCGTGCAACTGAGCCTGGTGTATGACGAGGAAACGCCGACCGGCGTCTCGTTCAACGCCGGCAATGGCCGCTTCGAATGGACGCCGGAGGATGTCGTCGACAACAGCAGCGGCGACAGCCGCTCGTACACCCTGACTTTCCGCGCCAACGACGGCCGCGGGGCCGACAACTCGATAAACACGCAGAGCGTCCAGATACGCGTTTTCGACGTCAATCGGCGACCGCAGATCAGCGCCAGCAATCACGCCGTGGTCATCGGCGACACGCTGAGCATTCCCGTCGTATTCGGCGGCGGCGGCGGCGGCGGCGGCGCGAGCAAGGGTATCGCGCTCGGCGACGCCGACGGCGCCAGCCAGACTGCCGCACTGGCGATCAGTTTCAGCGGCCTTCCGGAAGGCGCGCGCTACGACGCCGACAGCCGGCACCTGGTCTGGACACCCGGCGCCGGTCAGATCGGTGACTTCACGGTCAGCGCTACGGTCAGGGACGGCCAGGCGCGCAACGGCACGGCGTCAACGGTATTCACGCTGCGCGTCGTCGCCGAAGCGGCTGCCAACGCGCCCACGATCCTCGTCTCGACAACGCCGAGCACGCCCGCACTGCCCGGGCAGACAATCCTGGCAAGCGTGCGCGCCGACGCCTGGAGCGGCATCGCACAAGTCGCGGTGGCCGTACGCGGCGCGGCGCTCGGCCCGCTAATGGGCCCGGCAAGCGAGGCGGGAAGCGGTCCTGAAAACGGCCCCGAAAGCGGCCCCGAAAGTGGCCCAGAAATCTGGCACAACGTCACCCTGGATAGCGCCGGCCGCATCAGGCTCAGCGCCAGCCAACCCGGACTGATCGAAATGCGCGTCGTGGCCACCGACCGCGACGGCTTCAGTGCCACCCACACGCAGACCCTGCGCGTCAAAGACCCGGCCGATTCCGCCGCGCCGCAACTCGCGTGGAGCGGCGCGCTCACCGGCGCCGGCGCCCATGCCCAGCCGCAGGAAGTGCTGGCAAGCACCGCCCTGACCGCGCAGTTCGCCGAAACACAGCTCATGGGCTGGCGGCTGCAACTCGCCGCAGTCGGCAGCAATCGCTGGCAAACGCTGGCCGAAGCCGAAACGGCAGCGAGCAGCGTCGCACAGACACTGGCGCTGACGACGCTCGATCCGCAAAAGCTCGACAACGGCCTCTATCAGCTGCGCCTGAGCGCCTGGGACCTCACCGGCCGCAGCAGCGAAATCGCCGCCACCCTGATCATCGACAGCACCGACAAGACTTTCGCCAGCCATAGCCAGGCCGACGCCACGCTGAGCCTCGCCGGCCATACCCTGGCACTCGTTCGCCACTGGCGCGAAGCGAACGGCGACGCGCCGGCAGACGAGCGCGGCGACTTCGGCAACTGGACGCTAGCGCTGCTCGCCAGCCAACTCCGCAGCGCCCAGGCGACAGCGCTGGCCAATGGGGCCATTGCGCCGTGGTCCCTGGGCGCACGCGTCTGGCTGACGATTCCGACCGATCTCGCCGACGCCGACGCTGGCCTGACGCAGCTGTCCTTCGTCCTCGGCGCACAAAGCCAGCGCCTGGGTAGCGAAGCCGGCGCAGCGCAAGTCTGGCAGCCGTCCTTCAGCAGCGACCGGGGATGGACGCTGCAGGCGCACGCCGACGGCGAGCGCAGCGGCGCCGACAATCTCCAGCGCCAGGGCGAGCGACTCTACGAGCGTGATAGCGGCCTGCCATGGGTGCCCAGCGCCTATACCCTGACAGCGCCGGACGGCACGCGCTACACGCTCGACGCACAAGGGGCAATCCACAGCATCAGCTTCACTGACGGCCAATCCTGGCTGCTTTCAGACGCCGGCATCGTGGCGGTCAATGGCGCCTTCGACGAGCGAGTCGACTTCCAGCGCGACAGCGCCGGACGCATCGTGCGCCTAAGCGCTCCCGACGGCGCTGGTGGAACGACCGCCATTGCCTATCGCTACGACAGCGCCGGTCGCCTGATCCTCGTCCGTCATCTCGATGACCACGATTTTGGTACCCCGATCGCCTACGACGCTGCCGGGCAGGTGCTCACCGACCCGCTTGCCGCCAATCTCGGCGCCGTGGTGAACTGGGCCAGCAGCAGTAGCAATCCCAACGCCTGGTTCGGCGAGCTGAAGGTCAATCAAGCAGTCAGCCTTGCGTTCACCGTGCGTGACAGTGAAATCGCATCGACAGTCCACACCCCCGGCGGCCAGGGCGCCGTGATCCTGGCGCTCGAAACGCAGCTTCCCGCCGACGGCGAGCTCGAAGTCGTCGGTGCCCGGATCATCGGCAGCAGCACCGTGGACGGAAAAGTCACCCGCTTCCTGCGCGTCAGCGAAGCCGGCACCAAGCTCATTCGCATCACCGGCAGCGGCGCCGCACAACTGCGCATCAGCATCGCCGGTGACCTCGACCGCGACGGCCAGGTCGACGCTATCGACAGCCAGGCCTGGGAACAAGCCGCCGCCGGACAAGACCCACTCGCCGATATCGACGGCGACGGCCAGATCGGCAGCGCCGATCGCCAGCTCCTCTACGCCAATACCGGCTTCAGGGCCAATCTGGCACCGGCGGCGAGTGCAGCCGCTTCGGCAGCACTGAAGACGCACACCGGCCTGGCCACGCGCAGCGCCCTGAGCAATATCGCCGAAGACCGCGAAGGCGACACACTCTTCTGGCGCGTTCTCGGCAGCACTCACGGCAGCGCCAGACTCGAAGCCAATGGCCAGGAAGTCAGCTTCACCCCGGAAGCCGGCTACAGCGGCGCAGCGACGCTGACCCTGCAGGCCGACGACGGCTTTGCCGCCGGCGCGCCCATCGAGCTGAGCATCGACGTCAGCCGCGCAAGATTGCTGCAAATCCATCTCGCGCCATTGCCGGCGCTGGCCAGTGGCCAGTTCGCGCGCCTCCAGGCGAGCGCCGACTTCGCGGACGAGCAGTCCGTCGCCATCACCGACCCCGCCTATCTCACCCTCAGCGCCGCCGACCTCGCCGGCCTGGGCGGAAGCCTGCCCAGCCCCGTGCTGATCGACGATGCCCGCGACCTGATCCACGCCACCGGCGTCGGCCCGGCCCTGCTCATGCTGCAGCGCGTTGACAGCGATGGGCGCCTGATCCAGACCGCCGCGGCGCTCAACGTACACGCCGCGCCGCTGCCCTTCGACCCGGACGGTAGCGAAAGTGACGACAACTACGCCGGCGAAGAAAGCCTGCCCATCGAGCCCGACGTCTATCCCGGCACGCTCACCCTGATGCCGGGCGATACACGGCAGTTGAAAGTTCGCCTGCTCGACCCGAACAGCGAGCAGTCGATCGACATCCACACGCCGAGCCAGACGACCTTCGCCGGCACACCGGAAACCCTGGAGAGCTACGTCGACCCGGACAGCGGTGAGAGCTTCGAAATCCTCATCCCGGCGACCCCGCCGGTATACAGCGGCACCCGCTACCTCGTCTCCGACGCCAGTATCGCCGCGCTCAGCGAAGACGGCCTGATCACCGCCCTGCAGGATGGCGAGGTCAGCATTTCGATCGTCCACCTGGCCAGCGTCGTCGATGCCTACGGCGGCGTCAGCGAACAGGTCATCGGCCAGAGCGACATCCGCCTGCGCGTGCAAGCCGCCGCACTGACCGACGAGGACCCGAGCACCGCTACCCCGGCCGGCATCACCATCGCTGCCGACCAGGGCGGAATCGTGCAGGCGGCGACAGGCGAAACGGTGATGATCGGTGCGGGGGCATTGCGGGACGATGCGGTGGTATCCATACAGCGCATCGCCGTCGCCGACCTGCTCGCCGAAACGGGAACGGCCGCACCCGAAGCGGAAATCCTGCAGACCCTCGCCGCCTTCCGTCTCGATCTCGGCGAGCAGGCGACGCGCGTGCCGGTGCAGCTGGCGATCACCCTGCAAGACGAGGCCGGCGTCGAAGTCGGCGACGAAGTCCTGTTTCTGCGTCGCGGCAGCGCCCCCGACCTCACTGGCGTCATGCAGGACAAATGGTGGCTCCTGGACAACGGCTTCGTCGGCAGGGACGCGCAAGGCCATCTCGTCGCCCGCACCGCCAGCCCGCCGTACAACGGCGTCAGCGGTTCCGGCGATCTCATCCTGGTAAAAACCAGCCGCGACCATCAGACCGGTGCGGTCACAGTGCGCGGCAACGGCCTCAACGTCTTTGCCCTGACCACCAATTCGCTGGCGATTTCGATGGCCGGCGACCTGGCGAGCGGCGGCTTGGCGGGCGCCGGAGCGGCAACGAACCTGATCGGCCTCTTCGCCGGAATGTCGGAAATCTACGCCATCAAGCTCGATTTTGGCGGCGTCTACCAGGTCGTCCCGGTTCAGAAAAGCCTCGCCAACGGCGAACTCACGCTGACCATCGCCACGCCCGGCGCGAGCGAGTCGGGCACACTTGATACCACCACCTCGCCGCGCATCAGCGACGTCAAAATGCTCGCTTCCGGGAAGCTGCAGCTGACCCTGGAGAATCTCCAGGCGGCAGCCGTGCCCGGGATGGCGGCACAAGCAACGGCCTTGCGCCTGTGGGTCTCGCCGGAGCAGCTGAGCATCGATGCGCAGGGCAAAGCGAGTTCCAGCGTCTGGCCTACCGACAGTCAAACCAAGCGCGATGGCATGCGCCTGTGGCAGCAGCTGATCGATCTCGCGGCGGTCGCCCCCGGAGCAAGCAGCATGACCGTCGAAGTCGAGATCCCGGCGCAGCTTGCCCTCGGTCTGCACAGGCTCACCGTACAACGCCTGCTGCAAACCGTCGACCCGAGCATCCCCGGTGCAAGCCGCTGGCTGGCCAACGGCGAGCCGGGCAGCGTCACCCTCGAAGGGCAGACCGACTTCAGTGTCGTCACCCTCGCCGACAAGATCGAGATTTTCAGGGACGGCGAGATCGTCAATGAAATCCCCTATCTCGACGCCAGCGGCAAAGCCATCGTCGGCGGCGGCAGCAAGACCGACCAGATCGCCTTCAGCCTCGATAACCGCCTGCTCTTCGTCGCCGGCGCGCACGGCAATATCCACGTCATCGACACCGCCACGATGACGGCGGCAACGAGCTTCAGCGTCGGCACGGCCAACGTCAGCAGTCTCGCCGTTTCCGGGCAGTGGCTCTACGTCGCCGAGGGCGGCCCATACGAGCCGACGGGCAGCTATCGTCTCCTGCGCGTGAACATCGACGAAACCGCTGCCGATTTTCTGGCCATCCAGCAGATCGAGCTACCCGCGACAGTGAGCGGGCAGAATGCGCCCTACGGCTACATCGACATGGCGATCACCCACGGCGCGCATAGCTACCTGGCGGTGACGGCCAGCCAGCAAAGCGTCGGGGTGGCCATGGCGGGCAGCCAGCCGGACAGCGGCAACGTCTTCATTCTTGACCTCGACCAACTGCTGGCAAGCAAGGGCCGTCTCACCGCCACCAGCGCCGGGGCTTTCCTGCAGGTCGATTTCCCGACCCGGGAAGGCAAGGGGCCACAGTACATTTCTTCTGCAGGCATCAAAGACAACACGCTGCGCCTGCTGCTCAGCGACGCTTTCGACCTCAACGCGGGACTGGCCACGGTCACCGTCCAACTGAGCGATTTGGGGAGACTGCAAGGAACGCCGGTCTTCAAACAAATCGCGATGTCCGGCGCCCTGCCCGGCATGAGCCGCCTCGACGGCGACTACCAACTGAATATCCAGCGCGCACAATCGCCAGCGGTAATCGTGACGCGCAACGGCGCCGAATACGCCCTGGTCGCCGACTACTTCTTCGACTTCGTCGATCCGCTCGACGCCCTGGACGACCCGCAGAACGCGCTCAGGCAAATGGGCGGCAAGATCGGCATCGTCAGGAATCCCTTCAGCGCAAGCCCGGAATACCTGGGCGCGACCTCGCCGCTCATCGACGCCAACTTCTCGCGCTTGCAGCTCGTCGACGCCGGCAAGACGCTATGGGCCGATATCCGCTACTGGCCAACGATCGGCGAACCGCCGCCCCCGAGCGGCCTGCTGGTCTGGGACCTGGACTCGCTGATCGCCGCTGCGGAACGCAATTCACTCGCCAGACAAGCCACGCCGCGGCCTCTGCCGATCGATCGCGAGCGGGTCGATGGCGTCACCACCCAGATCGTGACGCCCAGCAAACTCGATCTTGCCGACAGCCCGCAACTGACTTCCGGCTGGGTCTACGGAATGGCCACCAGCCAACTGCTCAAACCCGACACCGTCGAGTTCAGCGCACCGGTCGATGGCGGCCAGTTCCTCAAGACCACCATCGAACCGGACAAGGACGGCAAAGTCCCCGCGATCAACTACGGCGACATCGCCCGCATAGACCTCTTCAAGCTCATCCGTGACCAATACCCCAGCACGCTCGCCGACCTCAAAGATGCGGATCTCAACATCAACTGGGACAACATCGAAATCGGCGGAGCAGCGACCCTGGTCAAGGACAGCAAAGGCTTCCTGCTCACCGCCGAACGCGAGGATGGATATGCGTCGGCACAAGCGGCGACCGAGAAATCCTACAAGAGTCAACAGGCGGTCAATACCGACGGCGGCAAAAAGACGCTGAAAGAGAACGGCATCATCTTCCTCGCGCCGTCGATTGATGTCGATCGCCTGCGCCAAGGCAAGGCGCTGCTTGCTGGCGACATCACGATCACGATAAAGGGCTATGACAAGGACGATCCGGAAAAGCGCCTGCTGCTGAAACTGCGTGTGGTCGACTACACGCGAGCAGCTGAAACCGTGTTCTTCGGCGATCGGCCGCTGAATAATCCCGGGTATCACCCGTTCAAGCTAGCTGGCTCTGTTGGCGTCGGCGCAGAGAACCCGAATAACTCATTGGATGTCTGGCGAGTTGAACAGAGATTGCGATATCTTGGCTTTCCTGCCTACCAAAAAGGCTCAGGAATCAACATCAAGGATTTTATCGTTGATGGGGAATTCGCAGGAGACGAAAAAGCGGCGCTAAAGCTGTTCGAGAAAATTATTCGATTCCGCGTACCAGGCGAACCCGGTTACTCAAAGACTGGCACACTTACCAATGGCAATCCGGATCCCAAAGCCGTTGGCAACAACAAGTACGCGGGCGACTTCAACGGCGCCGATGGGGAAATCTCTCCGGACGATCACGCAATTATTCCCGACAATAGCGCAAGCGGTACGTCTCTTGAATGGTTAAGCGCCTACAACGCGCCGCACTGGATTAATATTGGCGCTCAAATGGAGTATATTGGTAATACAAAACAATCGAACTACAGCCTTCCTATGTGGCAAAACGGAGACCGCGGAGGTGAAACTTTTGGTGTCAGTTGGATGCGCGATCTAATGCGGGCTCAGGAGTACGCCGACCCGCAATACCTGTCGGGGTTGCCGACCACGGGCTCGCGCTTTACCGCCGCCATTGATGGAAACGGAAGCAATCCGGGAAGCCATAGTGCGCATTGGCTTGGAATGAGCTTTGACCTTTCCATCAAGCCGTATCTCGATCCATACTTCATGGGTAGCGAGGCGCCAGAATTTCCTACGACACTCAGCATTGATAATTTGCCGAGTCCACTTCCGACGAAAGACAACGACTGGGCATGGAGCAATGAGAATGCGCTGGCATTGGCCGAGCAGCTAAGCAATCTGGAGCAACCGGGACAAGGCAGAAACTTTATGGCCGATGCCCTGCGCAATTTTCTCGCACTATATTCGGTAACGCGACGGGATGACGCCTCTGCAGGTTCTGGCTGGAATTCCCTACGGATGATCAACGGGGATGAAGCACGAAATGCCATCTTTGGAGACGGTTCTCGGGGCGAAAGTTCGATTGGCCGGGTGATTATCGGCGGTAGCAGACCCGGAGAGGCGAAGCTCAAGCGTATGAAGGAAATAATCGACCTTCTTGGGCTAACCAGCTGGCAAAGCTTCCAAGTCTCACCTCACCACCATCATTTCCATGTCGACCTTCACGTGCCGACTTTCTCGAAGATCGGCAGCAATTCATTGTTGCTATCGTCGCCAGAAAAATCCAACAGCCCTGCAAAGGACCGCACCATGTTACCCATGGATAGCCCACCGGCATTGGACGTTCAACGCCCACCTACTTTAGCTACCCAGACAACTCTTATCGCCAAGTCATATGATGGCTTGGTAGGGATTTGCCTGTTTGTCGAATCTAGCCCAATGGTAGGTTGGGCTATCAACAACCTCGTCCCACTTGGGGCTGTCGGGGACTACTTAGGGGGTCGATCAAAGTTCGATTTATCCGGAACAACGGAAGTTACCATCCTTGAGCAACCAGCACACGGAGAAGTGAAGCTCTACTCCGAACCTCGCGGTGGAGGCTACTATTACTCTGCTACCGATCCCGAGTTTCGTGGCAAGGAGCAAGTGGTCTTCGAGGTCAAAGCCTTGGGAAAACGCTTCAAGGTGACCTATACGTTGTACGTTATCGGTAGCGTTGATCATATCCCGCCCAGCACTGATAGACTCTGCCCAAAAGAGGGAATCGGTTACCCCATTTCGCCAGCAAGCGATGGCGGGCATCGACGCAATCAGCTGCTTGACGGTATGTGGTCATTTGGATCGGTACCAAGCACTTCGGAAGTGGACCTGCTGAACATTCCTTTAGGTGGTGTCACCGTGGATTTCGGAGAAATGGCAAGCGGCACGGTAGGAAGCACTTCCGCGACGAGCGCAAGACCGGCCATCACCCTCTCCCCCACCGCCGCTGGCTACGGCTGGTTCATAGACCCCACCCCATCAGACAACGCCGAATTCCTCCCCACCAGCAACCCATTCGAGTGGATCGCCAAGCCGGGCTCCGAGGCGGAGGGCAGGATGGATCTCCTCACCGTTCTGCTCCATGAATACGGCCACGCCGTGGGACTGGACCACACCGCCGACAGCCACGGTGTGATGGCCTCGACCCTCCTGCCGAGCGTCCGCCGCCTGCCCTCTTCCACCGAACTCATCGCCCTGCGCGGCCTGCTCGCCGGCACGGACTCCGCACCCCTGCCGTACGATCCCTCTACGCCGCCCGGAGCACCGCTGCCGCTGAGCCGCAGCGTCGGCTCCCTGCGGCTGAGCCGCCTACGCCCGCCGGAGCCAAACAACCCGACCGGCGACGAGCTCAGCGCTGCGCTCACACAATTCAGTATCGTGGCCAACCCCACCCTGCTTGACCCCGCTTTCATCGACGGCGCGGGCTGGTGGTCCACCAGCGGCGAAGTCATTTTCGTGCTGGGGTCCGCGACGCTCAAGGAAACGGCCTCTTCACAAACCCGCCTCAACCAGGCCTTTGTCCTCGGCGCCAATGATCGAAGCCTGTCCTTCACCTTGGCCGACATCGCGCTGGACGATGTGGACGCAGCCCCCGACGACGCTTTCGAAGTGGCGCTGATCGACGCCAGTACCGGCCTGTCACTGCTGGGAGGCACCGGCCTGGCTGACAACGACGCGATCCTCAACCTGCAAGCCGATGGTAGCGAGCACAAGGCCGCTGGCGTCACGACGCTGCGCAACGCCGACGGCAGCCTGTCGGTCCTTGTCGACCTCACCGGCATCGCGACGGGTACCGTCGTCAACCTGAGCTTCGACCTGATCGGCTTTGGGCGCGGCGCGGCTGCCGCCAGCAGCCAGGTCAGCATCCGCGACCTCCATCTCGGCGGCGGCCAAAGCATTGAAGCCCGCGACGATGTCGCTACCACGACCGAAGACACGCCGGTGACCATCAACGTCCTCGGCAACGATTTGACCGGCGACTTCGGCAACAACCCCGGCGGCGAAACGAACGGCATCGTCCCCGCGCTCGTCCCCATCCTCATCGACGGCCCTGCACATGGCGATGTTGCCGCCAACCCCGACGGCAGCTTCACCTACCGCCCGCACGCTGACTGGCACGGCGAGGATCGCTTCACCTATCGCCTGCTCGGCGACGGTGTCGAATCGAAGCCCGCCACGGTCCGCCTGATCGTCACGCCGGTCAACGACGCGCCGACACTAGCCGAGATCGCCGCCAGCAGCGAACTCACCCTGCTCGAAGGCCAGCACTTTACTGCGAAGGCTTTCGGAACCGACGTCGACGCTGGCGATATCCTGCGCTATTCGCTCGATGCCGCGCCAGCCGGCGCGACGATTGACCCGACCACCGGGAGCATCGACTGGCAAGCCAGAGACGGCGACGCCAACTACGATTTCAGCGTGCGCGTCAGCGATACGGCGGGTGAATCAGCGAGCACTCACTTCACGCTGAAGGTCCTCAACGTGGCGCCGACGCTGAGCGCTGGTGGCCTGCAGGCGACCTTCGCCGGCGAGGACTTCACGCTCGCACTGAGCAGCAGCGATCCGGGCGACGACCGCATCGACAACTGGCGAATCGACTGGGGCGATGGTCAGATCATCGACATTGTGGACATCGCCGGCAACCCTGGCCAGGTCAGCCACCGCTACACGGGAATACTCGGCGAAGTCCGTATTCGCGCCACCGCCATGGACGAGGATGGCAGCTATACGCTCGAACCGCTGGCCGTGGCCGTGCTGCCGCTCCCCTTGCAAGTCAGTTCGTTCACCTACGACTACAACGGCTTTGCGCTGCGTTTCAACGACGTCTTCGACGCCAGCCAGATCAAGCTCCACGACTCGCTGCTCAGCGGCCTCGGTGCGACCGACATCGTCCTCGCGGGTAGTGCCGGCATCGTCAAAGGATCGCTGGTGATTGACGCCGACTACCGAGGGTTGCGCTACCTGATCGGCGGCGGCGGTCTCTACCCCGACACCTACCACCTGACGCTGACCAGCGGGCCGCAGGCGTTTCGCAGCGCATGGGGCACTCTCGACGGCAACGCTGACGGCGTCGCTGGCGACGATTACCGGACCTCATTTATTCTCGACGCCCTGCCAACAACACAGCTCTCGCTGCCCGACTTCATGCGCGGACCCGGCCAGGCAGTCAATGTACCGGCTGCCGGCGAGCATCTTCCGCTGACGCTGCTCAGCCCGGGTGAAGTGCGGCGCTTGAGCTTCGTCATCCGCTTCGATCCAGCGCTACTGGAAATCAGCGCGGCGCTCCCCGGTTCCGGCCTGCCCGCGGACGCTTCGCTGGCGATCGACCGCTCAGTCGCCGGAGAGCTCCGGGTGAGCATCGCGTCGGAAACGGCCATCGCCGCCGGCACGGTCACCCTGCTCGACCTCGTCGCCAGCGTACCGGCGACGGCGCCGTACGGCGCGCAGCAGATACTCGATATCCAGCAGGTGTCGATCAACGCGCACTCCCTGCCCGGCGTCGACCGCGACGGCCTGCATGTGGTCGGTTACGTCGGTGACGCCAACGGCAACGGTACCTGGGAAAGGGCTGATGTGTCGCTAATTCTGCACATTGCGACAGAGACAGACGATGAATTTGCCGCCTGGTCGCGGATCGATCCACTCCTGGTTGCCGACATCGATGCCGACAAACGAATCACTTTTCGGGATCTAGCGAAGATCAGCCAAAGCATAAATGGCGTCCCATGGCCAGCGATTCCAGAGCTGCCGACCGGCCTGTCCTTGACCTTTGCGGCGCCGCAGGCGTGGCCGGAGCAGCCGGCGCCGGGGCAGAGCCCGCCACAAATCGACTTCGGCGCAAACTTCGCCGACTTCGCGATCGGCAGCGACGACCCACGCTACCGGCGCGACAACTGGAAGACATCCTTCGTCACCCAACTGGCGAGCAGGACCATCAGTCCAAACAGCCACTTGCAGGTAACGCTTGAGGCCGCTCCGCAAGTAACGCCGTCGGCATGAAGACAGGTTCGAACGCTTTGTTGCGGGCGTGCTGCCGACAAACGGTCATGACACGCGGAGACACCCCTTATCATGAAAGTCATGAACCGTTCGTCAGGCAAGGCCGATTTCGGCAACTGAGCGACAGCTTTGAAGCGGGAGCGGTCAGCGGGTGTAGGATGGCGTCGGTTGGCCGCCGGCCAGGAAGAGACGGTGGAGAAGTCTGTCGAAAGCAGTCCTTGAACGGGCCTGGGTGTATGCTATCGATCTAGCCATGCGAAAAGGCTTTCTGCCGAATAATTCCACCACCGGAAGAAGGCTCTGTAGCGGGCCGTCATACCGAACTACAGTGGAGTGGAGTAATGGGCGATCGATTGAGGTTCCTTCTAAACCGGATCGGCGAGCGGCTGTGGGTCCGGCCTCTCGCGATGTGCGTGCTGTCAACGGCGGTAGTGTTCCTTGCGAAGACGGCGGACGATACCGGAATCGGCCCACTTGTTCCGGCGATTACTACAGACTCGATAGAGACCCTGCTTAACATTATTGCTGCAAGCATGTTGGTGATCTCCACTTTTGCTGTCGCATCCATGGTCTCGGCCTATGCTTCGGCCAGCAGCACCGCAACGCCGCGCTCTTTTTCCCTGGTCATCTCCGACGACGTTTCCCAGAACGCTCTCTCGACTTTTATTGGTGCCTTCATCTTCAGCATCATCGCGCTTATCGCCTTACAAAATGGCTATTACGATAGAGCAGGCCGTTTCGCGTTATTTTCTCTAACGTTGATGATGCTTGCCATGGTTGTTATTACGTTCGTGACCTGGGTGGATCGCATCGCACGCCTTGGGCGCCTCGGGGAAACCATCGACAAGGTTGAGGCAGCGACTGCGGATGCTTTACAGCGAAGGCGATGCGCCCCTACCCTTCGCAGCGTCCCTGCAGGGCCGTGTCGGAATGAGGGCCGGGCCATTTACGGCGGGTCGATCGGATATGTACAGCGCGTCGATGTCACTGCGCTGCAGACGTATGCGGAAGAATCGCGAGCACGAATCACCGTAGCCGCCTTGCCCGGTACTTTTTCTGCGCCGGGCCGAGCGCTTGCATATGTGACCGCCGACTCAGGTGATTTGTCTGACATCGATGCAAGGCAGGTAGCACAGGCATTCATACTCGGTAATGGCAGGCAATTCGACGAAGATCCTCGATTTGGTCTTGTCGTTCTTTCTGAAATCGCAAGTCGAGCGTTGTCACCTGCGGTTAATGATCCAGGTACAGCAATCGGAATAATTGGAACGTTCGTGCGACTTTTTGCGCTATGGAGCGAGCCGATCGATGAAAGCGATACACCAATTTCTGAATGTGATCGCGTGGAGGTGCCAAAAATATCTTTGCGGGACATGTTCGATGATGCCTTCACAGCGATTGCTCGTGACGGAGCTGGTACCATTGAAGTCGCGGGGCGGCTACAAAAAGCGTTTGCATCGCTGGCATCGATCGGAGGTGGTGAGATGCGGGATGCCGCGATACACCATTCCCGCTTGGCACTTGCTAGAGCAGAAAATGTGCTAGAAATTCCTGAAGACCTGGAGGTTGTGCGAAAACTGGCGAAATTGGCCAGTTTTGTTTAACCGAATGAGTTCTGCCCGATTAGGCATGCACGTAGCGGGCAGCAGCAATTGACAGCTCCAACTGAACAGGGAAGGAACACAAATGATGAACTTCGAATACAGCGGCGCCTTAGGCCTCCTGATACTGATCGGAGATATCTGGGCAATTATCAATATTTTTCAAAGCTCTGCTTCGAGCGAGAAGAAGCTGATTTGGATAGTCGCAGTGGTGCTGCTGCCCGTGCTGGGCTTGATCCTCTGGTTCTTCCTTGGACCGCGTAATCGAGGCGCGTAGCGTACCAAGTTGCACTTGGCTGAGAGGCGTCCTGCCGGGAACTGTGAGTGAGTCTTTACTTGCGGGGCGGGGTCAAGCCTTGACTATTGCCCATGGCACAGGGAAAGACCTGACCCCAAAAACACAAAAGGAATGCATATGGACTATAAACAAAAAGCAAAAGGATAATTTATGCCGAAAGAACTGACCTGGTTACACATCTCAGATATCCATTTTTGTCCGCACACGGAATGGCGAGACAGCTTATCCAGAGGTGAGCTTCTTGATTATCTAAAGACTCATTTCACTACAAGCGAATGGCCGCAGCCAGATTTAATCTTTTGCACTGGAGATATCGCATTCGGCCATAGTTCAAAGCAACCAATAACAGAGCAATACTCCGTCGCGGAGCAGTTTTTCGATAAGCTGCTCGACGTATGTGGATCCGAAGGTACTTCTTTGCCACGCGAACGGTTATTCATCGTTCCTGGTAATCACGACGTAAATCGCGACGCCATCAACGGCGATGCCCAATCTGCGCTTAAAACTTGGGCAAGGGACTCATGGGCGCATGTCGGTGAAATTAACCAGCGCTTCAACGACAAGTCGACGGAGTTTCTTGATACTATACGGCGACTGAATGAGTATGGGGAGTTCATAAAAAGATATCTTCCTCATCTAAGCGATCCAGGGCAGAGGCACGTTTATGCTAAGACTTTTGAGATAAACGGTATATCGATCGGCGTGTTCGGCTTTAACTCGGCTTGGACGTGTGCAGGTTTGGAAGATGATCGCAATATATGGCTTGCAGCGGAGTGGCAATTCAACACGGCGAAGAAAGAGTTACAGGATTCAGAAGTCCGAATCGGTTTAATGCACCATCCTATTGATTGGCTAAACCAAACAGAGAGAGAGCTAACAAATCGACGGGTCGCAAGTGATTTCGATTTTTGGTTACATGGGCACAGCCATAACGCATGGGTCACACCGATTCAGAGTCACATTGTTATTGCAGCAGGGGCCGTTGGCGCCGGTAGTAGTGATGAATTCGGAGTCAATCTATGCAAGATAAGTCTCTCAGATAACACGGGCGCAGCGCGGTTACATGCCAAGAAGGCCGGCGCATCCGGCTGGACAATTATGCCAATTGAGGAAGTCGCTCCAGCCGGTCTATGGCGGTTTGATCTTCCTCTCCGCCTGAGAAAATCTCCAAACAACCCGGAGGCGCATCAATCCAATAATAAGACCAACGTGCCCCAGGATCCGGCGCCCTTTGACTACATTGCTCGTTACCTGTCTAGTGAATTCGAGCGAGCTCTTAAATCTTTTTCAGGGCAACCTAGAGTCTGGGTTGAACCGATCCTTAGCAGAAAAGCGGAAATAGAAAAAGATGCGAAATTGGAACCTCCTGTCACGGCCGCTGAGCTAGTGAACTCGATCGCATCTATTATCATCAAAGCACCACCTCAATATGGATTGACGTGCCTGGCGAAGTATCTTGCTAAGCTGGCGTGGCACAAACCAAGTCGCGAATTTTGGTTGTATCTCGATGCCAAGCTGCTAAGGCCAAATTCGGCTTCCATCAACACGGAAACCGAACGCGTTTTAGGTCCGCTGAATCTTAGCTTTCAAGACATTCGGAGGGTGGTCCTGGACTCATGGTCGCCTACAGAAAAAGAAGGGCCAAAGCTTTTAATAAAAATCATTGAAATTTTTGGAGAAACACCAATCATCTGCATGCAACGTTCAGATGCCTCGATGGCTGAACGTCTTTCGAATATCGATCTGCGGCGTACTTTCGAAACATACTTTCTTTGGACATTGCCAAGAGAGGTCATCAGAAAAATCGTTAGTGGTTATAACGAGGCCCGACAAATCGGAGACGATGACGCAGTTACCAAACGCCTCGTTTCCGACCTAGAGGTGCTTAATCTGCACAGGACGCCTTTAAATTGCCTTACTCTCTTGAAGGTGTCGGAATTTGATTTCGACGAAAGCCCAGTCAACCGCACAGAGATGCTCAAGCGTGTCTTATTCTTGCTGTTTAATACCGATGGTATTCCGACATATAAGTCAAAGCCCGATCTCAAAGACAGTGAGCATGTGCTTGGCTACTTCTGCGAGCTTTTGATCCGCGAGGGTAGTTATTTCTTTACTCAGAATCGCTTCTTGCTGGAAGTGCAGCGATTCTGCAAGGACAGTCTCATTGATCTCGATACGCATATCGTATTTGATGTCCTCTACAAAAATAATATTTTGTTAATGCATGGGAGCCAGTTTTATTTCCGATTCTCTTACTGGATTTTTTACTTCGTAGCGCAGCGTATGCATCACAATGAAGCGTTCGCCAAGTATATTCTGTCGGAGATGCGTTACGCGCAGTATCCTGAAATTATTGAATTCTATACTGGTGCCGATCGGAAGCGGGACGATGCATTGCAAGTAATAATAAATGACTTAGGCGAGTGTTATCGTACCGTTAAGGAAAATTGCGGATTCCCAGAAAACTTAGACCCATATAAGCATGCCACATGGGAGTCGTCTCCGGAAACCCAAGAAAAGATGCATGAAGTCATAACAAAGGGAGTGATGGATTCCAATTTGCCTGCTGAAATAAAGGACCAATTCGCAGATAGAACTTACGATCCTGCACGCCCATATGACCAGACGATCGCAAATATTCTCACAGAACATTCGGTTGTTTGCTTGATGAAGCTTATTAGCGCTGCGGCGCGAGCCCTTCGCAATAGTGACTATGCTGCCCCCGAAACGAAGCGTCAGTTGCTTACCGCAATTATGCGTTCTTGGGACCAGTTATCAAAGATTGTTTTGGTAATTGCTCCGGAACTGGCTGAGGCTGGCCACGCATCATATGACAACGCAAAGTTTTTTCTTGTTGGAGATTTCGGGAAGAACCGGAACGAGCGGCTCGGCGCAATATTGTCTGTTATTCCATACAACATTGCCGCCTGGCACCAAGACGATCTATATTCTCCAAAAATGGGGCCGCTGCTATTTGACCAACTCGACAGCCCCGACCTTAGCAGCATTGCACGTCATGAGCTTTTGGTGCTCTTGATTCTACAGCGTCCACGAAACTGGTCGAAACATGTCGAGAACTATATCGCTAGTGTAGCAAAAAATGCATTCTATCTTAATGATGTTTTTGAGTTGCTACGTCATGAGTATAGATACGGCTTCGCATTGCCAGATACTCTCAGTGAGATTGAGCGGCTAATCAAAATGTCCTTAGTAAAGCATTTAACGGGACAAAAAAGACCGGGTGTTAAATCGATAGCGAAAACTTCCTTCAAAAAGACTTTGCTTCCTGAGCGTCCTTTATAGAGATCACGTGCACATTTTTGGGTAGAGCGCACACTTTTTGGGGTCAGGTCTTTCCCCGTGCCTTGGGCAAAAGTCAAGACCTGACCCCGTCCCGTGCGTGGGCGACATTCTCGTTGGCGGTTCAGCGGCAATTTCAAGGGGCACGTCATGAATCGATTGACGGTTGTAAAGCTTGTAAAGGCATGCTGGCCGTAGGAATCGAATCGTCATCCTGGCCTTCGCGTCCTTCGCGGCCGGCTCTTCCGAAGACAAAGCTGTCCATCGCCAGCACGCGGTGCGTGATGCCGCCGTCGATCACTGTCGCCGGCAAGGACGTGGCAGCCGCGCCGGCGGCCACCAGCAGTGGCCAGAAATGCTCGGCGGTGGGGTGCGCGCGTTGGCCATGCGGCGCCAAGGCGAGGGTCTGGCGCAACCGTGTGCTGTCGCCGGCGACAACGGCTTCGCGAACCCAGGCGGCGAATTCGGCCACATAGGCCTCTTCGTGCCCGTGCTGACCGTGGTGGCGGTGGCCGCCGCGAACCTCGTTGAGGTTGTGCGTCAGGCTGCCCGAACCGACGATCAACACGCCGTCGTCGGCGAGCGGCGCGAGCGCCTGACCGAAGGTCCAGGCCGAATCGGCGTCCAGCCGTGACGGCAGCGAGACCTGGAAAACCGGCACGTCGGCCGCGGGGTAAAGGTACAACATCGGCACCCAGGCGCCGTGGTCGAGACCGCGGCGCTCGTCCGGTCGCGGCGACCAGCCGGCTTCCTGCAGCAGATCGAGCGTGCGACGCGCCAGCTGCGGGTGACCGGCCACCGGGTAGTCCATCTCGTACAGCGCCGGGTCGAAGCCACCGAAGTCGTGGATCGTCCTCGGCCGTTCCACCATCCCGACCAGCGGACGCGGCGTCATCCAGTGCGGTGACACGATCAGCACCGCGCGGGGCTTGGGCAGTTCGCGACCCAGGGCCGTCAGACGCGGCCCGGCCAGGCCGGGCTCCATCGCGAAGCTGGGTGCGCCGTGCGAAACGAACAAACTGGGTAGACGGTCCATGGCGTCGCTCCTGGGTCGGATGAATGTTCGCGCGCTGCTGTTCAGCGCGCGCCGCGCGCGGCCAGCATGGCATCCAGCGACAGTCGACCCGCGCCGCTGATCAACAGCGAGAGCGACGCGGCGAGCAGTGCCAGGGCGAATTCGTAGCCGTTGTTGGCCATGAACAGGCCCTTGTCGATATGCACGCCGAAGATCGCGACAAGCATCGCGAACACCAGGGTCGCTGCGCCCGGACGCACCAGCAGCCCGAGGATCAGCGCCAGACCGCCGAAGAATTCGGCACTGCCCGCCAGCAAGGCCATCAGGTAGCCCGGCGTCAGGCCGAGTGAGGCCATGAACTGGCCTGTGCCTTCGAGGCCGTAGCCGCCAAAGGCGCCGAACAGCTTCTGGGCGCCGTGGGCAAGGAAAATGATGCCCACGGGAATACGCAGGGCCAGCGCGCTCCAGCCGGCGTTGGTGCCGACGATGCGTTGCAGGAGGGAAGTGGTGTTGGCTGTGCTCATGGGGTGCTCCGGACAAGGGTCGTCAATCGAAGAGTTCATTGTAGAAATTGCCTCTGGGCAGATAAACATGCTTGAATGCGATTCACTGTTCCGAATTTCGAGACCAATGGACCGATTCGAAGCCATGCGGGTTTTCGTCGCCGTGATCGACGCCGGCAGCTTTGTCGGCGCCTCCGACGCGCTGGCGCTGTCCAAGGCGGCGGTATCGCGCCATGTCGCGGATCTGGAGTCGCACCTGGGCGTGCGCTTGATACACCGCACTACCCGCAAGTTGTCCTTGACGGCCGAGGGCGAGGTCTTCCATGCGCGTTGCGAGGAACTGCTCGCCGGCGTCGAAGAGGCGGAAGCGGAAATCACCTCGGTCAGCGGCGAGGCCACGGGAATCCTGCGCATCAACGTCCCTTTCACTTTCGGCCACTTGCATCTGGCGCCGCTGTGGGTCGAGTTCATGGCCCTGCACCCGAAAGTGACGCTGGACGTAACCCTGGCCGACCGCGTGGTGGATCTGGTCGAGGAAGGCTTCGACATGGCGGTGCGCATCGCGCGCCTGCCCAACTCCACGCTGATCAGCCGCCAGCTCACCTCGACGCGCCTGGTGTTGTGTGCCTCCCCCAGCTATCTGCGCAATCACGGCACGCCGGCACATCCGTCCGAGCTGGCGCAGCACGCGGTCGTCGCCTACAGCCTGTTCTCGATGGGCGACAACTGGGCGTTCACGGGGCCACGAGGCATGCTGTCGGTGAAAGTGTCACCGCGCCTGCGCACCAATAACGGCGACACCTGCCGGGTCGCCGCGCTGCGCCATCAGGGCATCGTCTTGCAACCTTCCTTCCTCGTCGGCCCGGATCTGATCGCCGGAACCCTGGTCGAGCTGTTGCCGGCCTACCGTTCGATCGAACTCGGCGTGTACGCGGTTTACCCCTCGCGAAAGTTCGTCGCGCCCAAGCTTCGCCTGCTGATCGACTTTCTCGCCGACGCTTTCCGGATGCAGGCCTGGCCGGGATAGGGGCTATTGGAATTTCCGTGGCGGAGGCAGCCACGGCACAGGTTCAGGGGAGCTGCGCGCTGAGTGATGTCCGGTCGCGCCGGGGCCGCGCGGAAAATTCGCAGACGAATACGCCGATGCGCTACATTCCCGAACATCGGCAGCAAGGTGAAACCGGCCTGCCACCACCTCGCGCCTCTCAAGGAGAATCGCAAATGCCAACAACAGGTACCGTACAACTGCAGCGTGTGTTCAGAGCACCACCGGAGCGCGTCTATCGAGCCTTCCTTGAGGCAGACGCAATGGCCAAGTGGATCCCGCCATACGGGTTCACTTGCAAAGTCCACCACATGGATGCCAGGGTCGGCGGAAGCTTCAAGATGTCTTTCACCAACTTCGATACAGGGAACGCTCACTCCTTCGGCGGCGAGTACCTTGAACTCGTGCCGCACGAACGCCTTCGCTACACGGACAGATTCGACGACCCGAACATGCCCGGGGAACTTCAGGTTACGGTGATTCTCACGAAGGTTTCCTGCGGCACCGAGCTACACATAGTCCAGGAAGGTATCCCCGCGGTCATCCCTGTAGAAATGTGCTACCTCGGCTGGCAGGAGTCCCTGACGCAGCTGGCGACGCTCGTCGAGCCAGAGATCCCCGGCTAACAAGCTGCCGCCCAACGGCTATGGACAGATCGTGCGAAGCCACGATCTGATCCCTTTGTTGGACGCGCCCGTGCCGGAGAGCTGAGCGCTCCCATCGCCATCACGGCAGCCACGGCACGCGCAAAGTATCGCCGGGCGGTTCCTTGCACGGTGGCGCGAAGCGGTTTGTATCGAAATTTCAGCAAGAGATGCGGCAAGCCGATCAGGCGCCTGCAAGTGGCGTGCAGGACGGCAAAATTGCCATCCGTTTGCTACTGACCCCGTGGCCCTGGCGGTGGGCGCCCTGTTGGCGTCGAGCGGGAAGCCGCCACCGTGCGCCAAGCTTGCCATCGTCTCGACGCCTTCCTGCTCAAGCACATCGCGTCGGGTCAGCGAATGCAGCAGACGGCGGCGGACCCCGGCCCGCACTTCGTCGAGCAAGCGTAAGAGATCGCGCCCTCTTCGCCACCCCTGGCGGTTGATTCATCGCTAAACGAAGCGGGCTCTAAACGAAGCGGCCTTCGCCGACCGCTCTCGACTGGCCTCCAAAACGAAACTTGCTTCGCTTCGCGCGCCTGGCGTGCCGTGAAAACGCGCGCCCAATCGACTGGCACGGATTATGCGGTGCAACACCCAAACGGCGCGCCAACCGCTCGCCGGCACCCCTACCGGAGCTTGCCATGAACCACCGCCTTCTCGACTATCAGCCGCCCCTCGACGCCCTGGAGCAAGCGCTGGAGGCGCCGGGGAATGTCGCGGGATGGTCGAGTGCGAACGAAATGCGGGTCGCTGCCGAGTTGCTCGAACATGCCGACGAAGGCGTACTCGAGTCCTACCTCGACGGGATGATCGGAGGCGCAGACGGGCGCGCTGTCGCGAGCGACGTTCGCGCCGCGCTGGCCGGCATCCTCGGGCGCATCGGTCGGCCGCTCCTGCGCCAGGCCGGTGCCACGCCGAGATTGTCGGCGGGCCGCATCTTTGCTCTCGAACTCGAAGGCTTGAGTCCCGAGGACCAGGCTTTCGAGGTGGCGCGTCATTTCGGGCGCTTTGCCGCCGACGCCGCGCGACGTGCAAGTCGCGCTACCGGCACGGCTTCAGCGCAGTTGGTAGCGCGGCGCGCCGCGGTTGCTGCTGCGCAGGAGTTTGCGCCCGGCCTGGCGCCGACAAATCCGGGCAGCCGCCCGTCCACGGGAACGTGGTTTCGCAGAGGACGCCAACTCGTCGTCCTCAACCCTTAGTACCTGTCATTTGAGGAGCCTGCCATGCATGACATCGACCGCAACCAGATGGAGTTCGAGGACGAAGCATCCGAATACGAAACCGACGAGTTCGAGTCAAACGAGTCGGATTGGTCGGGTGAATACGCAACTGATCTCAGCGAAGCCGAGGAGTACGAACTTGCCTACGAATTGCTCAGCGTCGACAACGAGGAGGAGCTCGACCAGTTTCTCGGCAAACTTATCCGGCGGGTTGCCAAAGGTGCTCGCAAGCTGATCCGCTCGCCGATCGGCAAAGCGGTCGGCGGTGTTCTCAAGGGCGTCGCCAAGAAGGCCCTGCCGCTCGCTGGCGGTGCGCTTGGGGGCATCGTCGGCGGGCCACTCGGTGCCAAGATCGGCAGTGGCGTCGCCTCTGCCGCGGGTAGCGCCATCGGCCTCGAAGCCGAGATGGAGCAGGAAGAGCAGGAGTTCGAGGGCGCCAAGCAGTTCGTCCGCCTGGCCGCAGACACCGTGAAGAAGGCGGCCTCTGCAGCACCAGGGGCCGACCCACGCGCGGTGGCGCAGTCAGCGGCGATCAGCGCTGCACGCAAGCTCGCACCCGGCTTGATCAGGAGAGCCGGCGGCATGGCCGCTGCTGCGGGCCGGGGCCAGAGCGGGCGCTGGGCACGGCGTGGCGACAAGATCGTGATCTACGGGGCCTGAGTGAGTCGGCGCGTCATGACACCCTTCGCTGCCTGGATGCTGGCCCAAGAGGCGCGTGCTTTACGGACCCGGCTTACGCGCATCAAGCCTTTCGCGCTTTTGGAGCCGATGCTGCCGGCTGCCACCCTGCGGCCACGCGCGCAAGTGGCCATTGAACGCCACCTCGCACGCGGGCGCCGTGATCTCGAAGTCATGGTCCAGGGATTCATTACCTGGCTGCATGGCCCCGGACGCGCGGCCAGCGTAGCGCAGGCGCAGCGTCGCTTCACCTACCTGCGCCTGCAGTTCCACGCCGCGCTGACGCAGTTCGATCTGTTCAGCGACGTCATCACCCAGCGCAGCGAGCACGAATCGGGAGTCTGGCTCGCCGGGCTCGACGTGGTGGCCGCCGACGCACTGGCGCTGCCGGGCCACTACTACCCGGTGCCGCCGATCATCTGCTATCTCGACCGCGGGGCGGGTGCGGCAATTCGCCGTGCACGCACCCGCTTGCCGGGTGGTGGCGAGAACCCGGTGGCAGTGATCCGGGTGCCGCGCGAGCGCATGGTCGGTAGCGGCATCGCCTCGTCGCTGGTGCACGAAGTTGGCCACCAAGGCGCGGCATTGCTCGCTCTGGTGCCATCGATTCGCCCAGTGCTGCGTGGGCTGCAGGCGGTCGAAGGTCCCGATCGCAGTGCCTGGGAACTCTGGGAGCGTTGGATCTCGGAGATCCTGGCCGACTTCTGGGCCGTGGCACGGGTCGGCATTGCCTCGACGCTGGGTTTGATAGCCGTGGTCAGCCTGCCGCGCGCCTTCGTGTTTCGCATCGAGCGCCAGGATCCGCATCCGGCACCCTGGATCCGCGTGCTGCTGAGTTGCGCCATCGGCCAGGCGCTGTACCCGCATCCACAGTGGGGACGCTTCGCCGCGCTGTGGGCAGCGTTCTATCCGCCGCAAGGCCTGGACGCTGCGCGTGCACAGCTGCTGGCGCGCTTGCGCGCCACCATGCCGGCATTTGTCGCCTTGCTGGTGCAGCACCGGCCGCGCTCGCTGCGTGGTCGCAGCCTGGCCGATGCGCTGGCCACCGCCGAGCGTCAACCCTTGCAGCTGGCGCAGCTGTACCGCGACTGGTGCGCTGCACCGGCGGCGATGTATCGCGCCGCGCCATCGCTGGTGTTCGCGGTCATCGGGCAGGCGCGTGCCGACGGGCGCGCCAGCCCCGAGCTGGAGAGCGAACTGCTGGCCCGCCTGCTCACCCATTGGGCGCTGGACAGCACGCTGAAGGGCGCTTCGCAATGCGCAAACCTGCGCTCCATTCAAAGTTGATCTGCTGTTCACCAAGGAGAAAAACATGCCTGCCACGACCCACATCCCGAAGAGCACCCGCAAGGGTTCGATCACCGTCACCGTGGTCGATGCCGGTGGCGACGGCGCCGTCCTGCGCGGCGCCTGGGTGAGCCTTTACGCCCCCCCCGACGATGTTGACTGCAGCAACTTCCCGGACACCAACTGGCAGCCGGAGCCGCGCAACTGGCTGGCCAGCGAACGCACCGACGGTGCGGGCCAGGTCACCTTTGCCGAGCTCGATCCCGCGTGCTACTTCGTGAAGTACGAGCACCACCCGAAGATGCTCGCGCAATGCGTCGACGTCGGGTCGGGTTGCACCGAGTCGGTATGTTTCCAGCTGCCGCTCGAGGCGCAGCTGGAAATCACCTTCATGAACGCCGACTGCCAGGATATCGCCTGTCGGCAACCGCGCGTCAATGACCGGGCGCAGGCGCGCTTCACCTTCAGTCACTCCGATGTGCTGGCCGCGCACGTGACGATGCAGTTGGCGCCGGGCATGACACGTGTGCGCAACGAAAAATTCGTTGCCACGATGCCGATGAAGAACGCCGGTACGCAAGAAATCGGCGCGGCATTGGCGTTCTCGCTGCTGGGCCCTTTGCCCAACGGGCAAGCAGGCGGGCAGCTGGCGGTGCTGGCCCTCGCGGAAGAATTCGACGTTGAAGAGCGCGAGCCGACGCCGATCAGCGGCAACCTCAATGTCGCGCTGGCACGCTCCGAGACCGCGCCGACGCCGGACCTGCGGCTGTGGGGGGCGATTCGCGCCAGCACCGAAGCGCTGTCGTTCGACAAGTACCTGCGCTTCATGGACTTGCTGTTCTGCAGCAACGGCCGGGAAAACCCGCCGGCGGCCGAAACGGCGGCTTACAACAGGCTGCTGCAAAGGCGCTTCCTGCCGTTTACCGACACCGACGCCTACCGCGTGCTGAAGGCTGCGACCGAAGCCTTCGTGATGGTCAACTGCGGCGTGTTTACCGGCGACCCGGGGGTCACAGGCGACGCCGACGTGCTGGCCGATCTGAATGACTACCTGCGGCGGCGCGACCTCCCCAAGCCCGGGCGAGAGCCGTACCTGGAGCAGGTCGAAGGCATCGGCATGCTGCCGTATCTGGCGATCATCCGGCGCAAGTTGCCCGACGTCCCTTTCAACGAACCGATCCGCCGCACCGAGCGTGAAGCCGATCTGTGCGAAGGCTTTGTGCAGGAGAAGCTGCGCAACCCCTGCCTGCTCGAACTCATCTGGTCCTACTGGCATGAAGAGTGCATGCAGGTACAGGCGATGAACGCGATCACGCGACGCTTCCAGAACGTGCGCGGCACACGCCAGCCCGACCCGCTGGCGAACGTCGAGGTGAACCCCTTGCGGCCGCTGAACAACCTGCTGTGGGGCTATATCCAGGACGAGCAGCACCGCCTCACGGTGGCCCGGCGCAACGCTGAGTACGACCACCACTACGGCTTGCGCCTCAAGGGTCGCGCGGTGTTCGATTTCCGACCCGCCGACACGCGCTCGAAGTTCGTCGAGGCCTTCCACCATTTGCTGAGACTGTGCACGGTGTTCTACAAGCAGGATGACAACACCACCGTCAAGGCCGACGCCTTCGGCGTGCTCAACGCGCTGAAGGAAGTGCACCTGATCCTGTCGCAAGGTGCACACAGCCAGTTCGGTGATCTGCCGCCGACCGCGCGGATCGAGATGCTGATCCAGCAGTGGCTGCTGTCGCGGCCCGAGTTTCGCGAGTTCCTGCCGACCCGGGTGATGGTTGCCTACCCCGAGCCGTGGATGGACCGGGTCGACGCGATGAAGAAGCTGCAGGGCTGGTCCGACACCAGCGTGGTGCACTTCCACAACCTGGCAGTGTTCGGCGAGCAGCTCCTGCTGTCGATCCGCTACGGTGCGTGGAGCACCGCGTTCGAGCCGACTCAGGCGTTCAATTTCGCGCGCTTCTGGCGGCCCCAGGTGCTCGGCTACATCCACGCCTATCGCGCCGCGACCGGTGTCGAACTGGGCGCGGAGACGGTCGAGACGCGCGTCGATTCCACCCTGCCTTCGGTACTGCTGCAAAGGCGCCTCGCCGCGCAGCAGCGGAGCGCGTGACGAGCAGCCGGCATGTTGGACTTTGCCTCGTCGCTCTACCTTGGCCTGCGCCATGGCAGCCGCTCGCTCGAACCCTGGGAGGCGCTCAGCCTCGGCTGCCCGGCGGCCTTGCGCGAGCCCGTCGAGGCGCTCTCCACGGCCCGCGAACTGGCGACCCTCGTCGGCTGCGCGGCCGGCACCTTGCTGCCTTCCAGCTTTCACCTCTTCTGGGACCTGCTCGGTGTTCTGAGCCGTGAACCGATCGAGATCTTCATGGACGCATCGACCTACCCGATCGCCCGCTGGGGTGCCGAGCACTGGGCTGCGAAAGGCGTGCCCTTGCAAACCTTCGCGCGCCATGACGCGGCTTGCCTGGCGCAATTGCTCGGGCGGCGCGGTAGCGGTCGACCGGTGGTGCTCAGCGACGGTGTCTGCCCGGGCAGCAACAGCCAGCCGCCATTGGCGGCCTACGCCGCGCTGGCACGCCGGCATGGTGGCTGCTTGCTGATCGACGATACCCAGGGCCTGGGCATTTACGGCCATCACCCTTCGCCGGCTGCAGCTTACGGACTCGACGGCGGCGGCTCGCTGCAGCGACACGGCCTCGCTGGCGACCATCTGATCGTCGGTGCCTCGCTCGCCAAGGGATTCGGCGTACCGGTGGCACTGCTCGCCGGCGACGCGGCGCTGCTGCGCCGCTTCGCGCGCGACAGCGCCAGCCGCGAGCACATGAGTCCGCCGTCAATGGCGGTGATTCGTGCCGCTCAGCACGCGCTGGCTGTGAACCGAGACGACGGCGAGTGCCTGCGCTTGCGGCTGTGGCGTGCCGTGCGGCGGCTGCGCGCCGGTCTCGGTGCACTGGACATCGCCACACGCGGCGGCGACTTCCCGGTGCAAACGCTGCTTGCGCCGCCGTCGACCGATGTGCAGCAGCTGCACACCCATCTGTTGCAGGCCGGCGTGCGCACTGTTCTGCACCGCGATCGCGGCGGCGGGGCGCAACTCAGTTTCCTGGTCCGCGCCGAGCACGATGCAACGCAGATCGACCACGCCGTGGCGCAACTGGCGCAAGTGCGGCATGCCGCATGGGAGCCGGCATGAAGGCAAAGCATTGATGCCGCTTCACGCTTCACAAGTGACTTCGCCCCTGTCAACAGGAGACCACTATGCACAAGATGAGCTGCCAATGCCCAAAGTGCCAGACCGGCACCGGAGCCGAATTCCAGGCCTTCGAATTTGAGGCCTTCAATTTCGAGGCCTTCGATTTCGAGATGTCGCCTCAGGGCGAGTTCGAGTTCGAGTTCGAGTTCGAGTTCGAGGACGAAAGCGAAGACGAAGCGCTGTACGAATATGGCGCAGTGGACGAATACGAGGAGGAAGCCAGCTTCGGCTCGCGCGACGCCGCGAGCCCGATCAGCGATGAAGAAGAGGCCGCGGCCTGGGATTCGGAACGACGACGTGGCCGTGCCGCATCGTCGGCTCGTTCGAAGCCGCAGGCTAGCCCCTCGCGTTCCGGATCGAAGGCCGGTTCGCGGCCAACATCACCTTCGCGCTCCAGGCCGCCAAGCCGGAATGCGCGGCGGCTACGGTCACGCTTCGCCGCGCCGGCGGCGCCATGCGTGTGCCCGGTTCATGGCACGGAGTACGTGCGCTGGATACAAAGCACACTGAACCAGGTCGAGTCGGCAAGTTTGCCGGTCGACGGGGTGATGAACGCAGCCACGCGCAACGCATTGCGCCGCTTCCAGAGCCGCAAGCGCTTGCCCGTGGATGGCATCGCCGGGCCGGAGGTTGAACAGGCACTGCGCGATGCACGCCGCCCGAGCGATGCCGGGGTGCCAGGTGACGAGCAGAGGCAAGACCAGGGTGAGGTCTATGAGTTTGAAACGCTGGAGCTTGAAGCGCCAACCAGGATGCCGACGCTGCGCCGTGGCTCGCGTGGCTCGGTGGTTGCCGATCTGCAGCGCCGGCTCGGCGCCGCCGGGTTCAATGCGGGCGCAGCCGACGGCATCTTCGGTTCGAACACTGACGCGGCAGTGCGGGCCTTCCAGCGCGCGCGTGGTTTGAGCGCCGACGGCATTGTTGGCTCCATGACCTGGGGCGCGCTGCTCAACGCGGCACCCGGTTCAGCAACGCCTGCGCCAGGCGGGAGCCCGTGGGGCGCCGGTGCAGGAGCAATCCGCTACGGCAAGGGCTGGGGTGGGTCGGAGGGGGTGGCTGACGCCGCGAAAGCAATCGCCGGCTCGATGGGTATCCCCGTGACGAGCGAAAAGCGCAACCTTGCCGACACCCGCCGTGTCGGCTCCAGCACAGATTCGGACCACTACACCGGCAACGCAAACGCCTTTGCCACCGACCTCGGAGTGAGTGGATCACGCGGCGACGAGCTGGCGCGTGCCATCGCCGCGAAGTACGGCATCCCGCAAAGCGTGATCGGCACCTACACACGCACCACGATCCCGGTGCAGGACCGGCGCTACTCGTTGCAACTGCTCTGGAAGGTGAGCGGCCACTTCGACCACGTGCACCTCGGGATTAGAAGGGTGTGAACGACAGCTCCGGGCAGCGCCATCGAGGTGCAAGGCGACATCCGGCAAGCGCAGAGATGAAATAGGGAAGCGAGAAGCCCCTTCGGCGACGCGGTTTGCTTATCGACGCATCAAGCACACAGAGGAGAAACACCATGGACAGAGTTGAGTTCGAGCTCGTACCGTTCGCGCCTGTCGACGAGTACGAAATGGAAGGCGATGGCTGGGAGTTGGAGCAGTCGCGTGGCCGTGCCGCATCGCGCGGTCGTTCGAAGCCGCGCACACAGTCCCGTTCCGGAGCACGCGCTGGTTTGCGGCCAAAGCCGCGCTCCAGGTCACCGATCTTCGAACCTGCGGCGCCATGCATCTGCCCCGTTCATGGCACGGAGTACCTGCGCTGGGTGCAAAGCACGCTGAACCAGGTCGAGTCTGCGGGCCTGCCGGTCAATGGCGTCATGAGTGCTGCCACGCGCCGCGCCCTGCGCAAGTTCCAGGGCCGCAAGGGTCTGCTGGTCGACGGCATCGCCGGGCCGGAGGTTGAACAGGCCCTGCGCGATGCACGCCGCCCGACCGATGCCGGGGCAAAGGCCGACGAGCCAGGGCAAGACCAGGGCGAGATCGACGAGTACGAAACGCTGGAGCCTGAAGCGCCCACCAGGACGCCGACATTGCGCCGCGGCTCGCGCGGTTCGGGCGTGGCCGATCTGCAGCGCCGGCTCGGCGCTGCAGGTTTCAATGCGGGAGCGGCCGACGGTATCTTCGGGGCGAAGACCGATGCGGCTGTGCGCGCGTTTCAGCGCGCGCGCGGTCTCGCTGTCGACGGCATCGTTGGTTCAAGAACCTGGGGAGCGCTGCTCGGTACATCGCCAAGCGTCCCGGGCGGTGGCGGCTCAGCGACGAATGAATGGCTGCTGCCCGCCAGCGTGCGCACCGCCGGCGACGCCCAGACCGTGCGCTATGACTCGCCGCCGGCGTGGATCGGCATGCCGGGCAATTGCACCGGCACCTTCACAGCCGGTGCGGCAGCGCTGAAGGCTCACATCCTGGCGACCTTTGCCGGCGTTTCAAGCATCGGCGGCTATTCGTGCCGAGCCAACAGCGCCAACCGCTCCGAGACATCGGTTCACGGCACGGGCCGAGCCCTGGACATCATGATCCCGACGCTCGGCGGCCGCGCCAACAGCGCCATCGGCGACCCGATCGCCAACTGGCTGGTGCGCAACGCCGCAGCGATTGGCGTGCAATACATCATCTGGAACCGCATGCGCTGGAGCGGCGGCCGCACGCCGCGCGTGGCGCGATACAGCGGCCCCAATCCGCACATCGACCATGTGCATGTCGAAATCAACAACGACGGCGCACGTCAGCGTACGCCGTGGTTCACCAATCCCGGGCAGGCCAGAGAGACTGAATTCGAAATGGCATGGTGAGGAAGACCGGCCGCCTTGAAAGGAGCGACGACATGTACGACATGTACGGAAAGGACGTCAACACGACAGGATTTCAGCGCTGGCCGCAGGTCGAGATATTTCACCCCGGCGAGATAGAGCGTTATGTCGGCAGCGCGCCGAAGCCGCCACCCCATGCTGCGTGTCGCGCAGATCCCTTGCTCTTCCGTTGCTTTCGATCCTACCGGACCGAGCTCGAAGCCTGGCACGAAGAGCAACTCGACCGCCTGGTGATCGACATCGTCAGCCGCGACCTCGACGGCAAGCCCGTCGCGCATGTACTGATGATCGGGCACGCCGCCAAGTGGAGGGCGAGCGACGACAAGTTCGCATTGGGGCAAGGACGTGCGGAAGCGGTAGAGCAAGGACTGCGTCGCCGACTCAAGCTGCACAGCAACGCGCTGGCGAGCCTGCCCATCACCGCGCTGAGCCTTGGCGACATGCTTTCAGAAGCGTCCAACGCGACGCAAACGGGGCGCAGCCTCAATCGCAGGGTATCGGTCAAGCTGCTCCTGGCGCCGCCGCCAGCAAACAAGACGAAATGCCAAGCGATTTCCGACGGCAGTTTGCGTGAGGCGGTGTTCGCGATCCTGGGTAGACGGCCCGAACAGTTCCAGGTGGCCAAGGAACTGTTCGCCTTCATCCGCCGGGCCGACAGCCTGGCGTGCAAGGCCCTGGGCAGCGCGACGGGAGCGATGGGCCCTGCCGCGCGCCTGGCCTGCATGTTCCTGAACAGTTTCGTCGAGACGCTCGCTAGCGAATTCGAGAACGATCCCGCCGTCCAGCTGGCTTTTGTGCGCGGCTCGGCTTACGCGCTCATGGACGCAGCGACGAACAGACAACGGCCGCTCAGCAGGATCCGCGGCGGCGCCAAGCTCGTGCGCGCCTTTTCGCTCGGCTACAGACACACCAGCGGGCGCCTGCTGACCCTGCGGGAAGACGCCAGGCTGCGCCCCAAGCTGGACGACCTCCTTGCCGCGATCGCCTGTCGTGACCCCCGCTCGTCGGCGTTGCGAACGATCTATCTGGCCATACTCGCCGTCGTGCGCAGCGAGTCGCCTTCGCTGGGCAGCAACGTCTTCATCGGCGCATCGGGGAACTGTGCTTTCGACTATCCAAGAATCCGGCATTTCAATTGCGGGCCCCTGCCCGACTGATGCCTCGCCAACGGTCATGACATGGCGTGATACCCCGGATCATGAAAGTCATGACCGCCCCCCTCTTCCCCCGGCCCTTCTCCCGCAAGGGGAGAAGGGAGTTTCGTGAGTCGCATGCGCGACTTTCACATTAACTACAGCGCAAGGAAGCGGCCCGAATGATCATCGACTGCCACTGCCACGCCGGCCTCGGCGACGGTCTCACCGGCCCCTGGGACACTGCAGCGCCACTGCACAACTACCTGCGCCGCTGCGCCGCCGCCGGCATCCGGCGCAGCGTGGTCTTCTCTGCCTTCCACTCCGACTACGCCAAGGCCAACCGCGAGGTCGCCCGCCTGGTCGCCAGCCGGCGTGACCGGCTCTACGGCTTTGCCTTCGTACACGCCGGGCGCGACCGCGGCCGCGTGCGGGCGATGGTACGCGAGGCGGTGCAGGAGCACGGTTTTGTCGGCATCAAGGTGCACCGGCACGACGCGCGCATAACGCGAGAAGTCTGCGAAGCGGCGCGCGAGTTCCATTTGCCGCTGCTCTACGACATCGCCGGCGAGGTATCGGTGTGCGAGTTGCTGGCGCAGCAATATCCCGATGTCGATTTCATCATTCCGCACCTGGGCAGCTTCGCCGACGACTGGGGGGCACAACTGGCGCTGATCGACCACTTGGTTCGCCACCCGAACATGCACGCCGACACCGCCGGCGTGCGTCGTTTCGATCTGCTGGAACAGGCGCTGCGGCGCGCCGGCGCACACAAGCTGCTGTTCGGCTCCGACGGCCCCTGGCTGCACCCGGCAGTCGAGCTGAGCAAGCTGCGCCTGCTGCGGCTGCCAGCGCAAGACGAAGCGCTGGTCCTCGGCGGCAATTTCATGCGCCTGATCGGACGCATCACTGCGTGGCCCGCTGGTTGGCGCGGCGGATCTGCAATGCCCGGTCGGTGACGCCCAGGCGCGCCGCAGCGCGCTGCAGATTGCCGCCCTCCTGATCCAGCGCGGCCTGAGTGGCCAGCTCAGTGGCGGTCTGCCCGATCTCCTTCAGGCCGATGTTCAGTTCGACGGCATGGCGAACGGCAGCTTCGAAGTTGCGGTCGGGCCAGTGCGGGCGCCAGACCACAGCCGCCGGCCGCTCGTCTTCGGGCACGTCGCCGACGGTGAGTGGGCCGTGGCCGCTGTGGCGCTGCCACAGCCGAGCCACGGTCTGGCAAAGATCGCGCACGTTGCCGGGGTATTCGCGCGTCAGCAGGTACTCCTTGACCGCCGGGTCCATCTCCAGAGGGGCGGCGCGAGGCTCCAGTTGGGCGAGGATGAAGCGCGCCAGCGGCAGAATGTCTTCCATGCGTTCGCGCAGCGGCGGCGCGGTGCAACGCCAGGCCGCAATGCGGTAGAACAGGTCGGCGCGGAAACTGCCGTTGGCCACGGCGGCATCGAGATCACGGTGGGTTGCACAGATCAGGCGGAAGTCGCTGCGCTGCCAGGTATTGCTGCCCAGGCGCTTGTACTGGCGCTCCTGCACCACGCGCAGCAACTGCGCCTGCAAGGCAATGCTCAGTTCACCGACCTCGTCGAGAAAGAGCGTGCCCCCATGTGCAAGCGCAAATGCGCCATCACGCGCCCCGGCCGCACCGGTGAAGGCACCACGCTCATGACCGAAAAACTCGCTGCCCGACAACTCGCTCGACAGCGTCGTGCAGTCGACGACGACGAACTCGCCCACTTCGTCGCGACCGTCGAGTTCGTGAATCAAGTGCGCGATCTGCTCCTTGCCGGTGCCGGTCTCGCCGGTGATAAGCACGGAAGACTGTGTCAAGCGTGCGACTTCGACGACGCCGCGCAGGAGCGATTGCCAGGCCGCGCCGCGTCCCGCCACGCGCTTGCGCACGATGTCCGAGTCGACCAGAGTCCGAATCGTCTGCCAGCGCTGCAGTCGGCAGGCGACGTCGTCAGCAGTGGCCGGAAGTGCAGGCCACAGCAGCAGGTCGGCGGCGCCGGCATCGAGCACGCGCCACATTGCGGCCGGATCCCATTGACCTGCGCCCACGGCGATGGCGAGCACGGAAGAGTCCCGGACCAGTTCGCGCAAAGCGTCGAGAACGCCGTCGTCGGCTTGCGCCAACACCGCGATGCCAAGCCCGCCGGCCTCTCGCCGCGTCGCCAAAACGTCTATGGCCGCCATTTTGAACAGCGCCGTCACTTGCGCCCGCAAGGCGGTCGGGACCGGGCCGAGAAACTGCAGCCACGCAGGGGTCGCCATCGCTCAAACCCTTTCTCGAATCAGGGTCCAGTCGTGCCGGGAACAGGCACTCGCGCCGTACACAAAGCTATTGCCCATGATCCGCTCCCACTTGAGTTCAAGACACCAAAGGTGGATCGTTGGAGTTGGATGATGCCTCCCTTACTGTGAAAGTCGTCTACACGACTCACAAATCGCCCTTCTCCCCCCAGCGGGAAAAGGACCGGGGGGTGAGGCGGGGAATTTCTGGAGTGTCGCGACAGGTCATGACCCTTGGGTCCGCTGCTTCCTTGCGCTGAAGTACAATTTTTCGACTGGGGTAAGGACTTCTTTCGATAGCTCGACTGTGTCGTTCAGCAAGCTCTTCGGCAAATTTACCCTGGTCCGCTGTGGTGTTATTTCTCTTTAAAACACCTTGGGCAATGTTGTCTGATGTTTGTTCAATGGCCCCTTGCACGACCTGCCCGTCAGCACTTGAACACGCTGATTCGCCGAGGGCGAGGCTCCGCATCTGCGCGTGACTGATTGGGCAGATTAGCGGATGAATGGCTGCTATTGGCCAGAGGTCCCGGAGCCGCCGACCCAAGCAGGAGAACAGGCCGACGACACCACCCGATAGACACTCACTCAATTAATGTGCATCGGTGTCTCAAAGTCATTGACACGTTCCGGGAATTACGTCCGTCCATGCTTCTTGTGAACGCGCGGACGTGATACGTTTCCGCCTGTGCCGGCAATGGTGCTGCGCAAGTTTGCTCACAACTTCAAGGATAGAGAGAGATGGCCAAGAAACAGTTTGAGGCGATATTGCCGGCGGAGGCTGGCTGGGTAGTGATTTACGTCGACACGTCGGCGAAAGACGACATCAAGAAGTGGAGCATCACCGAGCACCTCAACGTGATTGGTTTCGGCGTGCGCGCGGACGACGGCTACCCTGTGCCAGTCACCGCCATCGGTCCGACCACGCTGTGCAACATGGATGATGGCGGTGACAAGACGAACGACTGCTATACCGGGTTTTTCCTGCAAGCGCCAAACGGCTGGATTACCGGCGCCGTGCCGGAGACGAGATGGCCTGATCTCGACAGCTTGGTCAATCAGGCCGCCCACGTTTACATCGGCATGGGGCGCATTGAGCCTAGCGAACTTGTCGTCTGAAGCGCGCAAGGGCAGTAGCGCCGCGGCTCGCTTCGTTCGCGCAGCGGGTCAGTGCAGACAAAATCATCGCCCCATCTGCAGGCGGTAGGCGGCTGCACCTCCTCGCAAGGACGGGGCAGGCGCATGAATGCATGAATGCATGAATGCATGATTGCGTGATGGGGGCCGGGTGTGGCGACTGGGAAACCCTCGCTCACGCCACCGCCGGCAACTTCAATACCACCCGCAAACCACCCAGCGGCGAATCGGCGAGGCTCAGCTCACCGCCGTAAAGCTGCGCCAGCTCGTCGACAATCGACAGGCCCAGCCCGGAACCCGGCACCTGCTGGTCGGCGCGCACACCACGGCGGAGCACGGCATGGCGGTCGGCGGCGGCGATTCCCTGGCCGTCGTCCTCGATGGTGATCAGCAGCTGCCCGCTTTCGGCACGGGCAGCGACTTCGACGTGGCGGCTGGCCCACTTGCAGGCGTTGTCGAGCAGGTTGCCGAGCATTTCCTGCAGGTCCTGCTCTTCGCCGCGAAAGGCCAGGTTTTCGGCGATCGGGTGCAGAAGGAGCTCGAGCTGCCGCTCGGCGTGAATCCGGCGCATTGTGCGCAGCAAGGCTTCGAGCGCTGGTCGCAGCGGCGTGCGTGCGCCGGCGACACGCAGGGTCGCCGCAACGTGCGCACGCGAGAGGTGGTAGTCGACCTGGCGCTTGGCCGTGTCGACCTGGCCGACGACCAGGCGGGCGAGTTCATTGTCCTTGCCGCTGGCGGCGTTGGCGAGAACGCTGAGCGGTGTTTTGAGCGCATGCGCCAGATTGCCCGCTTGCGTACGCGCGCGTTCGATGACCTCCGCGTTCTGCACCAGAACGGTATTGAACTCGTCGACCAAAGGCGTGATCTCTGCCGGAAACTGGCCTTCAAGGCGTTGCGCATCGCCCTTGCGAACGCGGCCGAGTGCCGCGCGCAGGCTGCGCAGCGGCGCCAGCCCGACGATCACCTGCACCAGCGCGGCGATGACCAGGCCGGCAGCGAGAATGCCGAGCGCCAGCCAGAGCGCACCGTTGAATCTGCTTATCGGCTCGAGCATCAGCGTCTCGTCGGCGGCGATGATCAGCCGAAAAGCACGTGCCGCAGGCTTGGCTCCGGCAGCTCCGGCAGCTGTGCCGCTGCCCTCGTCGATGCGTACGACGCGTTCGACCATGCCCAGCCACCCGCCACCGGGACCGGCCACGCGGTGCTGATGAATCTCGCCGTCTGCCGGGGCATCGGGCGGCACGGCGAGCACGCTGTCCCAGAGCGAACGCGAACGCAGCAGGCCGGCGCGCGCAGCGCGGGCCTGGGCGGAGTCGCCCTCGGCCGCCAACGCGTCGACCTGCCAATAGAGCCCGCTGTACGGAAGGCTCAGGCGCGGATCGCTCAAAGGCACCGACAGCGTCGCCTGCTCTTCGCCGTCGACCGCCAGATGGGCGGTCAACTGGTTGAGGTGGGTTTTCAGCTCGGCGTGGAACTGCGTCGCCACGTGTTCGCGAAACAGGCTGCTCAAGCCCCAGGCGGCGACCGCAATCGACGCGGCGATCCAGAACAGCGTTCCGGCCAGAAGGCGGATGCGCAGCGAGCCGCGGGCGGCAAGCGGGAAGTGCGGGGCAGGCACGCTCATCCCCCCGCGGTCAGGCGATAGCCGAGGCCACGCACGGTTTCGATCAGCCCCGGCGGCAGTTTCTTGCGCAGACGGCCGATGAAGACCTCGACCGTGTTCGAGTCACGATCGAAGTCCTGCGCGTAGATGTGCTCGATGAGGTCGCTGCGCGAGATCACCTGCTCGCGATGATGCATCAGATAGGCAAGGACACGATATTCGTGGCTGGTCAGCGTCAAGGCCTGGCCATTGACGCTTGCCCGGCTGTTGCGGGTGTCGAGCGTCAGCGGACCGCAGAGCAGTTCGGCGCTGGCGTGGCCACCGGTGCGGCGAATCAGCGCACGCAGGCGGGCGAGCAGTTCTTCCATGTGGAAAGGCTTGGTCAGGTAGTCGTCGGCGCCGGCGTCGATGCCGGCGACCTTTTCGTGCCAGCCGTCGCGGGCGGTCAGGATCAGCACCGGCATGGCCCGGCCGGCGGCCCGCCACTTCTTGAGGACGCTGATGCCGTCGAGCTGCGGCAGACCGAGGTCGAGAACGATAGCGTCGTAGGAAGCGCTGTCGCCAAGGTGATGGGCGTCGACGCCGTTGCTCGCGGTATCGACCGCGTAGCCTGCCGTGCGCAGCGCGTCGGCGAGTTGCTTCTGCAACAGGGCTTCGTCTTCGACGATCAGGATGCGCATCAGTGCGGCTCCCCACGCGGCTCGCCACCGTCCGCACCACGGGGTTCGTCGTCACCGCCACGACGGCGCTCGCCTTGCCCGCGCTCCTCGCGCTCCTTGCGCCCCTTGACGCCGAGAATGCCCCCGTCACGCGCGTCGACCTTGAGTTTAACCAGCGATCCGCCGCTGCGCAGCAGCTTGATCTCGTACTCCCAGCGGCCGTGCTCGCGCTCGAGTTCGACTTCGACGATCTGCCCCGGATAGGCGGCTTCGACGCGTTCGAGGATTACCCGCAGCGGCAGCACCTCACCGGCTTCAAGCGCCTGACGCGCACGATCGTGGTCGCCGCCGTGGCTGTCGCCGGCACTGCCGGCGCTGACGACGGTACTCGCCCACGCGAGGAGCAGCGCAGCAATGGCCAGTAAAGTATTTCTCAACTGATTCATCTCCATAGTTTAACGGGCACAGACGCTTTCCAGGCCGCTGCGCGCGCCTTGTAGCGGCCTGCCCCGCCCGTTCTACCGCGTTGCAGCTGAACGCAGGATGAACGCGCACTTCAGCATCCGTTCAGTCAGCGCCGGGCAAAGTAGCGCCATGTCAAACCGAAGCGAAAGGGCACACGCATGAAACACCACCCGCGCAAGCAACCAGGAACGCTGCTACTGGCAGCGACGCTGGCGCTCCTGCTCAACACAACGGCGTTCGCTGCACCCCGCGACGAGCTGCTGGCCGGCTACGCCGCGGCGGCGAAAACCGCCGACCCGGCCTTCGCCGGTTTCTCGGCAACACGGGGCGAAGCCTTCCATCGCCAGTCATTCGCCGGCGGCAAAGCCGATACCCCGGCCTGCACCAGCTGCCATGCCAGGGACCCGCGCACATCGGGCCAGACGCCTGCCGGAAAAGCGATCGACCCGGTGGCCTTGTCGGCCAGCCCCGGCCGCTATGCCGACCCGGCAAAGGTCGAGAAATGGTTCAAGCGCAACTGCAACGAGGTGCTCGGCCGGCAGTGCACAGCGCAGGAAAAAGGCGACTGGCTGAGCTTCATGATCAGTCAGTAAGCCCCCGCAGGAACCGATCCACAGCCACACGCAGGCAAGCACTGCCAAGGAGAATCTGATGAAGCCAATGCAGCCAATGAATGCAATAACTCTGCCCTATCGCCCGATCGCGCTCGGCCTGCTCGCGATCGCCTTTTCGGCACTCGTTTTCCAGCGCGCGCAGGCCGGTGGCAGCCATTATTTCCCGCCGGTCGGAGACCCGGTGGTCAAGGAGGAATGCGGCAGTTGCCACCTCGCCTTTCCGCCCTCGATGCTTCCGGCCAGTTCGTGGAAGCGAATGATGGGTGAGCTGACGAACCATTTCGGCGACGACGCCAGCGTCGATCCTGCAACCGCCAGGCACATCACCAACTATCTGGTGAGCAATGCCGGCGATACCGGCGGCCAACGCTACAGCGACAAACTACTGCGCGGGACCTCGACGAGCAAGGCGCCGCTGCGCATCACCGAACTCGACCGCTGGGTCAAAGAACACCGCGAAGTTCCCGCCTGGGAGTGGCAGCACAAGGAGGTGCGCAGCAAGGCCAACTGCCTGGCCTGCCACGCCGGTGCCGAACGCGGCTACTACGACGATTAAATAGCGCAACTTCGACAACGCCACATGAACAGCTTTCACAAGACGTTCAGAAAGCGCCGCCCACCATCGGCCCGCCCTCACCTGCGCCTCCCCACAGCCCACCAACCGGAGATTGCCCGCATGACACTGAAAAGAATCCTTCCTGCCCTGGCCATCGGCATAGCCCTCGGCGCCGCCAGCACATGGGTCACCCCTGCCTTCAGCGACGACAAGCGTGCACCCGCCGCCGCTGGCCCCGCTGACCGGCAATGGCTGTCGATTCCGCAAATCGTCGACAAACTCGAAGCGGCCGGCTATCGGAACATCGAGAAGATCGAACGCGAGCACGGCAACTACGAAGTGCGCGCCACCAACCGCGATGGCAAGCGCAGCAAGCTCTACGTTCATCCGCAGACAGGAAAAGTCATCGACCATCGCCAGCGCGAGAGCGACGAAGGTGGCGAACGCAAAAGCGCCTCGGCCGACTGCAACGAACGGCGTTGCCGTGACGACCTGCCGCCGAGCGCCGTCGATGTGCCTCGGCCTGCCGGCAAATGAGCTCGAATTTCCATTCGCCGGGCGCCTCGCCCGGCGCCGAAGACTCCCCTGCCCAACCCACTGACGGAATGATGCGCTGACCATGAAAACCGCTCTCACCCTGATCATCACCCTCATCACCCTGGCCTGGGGCTGGGATGTACTCGTCGCCGGTACGCCCTCCGGCAGCGCAGCACTGTGGGTACTGCGCCAGGAAGCGCTCTACCTCAGCGGCCTGCTCGCGATCGCCCTGATGTCGGTGGCAATGTTTCTGGCCACCCGCCCGACATGGCTGGAAGCCCCACTGGGAGGCATGGACCGCGTCTATCGCACGCACAAGTGGGCGGCAATCCTGGCCTGCGTTTTCGCTGCCCTGCACTGGTTGATCGAAATGTCGAGTGACATCCTTAAGGCCATCATCGGCCGCGAAGGGCGAGTGCCCAAGGAAAACTTCGGCGGCTTTATCGAGGTGCTGCGCGATCTCGCCGAAGACCTCGGCGAATGGGCGATCTACGCGCTCCTGGCGATGCTGGCCATCAGCCTGTGGCGGCGTTTCCCGTACCGGGTGTGGCGCTTCCTGCACCGGGCAATGCCAGTGCTCTACCTGATGCTCGCCTTTCACGCGCTCCTGCTGGCGCCGACTGGCTACTGGACGCAGCCGGTCGGGGTACTCCTGGCGGCGCTCCTCGCCGGCGGCGTCTACGGCAGCGTGCTCGCGCTGGGCGGCCGCATCGGTCGCTCGCGCCAGGTGCGCGGAAGCGTCGTTGCGCTCGACCACCCGGCTGCCGATGTGCTCGCCGTGCGCTGCCGCCTGGACGCTGGCTGGCCGGGGCATCGGCCGGGACAGTTCGCCTTCGTCAGTTTCGACGACAGCGAAGGTCAGCATCCCTTCACGATCGCCAGCGCCGACCACGGCGACGGTGAAATCAGCTTCCAGATCAAGGCCCTCGGCGACTATACGCGACAGCTCGCGCGGCGCCTGACCGTCGGCCAGCCGGTGCGCATCGAAGGGCCTTACGGACGCTTCGACATCGCCCGCCAACAGCTCGACGCGCAGCAGATCTGGATCGCCGGCGGCATCGGCGTCACTCCTTTCCTCGCCTGGCTGGAAGCGCAGCAAGCCAGGCCCGCCGACGCGCCCGCTGCCGATCTGCACTACTGCACGCGGGATCGCGACGGGGATCCTTTCGTCGCCCGCCTGCAAGCGCTGTCCGCGCACCTTCCCGGTATCCGCCTGTACGTGCACTCTGCCAGGCAGGGTCAGCAACTCAGCGCTGAAGAGCTGGCCGCCGCCCACGATCGCGCACGCCCGGCCGAGGTCTGGTTTTGTGGCCCGCAGGGACTCGCCGACAACCTGCGCAAAGACCTGCGCGAGCTGTGGCAGGGTCGCCTGCGCTTCCATCAGGAGGCATTCGTCATGCGTTGAGCGGGTAATGCCGGCAGTGTCGAGCAAGCGAATGCCTCGCAATCACCGCTTGCGTCGACGACGCTGCCCCTCGCCCGCCTGGCCGCGCCCGTCGGCAAGCCACCTTCCCTGCACCAAATCCCGCACCCGAACACGGCGGCGCGCCCCGAAGTTGTGCGCCGCATCATTTTCGCGGCCTACCACTTCGCGCCGGCCAGGAAAACCTCCTGAAAAATCAATGCGCACGTCTTCTGGCACGCCACTTGCTTAAGCCACTTCATCAAGACGCATCGAATGGAGTCGCGAAAATGAGCAAGAAGAAACTGGTGATGGTCGGCAATGGCATGGCGGGCGTTCGCACGCTCGAGGAGTTGCTGAAAATCGCCCCCGAGCAGTACGAGATCGCCGTCTTCGGTGCCGAAGCACACCCGAACTACAACCGCATCCTGCTCTCGCCGGTGCTCGCCGGCGAGATGACCATCCAGGACATCATTCTCAACGATCACCAGTGGTATGCCGACAACGGCATCAAGCTGCATCTGGGCAAAACGGTCAGCCGCATCGATCGCGTCAAGCGCCGGGTGATCGCCGACGATGGCACCGAAGAAAGTTATGATCGCCTGCTGCTGGCAACCGGCTCCAACCCTTTCATGCTGCCGATTCCCGGCAACGACCTGCCGGGGGTGATTTCCTACCGCGACATCGCCGACACCGACGCCATGATCGACGCCGCGAAACGCTACCAGCATGCGGTGGTCATCGGTGGCGGCCTGCTCGGCCTGGAAGCGGCCAACGGCCTGAAGCTGCGCGGCATGGACGTGACCGTGGTGCATCTCGCCGACTGGCTGCTCGAACGCCAGCTCGACGAGACGGCCGGACGCATGCTGCAGAAGTCGCTCGAAGAGCGCGGCCTCAAGTTCCTGCTCGGCAAGCAGACGGAGGCCTTGATCGCCGGCGAAAGCGGCCGCGTCGCGGCTATCCGCCTCAAGGACGGCCTGCAGATTCCGGCCGATCTGGTGGTCATGGCGGTCGGTATCCGTCCGAACATCACGCTCGCCGAGTCGGCCGGCATTTACTGCAATCGCGGCATCGTGGTCAATGACACCATGCAGACCTACGACCCGAAAGTGTACGCGGTCGGCGAGTGCGTGGCCCACCGTGGCATCGCCTACGGCCTGGTCGCGCCACTCTTCGAGCAAGGCAAGGTGGCAGCCAATCACCTCGGCAACTATGGCATCAGCCGCTACACCGGCTCGGTGACCTCGACCAAGCTCAAAGTGACCGGCATCGACCTGTTCTCGGCCGGCGACTTCTTCGGCGGCAAGGACAGCGAGGAAATCATCCTCAACGATGCCGCCGGCGGGGTGTACAAGAAGCTGGTCATCCAGGACAACAAGCTGGTCGGCGGCGTGCTCTACGGCGACACGGCGGACGGGCCCTGGTACTACCAGCTGCTGCGCGACGGCCAGGACATCCACGAAATTCGCGACCACCTGCTCTTCGGCCAGTCGCACGTCGGCGACGTCGGCCATCAGGGGCACAGCAAGGCGGCGGCGATGGCCGACAGCGCCGAGGTCTGCGGCTGCAACGGTATCAGCAAGGGCACGATCGTCAAGGCGATCAAGGAAAACGGCCTGTTCACGCTCGACGACATCAAGAAGCACACCAAGGCCGCATCGTCCTGTGGCTCCTGCGCCGGCCTCTGCGAGCAGATTCTCTCGGCAACCATCGGCGGTGCCTACACGCCGGCGGCATCGAACCGCAAGCCGGTCTGTGGCTGCACCGAGTTCTCGCATCAGGAAGTGCGCGATGCGATTCGTCAGCAGCCGCTGCTGAGCATCGGCGAGACCATGCGCTTCCTCGAATGGACGACGCCCGATGGCTGCGACAAGTGCCGCCCGGCACTCAACTACTACCTGATCTCGACCTGGCCGAAGCAGGCCAAGGACGATCCGCGCTCACGGCTGATCAACGAACGCGCGCACGCAAATATCCAGAAGGACGGCACCTACTCGGTGGTACCGCGGATGTGGGGCGGGCTGACCACTGCCGCCGAGCTGCGGCGCATCGCCGACGTCGCCGACAAGTACCAGGTGCCGACGATCAAGGTCACCGGCGGCCAGCGCATCGACCTGCTGGGAATCAGGAAGGAGGACCTGATCGGCGTCTGGAAAGACCTCGACATGCCTTCCGGACATGCCTACGGCAAATCGATCCGCACCGTCAAGACCTGCGTCGGCGCCGAGCATTGCCGCTTCGGCACGCAGCTGGCGATGGCCATGGGCGTCAAGCTCGAGAAGATGCTCTTCGACATGTATTCGCCGCACAAGGTCAAGCTCGCCGTTTCAGGCTGCCCGCGCAACTGCGCCGAAGCCGGCATCAAGGACGTCGGCGTGATCGGCGTTGATTCTGGCTACGAACTCTACGTCGGTGGCAATGGTGGCATCAAGACCGAAGTCGCGCAGTTCTTCGTCAAGGTCGGCAGCGACGAAGAGGTCATGGAATACTCCGGCGCTTTCCTGCAGCTCTACCGCGAGGAAGCTTTCTATCTCGAACGCACCTGTCATTACCTCGAACGCGTCGGCCTGGAGCACGCCAAGGCCCGCGTCGTCGACGACGAGGAAAACCGCAAGGCGCTGTACGGCCGCCTGCTCGCCGAACTGAAAGACGCCAAGGACCCCTGGGCCGAGCGCATCGCCGGTGTCGAGAGAAACGAATACGAAACACTTTCGGTGTGAACCCGGAAGACATGGAGAACCGCAATGGCTGACTGGAAATCGATTTGCAAACTTGACGACATCCCGCGCCTCGGCAGTCGAGTCGTCAGGTCAATGAACGGCGATATAGCGTTGTTCCGTACTTCGTCCGACGAAGTGTTTGCGCTGCGCGACCAATGCCCGCACAAGGGCGGGCCACTGTCGCAGGGATTGGTCCACGGCAATCAGGTGACCTGCCCCCTGCACGGCTGGAAGCTGCGCCTCGATTCCGGAGAGGCGGTCGCCCCCGACCACGGCTGCGCCCGCCGCTACCCGATCCGCATCGAAAGCGGCACGGTTTTTCTCGATATCTGAAAGTCGCTCCCACAACCCCACCGACGGACTACGATCATGGATAACTCGTTCTGGAAGGCCGGCCACCGGCCAACCCTCATCGCCTCGTTTCTCTACTTCGACATGGCCTTCATGGTCTGGGTGATGCTCGGCCCGCTTGGCGTGCAGATTGCCAGCGATCTCCACCTGACCCATGCCCAGAAGGGAATGATGGTCGCCACACCAGTGCTGGCCGGCGCGCTGCTGCGTATCGTCATGGGCCTGATGGTCGACCATCTGAAGCCCAAGCTGGCCGGTGCCATTGGCCAGGTGACGGTGATGGTCTCGCTGTTTTTTGCCTGGTATTTCGGCGTCCATAGCTACGAGCAAACTCTGATCCTCGGTGTCTTCCTCGGCGTCGCCGGCGCCTCTTTCGCGGTCGCCCTGCCGCTCGCCTCACGCTGGTATCCGCCCGAGCATCAGGGAACGGCCCTGGGCATTGCCGGTGCCGGCAACTCGGGCACCGCGCTGGCTGCGCTGATCGCACCGAGCCTGGCCATCGCCTACGGCTGGACCAACGTCTTCGGCCTGGCGCTGATGCCGCTGCTGCTGGTCTTCATCTATTACATGATCGCCGCCAAGGATGCGCCGGAGTGCCCACCGCCGAAATCGCTGGCCGAGTACCTGAAAGTGCTCAAGGACAGCGACGCCTGGTGGTTCATGTTTTTCTACTCGGTGACTTTCGGCGGTTTCGTCGGCCTGGCCTCGTCGCTGACCATTTACTTCAACATCCAGTACGGGCTCGACGCCAAGACCGCCGGCTTCTTCACCGCCGCCTGCGTCTTCGCCGGCTCGCTGGTCCGACCGATCGGCGGCAATGTCGCCGACCGTATCGGCGGCATCAAGAGCCTGTCGGTGATGTATGTCTTCGCGGCGATTTTCCTGGCCATCGTCAGTATTGGCCTGCCGGAAGCATGGATGGCACTGCTCGCCTTCGTCGGCGCGATGCTGGCACTGGGCATGGGCAACGGCGCAGTCTTCCAGTTGGTGCCACAGCGCTTCCGCAAGGAAATCGGCGTCATGACCGGGCTGGTCGGCATGGCCGGCGGCGTCGGTGGCTTCTACCTGGCTTCGTCGCTCGGCTTCGCCAAACAGCTCACCGGCAGCTATCAGATCGGCTTCCTGATTTTCGCCGCGCTGGCCCTGCTGGCCCTGGCCGGGCTGAGCGCCGTCAAGAACCGCTGGCGCACCACCTGGGGCGCGGCGCACCTGACCGCGGCGAAGATCTGATTCCCCGCTTGCCCGAGGCAGCACCGGCAGCGCGGACAAGCCCCTCGCCCCTTGTGCGAGAGGCGCACACCGGCGAAGCGCTGACAAGCCCCTCGCCCCTTGTGGGAGAGGGGTTGGGGAGAGGGGAAATCGTCTACACAAACGCGCCCCTCGATTCCCGACGACCACAGGCGAATCGTCCGGCTTCCCCCCTCTCCCCCAGCCCCTCCCCCACCAGGGGTGAGGGGAGCAGGGTACATTTCACACTTCAGGTCGCTTGCGCACCCTTCCCCTTTCCGGAGCCCTGCCTGCATGCCACTTAGAGTCGATATCGGCCACTCCTCGCTCGGCGGACCGCGCGAGCGCAACGAGGACTTCTGCGGCATGGTCACGCCGCATGGCGCCGAGCTCGACAACAAGGGCCTGATCGCTGCCGTCGCCGACGGCGTCGGCGGCCACCAGGGTGGCCGCGAAGCCGCCGAGTACACCGTGCGCGGCCTGCTTTCGGACTACTACGCGACCCCCGACACCTGGAGCGTGCCGCACGCCCTGGAAAAGGTCGTCGTCGCGCTCAACCGCTGGGTGATGGCCGAAGCGGGCCGGCAACCGAATCTCACCGGCATGGCCACGACGCTGACCACCCTGGTCCTGCGCGGCCGCCGCTACATCAGCGCCCATGTCGGCGATTCCCGCCTTTACCTGCTGCGCGACGGAGTGTGCACGCGCCTCACCAGCGACCATCTCTGGGAACATCCCGAACTCAAGAACGTGCTCTCGCGCGCGGTCGGCCTCGACCGACACTTCCAGCTCGATTTTGCCGACGGGGAACTGAAGGTCGGCGACTGTTTCCTGCTCTGCAGCGACGGCGTCTGGGGAGCCATCGGTGACGGTCGCATCCGCTCGGCACTGCTCGCCCATCCCGATGCGCAGCAGGCGGCAGCGTCGCTGACCAGCCTGGCGCTGGCTGCCGGGGGCCAGGACAACGCCAGCGCCGTCGTCGCCCGCATCGAAGAACTGCCGGCAGAGAACCTGCGCGACTCGCTCGAGGGAAGCACGCGCCTGCCGCTGCCGCCACAGTTCAAGCCAGGCCAGGAAATCGACGGCCTGCAGATCAACGAAGTGCTGCACGACTCGCGGAGCACCCTGCTCTACCGCGTCACCGATCTCTGCTCAAGCCAGGAACTGGTGCTCAAGACGCTGCGCCCGGAACTGGCCGACGACGGCGACGAGATTCGCGCGCTGATCATGGAAGAGTGGCGCGGCCGGCGCATCACCTCGCCGTTCTTCGCGCAATTGCTGCCTGCAGAAGGCCGCAGCTGCCTCTACTACCTGCAGACCTGGCACGAAGGCGCAACCCTGCAGCGAATGCTCGATTCCGGTCTGCATTTCACCGTCGCCGACGCCGTCCAGCACGGCGTGCGCCTGATGAAAGGCCTGTCTGCGCTGCACCGCCTCGACGTCGCCCACCGCGACATCAAGCCCGACAACATCCACGTCGGTCGCGACGGTCGCCTGCGCATTCTCGATCTCGGCGTCGCCCTCAGCCTCTCCGAGGACGATCAAGCGACCGGCAGCCCCGGCACTCCCAGCTACATGGCACCCGAACTGCTCGCCGGCGAGCGCGCCGGCCCGACCCACGACCTCTATGCGGCCGGCGTCACGCTCTACCACCTGCTGACGCGAAAATATCCCTACGGCGAAATCGAACCTTTCCAGCATCCGAAATTCGGCGAGCCGGTGGCGCCGACGCGCTACCGGCCCGACATTCCGGGCTGGCTGGAGAACCTGCTGCTCAAAGCAGTCGCCAAAGACCCCGGCCAACGCTTCGAGACTGCCGAAGAGTTCCTGCTGGCACTCGAACGCGGCGCCAACCGCCCGCTCGACCGGCCGCCGGTGACGCCACTGGCGATGCGCAACCCGCTGCTCACCTGGCGGATCGTCGCCGGCGTTTCGCTGCTGCTCAATCTTGTGCTGCTGATGTTGTTGACGCGCTGACCCGTGGTCGCGGAAATGCCAAATGCCGTACTGAGGAAAGTCACATCTCATTGCTCATTGCCGCCAAGCTCCATTGCCGTTCGCACTCTTCCCCATTCAGTAATGCCATTGCCCCTGCCGAATTCGAGACCGGGTTAATCCACACAATGCGTCTCAGCGCCGCAATCCTCTTCGACTCCACGATGAATAGCGTCTGGACCTTGTCGTCCAGTGCTATGACTCGCTCGTCTGTGGCAATTGCCGCCTCGACCAGGAGCAGGTCCTTGATCATGGCGGACTTGTCGTTCTGCGACGCAGGCCCATCCTTGATGGCCGCCCTTACTTCGGACATTTCTTGCGTGGCAATAACGATCACTTTCTTCCGGGCAACCATCGATCTTCGCCATTTTCTTGCAAAAGCAGACTCGTGCTTCTCCCACTCCAGCCGTATTGCAGGGGTCATTACGGCTCTGTGACACATTATCAACACCTTCTGAAGGAAATCACGCACGGCTGTTGCTGTCGGATGGACGGCCTCGATACCACCCGAGGCACGCGCAATGGACGCATCAATGACCAGGCGGCTTGTCCGACCCCCTTTCATAATTTGGCGTTCCGAAATAGTTTTTCCTCCGCTGCGGAAAGATACTCGTTGTCGGCATCCAGTTCGACGTCGTCGAAATCCTCGGGCCAGTCCCCGAACGCACCAGTTTCATCAAGGTCAGAACTCACAATTGAAGTCTTTCCGGATTTATCACGTTGGAACCAATGCAATTTCACCAATTCCTGTGCTAATTCATCCTTCGCCACCAATGTTTGAATACCGCGAAGAAGCAGTGCACTGTGGGTTTCTACAATCACGATCACCCCTCGTCTGGCAGCCTCCGACAGAACAGTAGCCAACGCGCGTTGCGCACTCGGATGCAAATGAATTTCGGGCTGCTCAACATAGACCAGTTGCCCCGGCTCCGCCGCGAGCAAGGCCACCAAAACGGGCAAGGCTTGAGAAACACCGAAGCCTACATCGGCGATGCTTACCAGGTCATGCGCTCCTCCTTGCAGTCCGTGCGGCAAGCGCCCAACCTTCAATTCAACCTGTGTTTCATCCTTCTGTTCGGCCAAGACTTTCCAGGTCAGACCGAGCGTTTCCAACTGCTCGTTCAAGCGTGGCAAACGAGCATCCTTGCTTGTTTGCCAATATTGAATGACGCTGGCAACATAGGTCTCGAACGTTCCGGGGAAGGACTCGCCAACTGCCGTCGTCTTGTAGTTGCGCTCGGGGTTACCACGCAAGCCTGGAACATGTATCAGTCTCGCTATCAATGGCGCAAGCTTCTCTCCTCCATTTAATTTCGGGAGCTTGAACTCACCGAGATGCGTCACGATCTCGACAGCGAGAAAGGATCGGTCACGCACAACCCTGGCTTCCGCATCATGAAAAATTTTTTCTGGTAATCCGTAGTCAGAAAGAATGCTCTTGATATCACCAGGGAAATCACTTCCCAAGGTAAGAAGGACGTCGGTTTTCCCATCCGAAAGGGTGTTGCTGAATATCGCCAAGCCTTTACGCGGAACTTGGCGAAAGCAGAGGCCAATTTTCTTTTTACCCATCTCGAAGTCGATCGAAAATTCGCGAACCGAACGTGAACTTGAGCTTTTTGACAACAACTGGGTTGCTGAGGTCAAGCGCACGTTTGGTCCACCCAACAGGAGGCTGCCTGAATCGTACGGAGCGTCTATGGTCTGCTTGAGGAGCAATAAGGGCTGCATGATGCTCGATTTTCCACCGCTATTGGCGCCAGCCAGAACCGTTAATGGCCGAATCTCCATGCGCTGCCTGTCGGTGAGAGATTTGTAGCCAACAACCGAAATTGCGGTCAGCGTCTCTTTTTGCGCCTTATTGACACCCCGCCGGCCCGACTTGCTTGGCGAAACAGTTCCTTTTACGGTCATTTCTTAACTCCTGAAAGTATTCAGCATCCCGGTCGCAGTCAGTGCACCCTCGCCGAGTGCATTTGCTGCTGCACGTACTGGAAGATCACCTCGGCCCGCACTTCGATGTCGTCGCTGGAGAAATCGTCCGGCATGCCGGCGAGCAGCCGGTCAATGATTGCCGCCTTCATCTGCGCCTGCGCCGAGGCGCGGTCGCGCAAGTTGCCCATTTCACGGCGCCGTTGCTCGACCGTAGCAAGCAGTTCGCTGGCCAACTGCTTGATACGCTTGATGTCGCTGCTTTTGAGACTCGCCTTGTCCTTGCACAGCAGGTCATACACGGCCAGCTCGCGCTCGCTCTCAAAGCCTTCATGCACATAGCGTCGCTCCTCCACGTCAAGCGAATCCTGGACCCTCAGCAAGTCTGCGAAGACCCGCTCGATTTGGGCGGCATCCTTGTCGCGGTTGAATGCGTCGATGATCTCCCGATAGCGTCGGTAGAGGTCAATACGGGTCGGGTTCCGGGCGAGCATCTGCTCAAGCCGCGCCTGAATCCTCTCCTGCAGCGTCAGGACGGTGGTGTTCTTGTAGGGCGACCTGGCGAACTCCGCGCGCAGGCGTTCAAAGTCGATACCCGACAGGTCGTACTGCTTGTTCGGCGGCTGCTTGAACCCGTCCCTCGGAGCAAGCTCCAGCGCGCTGTCGATCAAGCCGCGAATCTCCTGCATGATCGCGGTGATGTCAGCAGCGGATTTCGATTTCTGCAGGAGATTGTAGATTGCCGAGATCGCTCTCTCTTGCGGCTCGTACTTGAACAGGCCCGGGTTCGGAAACAAGCCGCGAAAGCGGTCGGCCACGTCCTCGGCCAGGACCTGGAAGGTCTTCTTGTTCTCGGCTGAACGGCAAACGGCGTTCTGCGCATCCAGCAAGGCCTGCCAGCTTTCCTCGCCCTTTTCGGCTCCGATCAATAAGCTCAGGTCAAAACCGACGCTCGCGAGATACGCCTCTACCCTGCCGATGGCTGTTGCGTATTCGGCCAAGGCCTGCTCCTCATCCAGCAGCGGATCGGCAGCGGCATCCTGGTCAGCTTGCGCGAAAGTCGCCAGGGCCTTGCGCAAGCTCTTGAGCATGCCGTTGTAGTCGATGATCAGGCCGTTCTTCTTGTGTGGCGTCACGCGGTTGACGCGCGCAATGGCCTGCATCAGCGTGTGCCCCTTCATCGGTTTGTCCAGATACAGGGTGGCCAGCGATTTGACGTCGAAGCCGGTCAGCCACATGGCGCAGACCACGGCCACGCGGAACGGGTGGCGGCCATCCTTGAAGCACTCGTCGACATCCCTGCCGCCGATGCCTTTGGCGATCACCTCGCGATACGGACGAACGTCGATACCCTCGGCAGCGAAGTCTTTGACCTCGTTCTGCTCACCACTGAACACGGCGTGAATCTGCGTTTCGGCCATCCACGTCAGCTGCTGACGCAAGCGCTCGACGTAGGCTGTCTCCGGCTTGCCGGCCCTGGCAAAGAGCGCCTCCTCTACCTGCAGTTTGCTGCGCAGCGCCTGCAACTTCTCCTGCCACCGGAGCTTGACGCGCTCAGTCATGCGGACGCAGGTGATCTTGTCGATACACACCAGCAACGCCTTGGCATTGCCGCCATACCTGGGGGCATGACCAGGCGGAGTCGGCGGCTCCAGCAGACGCCAGCGTTGGTGGTAATGCTCGACGAAGTCCGTCGCCACGTCGTTCAAGTGCGTCTCGGAGGTGAATACGGGATACTCGCGCGCCAGTTCCCGGTAGAGCTTTTCCTCCTGCTTCTCGCTCAGTTCGCCGTCCGCGCGTGCGGCATCGATGCGTTCCGCGATACGCTGGTTCAGCCCGGCGTCCACCATGCGCAGCTTCTCGCCGCGGTTCTCGTAGTACAGCGGCAAGGTCGCGCCATCGGCCACTGCGCGCTGGAAGTCGTAGACCGACACATAGGGGCCGAACACCTGCTCGGTGACGCTGCGCTCCGGACCGTCGATCAGCGGCGTGCCGGTGAAGCCGATGAAGCGGGCGCCGGTCAGGGCCATGCGCATGTTCAACGCCAGGCGCCCGTACTGCGTGCGATGCGCCTCGTCGGAGACGACGATGATGTCTCGGCGCTGGTTCCACGGGCTCGTCACCGGCTTGCGGAACTTGTGGATCAGGCTGAACACATAGCGGCGGTTCTCGTCGCGCAGCAGGCGTTCGAGTCCCTCGGCGCCCATCGCCTTGTCGCCCTTGTTGGTCGACACCCCGCAGCCGACGAAAGTACGGTAGAGCTGATCGTCGAGTTCCTTGCGGTCGGTGAGCAAAACGAAGGTGTAGCCGGCCGAAACCTTGCGGTGCACTTTCTGGCAGAAGAAGACCATCGAATAGCTCTTGCCGCTGCCCTGGGTGTGCCAGAAGACGCCCAGCTTGCCGGCCAGCACGTCGCTATCGCCAGCTTGCAGCCTGGCAATCGCCTTGTTGACGCCGATGTACTGGTGATTGCGCGCCACGACCTTCAGCGTGCGCTCCTCACTGCTGTCGAAAAGCGTGAAGTTCTCGACGATGTCGAGCAGCGCGCCCTGGCTGCAGGTGCCGCGCAGCAGAACGGGCAGGATCGGCGTCAGCGGCGCTTCCTCGTGCCGCGGCGCCGTGTCGGGGTCGTCCTCGTTGAGCCGCTTCCAGCGGCAGAAGTGGTCCCAGCTGCTGCTGATCGACCCGAAGCGCGCGTCGAGGCCGTTCGAGACGATCACCAGCGCGTTGTAGTGGAAGAGCAGCGGAATGGTGTCCCGGTAGTCACTATAGTTGTCGTCGAAAGCCGCCTGCAGGCCCTTGTCGTGGCGCTTCAGTTCGATGAACACCAGCGGCAGACCATTGACAAAACCGACCAGGTCGCAGCGCCGCCGGAACGGGCCGCTATGCACCCACAGCTCGCGCACCACCAGGAAGTCGTTGAGCTCCGGCGCCACGAAGTCGATCACCCGAACATGCGCATCCTCGGCGGCATTGCCCGTCGGCGACTTCAGCGTGACGCCGTCGCGGATCATTCGCCACTTCGCCTCGTTGTGCTGCAGCAGGGTCTTGGTCGGGTCGGCGTCAAGCAGGCGGTCGCGGGCAACAGCGAGCTGGTCGCGCCCCTGGCGCGTCGCCGTCAGCCTCGGGTTCAGCTTCGCCAGCGCCTTGTCCAGCTCACGCAAGAGCACGACTTCGGTCGCGTCCTTGCGCCCGAGCAATGAGTCAGCGCCGAAAGTTTCCGCGTTGAACGCATAGACCGAGCGCCAGCCCAGGTTTTCCGCGAACAGCCTGGCGGCGGGTTCCTGAACGTGGTTGTCTTCGGAGTAGTCGGACCTAGCCACGACGTTTCCAAAACACCAAGCGCTCACCTCCGACCACTCCCATCAATCAGGCGTGGAAGCATGAGAGCCTTGGCCCTGCACAGCCTCTCACGCTGCAGCGAAATATTGATAATCAATGAGTCGTAAGCGGTCAAGGTAGCGGCGATCCGATCCTGCGCTTCTCTAGGTGGCAGGCGTACCACAAAGTCAGGGAATTTGATCAAAGGGATTCGATCAACGGTTGCGCCACTGATCACGTTCGCCTCGACCTGGGAGCGCCATGCGGGCGAAAACATATAGTGATACAGGAACTCCGGATTGACTTTACCTGGGTCCGGCCGAATCAACGCCGTTCGACGCCCCAAACAACACACGAGGTCTTTGGGAATTCTTGCGTATCGATGAAGCGTGGCTTCGTATGTAAAAACGATGTCGTTCTCGCACGGAACAACGCGGCGCGTCCACCTCTCGTAGTCAGCCTCAGCCACCCAGCGCGCTGTTGCGAGATTCAAGTGACCATCGTCACTGATTTCTCGAATCCCGAGGAACACTGCCTTGCCCTCATCGAACAGCTTTGGCGTGGCATGTGGCCCGTCATAAACCCCACGACATAGACTTGAAATGGAAACGCTCCGTACCCGCTCTTTGCTCGTCATGGCAGCAACTCGGAAAGTAGTTCGTCCAAGGATTGCTCCAGCACACGCGCCTCGCTCTGCAACGCAGATATCTCTGCATGCAGTTCAGCCACAAGTGCGACCACGCTTCCATCCTCCTCGGGAGACGACAGAGAAGTCCCAACATAGCGCGAGGCTGATAGAGAGTAGTCTTTCGCCGCAATTTCCGCCTGCGACACCACCTTGCACAAGCCCGGCACGTCGTCGTACCAGCCGTTCGGAAAGCGACCGAGCAGCCAATGTCCCTGGGCGATGAAGTAGCTGGCGCGCTTGCAGGCCTCCACGGCCAGGTCACGCGCCGTGAGCTTCTCGCGTTTCCTGACATCGCGCGGAAGCAGGGCCTTCCTGGCTTCGCGCGCCGTTTCACCAGCGAAACGCGGCCACTGGCGGGCGCGTAGCGGTTTCTCTGCACTCTCCAGCAACTTGAGCCAGGCCTTGTGGCGGGCTTCGAGGGCGGCGAGAGCCGCTTTCACTTGCGGATTGACGGTTTCGAGCCGGGCTTGCAGCGCTTTGCGGGCGGCGAAGCTGCTGTCCGGCGGGTAACTCCGGATGTCGGGCAGCAGCGTGTCGGCGGCGCCGAGCGCCGCCTGTAAAGCGGCCTGCCAGCCGTCGGCCTGTGCTTCGAGCGTGGCCAGCTCGTCGCGAAAGCCCGCCAGCAAGTCGTCGGTCAAGCCGTGTTCGTCACCGAGCTTGTCGCGCACCGCCGCGACCGCCGCGGCATCGGCGGTGACCTTGCCGAAATCGGCCAGCGCGACGGCCAGGCCGCTGACCTTGCCGCTGTCCGCTGCAAAACGCTCTCGCATCGTCGATAGCCAGTCTCCGACTTCCTGCTGGTAGCGCCCCAGCAGCTCGACGAACTTCTCGTTCTCGCCACGGTAGAGCCAGGTGATGGCGCTCAGGTTGGCCAGTTGCTCGTCGGTGAATACATGCGAACGCGCCGAGACCACGGTGTAGACGTTGCGTGCGTCGATCATCAGCACGCTGTCGAGCAGGTCGGCGGGCTTGCCGCGGTCGAAGAACCACAAGGTGCATGGCAGGCTGCGGGTGTAGAAGAACTTGGTGCCGATCGAGATCATCACGTCGACGTGGCCGGATTCGACGAGTTTCTGGCGGATCTCCCGGTCCTTGTTGCCGGCGTCGGAAGCGCTCGAAGCCATGACGAAGCCGGCACGGCCGCTGGCGTTGAGGTAGCTGTAGAAATATTGAATCCAGAGGCTGTTGGCGTTGGAGATGGTCTCGCCCGCTTCCTTTTTTCGGCTCTTGGTGGTCGTCCCCGGCAGGCCGAAAGGCAGGCGGCCGGTCTGCTGCTCGCCGACCTGGCTCTTGATCCTGGCGACCTGAACGCCATCGACGTTGAACGGCGGATTGGCCATCACGAAGTCGCACTTGCCGAGCAACTGGTGATGGTCTTCGTAGAAAGTGTTGCCGATGCGGATATTGCCTTCCAGCCCGTGCACCGCGAGGTTCATGCGCGCCAGCTTGCTGTTGAGGTCGGCTTTCTCCTGGCCGTAGAAGGTGATATCGACTTCGTCCATGCTCCGGTGGCGCGCGTCTTCGATGAAGTGGCCGGTCTGCACGAACATTCCCGCCGAGCCGCAGGCCGGGTCGAGGACCGTGCCGTGGTCGGGCTCGATGACGTTCACGATCATGCGCACCAGGCTGGGCGGTGTGAAAAACTCGCCGCCTTCCTGCGCGCCACTCTGCGCGAACTGGTTCAGGAAGTATTCGTAGATGCGACCGAACACATCGCCCCTGGCGCTGGCCAGCAGCGGGCTGTTGAAAATCTTGAGCAGTTCGGCCAGCAGATCGCGTTCGAGTCCCAGGTAATCCTTGGGCAGCGCGCCGGCCAGCAGCTTGTTGCCGTTCTGATCAGTGACCGAGTCCTCGATGGCCATCATCGCGTCGCGAATCGCCTCACCGACGTTGGTGCTCGCCGGCAACGCGGCGAGATAATCGTAGCGCGCTGTTTCGGGCAGGTAGATCGCCGCCTTGCCTTGAAAACCCAGTCGGACGCGTTCTTCGCGCAGTGCGCCGCTGGCACGAGCGGGAATGCCCTCCTCGACCGTCGGCAGCAGCGCGTTGAAGCGCGTCGTTGCGTGGCGCAGAAAGATCAACCCGAGCACGGGCATGGCGTATTCGCTGGCCGTCAGCCGGGAGTTGGCGCGCAGCTGGTCAGCCGCTTCCCACAGATCGTCCTCGAGCTGCTTGAGTTCCTCGTAATCTTGCACTGGCGTTTTGTCTATCCCGAAAGCTTGTCGCCGTGTCGTCCTGACCGGGCAGCGGTCAGCTTTGCCATAGCGATTCGAAGTCAAAAGAGAGCTGTCGATGGTGGCGGATCGACAACAGGTAGATCGTCGCATCAAAGCGCGCGTAGAGCAGCAGGAAGTCCGGCAGAACGTACTCGCGAAGCTTGCCGCCTTCGCCGATCGCTGTCAGCTTGCGCTGCAAGACGTCGAGACCGTTACGCACCTCGACCGAGCGCGCGGGCCGACCCAAAAAGAGCCGCCCGATGTCGGGGAAGCGCTCCAGATTCGGGATGACGCTATCCATGAGCTGATCGAGCAGCGCGTCGAACCCCTGCGGCGCCTCCGCATCGAGCAAAAAACGCTCGATCTCTTCGAGATTGCGCTCGAAGTTGGCGGTGAAGCTGACGCCGACTGGCACTGTCGCCGCGGCCGCTCAGACGCCAGACGACGCCGCACGACGGCGCTTCATCGCCTGCAGGGAAGTACGTGCATCCAGCACCCGAGCAGCCGCCACATCGTCGAGTCCCTTGCCGGCATCGTCGATCAACAGCAGGTGAATGTGCTCGCGCTCCAGCTGGTGGTAGTAGTCGAGTCGCTCGGCGTCGATGATGGCGATATAGCTCTCGCCGTTTTTGGTGACGATTTTCTCGGCGCCGGCTTTGACCTGCTCGGCCAGCTCGGAAAGCGTGGCCCGCGCCTGGGAGAGAGAGATCACATCGCTGACCGAAAATGGCATGTCCGCCTCCATGTTGGAAGATGTACAGAATTGAAGCCATCATACGCGCCACTTTTCGCGCAGAGAATAATACTTACCGGCGCTGGCGAAGCTTGCCGGTACAGAGGCCGGGCCAAGAACAGTCCTCCGCAAAGCGGTCGCACGGTATCCCGGTCAGCGCTTCCAGACTGCCGAAGAATGCCTGCTGGCACTCGAGCGCGGTGCCAGGCGACCGGTGGACCGGCTCAAAACTGCCGGCGGGCTGTATGCCAGAGCCAGCATCAGCGGACATCGATCGGATATAAAATGAACGGCGCGAGGTAACGGGGCTACGCCCCCCGCTTCCTCCCTACGCGACCTACCCGATTAAGTCAGACCCTTGCCCGGAAAGGAACTCCCCTCATGATGCTTACTCTCCAATTGCTGCTCGTTCTGGCCTGCCTGTTCTACGGCGCACGCAAGGGCGGGGTGGCGCTCGGGCTTTTGGGCGGCCTCGGCGTCGTCATCCTCGTCTTTGTCTTCCAGATGCCGCCGGGCACGCCGCCCGTGGCGGTCATTCTGACCATCGTCGCGGTGGTCGCTGCCTCGGCGACCCTGGAGGCCTCGGGTGGTCTGGATGTGCTGCTGCTTCTGGCGGAAAAAGTGCTGCGACGCAATCCGAAGTTCGTGTCGATCATGGCGCCCTTCGCCACGACTTTTCTGACCATGCTGTGCGGTACCGGACACGTGGTCTATACGATGCTGCCGATCATCTATGACATCGCGATCAAAAACGACATCCGGCCCGAGCGCCCGATGGCGGCGGCCACGATCGGCGCCCAGATGGGTATCATGGCCAGTCCGGTGTCGGTGGCCGTGGTCTCGCTGGCGGCATTTCTCGCCAAGGCGCCGGCGGGTGCGCCGATCATCGACTTTGTGACGCTGCTGTCGATCACCATCCCGTCGACCCTGGCCGGCGTGCTGATGATCGGCATCTTCAGCTGGTTCCGTGGCAAGGACCTCGACAAGGATGAGGACTTCCAGAAATTCGTCGCCGACCCCGAGAACCACAAGTTCGTGTACGGCGAGACGGCCACTCTGCTCGGCAAGACGCTCGACCGCAGCCAGTGGATAGCGATGTGGATTTTCGTGGGTGCAATCGCCGTCGTGGCCATCCTGGGGGCGTTCGACGCCTTACGGCCGCATTTCCAGGGCAAGGCGCTGTCGATGGTGCTGACCATCCAGATGTTCATGCTCATGGCCGGCGCATTCATCATCATGTTCACCAAAACGAATCCGGCGAAAATCGGCAAGACCGAGGTGTTCCGCGCGGGAATGATCGCCGTGGTCGCCGTTTTCGGCGTCGCCTGGATGGCCGACTCGGTGTTCGATGCCAATCTGCCGGTCATCAAGGATGGCCTTGCCGACCTCGTCAAGATGCAGCCCTGGACCTACGCCCTGGCCTTGCTGATCGTCTCCAAGTTCGTCAACTCGCAGGCGGCCGCCATCGCCGCCATGGTCCCGATGGCGCTGTCCATCGGCCTTCCGCCGGGATACGTCGTCGCTTTCGCCGCGGCGTGCTATGGCTACTACATCCTGCCAACCTACCCGAGCGACCTGGCGGCAATTCAGTTCGACCGTTCGGGAACGACCCGCATCGGCAAGTACCTGATCAACCACAGTTTCATTGCCCCTGGCCTGATCGGCGTGGGCACCTCCTGCCTCGTCGGCTTCATTTTGGCGACGACGCGCGGGCTGGTTTAAAACGCTTGCCGACGACTCCTAAGAAACAGGACGAGTTCAGCTTGTTTTGATGCTCGCACGGGCGTCGGATCGATGTCGACGCCGAGAGCAGCTAGCAGGTCGCTTGAAGGCGGCGACGCTCCGCTGACGCTGCTGTTCTTCGTATCGCTGCTGTCCCTGGTCGACGCAATGCTTGCCTCACACGTTGAGCAGCGCCAGGTAATCAAACAGCGACGACCCGCCGATGGTCAGCAGCGGCAACAGGACTGCGCGCAGCAAGGGTTGGCGCGAGAAGGGGGCGAACGCGCCTTCGTCGAGCTGCTCCATGCGGCCGCGCAGCACGTCCAACTGGCCGACGAGTGCGTCATTGCCCAGCCCTCGGGCGCGCAGGCTGGCATCGCGCATGGTCTCAACGGCGTGGCTGCGCGATGCCTCGGCCGTCATCCGCAGCGCGATAGCACAAGCCAGCATGATCCCGAAACTCAACGTCGCGATGACGTACAGCGCCGGCGGCGTGTTCCAGTCGTCGAAGAACGAACTGCGCGCCGCGAGCATCAGCGACAGGGCGATGAACGGAAAATAGATCAGCCTGCCGACGACTCGGGATCGCCGGGCGATGAACTGCAGATCGATCCACTCGTCCAGGTACTGCTCAGGCACCCCGGTCATACGGAAAAAGACCTCCCTGGTGGGGTCCGGCCAGTTCACCTTGTGCAGACGCAGGCCACGGATGAAGAGCACGCTCAGCAACGTGGCGTCGGCAACGAAGAAGATCAGGAACTGGATCGACGGCACCGCCAGCCGCGTCGTCCAAGGCTGCATTGCGCTGGTCAGCCCCCCGCGCTGTGGCGATGCGGGAACCTCACCGAATGCGCGGAGCACCAGGAACGCGAATCCCATCATCACCAGCAGGCACAGGAAGGTACGTAGTAACCGTGCCTTGAAGCGGTTCTGTACGATGTAATGCTTCCAGAAGGAGACCGTCGCCTGGGACATTTTGAACCAGCTTGGCAGCCGCACCGGACGTTCGCGGTAGAAGCGTACCGACATCATCGATGCGAAGCGCTGAGACAGGCTTAGCCCCCGCCTCTCTTCGGTAATACGCGCGTGGAGGTGGCGCCGCATTACGCCGAGCCGGAAATCGCACGAGATCTGCTGGACGTTGCGGGCCAGTGCCGCCCAGGCCCACGCGGCCAGATACAGGCACACCACCAGCGTCACCAATCTAATGGCATACGTTGGCCAGGGACTGATCCCTTTGGTCAAGGACAAGGGCTTGCCGGAATGGGTGATCCAAGCAGCAATTTCCTGCCACTGCCAGGCCAGCACCATGGGCGGCAACACGGCCAAGGCGAGGCCCGCGACCAACAAGCTACCCTTGCGCAGTCGGCGCCACCCGGGGCTGGCCCCGCCTCCCGCGATGAAGCGGCGTAGCCGTCGCTTGGCGCCGCGGCTGATGACCAGCGCAGGCACCCACAAGGCCAGCATCAGGGGCGCGGCAATCAGGGATACCGCCGCCTTCGTTAGGTCGGGTGCCATCGGCGACGATGGAGGGTGAATAGCCACACAGGAGCTTTGAAAGGGCTGCCACCTCTTGCAGCCCGACAGGTCAGCTGGCCCCGCGGCGCTGAAATCGAAGAAGCCCGAGCGAGAAACCTCGAACACGCGAGGGGCCTTGAACCAGCGCTTGACCTGGTCAGTCTGCCCCAGAATGTCCGCCGAGCTGTTGCTGGCAAGGGAGTCCTTGTCCAGCGCAAGCAAGGTGCTGAAATAGACCGATGTCTGGTAGCTATCACGAAATGGCGGAAAACCATTCTGTAGCGAATCCACCAGGCTAAGGCCGAAGTTCGAGGCGACAATGAGGTTTCGCGCCCATTCCTGCTCACTCGGCAGCAGCAGGCGCGCATCGAGGTCGGTGGTAAAGAAAATGGCATGCGGCAACTCGCTTTGCAGGGCTTGCAGCACCAGCAGCTTGTCGTAAACATCGTTGCCGAGCACCCCGACGGCACGGATGCCGCCCCCCTTGGGCTGCGCCTTGCGCAAGGCGGCGTCGCGCTCACCGATACGCGTGGCCAACCGGCGCAGGTAATCGAACTGGCTTCGCCCCTCGGGGCGCTCGATGAAGGTGCCGTCGCCACCGATGGCGTCCTGACCGCCCTCCTTGGCGTCCTTCTCGGCGCCGCTGGCCTTGGCCGGTGCGCGGTCGCCGGGCAGGCGGCCGTCGAGCCCGCGCAGGTAGTACCAGCCTTCGACGCTGAAACCGGCGATCTGCTTCTCCCTGTCAAAGGAAAACAGTTGCTGCAGCTTTCGACCGTACAGCGTGTCCCATTCCGCGACGATGGCGACCGTACTCCGAACAGCCGCTGTATCCGACAGGGCATCTGCCTTGCTGCCGGCGGACGCCGGACAGGGCTTCAAGGCGCCATTCTTGTCGCCGCAGTGCAAACCGCGAAGCTCAAGTTCGTGGACCAGTGCGCCACCGAGGTCGTCGTCGGTGCCGATGGTGCGCAACAGCGGCACGCCGTGCATCAGGAACCAATCCGTGACTGACTTCTTCCCCTCTCGCCGATCCTTGAGGACGATGTCGTCGGACACTGTCGCGGCGCCGGAGAAGAAGCGCATGTCAAACGGCATCGGATTGTCCTTGTTGAACCTGAAGCCATCGAGATCAGCCTCGATGGCGAAAGCGCGCAAGCCGTCGGACGATTGCGGTCCGAGCACGCGCCAGCGGATCCGCCGCTCGTCTGACTCCTCCCGCACTGGCGTCACTGCCCGCGCGAGCGCGGCCAGTTTGTGCAGCGGCTGATCGACGTAGACGCTGCTGTCCAGCCACAGCAGGACGACTCGTTTGCCCTTGCAGTACTTCACTCCCCCGCACTGGAAACGCTCGAAAGGGACAACGTCCGGCTTCTTGTTAGGCTTCTTGTTATCCTCACAAGGCGGTTTCAAATAAAAGTAGCCCAGATGTTCGTTGTCGCTGGGCACGTAGTTGCGTCCGGCGAGCCCGGCGAGCACGGCATAGCGCATGCGCAACCGGCCCTCGATCTGCTCGGCATAGATGCCGCCAGGGATCATCACCGCCAGCACAACGATCTCGGCGTCGCGTTCGGCGTCCAAGTCATCGCGCAACAGGGCCACGTCGTGCTTTTGCAATTCATCAGCGGTCGGTGGTGAATCAGGCTCTTGCTGTCGCGCTCGCGCGACTACCGCCAACGGGTCCTGCCAGAGTCGAGCTTCCACGTCCTGTACTGCCTCGTGGCGCTCGCTGCGCTGTTCGGCCAGCACCGGTCGTCCCGTTTGCAGCGGTTTGACGGCAACGAAGAAGGCGCCCGCAGCGAGCAGCACGATCATGACGAGGCCGCCGTTCGGCATGCCACCAGGCGAGTCGTTCTTATCCATCGCTGTCTCCCGGTGAAGAGCGCAGGTTCCGCCGCTTCAAGCCTCTGCTCCATCCTTCTCGATGTCGAGACGCCCGCCAGCCGAACGCTTTTCGGAATGCCGACGCAAGGCACGTGCCAGCTTGGACTGCAATCTTAAGCCCATGACTCGAAACGACTTTCCAGGAACGCCAACGCTCACGGGTGGAAAAGTGGGTCCAGGATTACCCGCGGCGGCGCGCTCCGCGACCTGAATTGCCTTTGCCACGGACTCGCATCGTGACCCCGGGGTCCGCGAGAACAAGACGCAAGTGGCGGCGCAGAGAGCGGCGAACTTCGCGGGTCACATTCCACCCGGGCGGGTCGGCATTGCCCCACCTGCCAGCCGCCGCCCTGCTCCCAGCGTGCCATCGTCTTGGCATCTTCCGGACAGTTGGCCCGGGGAGCCCATGCCGAGTCATCCGAACCGCAGCGCGCTCTATTCCTTGGCTCATCGGACTCTCTCTCCTCGACGGCTGAGTGGATGAGCAAAGGCAGGGCGGGTCATACGACCGGCGATGTCGGCTCGCCAAAGTGGGTCTGCATGTCGCAGACGCCACCCGCGTCGGTGGCGAAAACGATGGATGGCTCGCTTCTCGCCGCTCCCACAGGAAGACCCCGCAGGAACAAAAACGAGAAGATGTTGCCTTTGGCTCTGGTTCTGTCTTGTTCGCTCTTGTTTCCCCGCCGGCTCCTCTCGCATCGGCGCGTATCGTCACCGAAGGGAACGCCTATTCAATTGGCGCCAATATCGCCCGAATGCCTGGCACCAATACTTGCCGCATAGCGCCGTGTGATCCTCGAACGCCGCAGCAAGCGCTCAGTCGCCCGGCCGCCACAACGCCATTGGCGCCACGCAATCCCATGATTTCACAGCATATAATCGCCAAGCTTAGGCTCGCGAGCAATCTGCTGTCAGCAAGGTGGATAATGCCTTGAGGCGATTAGTGGCGCGCCGGTGGCCGCAAACCCATTGCACACCGATCGCCAATTAGTGGTAATTTGTCCTCCGGAAAGACCCCAGCTTGACCAGGAAGCAGAGCATCGGCCTCTTGGCACAAGGAGAAAAACGAGGGTAAACCGTGCAGTGGCGAGGGAAAGCGTATGCGCAGCTGACCCGCGATGGATGCTCATCGCGACTACAAAAAGACAGCTTCACCCACATTAGGAGGTGGTCATGAACTTGACAGTCAAAGTATTGCTGGGAATGGCGCTAGGCATAGTGGTTGGCCTGGCGATCAACCTGGGCGGCCTGAGTCCAGCGGGCTCCTTCGTCAACGAGTACCTGGTCGATGGCTTGTTTCTCGTGGTCGGAAAACTCTTTGTCAACGCGTTGAAGATGATGGTGGTTCCGCTGGTGCTTTTTTCGCTGATTTGTGGCGTCTGCGGTATCGGCGACATCAGACTGCTGGGGCGTATCGGGACCAAGGCTTTCGTTCTGTACATCCTCACTACCGCGATCGCCATCGCCACAGGGATCCTGCTTGCTGCCGGACTGGGCATCGGCGAAGGCATGAATGCAGTCACGGAAACAGTATTCACCGGCAAGGATTCGCCACCGCTGTCCGAAGTGCTGATCAACATCGTCCCTTCCAATCCAATCAGTGCCATGGCCACCGGTGAGATGCTGGCGATCATCTTCTTTGCCATCCTCTGTGGTGTCGGTATGTTGATGGTCGGCAAGAAGGCACAGCCCGTCGTCGAGTTTGTCGAATTGCTCAACGAAGTGATGATGAAAATGGTCACCATCATCATGGCGCTGGCACCTTACGCGGTCTTTTGCCTGCTTGCCAAAGCGATCGGCAGCCTGGGACTGGATTTGCTTGTGAAACTGATCGGCTATGTCGCCGTGCTGATTTCCGTCCTGCTGTTCCATCTGTTCGTGACCCTGCAAGTGATACTCAAGATTTTCTCCGGGCTGAGCTCGATGACCTTCCTGAAGAAAATGCGCAATGTGCAGGTATTTGCTTTCAGCACCTCGAGCTCCAACGCCACCATCCCAGTGACGCTGCGAACCGTTACTGAACGCCTTGGGGTCAAGAACTCGGTGGCCTCCTTTACGGTTCCGTTCGGCGCCACCATCAATATGGACGGCACGGCGATCATGCAGGGGGTGGCAACGGTATTCATCGCCAACGTCTACGGTGTCGATCTCGGCTTTGGAGGTTATCTGACCGTCATCCTGATGTCGGTTCTGGCTTCCATTGGTACCGCCGGCGTACCGGGGGTCGGACTGATCATGCTGTCGATGGTTTTCGCACAGGTTGGTTTGCCGATCGAGGGAATCGGCTTGATTCTCGGGGTCGACCGCTTGCTGGACATGATCCGGACCGCCGTCAATGTCTCGGGTGACGCCGTGGTATCGGTAATCGTCGCGAAGAGCGAAGGCCAGCTGGACCTGGACGTTTATAACGACCCCGAAGCTGGCGCCTTCAGCACTGAAGATGTACACCTCGACAAAGAAGTTGAACGCGAGATGGCGCAGATGGTCCGCAACACGCACGACCACAAATAGCAAGGCCGGTCCCGGCTAACGGTCATGAAATGGCGAGATACCCCGGATAATGAAAGTCATGACCGCCCCCTCTTCCCCCGGGCCCTTCTCCCGCAAGGGGAGAAGGGAGTTTCGTGAGTCGCATGCGCGACTTTCACATTAACGGTCATGACACGTGGAGACACCCCAAATCATGAAAGTCATGACCGTCTCCCTCTTCCCCGACCCTTCTCCCGCGAGGGGAGAAGGGGGATTCGTGAGTCGCTGGCGCGACTTTCACATTAAAGGCCGGGACACCACCACCGCCATCGCCCAGCACCGGCGGAGTGACTCCCGACGACCACGCGCCCGCTCAGGCGGAGCGTGGTCGTTGGCCTTTCTGGAGCCTTCACGGAAGCAACAAGCGCCTGCTTGACGCCGTGCCAGGCCGCGCCGTTCGCGCCCAGCTGGCTGACCGGGCCTGCCACCGTCACGCGATCACCCATGGTGATCAAGCATTCGTTACACTGCGCAGCGTGGGCACGCGCAGACAGTCATTCTGGACGATATTTGCAAAGCGATAAGAGGAGAAAAAATGATGGAACGAAACGTGATGGTGAATCTTGTCGGTGGCACTTTTCTGGCCGCCACGCTGCTTCTCGGAGCCAGTGGCACGGCCCTGGCAGATGAGAAAAGAGAGCCGCCGGCCACGTCCGCGAAAGAGGTCAAGGATCAGCGAGCCCTCAAGCTGCTGAAGGACATGAGTGACACCCTGGCCGCAGCGCGGACGCTCCAGTTCAAGGCGCGCAGCCTGCTGCCACTGGAGTCGCCGACCGGGCAGTACATCAGCCTCTTCGCGGCTTCACGGGTGCTCCTGCAACGACCGGATCGCCTGTTCGTCGAGTCGCGCGGCGACCTCCTGCCCAACGACCTCTACTACAACGGCAAGACGGTGACGGCCATCGGGCCAGCCAGGAAATTCTACGCGCAGCAAGAAGGCAGCGGCAACACCGTCGACGAAGTCCTCCAGCAAGAACACCCGGGCGCGGACACCTTGGCACCTTTCGTTGACCTCCTGGTTTCGGATCCCTATGCCCGCCTCACAAAGGACCTGTCGAGTGCCTTTGTGGTAGGGCAGTCGACGATCGCCGGTGTGAAGACCGATCACCTCGCGTTTACCGCTCCCGGCATCGACTGGGAGCTATGGATCGGCGCGCAGGACAAGCTACCGCGCCTGGCGGTCGCCTCCTACCGCAGCGGTGAGCGGCAACCAACCTTCACCGTCGAGTTCTCGGACTGGAAACTCAATGCGCCGCTGCCGGCGCAGAGCTTCGAGGTCAGCATTCCGAAAGACGCCGTCAAGCTCGAGTTCAAGCGGATCGGCCTTGCGCAGTCCAGATAAGTGACACCAGGAAGAAACACAAGGAGCAATGCGATGAAACTGACGAAAACACTCATTCTCGGCGTCGCGGTGACCGCGAGCGTACTGGTTCCCCTTGCCGATGCCAATGCCTGGGTCGCTGCCGGCCGAGGCTGGGGCGGACGAGGCTTCGTTGCCGCTGGCCACCCCGGCGGCTACTACCATGGTGGCGGCTACTACCATGGCGGTTGCTACGGCTGCGGCGCAGCCGCGGGTGCGGTGGCCGGCCTGGCCGTGGGAGCGATGGCGGGTGCAGCGATCGCCAGCGCCTCGCAACCGGTTTACGTGGCCCCGCAGCCGGTCTACGTAGCCCCGCAGCCGACTTACGTCGTGCAGGGCAATCTGCCGATCGGCAGCCAGTACGCAGCACTGCCGCCCAACGCCAAACACATGACCGTGAACGGTACCCAGTATTACCAGAGCGGAGCAAACTGGTACAAGCCCTACTTCGGGTCGAGCGGCGTGTATTACGAAGTGGTGCTGGCGCCGTAACGGTCCTGCCGGGCAGTCGGTCAGCGGCGCCAGACGATGCGCGTGTTATTGGTCGAAGACGACCCGATGATCGGCAAGAGTGTCCAGCAAGGCCTGCGCCAGGAGGGCAGCAGCGTCGACTGGGTGCGCGACGGACAAACGGCCGAACTGGCCCTGACGACCGCGCCCTATGAGTTGCTGTTGCTCGACCTCGGCCTGCCCGGCAGGTCTGGTCTGGAGGTTCTCGCCCGGCTGCGACGTTCCGGCAACGACATTCCGGTGCTGATCATTACCGCCCGCGACGCTGTCGCCGACCGCATCAGGGGGCTGGACAGCGGCGCTGACGATTATTTGGTGAAACCCTTTGACCTCGACGAGCTGTCGGCACGCATGCGGGCGCTGCTGCGCCGCCATGCCGGTCGCGCCAGCCCGGTGATCGAGCACGGCGACTTGCGCATGAATCCGGCGACCCACGAGCTGACCCAGGACGGCAAGCCGGTGGCCCTTTCGGCGCGTGAATTTGCCCTGCTCCAGGCGCTGCTCGAACGACCGGGAACGCCACTGTCGCGGACGAAACTCGAAGAGCGCCTGTACGGCTGGGGCGAAGAAATCGAAAGCAACGCCGTCGAAGTCTATATCCACTCCCTGCGGCGCAAGCTCGGCACTGAACGGATCAAGAACATCCGCGGTGTCGGCTACCTGCTCCCCCCTGGCTGATGACCTCGATCCGCCGCCAGTTGCTGCTGGCGCTGCTGTCGGTGATTACGCTGACCACGCTGCTCGGTGCGCTGGCCACCTACCGGACGGCGCGCGACGAGGCCAACGCGATGTTCGACTACCAACTGCGCCAGCTGGCCCTGTCCTTCCGCGACCAGGTCTTCCGGAGCAGTGGGCAGCACAACTTCGCACTCGACGGTGACGCGCAGGACTTCTCGATCCAGGTCTGGCGCCCGGACGGCACGCGGCTCTACCTTTCGCACCCGCGCGACGGGCTACCCGACAAGACGCCGCTCGGCTTCGCGACCATCGATACCGGCCGCGGCAAGTGGCGCGTGTTCGGCATGCAGCAGCGCGGCCAGACGATTCAGGTCGCGCAACCGATGCATTCGCGCGACGAACTGGCGCTGGCCGCCGCCTTGCGAACGATCGCCCCGTTTCTGCTCATGCTGCCGATTCTCGGGGTCCTGATCTGGGTCGTTGTCGGCCGCGGACTACGCCCGCTCGATGCGGTCGCGCGAGCGGTCAGCACGCGCACCGCAGTCGCCCTCGACCCCCTCCCGGAGAATCGGGTGCCTAGCGAAGTGGTGCCGCTGGTGCGGGCGCTGAACGAGCTGCTCGACCGGCTCAAGCACGCCTTGCAGGCGCAGCGCGAGTTCACCGCCGACGCCGCGCACGAACTGCGCACCCCGCTGGCGGCACTGAGCCTGCAGGTGCAACTCGCCGAACGCGCGCCGGATGCGGCTGCTCGTGCCGAAGCCTTCGGCGAATTGAAAGGCGGCTTGCGGCGCGCGACGCATTCGGTGCAGCAGTTGCTGACCCTGGCCCGCCAGGAACCGGGCAGCGGCGGCCAGGCAGAGCGCATACCAAGCCCGCTACGGCTTGGCGAGCTGGTGGCGGCGGTGATCGCCGCGCAGCTGCCGCTGGCGGAAGCAAAGGAAATCGATCTCGGCGCCGCAGCAGGCAGCGGCGAGGACATGCTTGACGGCGACGAAGAGGCGCTGCGCATCCTGATCACCAATCTGGTCGGCAACGCCATTCGCTATACCCCCGCCGGCGGCCGCGTCGATGTCGCCAGCGGTGAAGACGAGAGCGGCGTGTTCATCGAAGTCAGCGACTCGGGCCCGGGCATTCCGGCCGCAGACCGGCAGCGCGTCTTCGACCGCTTCTATCGCCGCGCACAGAGCGACGAAGCGGGTAGCGGCCTGGGACTGGCGATCGTCAAGACCATCGCCGAACGCCACCGGGCGACGGTGCAGCTTGGCGAGGCCGCGCTCGGCGGCTTGCGCGTGCGCGTTCAATTCGAGCCCGGCGCAGCTTCCTCTCGCCCTCGCACCGTCTCTCGCGCCGCTGCCTCGTCCTTACCGCCCGGCCTACCGTCTTAAGTCAGCTTTAAGTCGTGACCCTCTATCGTACGTACCACCGGAAGCGAATCGCTTCCCCTCTGGAACGGAACAGGAGATCACCATGCACGCAGCGACCTTCAAACGCAGTCTACTGGCAGCAGCGCTGATCGCCGCAGTTGGCACCGGCTACGCTACTCTGGGTGGCGAAATCATCCGCCCCGCCGACGCCGTCGCAGCTCTTGCGACACCAGCCGCGGCGCCACTGGCCAACCCCGGCGTCGGGCTACCCGACTTCCGGTCAATCGTCGAGCACAGTGGGCCGGCAGTGGTCAATATCAGCGCCAGCGGGTCGTCGAAAACAGCCTTTTCAGGCGGCGGCGACGACGATCCGCGCCTCCCCGAGCTCTTCCGCCGCTTTGGCAGGCCAATGCCCGAGGGCGGAACGCCCACGCAGGGCATGGGTTCGGGCTTCATTGTCAGTGCTGACGGGCTGATTCTGACCAACGCCCACGTCGTCAGCGGCGCCGACGAGGTCACCGTCAAACTGACCGACAAGCGCGAGTTCAAGGCCAAGGTTGTCGGACTCGACAAACTGACCGACATCGCCGTGCTGCGCATCGCCGCCAAAGACCTGCCGGTCGTTCGCCTCGGCAGCCCGGGCAGTGCCCAGGTCGGCGAATGGGTGGTCGCCATCGGTTCGCCCTTCGGCTTCGAGAACAGCGTCACTGCCGGCATCGTCTCGGCGAAAGGCCGCTCGCTGGCCAGCGACAGCTACGTGCCGTTCATCCAGACCGACGTGGCGGTCAATCCGGGTAATTCGGGCGGACCACTGATCAACCTGAACGGCGAAGTGATCGGTATCAATTCGCAGATCTACAGCCGTAACGGCGGCTATCAGGGAGTGTCATTCGCCATTCCCATCGACGTGGCGATGAACATCCAGGAGCAATTGCTGAAAAACGGCAAGGTCAGTCACGGCCGCCTCGGGGTCACCATCCAGGAGGTATCGCAGTCGCTGGCCGAGTCCTTCGGCCTGAAAAACACCGCCGGCGCGCTGATCAGCTCGGTCGACAAAACAAGCCCGGCGGCAGCCGCCGGGCTCGAAGCGGGCGATATCATCCTGAAACTGGATGGCACGGAAATCACACGCTCGACCGAACTGCCGCCAATCGTCGCCGCGCTCAGGCCGGGAACGCAGATCAAGCTGCAAGTCTGGCGCAAGGGCAGTACCCGCGATATCGCCTTGGCGGTCGGCGAAATCCCGACGCCGGCACAAGCGACGGCGGACAGCCAGGAAGCCGACAACCCACGCCTCGGTCTGGCTCTGCGTCCCCTGAACCCGCAGGAGCAGCAGCAAAGCGGCATAGCCGGCGGTCTGCTCGTCGAAAACGTCAGTGGTCCGGCGGCCAAGGCGGGTATCCGGCGTGGCGACATCGTCCTGTCGCTCAACGGCCAGGAGGTGCGCGACATCGAGCAGTTGCGCGGGCTGCTCGACAAGGCCGGCAAAACCGTTGCCCTGCTGATCGAACGCGACGACGCGAAGATCTTCGTGCCGGTCGACATCGGTTGAGCATGGCTCGGTCCCGGCTAGCTGCCAGTGAAGCGGTCGCACGGCCTGCAGCGCGCGCCATTTTTCGACCGCGAGGCGGCAAATGATTGACGCCCTCTTCGACCTTCTCGGCACCTTCTATCAAAGCGGCCAACTGGAGCAGGCCGAATGGATCGCGCGCAGCATCCTGGAGGCGATCCCCGACGATATCGTCTCGCTGCAGTTTCTCGGTCTGCTCTATTACCGAAGCGCGCGCCGCAGCGAGGCGATGCAGGCCTTCAACGCGGCGCACATCGATGCCCCTGCGGCCGCTCCGGCAGCCGGCGGCGACCCGGATCTGCGGGCCTCGGCGCAGTGCTTGCGCGCCGCGAGTGGCCACGGCTCGACACTGGCGGGCGCGTGGTACGACCTCGGCCTGGTGCTCTTCCGCCTGGGCCATTACGGGCAGGCACTCGCCGCGTTGCAGGCGGCAATTGCCGCGCGTCCGGACTATCCGGCAGCGCAGACCGCGGTGCGCAGAATCTCCGCATTTTTTGCGCACCGACGCGCGCACAGCAAACGGCAGCAAACAGCGCTGGCGGTCGCAAACACGCTCGACAGCCAGCCGAAAAGCTAGCGTCGGCAGCTGCGCCGCTGGCGGCGACGGCAAGGGTGCTTCACTAGCGCACGGCCATCGCGTATTCTCCGCGGATGGGTATTCTTGGAGTCATCGCGGCGTCGGAGCCGCATACCGCCGAAGCCGGCGCCTGTCTGCTGCGCCGCGGCGGTAACGCGGTCGATGCGATCGTCGCCGCCAAGTTCGCGGCAACGGTCACCGAACTGCCGCTGACTTCCCTGGGCGGCGGCGGTGTCTGCCTCTGGGGCGACGCTGACGCTGGCTACAAGGTCCTCGACTTTTTTGCGACCACACCCGGGCGCGGCCTTGGCAGCCCACCGCCCCTCGACTTTGCGCCGGTGACGGTCGATTTCGGACGCACCACACAGGTCTTCCATGTCGGTCGAGGGGCGGCAGCAGTTCCCGGAGAGCTGGTCGGCCTGCTCGAATTGCATCGTCGCGCCGGGCGCGTGCCGCTGCGCGAAGTCGTCGCTCCGGCGGTGGCCTCGGCCCGCGACGGTTTCACGGTCAGCCCGCAGATCGCGATGATCATCGCCCTCGTCGCGCCCATCGTCCGCCGCTCGCCGGCCGTGGCGAAGCGCTTCTTCCCGCGCGGAATTCTGCCGCAAGCAGGTGATCGCTTGAGCAACCCCGAGCTCGGCGACTTCCTGCACGCGCTTGGCGAAGCTAACACCGACAGCCACGTCGCCCGCTACTGGGCGTCGCTGGTCGACAACTTCGGCCCGGCGCAGGGCGGACTGATCACCGCACAGGACGTCGCGGCGTACGCACCGGTGATCCGCGAACCGCTGCACGTCGGCTTTGGCCCCTACACGGTGCTCACCAACCCGCCGCCGGCCGCCGGAGGTGGGCTGATCGGTGCCGGCCTGCATATCGCCGAGCAACTCGGCCTCGGTGAAGAGACCTTCCTGTCGCGCAAGCAGCAGCTGACGATGGCGGCGCTGCTGACAACAGTGTCGGAAATCCGCCAGGCCGGCTACGACCAACGCCTCTACACCGACCCCGGGGCTATCCTCGACCTGGCCGCTGGCGATGGTATTCCTGTCTGGGCCGCACGCGCGCAAAGCCTGCTTGCCGAGAATCAACTCGGCGCAACAACGCATATCTCGGTCATCGACGCCGACCGCATGGCCGCGGCAATGACCACCAGCAATGGCGAAGGTTGCGGTGAAGCCTTGCCGGGCCTCGGTATCCACGTTAACAATTTCCTCGGCGAAGACGACATCAACCCCGCTGGTTTCCACCGAGGGGCGCCGGGAACCTGGATGAGCACCATGATGGCGCCGACCATTGTCGTCGCTGCCGAGCGCGAAA
>Ga0209573_1000364_pt1 | contig 101464 bp, 80 predicted proteins | sample TNRBio252014_DNA_FD_185870 | JGI IMG/M metagenome (GOLD analysis project Ga0209573, IMG submission 185870) | Wastewater treatment Type I Accumulibacter community from EBPR Bioreactor in Madison, WI, USA - TNR Reactor_6/25/2014_ DNA (SPAdes)... | ecosystem: Engineered > Bioreactor > EBPR >...
GACGAGACGAAGAAGCGCTTCCTCGTCGGCGGCCCGGGCGAGATCGTCGAGGTCCTGCCACCCCTGCCGGTGACGGTGGACGACCATCTCTACCCTGCCGCGGCCTCGATCGGCGGGAGGAACGGAAGCCGCTGGGCGACGCAGACCGTCGCCTGGAACCGCGGGACGGCCGACACCGCGGGCGCCACGGTCGATGCAACCGTCAACGTGCGGCTCCTGCCGACCGACTGGATCGTGGGCCTGTCGCCGACGACCACACTCACCGTCGGCGCCGGAAAGCTCCTCTCCCTGGACGACCCGATCGGGACCGTCATGGGAGGCACGGACACGGCCGGCGCCCTCCGCTTCACCTCGGCCGCCACGGCGACGAAATTCGCCGACTTCTATTCGTGGCTCCGCGTCTACAGGACCCGCGCGGACGGCGGAACCTACGGATTCGCTCGGAACTACGTCAAGGGAGGTCAGGCCATCGGCACGGGCGAGACGGGCATCATCGTCACACCGCACGACGCCGCCGGCCAGCGCACGAATGCAGGGCTCCTCGTCGTCGAGGCGGGGACCGGGACCGTCTCGATCGTGGACGCGTCCGGGACGCTCGTCGGAGGCCCGTTCGCCTACGACTGGCCTGCGGGATACCACCTGCAGGGCTCGACGATCTTCGACGCCTTCGGCGTCCCGCCCTCGCCGTCTGCGCGCGTCGTCTTCAGCGTCACGACGGGAAAGGTTCTCCCGTTCGGAACCGCCATCGACTCAGCCTCTGGCGATCCGGTCGATCTGCCGTTCTTCGGCCCGAGGAGCACGGCGCAGTTCCAGTGGATCCTCGGCGCCGAAAGGGGCGGCGGTACGCTCGGCGCGAGCTCGAGGACCGACCTGCAGCTCTTCAACGGGGCCACGGCCGATTCCAGGGTCACCATTGGCTTCCGCACGGCGCGCCTGGCGTCGGAGGGCCCTCTCGCCGTCCCGGTTCCTTCCGTGACGCTCACGGTTCCGGCAGGAAAGGTCGTCACCCTGACCGACGTCGTGAAGGAGACGTTCGGCCTCACCGGCGTCGCAGGAAGCATGGACATCGTCTCCGACCCACCCGTCTTCGCGTTCGCGCGGGTGACGGCAGAGGACGCCGGCGGGGGCCGTCACGGCTATGGCCTTCCCGGGCAGCTCGGCGATTCCGCGCCCGCGGCGGGCTCCCGCGGCGTTTTCATCCAGGCCGCGGACGCGGGCTGGGACGTCCTGGAATCCGAGCTCCAGGTCACGAACCCGACCGATGGTCCGGCGACCGTGACGGTCCGGGCCTTCGACGCCGCCGGGGTCGCGGCCGGAACGCCCCTTTCGCTGGCCGTCGGGCCCAAGGAGGTCGTCCGGGTCCCCTCGGCCTTCTACAGCATCGCCGGTTTCGGGGCACTGGTCGGGCGCCTCGAGGTCGTGCCGGCGGAGGGCTCTCAGCCCGTCTTCGCGACGCTCGTGAGGCAGGACAGGAAGACCGGGGACGCGGACGCCATCGTTCCCTACATCGTCCCTTCCAGCTGAGCCCGGGCCAGCCGGCGAGAGCACGATCCTCCGTGAGCCCCTTCCTTCCCGAGGGGGCTTTTTCGCGCCCGGGGAGGACGTGCTATCGCGTTCCTGCCGGAACAGCGGGGACCGCGACCGGGGGCGGAACGGGGGCCCAGGCCGTCTCGGGCGCGAGGAACCAGTTGCGGTCCGTCAGGGGCTGGATCGTCCCGGTCCTCCTCAGCTTTTCGACGAGGAGCTCGCGGACCTCGTCGTTGTAGGTCCGAATCCGCTTCGCCCCCTTCAGCGCCGTGTACCCTCCCGAGCCCTGTGCCCGGTAGCTGTTGGCGGCGAGACTGAAGAGGTCGCCGTCCTTCACGTCCCGCCCCTTGAACCGGAGCTCCCGGACCCGGCTGCCGACCGGGGCCGTCGGGTCGACGCGGTAGGACGCGCCCTGCAGGACGTCGAAGTTGTAGGGCGTCATCCCGGCCCTGGGCGTGATGACGAGGCGCCCGTCCCGCCACTCGACCGTCCCGTAATAGCTGGCGGCGTGCTCCAGGACCGATCTCAGCCGAGCCCCGTCGACCTCGAGGACGACGAGCTGGTTCTCGTAGGGGTAGAGCGCGTAGACCTGCCTCACCGTGACCGGTCCCGCCTCCCAGCCGTCGAAGCGGAACGGGAGGAGGGAGGTGAGCGACAGGTCCGCCCCGGTGACCTCGAGCTGCGTCTCGTTGATCAGGTCGAGCAGCGCGGTGTCCTCGAGGCGGGCGCGTTCTCCCGGAAAGGGCCCGGACGCGGTCGCGAGCGCCTCGTTCAGGTACGAGAGGGCCCGCTCGTGCGGGGCGCGGGCGATCGCCGCGACCTCCGGGTCGATCGGGACGGAGGCGTCGGAAAGAAGGAGTGTGCCGGTCGCCTCGACGACCTTCGATTCTCCCGCGTTCCGCTCGACGACGAGGTCGACGCGGGCGAGCGCCTCGCCCCAGCGTCCGGGTTGCGTGACCGCTACGCCGTGGACGCGGGTCAGCGGGAGCCTGCGATGGGTGTGACCCATGAGGATGAGGTCGATTCCCGGCACGTCCCGAGCGAGGGCGGCGGCCCGGTTCTCGTACGCGGTTCCGTTCGGCTCGCCCGTGGCCAGGTCGATCTCGAGTCCGCCGTGGATCAGGACGACGACGACGTCGCAGCGCTCCTGACCCCGCAGGAGAGGAACGAGGCGTCTGCCCGTCTCGACCGGATCCTCCCACTTCAGTCCGGGCCGGTTCGCGAGCGGCTCCCAGCCCGGGATGTTCGGCGTCGTCAGGCCGAGGACGCCGACACGGATCCCGTCGAGCTCCTTGACGAGGTACTCCGGAAAGGCGGCGCTGCCGTCCGCCTCGTTCCGCGTGTTCGCGGAGATCCACGGGAACGAGGAGTCCCGCTGCGCGCGGCGCAGGACGTCCATCCCGAAGTTGAACTCGTGGTTCCCCACGGCCATCGCGTCGTATCCCAGGGCGCTCATCGCGGCGGCCACGAAATGCGGGCCGCCGGCAGGGCGACGCGCCTCGAGCCATCCCGTCGGGGCTCCCTGGATCGTGTCCCCGCCGTCGAGGAGAAGGACGTTCGGCGCCGTCTTCCGGATCTCCCGGATCCTCGTCGCCACCCGGGCGAGCCCCCACGACCCTTCGGCACCGCGCGCGTAGTCCCAGGGCAGGAGGTTCGCGTGGAGGTCCGACGTCTGGAGGACGGTGATGGCGACACGATCGACGGCACCGGCCGGGCCGGCGAGGAGAAGGGGCAGCAGCAGCACGGAAACGCGCAACGGTCTCACGAGCGGCGCAGTCTTCCATCGCGGCGGTCGGGAATCAAGAAGCCCGTGGCGCCCTCTCGGCGGTATCCTCCGCCGGCCATGCCCGTCCGCCCGAAGGCGCGTCCCGCGCCCGCCGTCGACGTCCTCGCGCGCCTGCGCGCCGAATACCCCGAGGCCGACTGCTCTCTCGAGCACGCCGACGCGTTCCAGCTCCTGATCTCGACGATCCTCTCCGCGCAGTGCACCGATGCCCGGGTGAACGGCGTCACGCCGGCGCTCTTCCGCCGCTTTCCGACGCCCTGCGCGATGGCCGGTGCGGGGACCGAGCTGGAGGAGCTGATCCGCTCGACCGGGTTCTTCAACGCCAAGGCGCGGTCGATCCGGGGCGCCTGCCGGGCCATCGTCGAAGAGCACGGTGGCCACGTCCCGAGATCGATGGACGCTCTTCACGCTCTGCCGGGGGTGGGCCGCAAGACCGCGAACGTCGTTCTCGGCAGTGCCTGGGGATCCCCTGACGGCGTCGTCGTCGACACGCACGTCGGTCGGCTGGCGCGCCGGCTGGGCTGGACGCGCCAGGCCGACCCGGTGAAGGTCGAGAGCGACCTGAACGCCCTCCTTCCACGCGAGGCGTGGGTCTTCGCAGGCCACGCCCTGATCCTCCACGGCCGGCGCGTCTGCTCCTCGCGCTCGCCGCGCTGCGACTCCTGCTTCCTCGCCGATCTCTGCCCGAAGGCGGGGGTTGCCGTGGCCGCGCGGGCCGGCCGTGAGGCTTCCGCAGTGAAGGGTCGGGCCGGGTCGCAGGCACCCGCCCCCGCCTCCCCGACGACGACCAGAAGGAGTGGACGATGACGCTCCCCGGCAGCGGCTCCATAGAGGTGATCTGCGGATCGATGTTCTCGGGGAAGTCGGAAGAGCTGATCCGCCGTGTCACCCGCGCGAAGATTGCGCGCCGGCGCGTCCAGGTCTTCAAGCCGAAGCTGGACGACCGTTTCTCCGAGGTGGAGGTCGTGTCGCACACCGGGATGCGCCTGACGGCTCTCGCCGTGGCGACGTCCGCCGAGGTTCTCGCGCGGACGGACGACCGGACCGAGGTCGTCGGCATCGACGAGGCGCAATTCTTCGACGCGGGTATCGTCGAGGTCGCCAGCCGTCTCGCCGATCTCGGCAAGAGAGTCGTCGTCGCGGGTCTCGACCAGGACTACCTCGGCCGCCCTTTCGACCCGATGCCGACGCTCATGGCTCTCGCGGAGGAAGTCGTCAAGACGCGGGCGATCTGCGTCCTGTGCGGCGGACCGGCGAGTCGGACCCAGCGGCTCGTCGCCTCCACGGAGAGGGTCGTCGTCGGCGCGGCCGGCCTCTACGAGGCGCGCTGCCGGCGCTGCTTCGACCCGGGCGTGCCGGAGGTCGACGGCAACCTTCCGTTCCCCGAGGATGAGTCCTGACGGAACAGAAGGCGTTCCATCGGCAGGGCTTATCGACTTTCCCAGCAACACTGTGCAAAACCCTGTGGATTCGCCTGTCTAAAACCCCGCGAAGCCGCATTCCGAGCGGGCTCTGCACGGAATGCACCCCGAAAGGTGCATCCAAGTCAAGTCGTTGCGCTGCAATGACTTGGTACATTTCGATATTTATAAGGACGGCGCAAAGCAGCATTCCGAGCGGTCCGAAACGAATTACACAGGCGGGGGTCGTTTCTGGCAGCGGTTTTGCCCGAGATGGGGGTCTCCGGGCGACCGGATTCCAGGCCTCGAGGGAACCGCCCGGGCGCCCTCTCGGAGCGCCCGGACGCTTCTACCCAGGCCTCAGAGCCCCACGGTGTCCCGGTGGTCGCCGAAGACCGTCCGGAGCGACTCGACGACCTCCCCCAGGGTGACGTTTCCATCGACCGCCTCGACGATCGGCGGCATCAGGTTCCGCCCCTCCCTTGCAGCCGCGACGAGGTCCGCGCAGAGACTTCTGGCCCGCGCCTCGTCCCGCCGGGCACGGAAGGCCGCGAGGCGGGCGACCTGCTCGGGCTCGACCTGCGGGTCGATGGACATCGTCGGGATCTGGGTCTCCTCCTCGACCGTGAATTCGTTTACGCCGATGACGACCGATTCCTTCGACTCGATGGCCTTCTGCGCCTGGTAGGCCGCCTCCTGGATCTCGCGCTGGAAGTACCCCGCCTCGATGGCGGCGAGAGCGCCACCCATCTCGTCGATCCGGGAGATGAGCGCCGAGGCGCGCTCGACGATCTCGGCCGTCATCGCCTCGACGGCCCAGGAGCCTCCGAACGGGTCGGCCACCCGCGCGATGCCCGTCTCGTACGCGATGACCTGCTGGGTGCGCAGCGCGAGGCGGGCCGCGTCGGCCGTCGGCAGGGCAAGCGCCTCGTCGCGGGAGTTCGTGTGGAGCGACTGGGTCCCGCCGAGAACGGCCGCCAGCGCCTGGATGGCGACGCGTACGACGTTCACGTCGGGCTGTTGCGCCGTCAGCGTCGAACCCGCGGTCTGCGCGTGGAACCGGAGGGCCTGCGAGCGCGGGTCGTCGATACCGAAACGGTCCTTCAGGAGCCGCGCCCAGAGCGTGCGGGCCGCGCGGAACTTCGCGATCTCCTCGAGAAAATCGTTGTGGACGTTGAAGAAGAAGGTGAGCCGCGGCGCGATCGCCTTCGCGTCGAGACCCGCCTTCACCGCCGCCGAGAGGTATTCGACGCCGTCGGCGAGGGTGAACGCGACTTCCTGCACCGCGGTCGAGCCGGCCTCGCGGATGTGGTATCCCGAGATGGAGATGGTGTTCCAGCGCGGGACGTTCGTGGCGCAGAAGCCGAAGATGTCGGTAATGAGGCGCATCGACGGCTTCGGCGGGAAAGCGTAGGTCCCCCGCGCGGCGTACTCCTTCAGGATGTCGTTCTGGATCGTCCCCGTAAGGCCCTTCCAGTCCGTTCCGCGGCGCCGCGCGACGGCGAGGAGGAAGCCGAGGAGGATCGACGCCGTCGCGTTGATCGTCATCGAGATCGACACCTCGTCCAGCGGGATGCCGTCGAGGAGCGTCTCCATGTCCTCGATCGAGTCGATGGCGACGCCGACACGCCCCACCTCTCCTCGGGCGAGCGCGTGATCGGAGTCGAAGCCGATCTGGGTCGGGAGGTCGAAGGCGACGGAAAGGCCGGTCTGCCCCTGGGCGAGGAGGTAGCGGTAGCGCGCGTTCGAGTCCTTCGCGGTGGAGAACCCGGCGTACTGCCGCATGGTCCAGAGCTTCTTGCGGTAGCCGCCGGCCTGCGCGCCTCTCGTGTACGGAAACGCGCCGGGCGCACCGGGGTCCCAGCCCGCGGGAACGTCCCCCGGGGCGTAGGAGGGGCGGACCGGGATCCCTGATGTGGTGACGGCATCGGTCTTGGTGGTGGACATGCCTCCAATGCTAGTTTGAAAAGCTCCGATCGGACACCCCGCGAGACACCATCTCCATTGGCCTCGCGCCGCCTCCCTGTTCTTCTCCGGCGCGCTCACTCCGGCGCTTCGTGTCACACTTGCGGAAGCGGTGCCGAAAACGCTCAACGGTACACTCGATACCTTCTCGCTCGCCGACCTCCTGCAGTGGCTCGAGATCAACCGGCTCTCCGGGCGGGTCACCATCTCGCGCGGGGAAGACCGGCGGACGATCGACCTGAAGGACGGTGCGATCGTCTTCGTGTCCTCTCTTCGCCCCGAGGAGCGCCTCGGCACCTACCTGGCGTCGCGAGGACTCCTCCCCGAGCCGGTCGTCTACGAGGTCCTCGCCGACAGCTTCCTGACGGGGCGAAGCCTGACGCGGCTCGTCCTCGAGTGCGGGCTCCTTCCGCGAGAGGAGCTCGCCGCCGCCGTCGAGCAGCTCGCGCTCCAGATCCTCCTCGACCTTTTTCACTGGAAAGGTGCCGACTTCGTCTACGACCCCTCCGTCGCCACGGAGGACTTCCTGCGCATCCAGCTCTCCCTGCGGGGCCAGGTCCTCGCCCTCGAGGGGGCGCGCTCGATCGACGACACCGCCCGCACCCGCCCGCCGGCAAGGAAGGCCACCGGCGAGCCCCGGGAGGCGGAGATGGACTTCTCCCCTCAGGCCGTCGCGCTCGCGTTCTTCTCCGTCTCGGAGGGGCTCGGGCTGGAGCACCCGTCGGCGGCCGCCTGGCGGGACCGCTTCGTCGTCTTCGGCCGACTCTCCGGGGAGGTCGCTGCCACGCTCCGGCAGCCGTTCCGCCCGTTTCCGCTGTTTGCCGACACCGCGGAACGCTGTCGCGCCGCGCTCGCGGCAGGGGCCGAGGGAGAGGAGGTCGTCCGCCTCGCTGCGGCCGACCCGTTCCTCACGCTCGACGTGCTGTTCCTCGGAAACGCACTTCGCACGCCCGCGAAGGGTCTCCTGTCGACGGTCCACGACGCGGCCGCCGCGATCGGCCCTGGAGCGCTGCGCAGGCTCCTCGAGCTCCTCTCCGCCGAAGAGGCCCCCACCATCTCGACGCGGGAACGGCTCGAGAAGGCCCTCCGGCGGGCCGCGGTGTCCACTGCAGTGGCCGCCTCCCACGTGGCACCGGCCACAGGAGAGGACCCGGGCGTCGCATGGACCCTTGCTCTCCTCGAGCCCCTCGGCAGCTACGAGCTGCTCAAGCTGCTCCTCGCCGAGGACTTCGAGCCCGGCCCCTTCCGCGCGGCCGCGCTTTCCTGGTACCGCCCCTCGTGCGGGCGGGTGCTGGCACGGAAGGTGAATCTCCCCGCGCCGTTCGCCGACGTCCTCGGCTCGAGCGGTCTGGTCTCGAGCCAAAGCCCCGTCGCCGAGCAACTGGTCTTTTTCGCGAAGCAGCTGGTCGCTGCCGAGCAGGTCGGACGGGAATGGACGAGCGAAGACCCGGAGCTCGCCGACCGATACTCCTCGCTCGCCGTGGACGACGTCCTGGCCGAGAAGATCGCGGCGGACGCCGCGGCGCTTCGCGACGTTCTCGGGCTCTGATCCGCGGTCCGAACCGCACCGTAGATTCCGACGGAGGTCACTCATGTTCGCCCGTACCCGCTTCCTCCCGTTCGTCCTCGCGTTCTTCCTCGTGGCTGCCGGCCTCGCGGCCGGTGCGGATGCCCCGCCCGCACCCCTCACGACGGGTGTGCGCGCCGCCGTCGAGGTCACGGCCATGGACCTCGACGTCATCGCGACGAAGGATGGCCGACCGGTGACCGACCTGACGAAGGAGGACTTCGTCGTGAGGGTCGACGGCAAGCCGATCCCGATCGACTACTTCGCCCGCATCGAGGCGGGGGCGGTCCACGGCCCGGACCTTGCGACCGCCTCCCCCGACCTCGTCCTCGACACGCTGAAGGCCGATGGCGGGGAGACGTACGTCCCGCGGCAGTTCCTCGTCTACTTCGACGACGATCGCCTCCTTCCGCAGCAGCGGGTCGCCGTCATCGAAGGCCTGCGCGATTTCGTTCTCCGTCTCTCCCCTTCCGACCGGGCTTCCATCGTCTCGTACACCGGCTCGACGCGCGTTCTCGTCCCCTTTACGAACAGCAAGGAGGACCTCCTCGGAGGCCTCTCCCGTCTCGAGAAGGCGTCCCCCGCGGGGCTCTCGTGGGACGCACAGTACAGGCAGACGGTCCAGGAGCTGAGGCTCTCCAGCCCCCGGTCCCGCGGGTCGATACTCCGGAGCTGGTCGGCGCAGGCCGCCACGCGGGAGAGGGCCGCCCTCTCCGAGCTCGCGCGCAGCGTCTCCGCCCTGGCGGCCCGCTCCGGCAAGCGGACGCTTCTGCTGGTGACGAACGGCTACGAGTGGTACCCCGGGCAGACGCTGACCCAGGCATACGGGCCGTCCTCCCTCGCACAGTTCGAGCAGGACATCGGCGACGATCTCGGAAAGGTCCTCGCGCGGGCCAACAGCTCCGGAATCACCATCCAGGTCTTCGACGCCAAGGGGCTGGTCGCCGAGGGCGACGCCTCCGAGTCCCTGCCGCTGGCCGTGAACCCCTTCTTCCGCACGCAGAACTTCCGCGACTCCATGGTGGCCCTTTCCAGCGATACCGGCGGTTCGCTCGTGGAGAACCGAAACGTCTTCCGCGCCGATCTCGACCGCGTCTACCGGGAGGCGAGCAGCTACTACTCGGTGGGAGTCACTCTCGCCGGAGTCCCCGGCAAGAGCAACCGGAAGGTCGAGGTCCGCACGTCACGCCCGGGCGTCGTCGTCCGGGCGCGGACCGGATTCGGGGCCAAGACGGCAGACGAAGCCGCCATCGACCGCGTGGAGATGGCCCTCCTGACCCCCGGCGTGACCGGAGACTTCACGGCGACACTCCGGATCGGCGCCCTCGAGAGCAAGGGCGGACCGGGCCGCCGCGTGGCCCCCTGGGAGGTCGAGGTTCCGATGTCGGAGCTGACGTTCCGGGACGACGGCGGAACGAGGAAGGCCATCGTCGAAGTGACGCTCGCGGCCGCCGAGGACACGGGTGCGAGGTCGACGATCAAGCCGGAAAAGGTGACCGTGACGATCCCGGCCGGGGACTGGGAGAAGGCCCGCGGCCAGTCCTTCGTTCACCGCAGCCAGCTCAAGACCGCCAAGGGCAACATCCGGTTCGTGGCCAGCGTACGGGACGTCGCGTCCGGCCGCATGGGCCTCACCTCGGTCGATCTCCGGGTCGAGTAGAAGACCTCCCGGCCCGCCGCATCGACGAGGAGGCCCCGGCGAACGCCGGGGCCTCCCTGTCTTTCGGAACCCGTGAAGGACCTACTTCTTCGGTGCCGGAGCCTTCGGCGCCGGACCCTTCGCCGCCGGAGCTGCGGGCGTCGGCGGGGCGAGGAGGCTGAAGGGGGCCCTCGCCTCGACGGTCTTGCCGGCCACGACATCGGTGACCTTGAGGATCAGGGTGTACTCGCCCGGGCGGAAGTAGTCTCCGAGGTTGACGTCGACGATGGCGCCCGCGAGATCGAGCACGAGAGCGGTCGACATCCCCTGCTGTTCCGGGACGGCCATCGGCTCGTCGGGGGGCTGGGGGACGTCGATCGTGGAGCCGCTCTTGGGCTTGATCGAGATCGACCGCTGCAGGTTCAGCTTCCTCGTCGCGGGGTCGACCGCGGGGTTGTAGAGCCGCGCTACATAGGCGAGCCCGTCGGTCTTCAGGAGCTTGTTGTCGCCCCGGAGGACGAACTTGCGCGCGGAGAAGACGAAGGGCTCGTCGCCCTTGGCGCCGTCGAACGGCATGTCGGCGTAGGCCAGGAGGAGCTGCGAGATTCCGAGCTCGGCCGGAAGCGCCGGAACCGTCACGGGCCGGTGGGCCGAGACTTTCTCCGCACCGGAGGCGTCGAGGAGAACCATGGCGACGTCGTAGTCGCCGGGCGCGACCGGAAGGGCGTAGTCGATGAAGAAGTCGCCCTTCGACTTCTGGAGGACGGCGGCCTCCTCGCGGCGGGCCGCGTCCTTGCCGTCCTTGCCCTTGACGAGGACGGCGACCTTCATCGCCGTTGCGGGGGCGGCCGCCGGAGCAGCCGGATCGGCAGGAGCGGCCGGGGGTGCGGTTGCAACGACGGCGCCCGGGACGGCGAGCTGGATCATCAGCTGGGTCGCCTTGTCGCCGAAGGCAAGCGCGAGGGTCCCGAGGTCTCCGTGCGGCTCCTTGCCGATGAGCGCATCGAGCGACGCGCGGACCGGCGCCGAGAGAACAGGGCCCTTGAGCGCCTCGACCGCGGCTTCTGCCGCCGCCTTCTGCTCGGCCTCGTGCTCCTCGCGCGTCTTGTAGACGGGCGGCTCGGTCATCTTCGGGTTGACGAGGGCCGCCGCGACCGCCTTCTTCTGGACCTTCTTCACGTCCGAGGGCTTGTCGACCGACTCGGACAGCACCGTCTGGTCCGTCGTGAAGGTCAGGACGAGCGACTTCAGGCCGGCCCACTCCGGGAGCTGCTCCTTCTCGTACTGGAACTGGGTCAGGATCGTCGTCCCGCTTCCACCCGCGCCGAGCATCCGGTCCTCGCCCTCCTCGGACCCGATGCCCCCGGCCGTCGGGAGCGAGGGCTGGACTTTCGAAGCCATCGCCTTGGGCGGCCCGAGAAGGATGAGCACCCGCCCGCGCTCGGTCAGGGCCCCCCGGCGGAACCGCTTCTCCCCCGGTTTACCGAGCGGGAAGAGCTCGTCGGCCTTCGCCACGAGGGCGTCGAACCGCGCCCGGAAGACGTTCTGGGCGGTCGTCTGGTAGTTGGGGTGACGCTTGCCCCAGAAGAGGTTGTAGAACTTCTGGGCCTCCTCGTCGGACTTCACGCCCTTCCAGGCGTTCTGCTCGTCCTCGGTGGCGTAGTAGGTGAACTCGGGAGACTTGTCCCAATCCTTGAACTTCTCCAGCTGGGCGGCCGCGGGGAAAGCGAGCGCCACGAGCGGGACGAGGGTCGCAAGAAGCCGCAGCTTTCTCATCCGCGTGGTCCTTTCAGGGGGAGTTCGCCGGAACCGGCGCATCCTTGGAACTATACCCCAGAGGGGGGCCGCCTACCCGTTCCGAGTTCTCGGGCTTCCGATCAGGACCCCTCGAGGAGCGAGCGCACCTGCGCGTCGTCCGGACGGAGCTTCTCGGCCTTCCGGAGGGCCCGGCGGGCCGCCGCGTCGTTCCCGAGCGCCTTCTCGGTCCGTGCGATCCCGAGGAGCGGCTCGAGGAGCTTCGGGTTCTCCCGGTGCGCCCTGCGATAGGCCTTCAGGGCCTCCTTCGGGTTCCCACCGGCGAGCTCGAGGTCCCCCTGGACGACGAAGAGATAGGAAGACGCATCGCGGGTGCTGGCGGCGGCGAGAGCGGCGCGCGCCTCGGTCCGGCGCCCCTGCTCGATGTAGAGGGCCGCCAGGTTGTGGAGGAGCGCCGGCCGGTGCGGGTCGATGGCCAGCCCCTGGCGGAAGGTGGCGAACGCCCCGTCGATGTCCCCCTGGCGCCACTTCACGATGCCGAGGTTCGAGAGGAGGTCGGGGAGGGTGGGGTCGAGCTTCGTCGCGCGCTCCAGGAGCACGTGGGCCTTCTCGAGGTCGGCCGCACGGAGCGCCTCGACCCCCCGGTTGCTCGCCGAGATCGCGGCGACGGCGATGTCGTCGATGAGCCGCAGATCGACGGGAGTCCCGTCGCGCGTCATGTAGAAGTCGTAGACGGTGTTCGTGCGCCCCTTCGGGTGTACCGCGACCATGTGGTTGTAGACCATGACGAGGTCGCCCTCGCGTTCGCTCCGCGCCCGGCGAAAGACGAGGCCGGCCTGGAGCGGGATCCCCATTGCGCGGCCGAAGGCGATGAAGAGGTTCGTGAACGACACGCAGTTGCCCCGCCTCGCGGCGAACGCCTCGGAGGCGGTAAAGGTGGCGATCGTGTCGTACTCGAAGGCGTAGCTCTTCCGGTCGAGGAGCGCGGCCTGCAGGCGCCTCAGGCGCTCACGGTCGTCTCCCGGTCCGGCGAGCTGCTCTGCGACCAGGCGGATCTCCGGAGAGACGTACATCGGCATCGGCACGTCTCCCGGGTCGACGCCCCGGGCGGCGACGGCCGCTCTCCAGCGCTCCGGCGAGAGCTGCAGGGCCGTCCCCGGCGAGCTCGAGCGGCATCCGGAGACGGCGAGAGCGCCGGCGAGGAGAACGGCGAGGACGGCGAGGCGGGCCTTCATGGGACGCGCGACAGAGAATACCCCGCGCACCGCCTTCCGGCCGCCGTACGGGCGCCCGCTCCGACGCGACGTACCGGTCCCGGCGCGCCCCGCGTCACCGACCAGGGAGCTTCCGGCCCTCCTCGAGCCAGGCGCGCAGGTCGGCCAGGGACCGCTCCCAGCCGGGTCCGAGCCCGGCGGCGTAACCGTCCCACGACGCCCCCTGCCCCACCCCGTCCTGTGCCACCGTCACGCGCGTCCCTCCGCCCTCGGCCGCGAAGGTCACCCGAAGCGCCATTCCCTCCCAGCGCTCTCCCTCCGGCGTGGAGAACGCGGGGTCGCGGACGACGAGGCGGCCCGGGGGCTCGTAGACGTCGATCGTACCCAGGACGTGGTAGCCCTCGTCCGATGCCTCGTCGGCGTACCAGCCCATCGCCCAGTTGCCCCCGGCCCGGCGCCCGACGACGGCGCCATCGGCGAACCAGGACAACAGCTCCCCGACGTCCGTGAACGCGGCGAAGACGCGGGCCGGCTCGACGTTCACGAGGATCTCGCGGCGAACGGACGATTCCACGTTTCGATGTTAGCCGGGACCGGCGGCGTGCGAAAATAGAGGGTTGTGCGCGGGCTGGTCTGCCTGCGTTCCCTCCCGAACGCTTCCGAGCGAGGTTGCCGTGATCCCTGGTCTGAAGAGAGAAGTCGAAGCCGCCGTCGGGGACGCCTGCCGCCGCCTCTGGGGCGTCGAGCCCCCGCGTTTCGTCATCGAGACCCCCCCGAAGGTCGAGCTCGGCGACCTCGCGCTGCCGATCGCCTTCGAGCTGGCCAAGGTCCTTCGCCGCCCCCCGCGGAAGATCGCCGAGGAGCTCGCTCCGGCGCTCGTGCTCCCGCCGATCGTCGCGCGGCGCACCGTCGAAGGGGGCGGCTACGTGAACCTCTTCCTCGACCGCCCGAAGGCCCTCGCCGCGATGCTCGTCGCCGTCCCGGCGGTGGAAGGGGCTGCCGGAAAGGTCATCGTCGAGCACACGAACATCAACCCGAACAAGGCCGCCCACATCGGGCACCTCAGGAACGCCGTCCTCGGAGACGTCCTCGTTCACATCTTTCGCCGGCTCGGCAGGCGCGTCGAGGTCCAGAACTACCTCGACGACACCGGAGTCCAGGTTGCCGACGTCGTCGTCGGTCTCGAGCACCCCGGCGACCTCGCCGAGCCGGAAAGGGCGGCCGGCCTCGCCGGAGAGATCCGCGAGATCCTCGCCGCGTTCCCCGACGACGCGCCGGGCGTATCCGCCCGGCGGCTCGGCGACCTGACCTGGGACCTCTACGCCCTCGTCACGCGGAGCTACGCGGCGGACCCGTCCCTCGAGGAGCGGCGGAAGGCGACTCTGCACGCCGTCGAAGGCGCCGCCCTCAGACACGAGATGTCCGAGGAGGAGCACGCGACGGCCGCGCTCGCCGCCCGCCTCGCCGAGGCGGTCGTCCGCTGCCATCTGAAGACGATGGAGCGGATCGGCGTCTCCTACGATCTCCTCCCCCGCGAGAGCGACATCCTCGGGCGCCAGTTCTGGGCGAGGGCGTTCGAGCTCCTGAAGGCGGCGGGGGCCACCCAGCTCGAGACCGAGGGCAAGAACGCCGGCTGCTGGGTCATGAAGCTCGAGGGGGCGAAGGACTTCGAGGGGATGGAGGACGCCGACAAGGTCCTCGTCCGCTCGAACGGGACCGTCACCTACACCGGCAAGGACGTGGCCTACCAGCTCTGGAAGCTCGGGGTCCTCGGGATCGACTTCGAGTACGAGGTGTCGCCGTACGTCACGCCGTTCGGCGACCCCGAGTTCGTCGCATCCGACGGCGTGACGCCCCTCTACCGGACGCGACCCGACGCCGAAGGGGCCGACCCGGAGGCAAAGGGCCGGTTCGGGGGCGGCGACGCGGTCATCAACGTCATAGACGTGAGGCAGTCGTACCCGCAGAAAGTGGTCAAGGAAGCCGTCCGGCGCGCCGGCTTCGCCGACGGGGCCGACCGCTCGGTCCACTTCGCGTACGAGATGGTCGCGCTGACCCCGGGATCCGCCGAAGCGCTCGGCGTCGTTCTCTCCGACGAGGATCGGGGCAAGGCCTACCTCGAGATGTCGGGGCGCAAGGGGCTCGGCGTCAAGGCCGACGACCTCGTCGAGCGGCTCGTCGAGAAGGCGCTCGAGCAGATCCTCGCCCGGGAACCGGGCGCCCCCGTCGACCTCTCCCGTGCCGAGGCGATCGCCATCGGCGCGCTCCGCGTCTACATGACGCGATTCTCGCGGAACAAGGTCATCGCCTTCGACTTCGACGACGCCCTCGCCTTCGAAGGGGACACCGGGCCGTACCTGCAGTACGCCGCCGTGAGGACCGCGAACATCTTCAAGAAGCTCGAGGAGAAGGGCTTCCCGGGCCGCCTCGACGAGGCAGAAGCCGCATCGGTCGCCACCCTCGACGCCGCCCACTTCGACGACGGCCTCTGGGACGTCGTGAGGACCTGCGGGCGGACGCTCGAGACGTTCGAGAAGGCGGCCGAGACGCTCGAGGTCTCGCTCCTGGTCCGGCACGCGCTCGCCGTCTGCACGGCCTTCCACCATCTCTACCACACGCACCCGATCCTCCAGGCCGAAAGCGACGAGAGCCGCAGGGCGCGGCGCGCCGCGGTTCAGCTCGTCCAGTCCACCCTCGACGACGTCCTCGGCGTCCTCGGCGTCCCGATCCCGGAGAGGATGTAGTGCTCGCGGGGGCCGCCGTCCGCCTTCGCCCCGCGAGGGCCGACGACCTCGACTGGATCGTCGCCGCCTGTGGCAAGCCCTCGGCGTTCGGGGAGTTCGAGCCCTTCTTCATCGGCGAGGCCGAGAGCCTCCGGCGGCGGTTCGAGCAGGACGGCCTCCTCGCGGAGGACTTCACCCGCCTCGTCATCGAGGATCGCGCCGGCCGGCGCGTCGGCCTCGCCGGCGTCGACGAAGTGGACCTCCACTCCCGCGTCGCCCGGATCTCCGCCACGATCCTCGAGCCGGCCGAACGGGGCAAGGGGTTCGGGACCGACGCGCACAGGACCCTCGTCTCCTACCTCTTCCTCCACCGCGGGCTCCTTCGGATCGAGGCCTTCGTGGCGGCGGGGAACACCGCCGCCCGGGCCGTCCTGAGGCGCCTCGGATTCGTCGAAGAGGGGGTCCTGAGGAGCCGCGTCTTCGCGCACGGCCAGAGGCACGACGTCGTCGTCCTGGGACTCCTCTACGACGACTGGTCGCGCCGCTCCGCCGATACGCTCCCGATCTGACCCGCCGCGCGCGTCGCAGCTTCCAGAGCCTCGACGCTCCTGGCAACCTCGACGTCTCCCGCCACGAGGCGGCGGACGTCGAGGAGGAGACGGCGCTCGCCGCCGGCGACGACGACCCCCTTCAGGCACGCCGCCACGCCGGGAGAGAGGCCCTCCGGCGGCGGCGCCTCGTCCGAGGTCACCGGCAGGATCCCCTCCACTTCGTCCGCCCCCAGGGCGGCGGGAACACCGTCGAAGGTCCCTGCGAGGAGGTGCCGCGGCGGGCTCCCCTCGAGCGACGGGAAGAGGCGCCGGCCCACGTCGATGACGGCCAGGAGTCCCCGGGGCCCCGCGACGAGCCCGGCGATCCAGTCCGGCGCGCCGGGCGCCGGAAGGAGCCGCTCCGGCTGAAGGATCCTCTCGACGTCCGCAGGGTCGGCCGCGCAGGCCACGCCGGACGCACGGAACGCGAGGACTCGGGAGGGCGTCAAGAGGCGCGCAGCTCCACGTCGACCCGGAAACGCCCGACCTCGTCCTCGAGCGAGCCGGCGAGCGACTCGAGCGCCGCCGTGGCGTCGTCGACGGACGACGCCGACGCCAGCGTCTCGTGGCTCATCGCCTCGACCTCGGCGAGAAGGGACAGGAGGCGGTGGCTGTCGGCGGTCTGGCGTCCGACGGCGTCCTGGATGTCGCGCATCAGGCCGACCGATCGCTCGGCCGCAACGGCGATCTGTCCTGCGGCCCCCTTCTGCTCCTGGACCGTCCTCTCGACGAACCCGGCGAGATCGCGAACGCGGCCGACGAGCTCGCGGATCCGCTCGGCCTCGCGGGTGTTCCGCCGGCCCTCTTCGGCGAGCGCCCGGAGCCCCTCTCGAACCTCCGCAACGGAGGCGGCGGTGCCGGCCACCGTGGCCGCCTGTGCCCTCGAGACTTCGCGGATCGCCGAGACCGCCTCTTCGGCCTGGGCCGCAGCGGCCTCTATGGACACGAGCGCGTCCCCGGCCCGCGTCGCCGTCTCGACCCCTCGCTTCACGAGGCGCCCCTCCTCGTCCGCGGCAGCCAGCGCGGCGTCCACCTCGTCCCGCATCCCCGAGACGTGGGCGCCGATCCCGCGGGCGCCCTCGGAAGTCCGCTCCGACAGGCGCCGGATCTCGGTGGCGACGACCGAGAACCCGCGGCCGTGCTCCCCCGCCCGCGTCGCCAGGAACGAGGCGTTCAGTGCGAGGAGGTTCGTCTGGCGGGCGATGTCCTCGATCATCTCGAGGATCCTCCCCACCTCCTTCGACCGGGACTCGACCCGCCCGACCGCTTCCCGGACCGCACCGGCCGATACCCGGATCGCCGCCACGGAATCCCGGGCCTCCTCCACGACGGCCCGGCCCGACCGCGCCTCCGTCGCGACGTGGGCCGCATGCTCCGTCGCCTCGCGCGCCGAGCCGAGGACGCTCTCGAGCGCCTTCTCGCTGTGAATCGAGGCCTCTGCGAGCTCCTCGGCCCGTTTCGCGAGCGCGCTCAGAGTCCCGTCGAGAACGGCGGCCCCCTCGGCGAGCGAGATCGCCGCGTCGGCCCCTTCGGTCGAGCCGGACAGGAGCCCCTCCGAACGCGCCAGGAGCTGCGTGAGCGAGCCATCCACCTCTGCGACGGCCGCGGCGGTCTCCTCCGAGCCGGCGGCGAGCGTCTCGACGCTCTCCGCGATGGCGCGGATCGTGAGGTCGAGCCCCCCGACGGCGGACGTGGCGCTCGCGAGCCGTGTCCTCTCCTGCCCGGCGCGCTCGCGGTTCCGGATCGACGCGGCGCGCAGGACCGAGACCTGGCGGTTCAGCTGGGCGTGCTCGCGCTTCACCGAGGACAGCAGCTGTGCGCCCCGTCCCGTGACGGCGTTCAGGAATCGTCCGACCCGTCCGGCGAGATCGCTTCCCTCCGGGGCCCTGGAGGCGAAGTCTCCTTCGGCCATCTGTCGGGCCGCATCGAGGGCACGCGAGAGGCGGACGACGGGGCGCTGCGAAAGGACCGCGACGAGAGCCCCCGCGACGAGGCCCGCAACGGCCGAGGCCGCGATGCCGACGTCGAGGACGACGACACGTTCCAGGGGGCTGCCGAAACCCGAAGCCGCCCAGGCCGCAGCGAGCGACGCGGCGGCTCCGGCGGTGAAGGCGACGGCTCCGGCCGCCAGGGAGAGCGTCAGGACGAGGCGGCCGGGCTCCTCTTGCACCACGCCGCCCAGTCTAGACCAGCCGGATCAACGCGGCGCGGCGCTCACGCGCGCGGCCGCCGCGGTCACGGCATCGCGGGGCGGCGGCACGGAGGAAGGGCCGACCGCTCGAACCGACAGGACCTCGGCGAGCTCCTGCGCCGGGTAGAGCCGCACCGTGAGAACCACCCGCCGGCCCGCGCAGCCCTTCCTCGAGAGAGCGGCCTCGGTGACCGGCCCGTCGAGGAGAGTGATGACCTCTCCCTCGTCGGTCCGGAGGACGGGCAGGTGCCGCTGGTCCAGGACCGGCGTGTCGGGGAAGAGGCTGGCGAGGGCGCAGCGCAGGCAGAAGACCTCTCCCGCAACCTCCTTGACGACGGGGAGATCGGCGAGGGTCGGTGGCCGGGGCGGGACGCGCCTCAGGACGAAACCGGCCGCAGCCACGCCCACGAAAAGTCCCAGTGCGGCCAATCCCGTCGAGATGGCCCAGGACGCCCTCCGCCGGGAAGGCGCCGTACGACCCACCTGCCGGATCAGGCGGGCCCTCACCTCGTCCGGAAGGCGGTCCAGCGGCCGCGCTTCCTGCATGGCGGCCTTGCGTGTTTCCGCCTCACGCCGAAGGGACGCGCATCCGACACAGCTTTCGAGATGCGCGAGAAGGCTCGCGGCTGCCGCGACGTCGAGCTCGTCGTCACAGAGCGCTTCGATGAGGGGTTCGGCGGCTTCGCAGTCCATGGTCGCGCGCCCCGGAAAAGGGGGCTTCTGCGGAGACTAACGTCGGCGCCGGACGCCGTATTCCGTCGTCTCGCGCGCCTCGCTGCTGCCGGGCTTCGTGGCGAGCCGGGTTCGTCCAGGCGTCACGCCGGCTCCGAAGTAGCCCCTGCGACGGCCGTACGAGAGGAGGGCTTCCTCGAGAAGCCGGCGGCCGCGATAGAGGCGGGACATCACGGTGCCGAGGGGAATCTCGAGAATGTCGGCCACCTCGCGGTACGAGAAATCCTGGAGGTCGACGAGCTCGACGACGATCCGGAAATCCTCCGAAAGAGCCCCGAGCGCCCGGGCGACGTCGCCGTCGAGGGTCCGGTCGAGCAGGTCGTCCTCGGGCGTTGGCGCCGGCGGGGTGACGTCCTCGAGGGCGGACTCGAAGGAGGTGTCGGCCCTCTCGAGATCGACCTCGCGGGGTCCCGCCTTGCGTTGCCGATACCCGTTGATGAACCCGTTCTTGAGGATCCGGAAGAGCCAGGCCTTGAGGTTCGTCCCTTCCCGGAAGCCTTCGTAGTGGGCATAGGCCCGGAGGTAGGTCTCCTGCAGAAGGTCCTCTGCGTCCTGCCGGTTCCGGGTCAGGCGCAGGGCGGTGCCGAAGAGGGCGTCCGCGAACGGGAGGTCTCCCGAGCGAAAGTCCCAAGCCTTCGGCGCCGGGCCGAGACGGAAGCGAAAGAGCGCCATGACTGCTTCAACGCTCGGAGGGGCCCTCCGGATTCCCGGAGGAACGGCAAGGCCCCGGCGCGCCGCCGGGGCCTTGCTCGGTCCGGGCCTCGGGGACCCGTCCGGTCACTTCCCGTAGAGGAGGAAGGCGATGACGAGCGTGTAGATGACGAGGGACTCGATGAGGACGAGGCCCAGGAAGGCGATGCCGCGGATCTGGCCGGCGGCGCCCGGGTTACGCGCCATGCCGTCGCAGGCCGCGACGGCCGTGCGGCCCTGGGCCGTGGCGCCGGCGGCCGCGCCGATGGCGAGGACGAGGGCGGCCGAGAGGTGGCCCCAGCCCACGCCGCCGCCGGTGGCCTTGACGGCCTCCTGCGCGAGGGCGAGGTTCGGGAGCAGGAGGGCGAGGCCGACGACCGCGGCGGCGGGGAGAAGCTTCTTGATCATTTCGTTCGGGCTCCTTTCGGGTTCGGTGAAGTGTGGATCAGTGCTCGTGGGCGATGGCGCCCCCGATGTAGACGGTGGTGAGAAGCGTGAAGACGTAGGCCTGGAGGAAGGATCCGAAGATCCCGAGCGCGTTCATCGGCATCGGGACGAGGAGCGGTACGAGCTGGACGAACTGGTTCGTCGCCGTGTGCTCGCCGTAGATGTTCCCGAAGAGACGCATCGCCAGGGAGAGCCCCCTCGCCAGGTTCCCGATCATCTCGATCGGGAAGACGAGGATCGCGAGCGCCGCACTCGGTCCTGCGAACGTCTTGAGGTAGCCCATCAGCCCGTGCGCCCTCACCCCGGCACCGTTGAAGAAGACGAGACAGGAGAGCGAGAGGGCGAACGTCGTGTTCAGGCTCGACGTCGGCGGCTGGAGGACGAAGATCTGTCCGATGAGGTTGGACGCCGCGATGAAGAAGAAGAACGCCCCGACCACGGGCAGGTACTTCTCGCCGCTGTGGGGGATGTTCTCCTTGATGAGGCCCCTCAGGAACTCGACGAAGACCTCGAGGACGTTCTGCGTCCCTGCCGGCACGTCGCTCCGGAACTTCCTCGCGAAGACCGGCAGCGCGATCGCGAAGACGAGAAAGACGAGTAAGGCCATGATCACGTGGTCCGGCACCCACCCGGCCGCTGCACCCGTCGCGTGGTCGACCGGCGCGATTCCGCCGATGTGGACTCCGCCGATCGTGACGCCGTGCAGCCACCACGACGGGGCATTCTCCGGCGAGCCGAAGATCTTCGTCAGTAGCGCGTTGACGGGGCCAAACAGGATCGAGTAGTGGTGCTCCATCTCACCCCCGGGGAGTCGTTCCGTCTTCCTCTTCCCCTGTTTCGGACCGGCCAGCCGCGACTCCCCGGAACCCCTCGACGAGAACCCCGAGGACGACCGCGGAGAATCCTCCGAGGAGCCACGGGACCTCGCCCTGGAAGACGAGGACCGAACCAAACGCCGCGAGGCCCACGAAGGCGTAGCGGAGCAGGGCGCGAACCACGAACTTCCAGTCGTACCGGGTGGCCGCCCGTGGACGGGGAACGAGCAGTTTCCCGGCCACGTCCGACAACCAGAGGCCCGAGACGATAGCCACGGCCGCTCCAGCCGTCAAGGCGGCGGACTCACGGAACCTCCCGAAGGTCGCGAGGAGGAGGGCACCGAGCAGGGCTGCCGCCGTAGCCGCGCGGAAGATCCGCTTCTCCGCGGGGGGAATGACGAGGCTCACGAACCCGCTCCGCGGGGTCCGTCGGCAGGCCCGGCCGGCGGCTTCCGCCGGCCTTCCAGGGCGTCCGCCTCGCGGAGAAGCTGCCGGAGGGCCCCCAGGAAGCCGAGGAGCCCGAAGACGGCCGTCGCCGCCGGGAAGCTCCCGAGCCACCGGTCGAGGAGCCAGCCCAGACCCCCGCCCGCCGCGAGGCAGGCGGGGAGGACCCAGCCGAAGCTCAGGACGTCGCCGAGGAGGCGGACGTTCGGATCAGGCGTCCTCCCCGACTCGGGCATGGTCTCCTTACGGGAGGAGGCAGGCCTTGGCGAGCGCCACGAGAGGCTGCGGCATCACGCCGATGGCGAGCGTCCCGACGAAACAGAGGCCGACCGCGACGGCGACCGCGGGCTCCTCGCGCCAGTGCAGCTCGCCCTCCCCTTCCACGAAATACATCGCCCGCACGATCCGGAAGTAATAGAAGAGCGAGACGGCCGACATTAGGACGCCGAGCAGGGCGAGGACCGGCCAGCCAGCCTTGATCGCCGCCGAGAAGAGGAAGTACTTCCCGATGAAACCCGCCGTCGGTGGAATGCCGGCAAGGGAGAGGAGGAAGACGACCATCGCCCCGGCTGCGAAGGGGTTCCTCTTCCAGAGCCCGTTGAAGTCGTCCACGCTCTCGCTCGCGTAGCCCTTCGCCTCCAGGAGGACGACGAGGCCGAAGGCCCCGAACGTCATCAGGAGGTAGGCCGCGAGGTAGATCATGACCGCCCAGAGACCGAACGAATCCGGCTGGCCGGCGGCTCCCCCGGCCTTGTAGGCGAGGAGACCGAGGAGGGCGTACCCGGCGTGCCCGATGGAGGAGTAGCCGAGGAGACGCTTCACGTTTTTCTGCATCAGGGCGCCGACGTTTCCGACGACCATCGTCAGGGCGGCCGACGCCGCGAGGATCGGCGCCCAGTCGTCGGCGCGGGGACCGAAGCCGGCGAAGAAGATGCGGGCGAAGATCGCGTAGGCCGCGATCTTCGGGCCGACGGCGAAGAAGGCCGAGACCGGTGTCGGAGCCCCCTCGTACACGTCGGGAGCCCAGACGTGGAACGGCGCCGAGGCGATCTTGAAGAGCATGCCGCACGCCGTGAGGACGACGCCGACCATCAGCAGGCCCGAGCGGGGCGACGTCTCGAGCGCCGTGGAGACGCCGGCGAGGCTGAGCGTCCCCGTCGACCCGTAGACGAGCGAGAGGCCGTAGAGGAGGACGCCCGACGAGAAGGCGCCGAGGACGAAGTACTTTGCGGCAGCCTCGATCGACTTCGTCTCCCGCTTGAAGTAGCCCGCCAGGACGTACTGCGAGAGCGCCATCAGCTCGAGGGCGATGTAGATCGACACGAGGTGCGTCCCCGACGCCATGAAGAGCATGCCGACCGTCGTGAAGAGGAGGAGGGCGTAGTACTCGCCGCCCGGGTAGGGCGACGTCCCGACGAAGCGCAACGAGAAGAGGATCGTCACGGCGGCCGCCACGAGCGTCAGGACCTTGAAGAAGATCCCGAAGCCGTCCAGCGTGAACATCCCGCCGAAGGCGGCGCGCGGGAGCGAGCCGGCGTAGTGGACCGCGACCGGGATGAGGGCTGCCGTGACCGCCAGCGACGCGAGCGACGCCCAGGCGAGGAATCGCTCCCTCTCCCGCTTGACCACCGTCGCCCAGAGGAGGATCCCGAGTGCGAGCTCGGTCAGGACGAGCTCGGGCAGGATGACCAGGAGGTCCGAGAGCGGGAACGGGAGGGCCACGGCTCAGTTCCCCTTGACGACGACCGCCGGGGCGACGGCCGCGGGAACGACGCCCGCGGGGACCGGCACGGCAACGGAGGCGGCCATCCGCACCTCTCCTCCGCCCCGGGCCTTCTCGACGGCCGCGACGATCTTCGCCGAGGCGGGCGCCGTCATCGCGAAGAAGGGCTTTGGGTACACGCCGATCCAGACGCACGCCACGATGAGCGGGACGAGGGTGAGGACCTCGCGGAGGTTCACGTCCTGGAGGCTCTTGTTCTCCTCGTGCTTCAGCTCGCCGAAGAAGACGCGCTGGTAGAGCCAGAGCATGTACGCCGCGCCGAGGACGACCCCGAGGCTCGCGAAGAGCGCCCACTTCCAGTCGGCCAGGAACGCGCCCACGAGGATCGTGAACTCGCCCACGAAGCCGTTCAGGAGCGGCAGGCCGATCGAGGCGAGGAGGACGATCATGAAGAGCGTCGCGTAGATCGGCATGACCTGCGAGATCCCGCCGAAGTCGGCGATCTGCCGCGTGTGCCGGCGCTCGTAGATGATCCCGACGAGGAGGAAGAGCCCGCCCGTCGAGAGGCCGTGGTTGATCGACTGGATCACGCCGCCCTGCATCCCCGCGTTGTTGAACGCGAAGAGTCCGAGCATCACGAAGCCGAGGTGCGCCACAGACGAGTACGCGACCAGCTTCTTCATGTCCTTCTGGACCATCGCGACCATCGAGCCGTAGATGATCCCGACGATCGAGAGGACGACCACGGTCAGCTGCACCCAGTCCGTTGCCGACGCCGACGGGCAGATCGGGAGCGAGAAGCGCAGGAACCCGTACGTTCCCATCTTGAGGAGGACGCCGGCGAGGATGACCGAGCCGGCCGTGGGGGCCTCGACGTGCGCGTCGGGGAGCCACGTGTGGAACGGGAACATCGGCACCTTGATGGCGAACCCGAGGAAGAAGGCCCAGAAGAGCCAGAGCGAGAGGTCCGCGGGAATCAGGGGCGCGATCTCGTGGAAGTGGAGGATGTCGAACGACGGGGCGTTACCGAGCCCCTTCCAGCCGAGGAAGCCGGTCGTGTTGAAGAAGTAGAGGGCGATGATCGCCAGCAGCATGATCACCGACCCGAAAAGGGTGTACAGGAAGAACTTGATCGCCGCGTAGAGCTTGCGCGGTCCGCCCCACACCCCGATGAGGAAGTACATCGGGACGAGCATGACCTCCCAGAAGACGTAGAAGAGGAAGAAGTCGAGGGCGCAGAAGACCCCGATCATTCCCGTCTCGAGGAGGAGGAGGAAGACGTAGTACTCCTTCTCCCGGGTCTTCACCGCGGTGTACGAGCTGTAGATCGAGATGACCGACAGGAGCGTCGTCAGGAGGATCAGCAGCGCCGCGATCCCGTCCACGCCGAGGGAGTACCTCACGCCGAGGGAGGGGATCCAGTCGAGGTCCTCGCGGAACAGGAAGCCGGCCGACTCCCGGAAGCCCCGCGCGAACCAGAGCGGCAGCGAGGCGACGAACGTCAGGCCCGCGACACCCGTCGCGAGGGCCTTGATCGCGCCCGTCTTCTCCCGCGGGAGGAAGAGGATCGCCAGCGCTCCAGCCGTCGGGAGGAGGATCAGAAGGGAGAGGAGTCCGAGTCCGTTCATTCGGCGTCCTTACACGTCACGCAAAGATGATGTAGATGCAGACGAGGGCGAAAACGCCCGCGGCCATTCCGAACGCGTAGTTCTGCGTCTGCCCCGTCTGGAGCTTTCCGTAGCCCTTGTACGCGGCCTGGAAGGAGTCGCCGACGCCGTTCACGGCACCGTCGACGAAGGTCTTGTCGAACCAGTTCGAGACGTGGGAGAAGCCCACCGTCAGGTGGCGCGTCCCGTTCACGAGGCCGTCGACGACGCGGGCGTCGATCTCCCAGAGGAGCCGGCCCCCCTTCTTCACGAGGCCGTTCACGAAGACCGCCTCGTAGAACTCGTCGACGAAGTACTTGTTCCTCACCCAGCGGTAGGCGTTCGGGAAGGCCGCGACGACCTTTGCCGGGAGCGCGTACGGGGCCGAGCCGGGGTAGAAGAACTTCGTCGCCAGTAGGATGCCCACGCCCGCGATCGCCACCGAGCCGAGCATGAGCGCCCACTCGAGGGCGTGCGAGACCTCGTGGGGGTGCGGCGTCCAGTCGGGCGGAAGGGCCGGGAACGAGGGATGCAGGAACGCCTCGAACCGGTTCCCGCCCGGGAGGACGAAGTTCGGGATCCCCACCCAGCCGACGACGATCGCGCCGATCGCCAGGATCCAGAGCGGCACGGTCATCGTGGCGGGCGACTCGTGAACGTGGTCCCAGGTCTCCTTCGGTCCGCGGTACTCGCCGAAGAACGTCATCTTCACGAGCCGGAACATGTAGAAGGCCGTCAGGCCCGCGGTGAGCGCCGCCAGAACCCACAGGACCGGGTGCCCCTGGAGGAACGTCTCCCCGAGGATGAGGTCCTTCGAGAAGAAGCCCGCGAGGCCCGGGACGCCCGCGATCGCGAGCGTCGAGATGAGCATCGTCCGGTACGTGTGCGGGATCTTCTTCCGGAGACCGCCCATCGCGGTCATCTCCTGCTCGCCCGAGAGCGCGTGGATGACGGAACCGGAGCCCAGGAAGAGGCAGGCCTTGAACCAGGCGTGCGTGAAGACGTGGAACATCCCCGCGCCGAACGCCAGGACGCCGCAGCCGAGGAACATGTAGCCGAGCTGCGAGACGGTGGAGTAGGCGAGGACCTTCTTGATGTCGGTCTGCGCGAGGCCGATCGTCGCGGCGACGAACGCCGTGATCCCGCCGACGACCGCCACGACGAACGAGGCGTCGTGCGTCAGGAGGCCCCAGACGGTCGGGTTCTCGCCGAGCGTCTTCAGCGCCCACTCGTGGGAGATCCGGAAGAAGACGTTGCAGCGGGCGACCATGTAGACGCCCGCGGTGACCATCGTCGCGGCGTGGATGAGGGCCGAGACGGGCGTCGGGCCGGCCATGGCGTCCGGAAGCCAGACGAAGAGGGGGATCTGCGCGCTCTTGCCCGTCGCCCCGACGAAAAGCGCTAGGCAGGCGAAGGTCATCAGGCCGCCCGCGGCGTAGACGCCCGGGCTGGCGGCCGCGGCACCGAACATCTTCCCGAAGTCGACCGTCCCGAACATCGCGACGCAGGCGAAGAGACCCATCAGGAACCCGGCGTCGCCGATCCGGTTCATGACGAACGCCTTCTTGCCGGCGTCGGCGGCGAAGTCCTTCGTGTGGTAGTAGCCGATGAGGAGGTACGAGCAGAGGCCGACGCCCTCCCACCCGACGAAGAGGATCGCCAGGTTCGCCCCGAGGACGAGGGTCAGCATCGCGAACATGAAGAGGTTCAGGTAGGCGAAGAACTTCCCGTAGCCCTCGTCGTGCCCCATGTACCCGACCGAGTAGACGTGGATCAGAGTCCCGATGAACGTCACGAACCCGAGCATCAGGGCCGAGAGCGGGTCGAGCCGGAACGCCACGTCGACGGAGAACTCGGGGCTGCCGAACCAGCCGCCGTTCACCCCCATCGGGATCCAGGTCCAGAGCGTCGCGACGATCTCGTGGTGGCCGCCCGTCTCCTTCCACCAGGAGAGGATCGCCAGGAGGGCGAAGACGAACGAGAGTCCCGAGGCGATCGGGCCGACCCAGGTGTGGACGGCCTTGAACGGGATGTCGGGGTGTGCCCCGTGGCCTCCGTGGCCGGCGCCGTGGTCGTCGTGCCCGCCGTGGGAGGCCGCGTGGCCCGCACCGTGCGCGTCGCCGTGGCCATGAGCGCCGAGCGGGGCGTCCTTGCCGCCGAGCTTCGAGTGGGCGACGAGGTAGAGAAGACCGTTGACGAGGAAACCGAGGAGCGGGAAGACGGGGATCCAGGGGAGGAAGGTCTCGGCGGTCATCGGCTCAGCCCTTCATCTCGGCCGCGTCGTCGAGGTTGACGGACGACTTCAGGCGGTAGAGCGAGATGATGATGGCGAGGCCGATCGCGGCTTCCCCGGCCGCCACGGCGATGACGAAGATCGAGAACACCTGCCCGGTCAGGTCTCCGAGCTGCCTCGAGAACGCGACGAGGTTGATGTTCACGGCGTTCAGCATCAGCTCGATCGACATGAGGACCGTGAGGAGGTTCCGCCTGACGAGGACGCCGACGACGCCGATGGTGAAGAGGACGAACGAGAGGCCGACGAAGTGGGCCAGGGTGATCATCTAGTCGAACCTCTCCATCGTCCTCTTGCCGAGGACGACGGCGCCGATCATCGCCACGAGGAGGAAGACCGAGGCGATCTCGAACGGCAGGAAGTAGTCGCGGTAGAGCATCCAGCCGACGGCCTGCGTGTTCCCCGCGACGGTCACGCCGTCGATCACCGTCGTCGCGAGGGCCTTCGGGTCGGCCGCCGGCACCTTCGCCGCCAGCGCGCGCGCCTCGTTCACGACGACGCCGCCGACGACGAGGAGAAAGAGGAACCCGAATCCGAGCGCGGGGATGGCCTGCAGGTGGAGGTACCTCTCCGTCCGCTGCCGGCGGACGTTCACGAACATGATCGTGTAGAGGAAGAGGATCATGATGCCGCCCGCGTAGACGAGGACCTGGACCGCGGCGACGAGCTCGGCGTGGGCGAGGACGTAGAGGCACGCGACGCCGAGGAAGGAGAGGAGCAGGAAGAGGGCCGAGTGGATCGGCTGCCGCATGACGACGACGCCGACCGCGCCGACGACGGTCACCGCCGCGAAGGCCCAGAAGAAGAAGAGGGCGGGTTCCACGTCACTTCTCCTTGGCCGGGTTCACCGGCGCCTTGTCGGGGTCGACGCCCGGGTACGGCTTCACGTTCTCGTCCCACTTCGTCAGCTTCTTCAGGTCGAGGTAGAGCCCCTCGTTCCTCTCGTAGACGCCCAGCTCGTAGGTCTTCGTGGCGAGCCAGATCGAGCGCGGGTTCGTCGGGCAGGCCTCCTCGCAGAGGCCGCAGAACATGCAGCGTTTCATGTCGAGGTCGAAGCGGTCGAGCTTCTTCTCGGCCTTCCCCTCGGCGTTCTTCTCGGTGTGCCAGTCGATGTAGATGATGTTGATCGGGCACTCGATCGCGCAGAGCGTGCACTTGATGCAGCGCTCCTCGTCGAGCCGGAACATCCCGCGGAACCGCTCGCTCGGCTCCCTGGACTGCTCGGGGTACTCCACCGTGTCGGCCTTGCGGGCCGCGTGTTTCGCCGTGAGCTTCAGGCCGCCGAAGATGTCGAGAAGGAGGATGCGGTCGAGGAAGCTCACGCGCGCACCTCCACGTTCGGGGAGGCCATCGTCGTCGAGCTCCGCGGCCGGGCCGGCCTCATCCAGACGGCGATGAAACCAGCCGCCACGAGGAGGACGAGGACGGCTCCGAGGACCTTCAGGCCGGCCGCGCCCCACAGGGCCGCGATCGCGACCAGGGCGAGGTTGCCGAGGGAGATCGGGATCAGGGTCTTCCACCCGAGGGCCATCAGCTGGTCGAACCGGTAGCGCGGGAACGTCGCCCGGAACCAGATGTAGACCATGAGGAAGAGGAACACCTTCCCTGCGAACCAGAAGAAGGCCGGGATCACGTCGAGAAACGAGAGCCACGCCACGTTCGGGAAGGGGCGGAGCCAGCCGCCGAAGAAGAGCGTCGTGGCGACGGCCGAGACGGAGATCATGTTCCCGTACTCGGACATGAAGAAGACGGCCCAGCGGAACCCCGAGTACTCCGTGTGGAAGCCGCCGACGAGCTCGCTCTCGGCCTCGGGGAGGTCGAACGGGGTCCGGTTCGTCTCGGCGACGCCGGAGACGAAGTAGAGGAAGAAGGCGATGAGCCCGGGGAAGACGAACCAGACGCCCGCCTTGCGCTGCGCCTCGATGATCTCGACCATCGAGAGCGAGCCCGACATGAGGATCGCGGAGACGACCGCGAGCCCCATCGGGACCTCGTAGCTGATGAGCTGCGCGGCCGAGCGGAGGCCGCCGAGGAGCGGGTACTTCGAGTTCGAGGCCCAGCCCGACAGGATGATCCCGTAGACGCCGATCGTGGAGACCGCGAGGATCAGGAGGAGGCCGACGTTCAGGTCGGCCGCCGCATGGAGGGGCGTCGTCACGCCGAAGAGCGTGAACTCCGGCCCCCACGGGACGAGGCCGAGAACGACGACGGCCGGCACGAAGAGGAGGAGCGGCCCGAGGAGGTGCAGGGCCTTTTCGGCCCGCGACGGCACGATGTCTTCCTTGAAAACCAGCTTGACCGTGTCGGCGATCCACTGGAAGAAGCCCTGCGGACCGACCCGGTTCGGCCCCTTGCGGATCTGGAGCCGCCCGAGGAGCCGGCGCTCGATCCACGTCAGGATGCCGGCCGCGAGGCCGAGGGCGACGACGGTGATCGCCCCCTTCAGGAAGGGGATCAGGACGTTGTGGAGGAGGGTGTGCGACATCGCGTTCCTAACGGTCGACTTCGCCGAGGACGATGTCGATCGTCCCGATGACGGCCACGAGATCCCCGACGAGGTGCCCCTGCGCCATCTCGGGGAGGGCCTGGAGGTTGATGAAGCTCGGGGGCCTCACGTGGAGGCGGTACGGCTTGTTCCCGCCGCTGGCGACGAGGTGGAAGCCGAGCTCCCCCTTCGGCGCCTCGACGCAGGCGTAGGCCTCGCCCGCCGGCGGCTTGATGACGCGCGGGACCTTTCCACGGATTTCGGTCCCGGGGTTCTTCTCGAGCCAGTCCAGGCACTGCAGGACGATCCGGCGGCTCTGCCGGATCTCGGCGACCCGGACGAGGTAGCGGTCGTAGGTGTCGGCGTTCTTCCCGACGGGGATGTCGAACTGAAGCTCGGGGTAGACCTCGTAGGGGAGCGCCCTGCGAATGTCCCAGGCTTTCCCCGCCGCCCGGAGGACCGGACCCGTGACTCCCCACTCGATGCAGCGCTTCTCGTCGAGGACGGCGATCCCGACCGTCCGCTCCTTCCAGATCCGGTTCTCGGTGAGGAGGTCCTCGTACTCGTCGATGCACTTCTCGAACGGCTCGGTGAACGCGCGGACCTTCTCGAGCCAGCCGGGCGTCAGGTCGACAGGGAGCCCGCCGATCCGCATGCAGTTCAGCGTGAGACGGGCGCCGCAGTACTCCTCGAAGAGGTCGAGGATGACCTCCCGGTCGCGGAACGTGTAGAAGAACGGCGTGATGGCTCCGAGGTCGATGGCGGCCGTCGCGAGCCAGAGGACGTGCGACGAGATCCGCTGCATCTCGTCGAGGAGGACCCGGATGTACTGCGCCCGCTTCGGCACCTCGACGCCGAGGAGCTTCTCGACGACGAGGCAGTACGCGTGATTGTTCGTGGAGGCCGCGACGTAGTCCATCCGGTCGGTGTGCGGGATGACCATCGGGAACGTCTCGGTCTCGAAGAGCTTCTCCGTCCCGCGGTGGAGGTAGCCGACGTCGGGGCGGGCCGAGACGATCCGCTCACCGTCGACTTTCAGGACGAGGCGCAGGACGCCGTGCGTCGACGGGTGCTGCGGCCCGAAGTTGAGCTCCATCTCGTGGAGCCCGAGGAGCGGCGGCCCCGCCAGGGGCGGAAACTGGGCGACGGTGCCGGGCGTCGGCTCGCTCATGAGAGCACCTTCCGGTTCGTGTCCTTCGGCCCGGGGCCGCCCCCCTCGGGGAAGCGGTCGGGGTAGATGGCCGCGCCGGTGTCGATCCCCTCGATGGGGAAGTCCTTCCGGAGCGGGTGCCCCTGGAAGCCGTCCCAGGTCAGGATCCGGCGCAGGTCGGGGTGCCCGTCGAAGCGGATGCCGTACATGTCGAACGCTTCCCGTTCCATCCAGTTCGCCGTTTCCCAGACGCACGTCACGGAGGGACACGCCGCGTCTTCGGCGACTCCCACCTTCAGGCGGAGCCGCTCCTGCCCGCGGGAGAAGGAGTGGAGCAGGAGAAGGACGTCGAAGCGGGGCTGGCGGTCCTTCCAGTCGACCGCGGTCTCGTCGACGAGATAGGTGAAGCCCTCCTCGTCCTTCAGGTACCGGCAGGCCTGGACGAGATGCTCCGGGGCGATCTTCGCGGTCGTCTCGCCGACGAACTCGTACGCCTCGAGGATCGCTCCGGGGACGGCCGCGGCGAGGGCGGCGATGAGCGGCTTGCCGGAGGCGTCGGTCGGCTTCGGACCGGTCGGCTTGGGGGGCGCGGCGGGGGCGGCTGGTTTAGGGGCCGCGGGGACCGCCGCGGGGAGAGCGCCTTCGGCCGCGGGCTTCGGCGCCGCGGCGGCAGGCTCCACGGCCTTTGCCGGCGCGGGCTCGGGCGCGGGAACCTCGGGGGTTGTCGGCTTTTCGTCGGTCATCGCGCTGGCCCGTTCACGACGCGCGCCTGAGCGTGCGGGACTTCTGGATCTTCTTCTGCAGCTCGAGGAGCCCGTAGAGGAGCGCCTCCGGCCGCGGAGGGCAGCCGGGGACGTAGACGTCGACCGGGATCAGCCGGTCGACCCCCTGCGTAACCGCGTAGGTCTTGTACGGTCCTCCGCAGGTGGCGCAGGAGCCCATCGCGATGACCCACTTCGGATCGGCCATCTGGTCGTAGAGACGTCTCACGATAGGCGCCATCTTCTCGGTCACCGTCCCGGCCACGAGCATCAGGTCGGCCTGCCGCGGCGAGCCGCGGAAGACCTCGGCGCCGAAGCGCGCCATGTCGTGACGGCTGTCGACGACCGCCATCATCTCGATGGCGCAGCAGGCGAGGCCGAACTGGAGCGGCCAGAGGGAGTTCTTGCGCCCCCAGCCGATCAGGGCGTCGACCGAGGTCGTGATGACGTTGTCCGGCAGGTCCTTGATCAGGCCCACGAGAGCGCCCCCCTCTTCCAGACGTAGACGTAGCCGAGGACGAGGATGTAAAGGAAGATCGCCATCTCGATCAGGCCGAAGAGAAGCAGCTTGTCGTACATGACCGCCCATGGGAAGAGGAAGACCGTCTCGACGTCGAAGACGACGAAGAGGACCGCGATCAGGTAGTAGCGGACGGAGAAGCGATGGTCGTGGGCGTCCGTGGAAGACACCACGCCGCACTCGTAGGGCGAAAGCTTCGTCGCGTTCGGCGCCTGCTGCCGGAATAGCGCCATGACGAGGAGTATCGCGACGGGAAACACGGCCGCGATCGCAGCGAAGAAGAGGATCGGAATGTAGCTTTCCACAGCCTCGGGCCCCCCGGTGGACGCGCATCGCCGGGGGCGCTTCCGCCCCTGGGTTGTGCGCGTCGTCACATGCGCCGGATTGTCTGGTCGCGATGTTCCGAAGTCAAACCAAGGTACTGGAGATCAAGGACTTTCCCAGTCCCGTTTTTCGCTCGGCGACCAGGACACGGATCGACTCCCCCATGCCTCCCGGCATCACGAGCTTGGCTACCGCGTTGCGCTCGGCAGCCCGTTCCGGGGAGTCGGTTTCGCCGGGAGGGAGCAACAGCTCGCCGGCGATCCCGGAAGCGAGGAGAAGCCGCGACTGGGACACGAGACCGTGGACGGTGAGCCCGGCGTCACCCAGCGCCATCTCGATCTCGGTGAAGTCGACCCAGGAGGTGATGTCGCGACTCCCGGGGTCGGCCAGGACGTCCCGCGTCACGCAATGCCCCACGAACGCCTCGAGAGTCCCGTTCGCGCGGGCCGGGCCGTAGAGGGCGCGGGTCGGCGCGCCGTAGTCGAAAACGAGGAATATGCCCCTCTCGAGCCGGGCGCCGATCTCCCGCGCGAGAGCGGCGGCGCCGGGTCGTACTTCGAGGAGCTGTCCCGGCTCGAGAAGGGCGCCGCGGCGGGCGAGCCGGGCGAGAAGCTCCGGACCGTCTGGGCAGGGCGCGTCGGACCACTCGAACCCGCCGTCCGCACCGTTCCCGACCCTTCTCTCGCAGAGGGAACCGTCTTCCAGTACGCGCAGTGCGCGGACCGGAAGAGCATCGAACAGCTCGTACGCCACGAAGAGGCCTTCCAGGCTGGCCGGAACGTCAGCCACGGAAGCGACGAAGCGAGCCCCGGGGACACGCGCTTCCGCGGCCACCCTGCGCGCGGCCGAAGCCTCTACCCCGGCGAGCCGGACTCCGAGGCCCTGCGGCCGGGCGCCAGAAAGGAATGCCAGAAGCTCCCCCTCTCCCGCGCCGAAATCGACGACATCGACGGGTGGAGCGATCTCGTCCGCCAGGCGGGCGACGATCCGGGCGAGGCAGCGGGCGAACGCCGGGTGCCACGAGGCTCCCGTCACGAAATCTCCCGTCCGGCCCACGCGTCCCGCTTTTTCGTAGTAGCCCCCGTCCGGGTCGTAGAGGGCAGACTCCTGGAACGCGTCGAACCGCAGGGAGCCTTCGCGCTCGATCCGGACGCGGAGCCTGTCGGCAAGGGAAGTACCGCCCACGGTCGCATTCTCTCCGCGGGCGAGGCTCCGGAGCAGAGCTAAGATCGTCGCCCGCGGTAGGAGGTCCACCCGTGCCTCACGAACTGAAGGAAAGTCCGGAGATGGTCCAGCTGGCGGTCAACGCCTCGAGCCGGGATGAGCTCTTCCGGGACGCCCTGACCGGCATCCTCGAGGCTGCCTACGGAGCCCCACCTCCCGAGGGGGCCTCCGAGGGGAGAGCCGTTCCCATCCAGGCGGCGGGAGACGACGATGGGGTCCTCCTCGCCCATCTCGCGGAGGACGCCCTTCGCGCGGCCCGGGAAGAAGCGGGAACGCTTCAGCCGCCGAAGTGGCTGGCCTTCGACGTGAACCGGGTCACGGCGAACCTCCCGGTGCACACCCTGCATTCCCGCGCCCGTCCGCTGGAGTTCCTCCGCGCCACGGTGGGGTCCGGCGGGGAAGGGTGGAACGCCCGCCTGGAGTTCCTCCCGTCGCGAGCGGACTGAGTTTCGGCCGGGAGAGACGCGCCTGCAGGATTACCAGGGTCGATCTGCCCGACCCGGCCTCCAAAAAAAACCCCCGGGCCAGATGCCCGGGGGTTCAGGGTCGATGGATTGGTCAGCGCGTTAGCGCTGGACGCCCTCGGGCCACTGGAGGAAGGAGCCGTTGCTGTAGACGATGTCGGCGTTGAAGTCGGTCGTCGGGCCGAGGCCGGAGGTCGAGACCGTGATCGTGCCGTCCTTGCCGCCGGAGAAGAGTCCGTAGGCCGACCCGTTGGTGTCGATGTCATACCTGAACCACGAGTTCCAGCCATCGGCCAGAGGAACGGCCTTGATGTAGGTCGGCGAGATGTAGTTGTTCATGCCGCCGCCGATGGTGGTGGTGGCCGCCGTAACACCGGGGGGAAGCGTGTACGTGCCCGCGGCGGGCGGATACCGGTTCAGGTCGACCGCGTAGGCCTCGATCGCCGTCGCAGCGCTCCGCATGTCGCCCATCGTCCGCCGCTGCTTGGCGCGCTGGATGGCGTTCAGCAGGTTGGGGATCGCGATGGCGACGATGATGCCGATGATCGCCACGACAATCAGGAGTTCGATGAGTGTGAAACCCTTGGGATTCCTTTTCATTTGAGGAAGCCTCCTTTCTACCTAGGGATGCAAGACACGCGCCGAACCCCGGCGGTCCACGGCGCACCATTAGTGACCTGTTTCACGGGGTCGAGCAGACAGGGCTGACAAAAATTGTCGCCGGGCCGCCCTCGGCCCGGCGAAGAGTGTCGGTCCCGAAGGCCCCGCGCCGTCACTGCTGAACCCCCTCCGGCCACTGAACGAACTGCCCGTTCACGAGGATGATGTCGTCCTTGAAATCGGTCGTCGGTCCGAAAACGGCCGTCGCCTGCGGTTCGCCACCCCGTCCGCAGGATCGGAGTGCGTAGTCGGACCTCGCGGGCGTCGTTCCGTAGAGGAACCACGAGTTCCAGCCGTCCACGAAGGGAACCGCCTTGATGTAGGTCGGCTGAATGTAGGGCCCTGTATTCAGCAGGTTCAGGGTCGGAAGGTCGAGGCCCGCCGGCAGGACGAAGGCGCTCGCCGGGGGATAGCGGTCCAGGTCGGCCGCGTAAGCCTCGACTGCCGTCGCGATGCTCCGCATGTCCGACATCGACCGCCTCTGCCGCGCTCGGTCTATCGCGTTCAGGTAGTTGATGACGGCGATCGCGACGATGATCCCGACGATCGCGACGACAATGAGAACCTCGATCAGCGTGAAGCCGGAAAGACGGCGATGGCGCATCTCGTCGCGCTCCTTCGGGGCCCGGAGGAACAAGAATCGTGCCGCCTTCGAGAGGAACGACCCGCTAGAATGCGGCAGCGTGATCCCGAAACTGCCGTTCGCGTCAGACCTGACGCTGGAGCGTGAGCTCGCCGAGTTCGAGATGCTCAAGCCCAGGCTGAAGGAAGTCTGGGACTCCATCTCCATGCGGGACGAGGAGCCCCACACCTCGGTTGTCGTCCCGTCGCTGACGCTCGACCAGAGCGAGCTCCAGAAGCTGGAGGGTTCGAGCTTCTACGAGGAGCGGCTCCTGTTCCTGCTGATCCGGCTCCGGAACCCTCGCGCCCGGATCGTCTTCGTGACGTCGCAGCCCGTCCACCCCCTGGTACTGGAGTACTACTTCCAGCTCCTCGTCGGGGTCCCGGCGAGCCACGCCCGTTCGCGCCTGACACTCCTCTGCGCCTACGACGACTCCCCACGGTCGCTCACGGAGAAGATCCTCGAACGCCCCAGGCTGGTCGAGCGGATTCGGGCCGGTATCGGGGACCCGTCGAGGGCCTACCTCACCGTCTTCAACTCCACCCCGCTCGAGCGGAAGCTGGCCGTCCTCCTCGGCATCCCCCTGAACGGAGTCGACCCCGCCCTCCGGCACCTCGGGACGAAGTCGGGCAGCCGGAAGGTCTTCCGCGAGGCCGGTGTGCCCCTTCCCGAGGGCTTCGAGGACCTCCGAACGCTCCACGATGTCGAAGAGGCCCTTCTGGAGCTCCATCGGCGCCGCCCCGGCCTGCGCAAGGCCGTCGTCAAGCTCGACGACAGCTTCTCCGGGGAGGGCAACGCCCTCTTCCGCTACCCCGACCGGGTCGACCGCGATTCCGTGAGAGAGGCGATGGAGCGCTTCGAGTACGCCGTGGCGTGGGAGACGAACGCCGACTACTTCGCCAAGTTCGAGCGGATGGGGGGGATCGTCGAGGAGTTCCTCGAGGCCGACCACAAGACCTCGCCGAGCGTTCAGCTCCGCGTCGACCCGCACGGGGCCGTCATTCCGATCTCGACCCACGACCAGGTCCTCGGCGGGACGAGCGGTCAGGTCTTCCTCGGCTGCCTCTTCCCCGCCGCGAGCGATTACCGCCTGAAGATCCAGGAAGAGGCGATGAAGATCGGTACGGTCCTCGCCCGGCAGGGCGTCATGAGCCGGCTCGCAGTCGACTTTCTCGCGACGCGCCGCGAGGGCTCGGACGAGTGGGTCACGCACGCCCTCGAGATCAACCTCCGGATGGGAGGGACGACCCACCCCTACCTCGCCCTCCAGTTCATCACAGGTGGCCAGATCGACCCCGGGACCGGGCTCTTCTTCTCCCCGCGCGGCATCCCGAAGTACTACCGCGCCACCGACAACCTGAAGTCGGAGGCCTACCGCGGGCTTCTGCCCGAAGACCTGATCGAGATCCTGACGATCAACGGCCTCCACTACTCGCACAACACGGAGTCCGGCGTCCTCTTCCACCTCATCGGCGCGCTGTCGCAGTACGGGAAGATCGGCGTCACCGCCATAGGGAACAGCCGCGAAGAGGTCGAGCACCTCTACGCGCGGACGCTGACGATCCTCGACCGGGAAACGTCCTACGGCCGCTGAAGAAGCGCCGGGGACGAGCTTCCGGACGCGGGGGGCGCCTCCTCCTCCCCGGACTTGTCGAGAAAGAGGCGGCTTCCGGCGCGGAACGCTCCCAGTCCGAGGACGATTCCCGCCCAGCCATCGACGAGGTAGTGGTAGCCGGTGACGACGGAGCCGATCAGCATCAGGAAGACGATGACGACGTTCGCCAGGAACCACCTTCGGGAGAGCCGGCGGCTCGCCGCGGTGAAGACCGTCACCACTGCCAGGTGAAGGCTGGGAAACGCGGCGACGCAACCGAACCGGACGTACCGCAGGGCGAGAGGATCGTTCACCAGGGAGGAGATCTCGCCGAACAGCACCTGCTGGACCCGAACCGTCGCCGGCATGTGGCGTAGCGACTCCGCGAAGACGTCCGAGACGACGAAGACCGGTCCCCAGGACGGAAACGCGAGGTAGATCAGGCTGCCGGCGATCCACATGAAGGTGTACGCGGCGAGAAACCCCATCCGTCGGTTCAGGTCCGGAAGGACGAGGAGAACGGGAACCGAGACGACGATGAGAAGGAAGTAGAAATTCGAGTAGACGACGTCGAGAAACCGGAGGAACGCACCGCTCGTGAAGGCGCCCGTGAGCAGAATGCTGGGGCTGAGTCCCAGGTGAACGAACCTGTCAGCGTCCCAGAGAAACGCGTCCCACGTCCTCGGATTCACGAGCCAGATGAAGCTCTTCAGCAGGAAATGCACGGAGAGCACCGGGAGGAGTACGGCGGCCGCGCGCAAGAGCAGGATGGCCTCGATGGCGAACGGATACGTGCGCGGGCGCCCGCGCCACCTCCTCCAGGCCTCGCGCAGGGCGAGCAGCAGGGTGGTCGAGACGGCAAAGCCGAGAGCAGGAAGATAGGCCGCCAGGACCAGACCCTCGCGCGGGTACGTGACGGGCAGCCTCTCGAGGATGACGATGCCGAAGGCAACGAAGACGACGGCCACGATCTCGTGCGGAAAGAGCTTCCAGGAACGGAGACGGCCTTCGAGCCCTGGCGGACCGCCGCCGCGACGGGCGTCGGGATGCCCCTCGCGGAGCGCAGTCTCCTCCGGTCTCTCGGCCACTCCAGTCTCGGCTCCGAGTATCACACGGGCCTTCACTCCAGAAGGGCCTTCGCCCTCCCGCCATCCGCCCCCCTTCGCACGCCTCAGTCGCGTGCCGCGAGCGCCGCCGGCGCCAGGATCGCGTCGTTGGTCCCCTGGTCGATCGACGTCGCGTAGGCCCCGACGAGCCCGCCGGCGGGACTGATCCGCAGGAGCGCCGCGGGCGGCCCGTCACCGAGGCCGCGGACCCGGAAGAGATCGTCGACCTGGATCCCCCCGGCGACGGGAACGTTGACGTCGAACGCGTCGAGAGTCGCTCCGCCGTTGCCGACCACCTCGACCCGGACACGCACGGTCCTTCCGTCGGCGAAGGCCGTCATGTCGACGAGCGCGAGGTTCGTCCGGAAGGACGGTCCGCCGAGGACGCCGAAGAGCTCGAGCGCCTCACCGGCCCCGGCCATCTGGAACGCGTTGAGAGGGGGGAGCGGGACGCCGTAGGTGCCTCCGTCCGGCCTCACCGTATAGGCCCGCGACGCGACCCGGACACCGAGCCCGGCCCCACCCTCTCCCGCCATGAACCGGAGCCGGGCGACACCTTCCAGCTGGAACACGGCGGCGAGCGCGTCGCGAACGGCCTTGGCCTCGCGGGGAAAGAGCGTGAGGGTCACGAACTTCTCGGGAGCCGTCGAATCCCAGCGCTTCGCCGCCAGCGTGACGCTCGCGGGCGCGTCCGAGTCGTTGTAGAGGAGGAGGTCGCTCCGGAAGCGCGCGCCGTTCCGGCCGTCCGCGTGGACGAGCGCCGGGATCGCCCTCGCCACCGGCGCGGGAAGGTCGGGTCGCCAGGCGGTCGGGTCGTTCGTCGTCTCGTCGATCGAAATGACGAACGGAACGGACTCGCCCCGCGTGGGCGCGTACTTCAGGGCGCCCGCCCGCCACGGCTCGGCCCCCAGCCACGTCCCCAGCCGGTTCAGCTGCGCCGTCCCGCCGGGCCGGGCTTCGACGAAGAGGTCGGGCCGGCCCGTCCATCCCGACTCCGACGCGAACCTCAGGCCGACGGTCGCGCCGCGTCCGGCGACGTCGACCGCCCCCGCGTTCGTCCTGTATCCCCAGCCGGGGAAGGCCCCCGAAAACGCGAGCGGGAACCGCGCGCTCGACGCGGCGGAGAGATCGACCGCACCGAGGGACATCCCGTAGGACCCCTCCTCGGAGGTCGTGTAGGTGCGGGTCGTCGCGGAGACGACGCGGGTCCCCTCGGGAGTGAGGAAAAGCGCCCCCGAGCCGGCGTCCATCCCGAAGAGCGAGCCGAGGACGTCTGCGACGACGCGGATCTCGTTCGGGCCCAGGGTCAGCGTCGCGCTCACCGCGTCCCCCTCCTCGGCGGGAACGAAACGAAGGTCCAGTGCCAGCGGGTCCGAGGCCGGATTTCCGAGGACCAGGTCCGTCGTCCAGAACGCGCCACCCGCGCCCCCGGTTCGGGCGACGGCCGGGATGACGAGGCGCTGCCGGAGCGACCCCTTGACGACCCCCCACTCCTGGAACACGTCGGCTCCGCCGCTCCCTCCGTCGCCGGACGGTCCGCCCCCGACGCAGCACCACCCCTCCAGGGGTCCGGCATCGAAGACGAACGGCTGCCCGGACGCCACGGTCTCGACGTCGAGGTGGACGAACCCCTTGGTCGGCTGCTCGTTCAGGAAGAGCTCGTCGTACCGGGCCGGAGCGGGTTCCCCTACCTCCCAGACGGCCAGGGCCGGGTCGAGGATGAGGCGCTGGTCCATCTGCGGACGCGGCCGGTGAACCTGGACGAGGACCCTGCGGCCGGAAGCGCCCGCGTGCAGCGCTTCGACCTCGGGGGCGGTCGGGTCGCTCCACATCTCGACGAGCCCGCCGCCGGGGGTGTGCCGGGCCAGCGTCGTCGGCCTCCCGAGGCCGCGGCGAGAGACCCAGGCGCCCTCGAAGTCGGACGTCGGGATCGCGATCAGCTCCGTGCTCGTCTGGCCTGAGCCAGGGGGGGCTCCGTCGGGCCCTGCGACCCGCCTCACGGTCCCGCCCTCGACCAGGTACAGCCCCTGTCCTTCGTGGAAGGGCGCCGTCGGCGCGGGCCCCGCCCACGGGTCGACGTCGAGATAGGCGAGGCCGCCGGGCGTGAGCCACGCCTCGATCGACGGGAGCGCGCCCGCGAGCTCGACGAGCCGTTCCGCGCCGCCCGAGGCGCCGACGCGCCAGAGACCTGCCGACCGCTGGCCCGGCGTTCCGGAAGCGGGGAGGGCTCCCACGATCAGGACCGAGGCACCGTCGTGACTCGTCCCGACGAGGAACGGGACGTACCCGAGCTGCGCACCGTGTCCGTCCGGCCAGGTGACCATCGACGCTTCGGTCAGGACCCGCGCCGCTCCGTGGTCGTCGACGGCGACGACCGCCCGGTCGTCCCCGTACGCCGACTTCCTGAGGCAGAGGAAGAACGGAGTCCCGTCCGAGCCGAGCCTCAGCGAGGGCTGCCGGCCCCGGGCGTTCGGCCCTCCGAAGTCGGCGACCGGACTGGCCGTCACCGACACCACGGGGAGGATCCCGGAGGGGAGAAGGACCTCGACCCAGGTATTGCCCCCGTCGCGGCTGAAGAGGAGCTGCTTCTTCGAGTAGTCCTCCGTCCCCTGGGGGCTCCTGTCGACGAGCGCCAGTATCCGGAGCATCCCGTCGGGACCCGGTCTCGCCGCGGCGACCGAGAAGAGCACCTCCGGCCCGGCCGTCGGCAGGACGACCCGCGGCTCGTCCTGGCCTGTCGCGTCGTGAACCACGAGGCGACCGCGGGGCATCGCGGAGTAGTACCAGGCGGACTGGACGTCCGATTCGACCAGGACGAATCGGGCGCTCGCCCTGGGCTGGTGGATGGGCGTCGCGTACCTGTTCGTGACGGGTGCGTACGAGACGACACGCGCGGCGGCGGGCGCTGCGAAGGAAGCGGCGAGGAGCAGCGGAACGGCTAGGCGCACGGAACCTCCCCGGCCCCCGACGACGGACAGGGATCGAGCTGGACGGTCGGGGGCCTACTCTCGAAGTGGCTCTCGGCCGAAACACCTCACGCAGGCGCAGGCACCTCCTCCGGCGAAACGCCGTCCCTCCCCAGCTCCCGCTTCTTCCAGAGCAGGTAGACGGCCGGGTAGACGAGGAGCTCGAGGGCGAACGAGGTGACGAGGCCGCCCACCATCGGCGCGGCGATCCGCTTCATCATGTCGGCCCCGACACCCGTAGACCACATGATCGGCAGGAGGCCAAAGAACGCCGAGAGGACCGTCATCGCCTTCGGCCGGATCCGCTTCACGGCGCCGTGGACGATCGCCTCGACGAGGTCGGGGAGGTTCCTGAGGAGCCCCTTTTTCTTCGCCTCGTCGTGCGCCAGGTCGAGGAAGAGGAGCATGAAGATCCCCGTCTCGGCGTCGAGGCCCATGAGGGCGATCATCCCGACCCAGACCGCGATCGACATGTTGTAGTCGAGGAGCCAGAGGTACCAGACGGCGCCGACGACGGAGAACGGCACGGCGAGGACGATGATGAGTGTCTTCGTCACCGACTTCGTGTTCGCGTACATGAGGAGGAAGATCAGGACGAGGGTGACCGGGATGACGACCTTGAGCCGCTCCCTGACGCGGACCATGTTCTCCCACTGGCCGCTCCAGAGAAGGGAGTACCCGGTGGGGACGGTCACCCTCTCGGCCACGGCGGCCTTCGCCCTCTCCACGAAGCGCCCGACGTCCTCCTTCGACGTGTCGAAGTCGACGTAGACGTATCCCGAGAGGAGCCCGTTCTCGTTGCGGATCATCGACGGCCCGGTCACGAGGCGGATGTCGGCGAGCTGCCCGAGCGGCACCTGGGCGCCGGACATCGTCGGGACGAGGACGCGCGAGAGGCTCGAGAGGTCCTCGCGCAGCTCGCGCGGGTAGCGGACGTTGACGCTGTAGCGCGCCCGCCCCTCGACGGTCGTCGTCACGGTGTCGCCGCCGATCGCGGTCATGATCACCATGTTCGCGTCGGCGGCCGTGAGGCCGTAGCGGGCGAGGGCGTCGCGCTTCAGCTCGAAGTCGACGAAGTAGCCTCCCGCGACCCTCTCGGCGAAGGCCGAGCGCGTCGCCGGGAGCGTCTTCACCGCGGCCTCGACCTCGGCGCCGATCCGTTCGATCTCGGCGAGGTCCGAGCCGAAGACCTTCACGCCGATCGGCGTCCGGATCCCCGTCGAGAGCATGTCGATCCGCCCCTTGATCGGCATCGTCCAGGCATTCGTCGAGCCGGGGATCTTCAGGGCGCGGTCCATCTCACCGATGAGCTCCTCGTACGTGATCCGGTCGCGCCAGACGTGCCGGAGGACCGCCGAGAGCCACTCCGGCGCCCACGGCGAGAACCAGCGCTCCTTCGGCCGCCACTCCTCCTCGGGCTTCAGGATGACCGTCGTCTCCATCATCGAGAGGGGCGCCGGGTCGGTCGAGGTCTCGGCGCGCCCCGCCTTGCCGAAGACGCGCTCCACCTCGGGGAACGTCGCGAGGACCCGGTCCTGCGTCTGGAGGAGCTTCGCGGCCTCGGTGACGGAGATGCCGGGGAGCGTCGTCGGCATGTAGAGGATCGTCCCCTCGTGGAGCGGGGGCATGAACTCCGACCCGAGGGAGAGGTAGACCGGCACGGTCGAGGCGAGGACGAGAAGCGCGACCGCGATGACCTTCTTCGGGTGGCGAAGGACGGCCCGGCAGACCGGGTCGTAGAGCCGGAAGAGGACCTTCGAGACGGGGTGCCTCTCCTCGGCGTGGTAGGTCCCGACGGCGACCGCGTTGACGGCCTTCTCGACGAGGCGGGCGGGGAGACGGACGAGCCTCGTGAGGAATCCGCCTTCGCGGTGCGCGAAGCCGAACCGGAAGGGGTCCATCCGCGCGAAGACCATCCGCATCGCCGGGTCGAGCGTGATCGCGAGGACGGCCGCGATCGCCATCGCGAAGTTCTTCGACCAGGCCAGCGGCGTGAAGAGACGCCCTTCCTGGTCGACGAGCGTGAAGATCGGGAGGAACGAGACGGCGATGACGAGGAGGGAGAAGAAGACCGACGGGCCCACCTCCATCAGCGCCTCGAGGCGGACGGCGTGGAAGTCCCCCTTCCTCCCCGAGTCGTTCCAGATCTGGAGCTTCTTGTAGGCGTTCTCGACCTCGACGATCGCGCCGTCGACGAGGACGCCGATGGAGATCGCGATGCCGCCGAGCGACATGATGTTGACCGTGATCCCCATCATGTGGAGCGGGATGAACGCGAGGAGGACCGACACCGGGATCGTCAGGATCGGGACGAGCGCGCTCGGGACGTGCCAGAGGAAGATCAGGATGACGATCGAGACGATGACGATCTCCTCGATCAGCTTCCCCTTCAGGTTCTCGATCGCCGACTCGATGAGCGTCGAGCGGTCGTAGGTCGTCACGAGCTTCACCCCCGGCGGGAGCGACGGCCGGATCTCGTCGATCCGCGCCTTCACCCGCTCGATGACGTGGAGGGCGTTCTCGCCGGTGCGCATGACGACGATGCCGCCGACGGTCTCCCCCTTCCCGTCCAGCTCGGCGAGACCGCGGCGAAGGTCGGGCCCGAGGGCGACGCTGCCGACGTCCTTGACCGTCACCGGCGTCCCGCGCTCGTCGGTCTTCACGACGACCTTCTCGATGTCGGCCGATCCCTTCAGGTACCCGCGGCCGCGCACCATGTACTCGCGGCCGGAGATCTCGATGAGCCGCCCCCCGACCTCGTCGTTGCTCCTGCGGAGCGCGTCCGACACGGCTTCGAGGGAGATGCCGTACGCCGCGAGGCGGTTCGGGTCGACGGTGACCTGGTACTGCCGCGCCATCCCGCCGACCGTTGCGACCTCCGCGACGCCCTTCACCGACTGGAGCTGGTAGCGGAGAAACCAGTCCTGGTAGGAGCGGAGCTCGTCGAGGGAGGTCTTCCCCGTCTCGTCGACGAGGGCGTACTGGTACACCCACCCGACGCCCGTGGCGTCGGGGCCGATCTCCGTCTTCACGCCCTGCGGAAGGCTCCCCTGGATCTTGGAGAGGTACTCGAGGACGCGCGAGCGGGCCCAGTAGAGGTCCGTCCCGTCCTCGAAGATGACGTAGACGAACGAGTAGCCGAAGTCGGAGAAGCCGCGGATCGTCTTGACCTTCGGCGCGCCGAGGAGGGCGGTGACGATCGGGTAGGTCACCTGGTCCTCGAGGATGTCGGGGCTCCGGTCCCACCTCGAGAGGACGATGACCTGGGTGTCGGAGAGGTCCGGGATCGCGTCGAGCGGGACGTTCCGGAGCGCCCGGAACGCGAGGAGGACCGCGACCGCCCAGAGGGCGAGGACGAGGTACTTGTTCTCCGCCGAGAAGCGGATGATTCTCTTGATCACGCCCGCCCCCTCAGTGCTTGTGCCCGGCGTCCGGCACGGACGGCGACGGCGCGGCCGCGTGGCTTTCGGGACCTGTCGTCGCCGGCGCGCCGTCCCTCATCCCGGCGAGGGCCGAAGCGAGGCGCGATTCCGAGTCGACGAGGAAGCTCGCCCCGAGAGCGATCTCCTCCCCTTCCGCGAGACCCGAGAGGATCTCCCATGCCCCGCCCCCCTGTTCGCCGACCGTCACCTCGCGCGGCTCGAGGACCCCTTCCCCCTTCGCGACGAAGACGACCTTCCGCGTGCCGCTGTCGAGGACGGCGTCGTCCGGCACCCTGAGCGCCGTCCGCGGCGCGCTCTCGAGGACGACGTCCGCGAACATCTCGGGCTTGAGCTCCTCGCGCGGGTTCGCGAACTCGAGGCGCACCTTCGCCGTCCGGGTCTTCTCGTCCAGGGACGGGTAGATGTAGGTGACCTTTCCCGTCCAGGACGTCCCCGGCCGATAGGCGAGCGTCATCCGGCCCGTCTGCCCCACCTTCACGCGGGGCAGCTCCGACTCGTAGACGTCGGCGAGGACCCAGACGGACGAGAGGTCGACGATGTCGAAGAGCGTGTCGGCCGGCATGACCTTCATGCCGTGGAAGGCGGTCCGCGCCGTCACGTACCCCGAGGTCGGCGCGTAGATCGGGAAGCTCCGGAGCGGCTCGCCCCGCGCCTCGAGGGCCGCGATGTCCTTCTGCGCCACGTCCCAGAGACGGAGGCGCTGGCGGGTCGCGTCGAGGAGGCGCTCGGCCCCCTCGCGCGCCGTGGCGTCGGCCGACGGCCCGAGGGCGCGGACGGCCCGGAGGGCGAGGAGGAGCTCCTGCTGGGTCGCGAAGAGCTCGGGGCTGTAGACGTGGGCGAGGACCTCGCCCCTCCGGACGAACTTCCCGGTGAAGTCGGCGGTGACGTGCTCGACGTAGGCCTCGAACCGGGTGTGGACGTGGTGGACCCGCCGCTCGTCGAAGGCGACGCGGCCGACCGTCCGGATCCCGGTCCCGAAGGTCCCCCGCTCGACCTTCGCCGTCTTCAGCGAGAGGAGCTGCCGTTTCCGGGCGTCGATCGTCACGGTCGCAAAGCCGGGGACGCCCGCCTCGCCCGCGCCGCCCCCCGACGCGTCTTCCTCCTTCTTCACGAGGTCCATGCCGCAGATCGGGCAGCTCTCCTTCCGGTCCTTCACGATCTCCGGGTGCATCGGGCAGATCCAGGTCTCGTGCGCGGCAGCCGGCGCGGCCGGGGCTTCCTCTTTCGGCACGAGGTCCATTCCGCAGATCGGGCAGCTTCCCTTTCCGTCCTTCACGACTTCCGGGTGCATCGGGCAGATCCAGGTCTTCGCCCCGGCCGAGGCCGGGGGCTTTCCGCCGCCGCAGCCGCTCACGAGGAGGACCGCCGGGACGGAGAGCGTGACGAGCAGTACCGCGAGGAGCGCGGCGAGGGTCGGTTTCGTCTTCGTGCGGTTCATGGGGTCTCTCCTCACATCCCGCCGCCGGCGCTCGTCGCGGCCGGAGCGGAAGGGGCGGCTGAAGGGGTCATCGCGGCGGCGCCCTCGAGGCTCAGCTCGAGGAGGTCGGCCCGGACCGACTGGAACCCGGCGAGACGCGCGAGGGAAGCCCGCCGGTCCGAGAACTCGGTGCCGATGGCCTCGAGAACGGTGACGAACGGGACCGTGCCCGTGCCGTAGATCGCGAGCGCAGCCTCGACCGCGAGCCGGTCCTGGACGAGGAGCGACTCGCGGTCGAGGCGCGCCTCCTCGGCGAGCTGGTCGAGGAGTGCGAGCCTCTCCTCGGTTCTCGCGAGGAGGAGAGACCTGACGTCGCTTTCTGCCGCCTTCGCAGCAGCGAGGCGGGCCTCGGCCTCCCGGACCCGCGGCTCCTGCTTTCGCGAGGAGAAGACCGGTACCGAGACGCCCACTCCGACGGTCCACATCAGGGGCAGCGAACCGCGGTTCATGTATCCGGCCGACGCGACGAGGTCTGGGGACCGGTCCCGCTTCGCGAGGTCGATCGCGAGATTCTCTCGCTCCGCGACCTTCCTCACGAGGGCGAGCTCCGGGCTCTCCTCCTCGGCTCGAGCGAGTTCCGCGGCCGCCTCGGGCGCGACGGGAACGGTGTCGGCGAGGCGGCCCGAAAGCGTGACGGGCTCGTCCGGTCCCCGAAGGAGAAGCCGCCGGAGCTCGGCAAGGGCGATCCTCTCGGCCGTTTCGTCGCGTCGCGCCTGCTGGAGGAGACGCGTCCGCTCGGACTGGGCGCGCAGGACGTCCTGCTGCGTCCCCATGCCGGCGGCGTAACGGTTCCGCGCCACGGCTTCGATGCGCTCCCAGGTCTCCCCCTGCGCACGTGTCACGTCCTGCAGGTCGCGCGCTTCGAGAAGACGTGCGGCAGCCCTGCGAACGGCGGCCTCGACGGAGAGGCGGATGCGGGCGAGGCGTGTCTCGACGACGTCCACGTCCGCCGCCGCCAGCTTCTCTCTCGCACCGAGCTTTCCCGGCCAGGGAATCGGCTGCTGGGCCATCAGCGAGAGCCGGGTCATCGGCTCCTCCCCGAGGGAGAAGGAAGCCCCGTCGTTCTCGTACCCGAGAGAGACCATCGGGTCGGGAAGCGTGCCGGCGGGAGCGACGCGCTCGCGGGCGGCGGCGACGTCGGCGCGGGCGGCGGCGAGGGCCGGGCTCTTGTCCAGCGCCTCCGCGACGAGGGCCTCGACGCTCAACGGAGCGCCGGGGACATCGGTCGCCGGAAGAATCGCTATGGCTGGAAGCGCGGCGAGGCCCGCGGCGAGGACCCCGGGAAGCGCCCGACAGAGAGACGGTCGGAACAGGAACATGGCCACCTCGGGAGAACGGTCATCGGGCCGTCCCATTCGGGACGGGCGAGAGCACGGTCCTTCGAGGTCTCAGTTCCGGAACGTCTCGAGGAGCGCCTGCGTCGGCGCCGATCGGGCCCTCGGCGCCGTCCGCCCGACGGCCGGGAGCACTCCCCGGCCGTCGATTGCTCGGGCAGCGGCCGCCTCGGCGAGGAGCGCCGGGGGGGCGACGCCGTCGACCGAGGCGAGGACCGCGACCGGAACGGGAGCGGCCGGGGAGACGGAACAGCCGCAGCCGCCCTCCTCCTGGCCCTCGGGAGCATCGGCTGGCGAACCGGCGCAGCAACAGGCGGCATCCGCCTCCGCGCACGAGGTTGCCGAACCGGGAAGGAAGAGGCCGACGCCCAGCAGCGACACCGCGACCGTCAGGACGACGGCGGCGACGGATCTGGCCGGAAGGCGACGAAAGCTCAACGCGCCCAAGGTAGGCCGAAATCAGTTCCTGTCAAGGCCTGATTGCCGGCCGGGACGCCGGCTTCCCTGGAATCAGAGAGTGCCGCTCGCCCATTCGGCGGAGTGCCGAATCAGCGCAAGTCATTTCAGAAGTGATACTTGACCCCGAAGATCACGCTCGCGTAGTTGGTCGTCCGCCCGCCGGCGCTCCCGATGAACCGCCCGGTGAGCTGCCCCGTGAGCGCCGTGCGCCGGTCGAGGAAGTACTCCGTCCCGGCGCCGAAGTGGGCGCCGAGCTTCTGTGTGGGCCCATCCCCCGGTGGATCGACCGTGTGGATGCCGAACCCTCCGAGTACGAACGGGGCCCAGTCTCCCCTCCGCGAGGTGTAGACGGCGGAGGCCTCGAGCCCGCCGATCGTCACGTCCGAGCCGCCAGAGGCGCCCGCACTGGCGTAGGCAAACGTCGCCCGGAGGCCAAAGACCTTCGAGAAGTAGTACTCCCCTCCCGCTTCCAGCTGGAACCCGATGTCGTAGTCCCCTTCGAACGGAAGGACCGGCCCCACTCCGGCGAAGACCGCGATGGAGCCCTTCTCGGGGATGACGGCGTTCGCGCCGGGAGCGGCGAGGAGAGCGGCCGCAACGAGGAGCGCCGCGGGTATCGATCGCTTCATGCAAACCTCCGATCGGGAGTCGTCGGGACGTTCATTTCGCCCGGACCCGGCGCCCGGAAAGGACGCCCGCCGCAGGGTAGCAAACGACGAAGCCCCCGCCGGAGCGGGGGCCGCGGGCTTCCGGAAGTGCCCGGAATCACGACCGCACGGTCGAGGCGAGCCGTCAGGCCGGAGGCCCTTTCCGAAGATGAATGGTTCCGGAGGAGGCGCTGATCGAGACCTTCGGACCACCGCCGTTCAGCTTCCCCTCGGCCCTCACGACGCCGATGCCCGGGCTCCGATGCGTCAGGACCGAGATCTCCGGAAACTCCGAGACGACGTAGTCGCCGTCGGCGTCGACGCCCCGAACGATCACCTCGACGTCTCCCTTGAAGTTGGCGGGCAGCACGAGCGTCACGTCGCCGCCACCGGTCGAGAGCTCCACCGGTCCGGCGTCCTTCGAGACGATCTCGCAGTAGACCTCTCCCCCGGCCGTCTCCGCCCGAACGGAACCGGCGACCCGCAGGAGCCGGACGTCGCCACCGGCGGTTTTCGCCGACACCGGCCCCTTCGCGGAGCGGAGTCGCACGTCGCCGCCCATCGTCCGGAGCTTCGTCTCACCCGAGACGTCGCCCGCGACGATGTCGCCCCCGAGCGTCGAGGCGGTGAGCCCTCCCTCGACGCGGTCGATCCTCACGTCGCCGCCCGAGCTGGAGAGGTCGGCCCCTTTTCCGGCCGACGCAACCTTCACGTCGCCGGAGCTCGTCCGCACCGTGACCCTCCCCGAGACGTTCCCGAGCCGCACGTCGCCCGTCGGCAGCGTGGCGCTGAAATCGCCGGCCACGTCCCCCTTGACGATCGACCCCTCGTCCCGCCCCCCTCCGTAGTGACTTCCGACAGGCGGAACCGGAGGAACGGGTGGAACTGGCGGCACCGGAGGAACCGGTGCCACCGGAGCCACCGCCCAGGTCGCCGAACGCTTCGGCACGAGCGACGTTGCCGCGGCCTCCGTCGTCCCGGCGGCGAGGACCACCACTCCTCCGTTCACCGTCGAGCACCTCACCGAGGCCCCGCCCCCCCTCACCGCCCCCTCGTAGGAGCGATTCAGGCTTCCGTTGACCGAGCGCGAGATCTCGCGGCCGAACCGCGCCATCTCCCGGCCGAAGCTCGCCATCTCCCGGCCGAACTCCTCCCACTCCCGGTCCCACTCGTCGTTCTCCGCCTTCGTTCCCCCACGGCTGCGCTCGGCCTTCGCGCGCGCCCGGTCGGCCGCGGCCCGCGCGCGATCCGCCTCGACGCGGGCGACGTCCTCGGCCACCCGGGCGACGTCCTCGTCCCCCAAGGCCGCGCCGCTCACCGGCAGCGGGAAGGTGGACCGGATCCCCCCGTTGATCGAGGACGCCTTCAGGTCGAAGGCCGCGTCGGCGGGAAGCGTCAGCGTCACGCTCCCGTTCACGGTCTCCGCGACGACCTTCGCGTCCCGCGGCAGGGCGGCGAGCGTCCCTTCGACGGAGCCGTTCACCGTCTTCAGTGTCACGTCCCGCCTCACCCCGGACGCGGCGACGCGCCCGTTCACCGTCGTGAGCTCCTGGACGCCGTCCAGCCCGGAGGTCTTGACCCCTCCGTTGACGAGCGAAACGTCGAGCTGGGCGCCGGCGGGGAGTGTCACGCGGTATCGCGCCTCCACCCGCGAGCGCCGTCCGCCGTCGCCCGGCACGTGCAGCCGCGTCCGGCGGCCGTCGCGGGAGAGCGTGGCACCGGGCTCGAGCGTCGCGAGCGAGAGCTCGCCGGAACGGTTCTCGAAGGAGATCTTCGTCTGGCCGAGGATCTCCTTCGCCCGGGCCTCGCCGTCCGCCTTGACGGTCACGTCGACGGTGGCCGAGAAAGAGGGTCCGGCCGTCACCTCGACGTCGCCGCTGACGCCGTCGATCGACAGCGACTTCACCCCGGCGGGGACGCCGAACGTGTCGGTCCGGCTGGCGGTCGCCGAAAGCCGGTCGGCACGGGCCGGCCAGGCGAGCGAGACGAGGAGGAAGGTCCCGATCAGGAGGATCCAGAGGACGGTCCAGCCGCGGGACACGGGGCGGGGATTCGCGGGGGTCATCGTCGTCTCCGTGTTCATGCCGGTCTGACGGCCGATCGCCGGAAAGGTGTCGCTCACAGCGGGATTTCCCGCAGGGCCGACGCCGCCTTCACGCGGACGAACCCCGGTTCCGTCTGGTCCGCCGCCTTGAGCCGGAGCGTCTCGATGCTCAGCGGATCGCGGAGCGTCGTGGCGGCTCGCGCGAGCCCGTCGACCGCGATCATCCTCACGGCGGGGTTCGTGTCGGACTTCAGCGCGAACGCGAGGGCGTCGCGGATGGCGGGTGACGGCGGCATCTGGACGAGCGCCTCGGCAGCCTTCTTCCTCACGCCCGGGTTGCGGTCCTCCCTGAGCGTCCTCACCAGGACGTCGACGATCTCGGGAGAGGCGGCCGCCTTTTCGCCCAGCTCGCTCGAAACGAGGTCGATGGCCCGGCCCCGAGCCCCCTCGGTCGCCGACTGCGCGTTCACGACGTAGGCGAGCAGAGACGCGACGGCGCGGTCTTCGGGCCGTCCCGTCACGTTGTAGCGGGTCGTCACGTCGAAGGAGATCGCCAGCCGGCCGTCCGCCTCGGTGGGGCGGAAGGAGACGTTTCTGAGGCGCGGGTTCTCCGAGAGGTCGAGACCGACGCGGGAGACGTCGACCTGCCGCTCCGGAACGACGGCGAAAGCCGGGGTGACGGCCCCGGGACCGCCGAACGGCACCGCCGCCGGCGCACTCGCCCGGGCGAGCAGGAAGCCTCCGGCCCCGGCGACGACCAGAGCCGCCGCCTGCAGCGCGGGCCTCCACCAGGTCCTGGACCGGAACGGTGCGACGTTGCGGCGGGCGAGCGCCTCTTCCATCCGGCCGATCGTCCGTTCCCGGAAGACAGGGGGAACCTCCGGGTCGGGGAGCGCGATCCGCTCCCACGCCTCGTCGAGGGCCGCCGCGTCCCTGCGGCAGCTCTCGCAACCCTCGACGTGCGAAACGGCCTCGGCATCCCGGGCGCCGGCAGGCTCGCCGGCCGTCCGGGCCATGGAGATCTCTAGGGCCTCGCGGCAGTCCATCTCGAAACTCCTTCCTCGGCGAAAAGGGCGCGCAGCGTCTCCACGGCTCGGAAGACACGCGTCTTGACGGCCCCCTCGCTGATGCCGAGCGTCCGGGCGACCTCGGCGTAGGGCATTCCCCGGTAGCGCGCGAGCAGGAGCGCCTCGCGCTGCTCCCGCGTCAGACGGTCCAGGGCCGCACGGACGGCCCGGCGCTTCTCCTTTTCGAGAAGCCCCCCCTCGATGGAGCCCTCGCCCCTCGGCTCCGGCACCGCTTCGATGGGGACCGAGGTCGTCCGCCAGGCGCTCCGCAGCCGGTCACGGCAGGCGTTGGCGGCGATGGCGAAGAGCCAGGTCGAGACCGACGCCCGTCCGTCGTACTGCTCGCAGCGGGAGATCATCTTCAGGAAGACGTCCTGCGTGATCTCCTCCGCCTCGGCCCGGTTTCCGAGCATCCGTTCGGTGAATCCGAGCATCGGACCGGCGTAGCGGGAGAAGAGGGCCTCGGCCCCGGCGGGGTCTCCCGCCTTCACCCGGCCCATCAAGCCGGCGTCGTCGTCGGGAACGGTGGTCACCGCCCGCAAGGGTCTCACGACGGGTGAGACGAATGGGACGACGGAAGGTTTCGCGTCGAAACCTCTCCCGGAGCTATCTCGACGCCAGCCTGGCCTGAAGCCGCTGGGCGACCTCCGGGGCAAGAGGTTCCGTCGCGCCGAGCCCTTCCCGCAGCTCGCGAACCACCCCTGCAAAGTGGCGTCCGAAGCGCTCGCAGATGTCGCAGCCGGAGACGTGCGCCTTCAGAAGCGAGGACTCGGCTTCCGGGAGGTCACCGTCGAGGAGGCGGCTCAGGTCGGCGAGGACCGCCGAGCACGAGAGGCCGCCGACGACGCGTTCACCCTTCAGCACGGTCCGCTCCTCCGGAGCTCGGCCGCGAGGCGGAGGCGCGCGCGGTGCAAGCGGCTCTTCATCGCCGCGAGACCGATTCCGAGCGCCGCGGCGGTCTCCTCCCCGGTCAGCTCTTCCAGCTCCCTGAGGACGAGGATTTCCCGTTCTTCGGGTCCGAGCGCCTCCAGCGCCCGCGCGAGGCATTCGCGCCGCTGCGACCGGAGCACCCCCTCTTCGGGATTCTGGTCTCCCCAGCCGGCGGCCTCCCCCAGCTCGGGGAGCGGTACGTCGTCCATCGGCAACCTCGCCTCACGCTCGCGCTGGTGCCACGCCTGGTTCCGGGCGATCGTCAGGAGCCAGGTCCTCACGGCCGATCGCCCCTGAAACGTCCCGGCGGCGCGCCAGGCGGCGAGAAATGTCTCCTGCAGGACGTCCTCCGCCGCGGCAGCCCCTTCCGTCGCGGCCCGCGCGAAGCGGAAGACCGCCGCCTGGTGACGCACGACGAGCGCATCGAACGCCTCGCGCTCTCCGGCAGCGGTCCGCTTCAGCAGCTCCTCGTCGGTCAGGACGTTTTCTGACTCTTCAACGGGCACGTGGAGAACCCGAGGAGAGTGTAGAGCGGGCAGCTGCCGACGAGGCCGGTCAGGACGGGGACGACGCCGACGTAGCCCCAGGGGCCGATCTTCCCGGCCACGGCGAGTCCGATCAGGGCGAGGCCGAGGGCAACCCGGATGCCACGCTCGGCGATGTGTTCGTTGACGGGAAAGAGCTTGCTCATGACTCTCCTTTGAGGACCCTTCCGGTCCGATTTCGTTTTCCTGACTGTGAGAGTCGGAGATCGCGCCGGAGGATTCATCCCGGCGTATCTTTGACGGATGGCGCTGCCTCTCTACCTCGTCGACGCCTTCACCTCCCATCCTTTCGCCGGGAACCCCGCCGGGGTTTGCCTTCTGTCGTCGCCTCTTCCGGACGACGTGATGCAGAACGTCGCGATGGAGATGCACCAGGCCGAGACCGCCTTCCTCCTTCCGGAGGGGGACGCGTGGCGGCTCCGCTGGTTCACCCCGGAGGTCGAGGTCGACCTCTGCGGCCACGCGACGCTCGCCTCGGCCCACGTCCTCTTCGAGCAGGGGCTCGTCGCGCCGGGCACGACGGCGCGCTTCCACACGAAGAGCGGCCTCCTGACGGCCGAGCACGAGGGGACGTCCATCGTCCTGGACTTCCCGGCGACCCCCGCCGAGGAGTTCGCGCCTCTCGGAGACGCCCTCCGGGCGCTCTCGATCTCACCCGTCTACTCCGGCAAGACGCGCTTCGACCTCTTCTACGAGGTCGCTACGGAAGCCGAGGTCCGGGCCTTGAAGCCCGACTACGGCCTCCTCGACCAGGTCCCCTACCGCGGCGTCATCGTTACGGCGCGGGCCGACGCGGGGTCGGCTCACGACTTCGTCTCCCGCTTCTTCGCCCCCGAATGCGGCGTCCCCGAAGACCCGGTCACCGGCTCGGCCCACTGCGCCCTCGGACCCTACTGGCAGGGGAAGCTCGGGAAGGTGGACCTCGTCGGCTACCAGGCCTCCCCACGCGGCGGGACGGTCCTCGTCTCCTGCCACGGCGAGCGGGTCCGCCTCGCGGGATCGGCCGTCACCGTCGTCCGGGGCGAGCTCTTTCTCCCCGCCTGACCACCTCTATTTCCCGAAGCGGCGGAGCCGCAGGGCGTTCGAGACGACGCTCACGGACGAGGCCGCCATCGCGAAGCTCGCGAGCATCGGGTTCAGCGTCCAGCCCGTGACGGGATAGAGCGCGCCGGCGGCCACCGGGATCAGGACGACGTTGTAGACGAACGCGAGGAAGAGGTTCTGCCTCACGTTCCGAAGCGTCGCCTGCGACAGGTCGAGCGCCGTCCCGACCCCGGAGAGCGCCCCCCCGACGAGCGTCACGTCCGACGCCGCGCGGGCCACGTCCGTCCCGGTCCCGATCGCGATCCCGAGGTCCGCTGCCGAGAGGGCCGGGGCGTCGTTGATCCCGTCTCCGACCATCGCCACGACCTCGCCCCGCGCACGGAGCGCCTTCACGCGCTCGGCCTTCTCCGTCGGCGAGAGCCGCGCGGCGACGTTTGCCTCCGGGATCCCCGCCGCTCGCGCGGCGGCCACGACCGCCCCCGTCCGGTCGCCCGAGAAGAGGTGGAGCGCGAGGCCGCGCGCCGTGAGCGCCGCGAGCGCCTCGCGGGCGTGCGACTTGACGGGATCCGTGAAGACGACGGCTCCGAGCGCTCGCCCGGAGACGGCCGTCAGGACGAGCGTCCCGTCGCCGCCCGCGTCGAGATGCTCCGGCGGAACGGCCACGCCGCGGGAGGAGAAGAGAACCTCCGAGCCCGCGAACGCCGGCTCGCCGTTCACCATTCCCGTCACGCCCCCGCCCGGCACTGCCGCCACGTCGCGGGCTCGCTCGAAGCCGAGGCCACGCGCGCGGGCCGCCGCCAGGACCGCCTTCGCGAGCGGGTGCTCGGACCCCGTCTCGAGCGCGGCGAGCGTCGCGAGGAGCGTCTCCTCGCTCACGCCCTCCACCGGGCGGAGCGCGGTCACTTCCGGGCGACCCGCCGTCAGCGTTCCCGTCTTGTCGAAGACGATGGTCGTCACCTGCGCCGCTTTCTCGAGCACTCCCGCGTCGCGCAGGAGGAGGCCGAGCTGGGCGCCGCGGCCCGTGCCGACGGCGAGCGCCGTCGGGGTGGCCAGGCCGAGGGCGCAGGGGCAGGCCACGAGAAGGACCGACGTGGCGGCCAGGAGCGCCCGCAGCAGCTTCGGCTCCGGGCCGAAGAGCATCCAGCCCGCGAAGGAGAGGAGCGCGAAGAGGACGACGACCGGGACGAAGACCGCGGCGACCCGGTCGACGAGGCGCTGGACCGGCGCCTTCGTCGCCTGCGCCTGCCTCACGAGCTTCACGACCTGGGCGAGCGCGGTCTCCTTCCCCACGCGCGTCGCCTTCATGACGATCGCGCCGTTCCCGTTCACCGTCGCGCCGAGGAGCGGGTCGCCCGGCAACTTCTCGACCGGGATCGACTCGCCCGTCACGAGCGCCTCGTCCACCGCAGTCGATCCCTCGACGAGAACGCCGTCCGTCGGCACCTTCTCGCCCGGGAGGACGCGCAGGAGATCGCCCGCCCGCACGCGCTCGAGAGGCACCTCGACGTCGCCGTCCGGCCGCACGAGGCGGGCGTTGCGCGCACCGAGACGGGCGAGCGCCCGGATCGCCTCTCCCGCCTTCCCCTTTGCCCGCTCCTCGAGGAACCGCCCGAGAAGGACGAGCGCGACGATCACGACGGCGGCCTCGTAATAGACCGGTGCGTGTCCGCCCGGCACGTGAAAGAGGTGCGGGAAGAGCGTGGCCGCCGCCGAGGTCAGGAACGCCGCCGACGTCCCGAGCGCGACGAGCGTGTTCATGTCGGGGGCGAGACGCCCCGCGGCGCGCGCCCCGCTCACGAGGATCTCGCGCCCCGAGACGCCGAGGACGACCGCAGTCAGGACGAGGAAGAGGGCGTCGCGCCCCGGGAAGGTCACCTCGGCCATCGAAAGCGTCGCCACCGGCACTGCGACCGCCACTGCCAGGACGAGCCGGCGGGTGAGGTCCGCCAGAGAGGCCGCCCGTTCCGCCTGCTCGGCGTCGACCAGCTCCTCGAGGCCGAAGAGGTCGGCTTTCTCCGCCTCCCGCGCCTCGTAGCCCGCGCCAGCGACCGCGTCGACGAGGCGCCCCACGGCCAGCGACGGGTCGGAGAGGCGGACGCGCGCGCGCCCCGAGAGGAGGTCGACGACGGCGAGAGAGACACCCGGCACCTTGCCGAGCGCCGACTCGATCCGCCCCACGCACGAGGCGCAGTGCATCCCCTTCACCGAGAGCTCCACCTCCGGCCCGTCGACGGCGGGCGGCGCGAGTGGCGCCGCGCCGCCCGCCGTCGGGAGCGAAGGGAGCGCCGGCAGGTTCATCGCGGCCCGGGCTCCGCAGAGCCTGCTGGCAGGGTGTGTATCCCGGGGACGTCCGCCACGGCGTAGGCCATCGCGGCGAGTGCCGCGGCCGCCTTGTCGAGCGACGCCGGCTCGATCTTGTCGAACGTGTCGTCGGCCGTGTGGTGAAAGTCGAAATAGCGACCCGTCTCCTGCCTCAGGCCGAAGAGCGGCACCCCGGCATGCGCCATCGGCGAGATGTCGGCGCCGCCCGCGCCCCCCTTGCGGAGCGTCCCGGCGCCGAGCGGCTCGAGGAGCCTGGACACGGCGGCGAGCGCCGGCCCGAGCGTGTCCGCCGCGCTCCAGGAGAAGCCCGTCGGTGCGCCCGTTCCGCTGTCGGCCTCGAAGGCGCCGGCGTGCTTCGCCAGGTCGGCGGCATGCCGGGCCGCGTAGCCCCTGCCGCCCGCGAGGCCGCTCTCCTCGTTCGCGTAGAGGACGACGCGGATCGTCCGCCGGGGCCGGCGGGGGATCTCGGCGATCAGCCGCGCCGCCTCGATCGCGATCGCGCAGCCGGCGCCGTCGTCGACGGCCCCCGTTCCGAGGTCCCACGAGTCGAGGTGGCCCGAGACGACCACGACCTCGTCCGGCTTTTCCCGCCCCTTCACCTCGCCGATGACGTTCGCCGACACGGAGGGAGGGAGCGGGCGGCAGCCCAGGACGATCCTCACGCTGACGGGGCCCCGAGCGAGGAGCCGCTCGAGGAGGTCGGCATCCGTGTTCGAGACGGCCGCCGCAGGAATGCGCGGCCCGCCCTCCACGTAGTTCGTCGAGCCCGTGTGCGCGAACCGGCTCGTCGACGTCCCGACCGACCGGACGAGGACGGCGCGCGCGCCGTGCGGCCCGGACTTCGCGGCGCCCGAGGCGCGTATCGGGACGGTCGCGCCGTAGCCCGGGTTCTGGCCGGATCTGGCCATCCGGCTGCTGAAGAAGACGATCTTTCCGCGCACGACCTCCGGATCGGCCTTCACGGCCTTCTCCAGCGCCTCGAGCGATTTCATCTCGACGACGGGCGCCGTGATCCCCTCCGGCGGCGTCCCGACGCTTCCGCCCAGCGCCGTGACGACGAGCACCTGGGGGAACGGGGAGACGACCCGGGCCGTCTCGACGCCACGTTCCCAGGCCGTCACGGGAACCTCCTCGGCTCTCACGTTCGAGAAGCCGAGCTCGCGGAAGAGGGCCGCGGCCCAGGCGACGGCCGCCCGGTCGCCGGGAGTCCCGGCGAGGCGGGGCCCGACTTCGTCCGTGAGCCTTCGGACCCACTCCGTCGCGCGGGTCGAAGAGGTGCCCCTGCCGGCGAGCGCGGCGACCGCCGCGCGCGTCTCGGGCGGGAGCGGATCGACGGCGACCTCTGCGAGAGCGAGGGCGGCGAGCGGCGCGGCGAGGAAGGGGACGAAGGGCCCCGGGAGGCTCCGGCGGCGTGTGGTCACGGGACGGGAGTGTACGGAATCCGTCAGAGTCGGACGGACCACTTGCCCGACGGAGTCTGCCGGGCCGCCCGCGCCGGGTGCCCCGCGCGAAACGCCTCCTTAACCTCGTAAAGCCGCCGGTCGGCGTCCCTGAGGAGGTCCTCCGGCGTCCTGTGGCGGGTCCCGTCGAAGATCTCGGTCCCGGTCGACGCGCTCGCGAGGAAGCCGCCCGTCTCCTCCGAGAGCGCGGCGCCCAGCGCCTCGCGCAGGCGGGAGGCGAGGGCCGGAAGGGTCTCGCCGTCGACGTCGCCCACGACCACGGCGTACTCGTCGCCGCCGTAGCGCGCGACGAAGTCCTGCGGGCGCGACGCGTCCAGAAGCGCGCGCGCCGCGCGCAGGAGGAGGCGGTCTCCCGCCAGGTGGCCCCTCGCGTCGTTCCACTCCTTGAAGCGGTCGATGTCGGCGAGGAGGAGCCCGAAGCCCCGCCCCTTCCCACGCCGGAACGCATCTCCCCTCTCCGCGATCTCGCCATACAGCGCGTCGCGGTTCCAGAGTCGCGTTCCCGGGTCGGTCAGCCCCGCGAGCCGGTAGCGCCGCACCTCTTCCGACATCCGCCAGAGAACGGTCGAGGCGAGGCAGAGGAAGAGGACACCCATGAGGACGACGCGCCACGAAGGGTCTAGGTCGGCGGGCCCGGTTCCGGGGACGAGGCCCGCGACCGGGACGGCCGCGAAGAGGAAGGACACGTGGCCCACGAGGTCGGTCCTCGCGCTGCGGCGGCCGTGCCACGCGGCGACGGCGAATCGGACCAGGAGGTCGAGCAGGAGCGCCGCGAACGCCCAGCGGAAGAGCTGCAACGGGAGGACGAAGCTCTCGATCCCCGGGACGACGGGCGCCACGACGCCGAGGAGGGCGAAGATGGGAAGGAGCAGGCGGTAGCCGGGCGGGAGGCCGGCCCCGAGGAACCGGAGCATCGCCGCGCAGTAGCAGATCGCCGTCGACACGAGGACGACGATGCCGCCCCGGAAGACGACCGAGAGGGGAAGCCGGGAGTCGCTCCAGACCGAGTGGTCGAGCATCAGGTAGACACCGAGCGACGTGGCGAAGCCTGCGAAGAGGAGATAGTCGGCGGGGCTCCTGGCGTGGAAGGCGAAGAGGACCAGCAGGACCGACACGACGAGCGACGCGCCGAGGAAGAGGACGAGGCTCTGGTCGTGCAGCGACCGCTCGCGCTCGAGGCGGTCGAGCCTCCCGATCACCGGCAGGCCCCGGAAGGCGCTCCCGTCCCTCTTCCCGTGCCAGACCCTGAGGACCAGCTCGCGGGGCCCCGCGGAATCCACCCGGTCCGTCGGGAGCGGGTAGAGGCGCGAGACGAAGTGGGCCGTGTCGGACGCGGGCGGAAACTCCCCGAGGCCGCCGATCCTCACGCCGTCGAACCAGGCCTCGTCCACGTCCCGGATGCCCGGGGCCGCGAAGGCGAGGGGCTGCCCGACGAACGGCGACAGGTCGACGAGGACCCGGTACCAGCGGACTCCCTCCCGCGGCGCCTGGTCCTTCAGCGGGTCGGCCGGCCGGAAGTCGAGACGGTCGATTCCGGTGACGCCGTCGGGCGGATCACCGTCGGCCGCTCTCCAGCCGGTGGAGAGAACGACGGGCAGGCCCGCGGGGTCCGGGACGGACATCGCGACGGCGGGCGGCGCCGGCGCGGCGAGCAGCGCAGAGAAGGCGAGGAGGGCGAGGTCGGCCCGTCGCGCGCGGCGTGCCGGCCCCGTCATCGTCACGAGACCGCGGGTTCGAGGAGGGTGAGGCTCCCCTTCGCCACGTCCAGCTCCGCCAGGACGCCGACGGGAAGCGTCGACTTGTCGGCCACGTGCCCGAACCGCAGCCCCGCGAGAATCGGGACGCCGAGCTTTCCGAGCCGGTCCGCGACGACCTCCTGCCAGGTCCACGTCCCCTGGAAGCTCCCCTTGTCCGCCGGGCCGCAGTCCTTGAACTTCCCGAAAACGATTCCCGCGCACTTCTGAAGGCGCCCCGTCAGGGCGAAGTGCGTCAGCCACCGGTCGATCCGGTACGGCTCCTCGCCGACCTCCTCGAGGAAGAGGATCGACCCGGCGAGGGGCGGCTCCCAGGGCGTTCCAACGAGCATCGAGAAGACGCTGATGTTGCCGCCCACGAGCCGGCCGCGGCCCGTGCCGGGGACGATCCGGCGAAGCCGGTCCTCCCGGTCGACGAATCCCTCCTTCGGCTCCAGCGGGGGCGCCGCGGCGATGACACCCGCTGGCTCCGTCGAGAAGAGGACCCGCTTCAGCTCGGCGAGGGAGTAGTCGGAGAGGTTCGACGAACAGTTCGGCGCGTGGAACGTCACGAGGCCCGTCTTCGCGTAGAAGCCGTTCAGGAGCGCCGTGATGTCGCTGAAGCCGAGGAGGGGCTTGGGGTTCTTCCGGATCGCCTCCCAGTCGAGGAGCGGCAGGAGCCTTCCGGATCCGTAGCCCCCCCGGACGCACCAGACCGCGTCGACCGAAGGGTCGCGGAACGCCGCGTTCAGGTCGGCCGCCCGGTCGGTGTCCGTTCCGGCGAGGTACATCGTCTGGCGGGCCGCCGCCGGCATCGTCTTCGGGACGAGGCCGAGAGAGGCGACGATCTCCTCTGCGATGACGATCCCCTCCGGCTCCTCCTCGGGGCTCGCCGGGGAGACGAGAGCGACACGCGCTCCCGCGGCGAGCGCCTTCGGGCGGACGGGCCCGGCGGGAGGCGCCGCGGCGCGGGCGGCGCGCGGCAGGGCCAGGAAAGCCGAGGCGAAAGCGGCGTCGGCGAGGAGGCTGCGGCGGGTCTTCACCTGTCGATTCTATGCGCCGCTTCTGGACCGCGGCCCCCTGCGGCCGCAGAATCGGCCGACGTCCCATGAGCAGTCACACTCCGATTCCGTACGCCGCCCCGGCCCTCCTCCTCCCTGTTCCGTCCCCGGCGCCCGCGGCGCGGAGGACCCCGTGACCCTTCGCGAGGGCCTCCTCCTCGCCCGCGCCGGCGAGGCCGCCCATCCGGCCGCCGTCGCCGCGTTCACACGTCTCGCGGCCGCGTACGGCACACCTCTCTACGTTTACGACGCCGAGACGATCCGCGAGCAGGCCCGCGCCCTGAAGGCCGCCTTCGCCCCGCGCTTTCCGAAGCTGAGGGTCCGCTACGCGCTCAAGGCGAACACGAACGTCGAGATCGTGCGGCTCGTCCTCTCCGAGGGGCTCGCCCCGGAGGTCGTCTCCGAGGGAGAGATCCGCGCAGCCCTCCTCGCCGGAGCGGGAGGGAGCGACGTCCTCTTCTCGTCCTCCTCCAAGAGCCCTTCCGAGATCGACTTCTCCCTCGAACACGGCGTCATCCTGAACGTCGACAACCTCGACGAGCTCGCGCAGGTCTCGGCGGCCGCGGTGCGCCTCGGGACCACCGCGCGCATCTCCTTTCGGATCAACCCGGGCGTCGACCCCGACACCCTTCACCAGATCAACACCGGCTGCGTCGAGTCGAAGTTCGGCGTCCACCTCGACGCGGGAATCGCCCGGAAGGGGTACGAGACCGCGAAGGCCCTCCCCGGCCTCGCCATCGCCGGCATCCACTGCCACATCGGCTCGCAGATCACCGCGACCGACGCGTACGAGGAGACCGCCCGGAAGATGCTCGCCTTCGTCCGCGAGCTGAAGGAGGAGCTCGGCATCCGCCTCTCCTTCGTCGACCTCGGCGGCGGCCTCGGAATCCCCTTCGAGGACGGCCGGATGGTGATGGGCCCCGAGGAGCTCGCGAAAGCGCTGAAGCCGATCTGGGAAGAGGAGATCGCCCGCCTCGGCTACGAGCCGGAGCTCTGGATCGAGCCGGGACGGTTCCTCGTCGCTGAGGCGGGTCTCCTCGTCGCCCGCGTCAACTCCGTCAAGACGACCCCGGTGAAGACGTTCGTCAACGTGGACGCGGGCTTCAACACCCTCATGCGGCCGGCGCTCTACGGCGCCAGGCACCGCGTTCGCGTCGTCGGGAAGACGGCCGCGCCGATGACGCTCGACGTCGCGGGCGACGTCTGCGAGACGGGGGACATCCTCGCCGAGGGGAGGCTCCTCCCGAAGCCCGAGGCGGGCGACCTCGTCGTCTTCCTCGACGCGGGCGCCTACGGCTTCGCGATGGCGAGCGAATACAACGCCCGCCCGCTTCCGGCCGAGGTTCTCGTCGACGGCGACGAGGTCCGCGTCATCAGGCGGCGCGGGACGTTCGAGGAGCTGCACCGGGGGGAGCCGGGGACGTCGGCGGGCGGCTAGCCGGCCGCCGGCATTCCCGCCTTCCGCCCGTCGCCGCAGACCCGACGCCGCGGCCGGCGCGCGGTCCGCCCGGATCCTGGCGGACCCCTTCCCGCCGCGCTCCAGGTGTGAGCGGAGACACCGACCGGTGGCGACAGGGTCCTATACTGTAGGGTTCAGCACACAAAGGATTCTCTGGAAAGGAGGGACGTCATGAACCGACGCCTCTGTTTCTCTCTGTGGACGGGTTCGCTCGTCCTCGCCCTCAGCCTCGCCTCGCCCGCGTCCGCGCTTTCGCGCGAGGTGCCCCTCGACGAGGTGTTCACCCGCGGCGAGGCGGTCTTCGTCGGGAGGGTCGTCTCGACCCGGGCGGTCTGGGGCGAGGGGAAGAAGATGATCTGGACCGAGTACACCTTCGACGTGCGCGAGACCTGGAAGGGGGAGGGCGCGACCCGGCGGGTCGTCCGCGTCGCGGGAGGGAAGCTCGACGGCAGGGCGATCCAGCTCTCGCACGTTCCGAGCTTCGAAGAGGGCGGGACCTACGTCATCTCCGCGTATGGCAACGATCACCGCTACGCCTCTCCCGTCGTCGGAACCGAGCAGGGGTTGTTCCGGGAGGTGATCGAGGAGGCCAGCGGCGAGACTCTCCTCGTCGACGTCGAGGGACGCAGGCTCGAACGGGATGGCTCGGGCCGACTCCGCCGCGGGCGCCCCTCCGAGCCCGCCGCCGTTCCCGGTATCGTCCGGCTGGTCTCCGACGGCGAGATGGCGCTCCGCACCTCGGAATCCGGACCGAAGAAGATTCCGGAACCGGTCTACCGTGATGCGTCGGGGAACGTCCTCGCGAAGGCTCCCGCGCAGGTGGCCAGGCCACGGAACGCAACCCCGGTGCGCCTCGACGGGACTACGGTAACCGTGATCTCTCTCAGGGAGCACGTCACGAGCCTCCTGAAGACGGCGGAGAGGTGACGCCGTGAAGACGACCTTCCGCGCTCTCGCCGCACTCCTCCTCCTCGCCCCCGCCCCCCTCCTCGCCCAGGCGAGCGCGAACGCGCGCTGGGTCGACAACGAAGGGTGCTGGTGCGGCTACCAGACGGGGATCGTCCGCGACTACTGGGTCCGCGGGCGGAACGCCTCCGCCGCCGAGAAGCAGGCGACCGCCGACATGCTCGTCGAGTGGAACCGGTACGTGAACCTCTTCAACGTGCGCATCGACTCGAGCAGCACCCTCGGCTCGCCGAACGGCATCAACGAGGTGAACACCTACATCACGTCGGCCGAGGCGAACACGCAGTACGGCTTCGAGATGGAGCCGGGCCTCTTCGGCCGGGCCGTCATGTTCCCCGACGACAACTTCGGGAACTTCAACGAGTGCCGCGCGTTCGTGGCGACGGGCTGCGGCCCCTTCACCGAGACCGACGTCGTCATCAACGCGGGCTTCGGGGAAGGGTGGACCCCCGACTGGTTCAACCCGGGAAACGACCAGCGCGGCGGCCTCGCGATGGTCCAGGCGACGGTCCTGCACGAGGTCGGCCACACGCTCGGCCTGCACCACATCTTCCAGCTCCCCGGTGCGAACGCGAACAGCTTCTCCGTGATGAACTACGCCAACGACGACGCGGCCCGCTGGGTGACGCGGATCGACTCGAAGACGGTGCGGACCGAGTACCCCTCGCGGTCGGGCTCGCTCCTCGACGTGGCGATCTACCCGCTCATCTACGGCAACGACAAGTACGCGCAGGAGTACGCGACTCTTTCGAAGAGCTCGGTAGCCCCGGGCGAGGCGTTCACGGCCGACCGGTGGACTCTCCAGAACGTCGGCAACCAGGCCGCCGGCAACGTCGTCGTCACCTTCTACGCCTGGCCGAAGAGCAGCGGACGGCAGTACCCGCAGCCCGGCGACGTCGTCCTGGTCAACGGCACCGTCGGCTCGGTCTCCGTCGACGCCGAGGGGACTTTGTCCGCGCCCCTCTCCGTCCCGTCCGGCACCGCCGCCGGCGAGTACTTCGTCGGTGCGATCGTGACCGTGAACGGGAGCGAGGACCAGCCCTGGATCGCCGGCAAGCCCTCCAACAACCGCTTCATCCTCGGGCACTCGCCGCGGACGGTGCTCCGCGTCCTCTCCAGCGGAAGCGGCGGGACGCCGGTCGCCGCCGACTTCTCCTGGACCCCCGTGAGCCCGCTCGCGGGCCAGCCCGTCGGCTTCGTCAACGCCTCGCGCGGGAGCCCGACGACCTACTCGTGGAACTTCGGAGACCCCGCTTCCGGCGGCTCGAACACCTCCACTTCGAAGGACCCGTCGCACACCTACGCGAACCCGGGAACGTACACGGTCACGCTCGCGGTCTCCGGCGGCGGCTCCTCGAACCAGACCCAGCGGAGCGTCACGGTGGCCGGAAAGCCGACCGGGGGCGGGACCGCGACCCAGACGCTCTTCATCCCGATCGTCCTGGACGTCGGAGGCCAGGGCGGCGCCCGCTTCAGCTCGGAGCTGACGCTGTCGAACCGCGGCACGACGACGGCCACGGTTCGGTTGACCTACACCGGCTCGCTCATCCTCGGCGGCGGGGCAGGTAGCGGCACGGTGACGGAGACTCTCTCGCCCGGCCGCCAGTTCGTCGTCTCCGACGCGATCGCCTACCTGCGCTCGAAGAACCTCGCAATCCCGGGCGGCGGGACGAGCCAGGGAGGGACGCTGCGCGTGAGGTTCGAAGGGCTCTCCTCCGAGGACGCTGGCTTCGCCGGCGTGAGGACGACGACCCCTTCGGGCAACGGCCGGGCCGGCCTCTCCTATCCGGGCCTTTCGCCGAGCCAGCTGCTCGACGGCGACTCGGTCGTCATCGGCCTCCGGCAGAACTTCGCCGACCGGAGCAACCTCGCCCTCGCAAACGCGGGGACCTCGGGAACGATCCGTCTGAAGGTCTATATCGTGAAGGGGGACGGGTCGGAGGCGGTCTACCTCGATCCCGACTACGAGCTCGGGCCCGGGCAGTGGACCCAGATCGGGTCCATCCTCACGGCGCCGAACCCGGACTACGCCGACGGCTGGATCTTCATCGAGAGGACCCTCGGAACCGAGCCGTATACCGCCTACGCCGTTTTCAACGACAACGCCACGAACGACGGGTCTTACGTGCCGGCGGTGCCTGCCGAGACGGTCGAAGCCTTCGGGACGGTCCCCGTCCTGGTGGAGTCGGGGACGTTCAAGAGCGAGCTCGTCGTCGCGAACCTCTCGGAGGAGCCCGGCTACGCCTTCCTCGAGTACACAGAGTCGAACGCCGCCCCCGGCACGTCCACCGGGCTCTTCTACGTCGAGCTCGAGTCCCTCGAGCAAGCGATCTTCCCCGACATCCTTCAGGAGCTCCGGGGCGCCGGGGCCACGATTGGACCGCGCGGCCCGACCTACGCAGGGGCGCTCTCCGTCGCCTACTCGAGCGACACCTCGCTCCTCGTCGGCCTCTCCGGGGCCCGGACCGGGGCGCCCGCTCCGGGCGGAGGGCAGTACGGCCTTTTCTACACGAGCCTCGCGGGGGGCGAGTCGGCCTTCGACGCCTGGATCTACGGACTCCAGCAGAGCTCCCTGGTCCGATCGAACCTCGCCATCGTCAACGCCGGGCTCTTCAACGAGCCGATCGTCGTCCGGCTCGAGGTCTTCAACGGGGCGACGGGGCAGAAGGTCTCCGAGCGGACCATCGGCCCGCTCTCGCCCGGCCAGTGGCGCCAGGAGAACAACGTGCTCGGCGGTGTCGCGAACGGCTACGTCCACCTGACTGTCGTCAGCGGGTTCGACACCTTCTTCGCCTACGGCGTCGTGAACGACGGGGCGACCTCCGCCTCGGGAACCAACGACGGAAGCTACGTGCCGATGACCGTCGTCCAGTGACCGGCCCGCGGCCGGCGGCCCTATGATTCGGCCGCCGTGACGCACGAACCCGGACACCTCGCAGCGGGCCGCCGGATCTCCGGCGGCCCGCTCCTCGTCTCCCTCTCCTTCCTCCTCGCCGCCTGCACCGCCGCCCGGCCCGTGTCCGGTCCGGCCCCGGTCGCCTCCGCCGGGTCCGCTCTCCCCGGCCATGCCCCCTCCGTCGCCTCGCTCTCCCTTCGCGAGAAGGCGGGACAGGTCGTCATGGTCGGCTCGCGCGGCGTCTATCGCGCGGAGGACGACCCGGAATTCCTCGACCTCGCGCGGCTCGTCTCCGAAGAGGGGATCGGCGGCGTCATCTGGTTCCTCTCGACCCCGCTCGAGACGGCCGATCTGAACCACCGCCTCGCGGCGAGGGCTAAGGTACCGCTCCTCGTGGCCGCCGACCTCGAGGCGGGCCCCGGAATGCGCTTCCCCGATCTCGTCTTCGGCCCCTCCGCAATGGCCGTCGCGGCGGCGGGAGACCTCGACCTCGCCCAGCGCCGCGCCCGCGCAACGGGCGAGGCGGCCCGCGCCCTCGGCATCCACGTCGTCTTCGCCCCCGTGGCCGACGTGAACAACAACCCCGACAACCCCGTCATCAACGTGAGGAGCTTCGGCGAGGAGCCGGTCGCCGTCGGCCGCTTCGTCGCGGCGACCGTGAAAGGGCTCCAGGAAGGCGGCGTCCTGGCGACGCTCAAGCACTTCCCCGGCCACGGCGACACCGCCACCGACTCGCACCGCTCCCTCCCCGTCCTCGCCTTCGACCGCGCACGGCTCGACGAGGTCGAGCTCGTCCCGTTCCGGGCCGGCCTCGACGCGGGGGCCCGGAGCGTCATGACCGCGCACCTCGCCGTCCCGGCCCTCGACGCGACACCGGTCCCCATCCTTCAGAACCCGGCGCGCACGCACGACTTCACCGAGGACGTCACCGAGGTCGAGAAGGAGGGAACGCTTCCGGCGACACTCTCTCCCGGCATCACGACGAAGCTCCTGCGCGAGGAAATGCGCTTCGACGGCCTCGTCTTCACCGACTCGATGGCGATGGGAGGTGTCGTGGCGCACTTCGAGACCGGCGAGGCCGCCGTGCGCGTCCTGGAGGCCGGCGGCGACGTCGTCCTGATGCCCCCCGACGCGGAGGCCGCCATCGAGGCGATCGTCGCCGCGGTGACGAGCGGCCGGCTCCCCGAGACCCGTCTCGACCAGTCGGTCGCGCGCGTGCTCGCCGAAAAGGAACGGCTCGGGCTCTTCCGCGACAGGGGAATCCCGCTCCAGGAGATCGCCTCCCGGGCGGGAACGCGCGCCCAGAAGGCGACGGAAGAGGACGTGGCCCGGCGCGGACTGACGCTCGTCCGCGAAGCCGAAGGGGCCCTTCCCCTCCGCTCCGGCACGAAGCTCCTCGCCCTCGCCATCCACGACGACCGGGCGTCCGTGGCGATCGACACGACGCTCCAGGCCGAGCTGAAGACAAGGGCCGCGGCCGTCGACTACGTCCGTATCGACCCGACCTCCTGCGCCGGGGAAGGCACCGCCGTTGCCGGAAAGGCCGCCGCGGCCGACGCCGTCCTCGTCGCCCTCTTCGTCAGGCCCCGGTCCGGGCGAGGGACGATCGAGATCCCGGCGGAAGGACAGGCGGCGATCGCCGCTCTCCTCGCCTCCGGCAGGCCGGTCGTCGCCGTCTCGTTCGGGAGCCCCTACCTCCTGCGCGACGTGCCGGCGCTCACGACCTACCTCTGCGCCTACGGCCCCCAGGCCCTCGTCCAGTCCGCGGCGGTCCACGCCCTCTTCGGCGAGGCGGGGATCGAGGGAAGGCTCCCGGTGACGATCCCCGGCATCGCCCCGCGAGGGACCGGGATTCGGAAGGAGGCGGTGAAGTGAAGGCCATCGCTCACACCTCGGGCGGGCGGCCCGGCGCCACCCGGACCGGGTCCCTGGTCCTGCTTCCGGCGCTTCTCGCGAGCGTCGCGACGCTCGCCGCCCCGCCGCCGCTCGAGACCGTCGCTCCCGAGTCCGTCGGCCTCTCCCCGGCGCGCCTGGCGCGCATCGACGACGTCATCGCCCGGGCGATCGCGAAGAAGGAGATCCCCGGCGCCGTCGTCCTCGTGGGCCGGCACGGAAAGGTCGCCTTCCGGAAGGCCTACGGCCACCGCGCGCTCGCGCCCACGGTCGAACCGATGACCGTCGACACCGCGTTCGACCTCGCTTCCCTCACGAAACCCGTCGCGACCGCCAGCGCGGTGATGACGCTCGTCGAGGAGGGCCGGGTCCGCCTCGACGATGCGGTCGTGGCGTCTCTCCCCGCCTTCGGCGCCGGAGGCGGCGAGCGGGAAAGGGTGACCGTCGAGCAGCTCCTCACCCACCGCGGCGGCCTCGTCGCCGACGACCCGATGGACCTCTACCTCGGAACGCCGGCCGAGATCTTCGCGAAGAAGCACCAGCGCCGGCTCCTGAACCCCCCGGGCAAGCGATTCCTCTACTCCGACGCGGGCTACGAGGTCCTCGGCGAGCTGGTCCGATCGGTGACCGGGGAGACGCTCGACGTCTACGCGCGGCGGGCGGTCCTCGACCCGCTCGGAATGACGGATTCGGAGTTTCGTCCCCTCGGTAAAGGGGGTCGCCTTCCCGTCGCACGGATCGCGCCGACCGAGAAGCAGGACGGCGTCTTCCTTCGCGGAGAGGTCCACGATCCCCGCGCCCGGGCCCTCGGCGGCGTCGCGGGGCACGCCGGCCTCTTCGGCACCGCAGACGATCTCGCACGTTTCGCCCGTGCGCTCCTCGGCGACGGTGGCGGCTGGCTTTCGCCGGCCGGTGTCGCCGCGATGACACGCCCGAGAGACTTCGGCGACGGCGACCTGCGCGCGCTCGGCTGGGACGTCGAGACGCACTACTCGACGAGCCGGGGCGACCTGTTTCCCCTCGGTTCCTTCGGCCACACCGGGTGGACCGGGACGTCGATGTGGCTCGACCCGGCGACGGACACGTTCGTCGTCGTCCTGTCGGCCCGCAACCACCCCGACGGAGCGGGCAACGCGATTCCGCTCCGGTCGCAGCTCGCGAGCGTCGTCGCCGCCGCCATCACCGACGCCTCTCCCGACGCCCTCCGCCTCGCTTCCGAGCGCGTCTCCCACCTTGCGGCCCGCCCTGCCGTCCCGGTGATCCGCGAGGAGGGGCCTCTGCCCGCCCTTCCGTTCGACGTCCGTGCCGGCGCCGACGTCCTCGAATCCTCCGGCTTCGCCGCACTGAAGGGAAGGCGCGTCGCCCTCCTGACGAACCCCACCGGCGTGACGCGCGACGGCAGGACGACTGCGTCGCTCCTCCTCTCGGAGAAGGCGAAGGCCGCCGGCGTGAAGCTCGTCCGGCTCTTCTCGCCCGAGCACGGCATCGCCGCGGCCCTCGACGAGAAAGTCGCCGACACCGTCGACCCGGCCACCGGGCTCTCCGTCGTCTCCCTCTACGGGGAGAAGCGGCGCCCCTCGCCGAAGGACCTCGAGGGGCTCGACGCCGTCGTCGTCGACCTGCAGGACGCCGGCGTCCGCTTCTACACCTACCTCACGTCGATGGCGTACGTGATGGAGGAGTGCGCGAGGGCCAGGGTCGGCGTCGTCGTCCTCGACCGTCCGAACCCCGTAGGGGGTGCGTCCGTCGAGGGTCCGCCCGCGGACCCGGACCGGCTCTCCTTCACGGCCGTCCACACGATCCCGATCCGGACCGGCATGACGATCGGTGAGCTCGCCCGGATGCTGAACGAAGAGCGGAAGATCGACGTCCCGCTGACCATCGTCGCGCTCAGGGGCTGGAAGCGTACCCTCTGGTACGACGAGACGGGGCTGCCGTGGGTCAACCCGTCGCCCAACCTGCGCTCGGTCACGCAGGCGGCGCTCTACCCGGGTGTCGCGCTCCTCGAGACGACGAACGTCTCCGTCGGGCGCGGCACCGACGCCCCGTTCGAGCTTCTCGGCGCTCCCTGGATCGACGCCGAGCGGCTCTCCCGGACGTTGAACGTGAGGAACATCCCGGGTGTGCGGTTCGCGCCCGTGTCCTTCGTTCCGGCGTCGTCGAAATACGCCAGCGAGCACTGCAGGGGGGTCCGGATGACCGTGACCGACCGCGACGCCCTTCGACCGGTCACGCTCGGCCTCGAGATCGCGACCGCCCTTCGCGACCTCCACGCCGCCGACTGGCAGAGGGCTCGCTTCGGAGAGCTCCTCGCGAGCGCCGCCGCGGTCGCCCGGTTCGAGCGGGGCGACTCCGCGGCGCAGGTCGTCTCGGGCTGGGCCGCCGGACAGATGGAGTTCGAGCGGCGACGGGCCCGGTTCCTCATCTACGAATGAGGCGCGGCGGGGGGTGACACCGCCCGGCCCCGTTCTGGTAAAACGTCGCGGCGGCTTCCCGCCCGAATCCGCTCGAGGAGGATGACCCGATGGCCGAAACCCGACCCGCCGCCGGACGAGCCCGCAGCAAGGAAGAAGAGTATTTCCTCCGGGCCGAGGCCGAGCTTCTCGACAAAGTCCGCTCCCGTGTGGCGAAGGAGGCCGAGCGCCGCGCCCTGGGCGAGTACCACGGGGTCCAGGACGAGGAACTCCTGAAGGCCTTCGAGGAGGCCGGCTACGACCGCGACACCGTCCAGATTCTCCACCTCGTCCCCATCCTCCAGGTCGCCTGGGTCGACGGCGAGATCTCGAAGGCCGAACGGGAGGAGATCCTGAGGATCGCCGCCGCCCGGAACGTGGTCGAGGGGACCCCCGTCCACGCGAAGCTCCTCTCGTGGCTCGAGACCCCGCCGACCCAGCAGTTCTTCGAGCGGACGATGGAGATCATCCAGCGGCTCCTGGAGCTCTTCCCGGACGAGAAACGCGCGTCGCTCACGAGCGACGTGATGACTGCCTCGCTGGCCGTCGCCTCCGCCTCCGGCGGCTTTCTCGGCTTCGGAGGCAAGGTCTCCGCCGACGAGAAGTACCTCATCGAGAAGTTCTCCGCGGACTTCGAGAAGGCCCACAAGGCCGCTCTCGAGAAGACCGGGAAGAAAGGCTGACACCGGGGCCTCAGTATCCCCAGCCGAGGGGTCCGGGCCCGTGGAGGCCCGGCTCCCCGGGATCTCGTCGCCTGCTACGCGTCCTTGAAGGGAATGTCCGGGCCGTCGTCGGCCTCGGGCGGTGTCGGGTTCCGGAGGACCTTTACGAAGAAGCGGATGGTGAAGAAAAGGATGACCGTCCAGGTCACCCCGAGCATCGCCCAGGCTGCTCCCGTCACGAGACCCTCCTTTCCTTTCTGCGGAACGCCACGAAGACGAGGACCGAGCAGGCGGCAAAGACCAGGGTGAGGAGGATCCGGCTCAGGTCCTTCACCATCCTCGACGTCACCTCCCCGTTCGGGCCGTGCCAGCCCCCGGCGTCTCCGACGTGCGTCAGCTTGCCGAGGACGCTTCCGGGCGAGAGCGGCCAGCCCCGTCCGTCGAAGAGGCCGCTCACCGCCGCCTTCCACTCCCCGCCCTCGGGCTGGACGAGCGCGCCGAAGAAGACGACCGCGAGGAAGAGCGGCGTCACGTAGGGAATGATGTACCGATAGATCACCGGCACCTTCATGTCGGCCCCGCGCGTGATCTCCTCCCACCCCTTCTTCATCCCGAAGATCCAGGCGAAGACGATCACCTCGAGGAGGGCGAAGACGACGAGGGAGAAGGTCCCCGTCCAGAAGTCGAACTCGTCGAACGAACCGCCCGGGTAGAGCCAGACGCACCACATTCCGAGGACGAACGTGCACCCGGCGAAGAGGAGTGCGCCCTTCGCGCGCGCGGTCCCGAACTCGTCGGCGAGGAAGGAGAGGATCGGCTGCCCCATCGCGAGGGACGAAGTGATCCCCGCGAAGAAGAGGAGGCCGAACCACATCGCCCCGGCCACCGGCGCGAACCAGCCCCAGTTGTTGAAGAGGGTCGGCAGGGTGAGGAAACCGAGCGCGAAACCGCTCCCCCCGCTCGTCGCGCTCTGGACCGCCGCGAGACCGAGGTAGGCCGTCGCGATCGGGATCAGCAGCGTCCCGCCCAGGATGACCTCGACGAACTCGTTCATCCAGCCCGCGCTCGCCGCGTTCAGCGCGACGTCCCGGTTCTTCCTCACGTAGGAGGCGTAGCAGTGGATCGACCCCATGCCCACGGAGAGCGTGAAGAAGATCTGCCCGGCCGCCGCGAGCCAGACGTTGAAGTCCCCGAGGCCCGAGAGGTCGGGGTTCCAGACGAAGTTGAGGCCCTTGAGCGGGCTCTCGACGACGCCGGCATCGCCCGGTCCGAGGGAGAGGCCGCGGACGGCGAGGATGATGCCGAAGACGATCAGGAGGGGAACCCCGATCTTCGCCGCGAGCTCGATCCCCTTCGCGAGGCCCCGGGAGAGGATCCAGCCGTTCAGCGCGAGCGTCACCACGAAGAAGAACGCCGCCTCGGGAGGGAGCGACGTGATCGAGCCGGCGTGCTGGCCGAGGTACGCGGGGAAGAACTCCGTCGGCGGCGTCGACCTGAACGTCCCCTTCAGCGAGTGCCAGACGTAGGCGAGCGTCCAGCTCTCGATGTAGCAGTAGTACGCTGCCAGCGTCAGGTTCGTGAAGAGGCCGAAGACGCCGATGTACTTCAGGAAGCGGCTCTTCCCCATCCGGTCGAGGATCCCCGGGGCCGAGTGGTGGCCGAACTGGCCCCCGTAGCGCCCCATCGCCCACTCCACCCAGAGAAGCGGGATACCCATCAGGACGAACGCGACGAGGTACGGGATGAGGAACGCCCCGCCGCCGTTCTGCGCCGCCTGCGCCGGGAAGCGCAGGAAGTTCCCGAGCCCCACGGCGTTGCCCGCCATGGCCAGGACGAGGCCCGCGCGCGACGCCCACTGTTCCTTGTGTGCCGTCATCGGCCCCCCCTCTGCACGAGCCGGCAGGGTAGCCGCGGCCGGGAGTGCCCGTCAACGCAAGATGCATGACGGACGCGCCCGAAAGCCCCGCCCGGCGAGCGAGAATCGGCGCGATGAAGGTCGCACTCCTCCAGCTCGACATCGCCTGGGAAGACGTCCCGGCCAACCACGCCCTGGCCGCGCGCCTCCTCGGGCAGGCCGCCTCCCTCGGCGCGCGCCTCGCGATCCTGCCGGAGATGTTCGCGACCGGCTTCTCGATGAACCTCCGGGGAGTCGCCGAGCCCGAGGGGGGGCCCACGGAGGCTTTTCTGCGAGGGCAGGCGTCGGCTCTCGGCATCCACCTCCTGGCCGGGCTCGCCGAGGTGGCCGAGCCCCTCCCGGCCAACCGCGCCCTCCTCGTCTCCCCGGACGGCGGCGTCCGGCGCTACACGAAGATCCACCCCTTCTCCTTCGCCGGTGAAGAGACGGTCATGGGGAGCGGCGAGCGCGTCGTGACGTGGGACGTCGAGGGGCTCCGCGTCACGCCCCTCGTCTGTTACGACCTCCGCTTCCCGGAGCCGTTCCGGCTCGCGGCGGACGACACCGACCTCTTCGCGGTCATCGCGAACTGGCCCGAGCGCCGGCGGCACCACTGGAGCCTCCTCCTCAGGGCCCGCGCGGTCGAGAACCTGGCGTACGTCGCCGGGGTGAACCGCGTCGGCGAGGGGGGCGGCCTGCGTTACCTCGGCGACTCTGCCCTCGTCGGCCCATGGGGCGAGACGATCCTCTCGGCCGCCGAGCAGGAGACGGTCCTCGTCGCCGACGTCTCTCCCGGGGCGGTCGCCGACGCGCGCGGGAGGTTCCCCGTCCTGACGGATCGGAGGCCGGCGAGCTACCGGCGCTGAAGGAGGCGCCGCGCAGAGGGCAGCGCGACGAGCGCCGCCGAGAGCGCAGCCAGGAAGAGCCCGAGCCGGAACGACCCGGGCCTGTAGACGATCTCGACCTGCGACCGCCCCGCGGCTACGGCGACCTCCTGTCGCCGTCCCGGGCCGCCGCCGATCGGAACGCGCCTCCCGTCGACCCGCGCTTCCCAGCCCGGGTACCCGGAATTGGCGAGGACGAGCGTGCCGCCCGCAGGCGCCGTCACCGCCAGGAGCCAGCGCGTCGGCGTCCGCTCGAGGACGTGCGCCTCTCCCGCATCGCGGCCGGCCCGCTCGACGCGCGCGCGCGGCCTCACCCTGCGGTTCTCGAGAAGCCTCCCCTCCGGCCCCGAGGCGAGCTCGACGAGGTCGAGGCCGAGCCTCTCGTTCAGCGTCCGGGCGGAGAAGGTGAACTGCGGATGGAGGAAGAGGTACTTCACGTTCCAGGCATCGAGCTCGCGGCCGCCAGGAAGGAGGTCCCATGGCGCGACGACGTCCGTCTGGGTCGGGACCCCGCGGAACCGCCCCACTCTCCCGCGCTCGGTCCGGAAAGCCTTCAGCGCGAGGGCGTCGTAGCCCCGGAGGTCGTCGAGGCCGAGGGACGTCGCCGTGTTCGCCGGGAGGTACGTGTGGAGCGGCAGAATCCGGAAGATGGCCGGATCCGCCGCGAGGCGCGCCAGGAGCGGCGTGGAGAGGCGGCGCGTCGCGGCGGGCGTGACGGCGTGGACTCCCCGGGCGGCGGAGAGGAGCTCCGCCCCGCAGCCCGCCGCGATACCGAATGCGACCGCCGCGCCGAGGGCCCGCCGGCGGGCCCGGCGCAGCAGCTCGTCGAGGCCGCGCGCCGCCAGGAGCGCCGCCGGGATCGGGAGGAGGAGAAGCGTCCGGCTCCAGCGCACCGGCGTCCCCTCGACGAGGAGCCGCGACAGCGGGCTCTCGTAGGCGGCCAGGAGCAGGAGCGCCCCGGTGACGACGAAGACCTGCGTGACACGCTCCCTCCGGCCGGCGAACGCCCCGATCGCGGCGAGCGGGAGGAGCGCGAGCGAGAGGTACGCCGCGCCCTCGATCGGGTGCGAGCCCTCCGCCTGGGGAAGGACGAAGCGCACGAGGTCGCGCAGGGGGAGCGGGGCGATGTGACGGTCCTCGCCCGCCCAGGCGGCGCTCCGCGGGAGGTACTCGAGGAACGGGAGGAGGGACCAGGCCGAGAGCCCGGCACCCAGGACGGCGCCGGCGACGGGACGCGCGGCGGCGCGCGCCGAGGGCGCCTCCGCGGCGAGAAAGAGCGCCGCGAGGAGGGCGGCCATGAGCGCCGTCTCGTGGTGGCCTCCGCCGAGGACGAGCGCCGTCGCCGCCGCCACGGAGGCGAGACCCCCCGGCGAAGGAGCGCGTGCCGCGCGCCGGACCGCCAGGAGGAGCCAGGGAACCCCGGCCGCAGTCAGGGTCTGGGGGTGCTCGAGCCATGCCACGAATGGCCCCGAGAGCCCGCAGGCGGACGCCGCGAGGAGCGCGGCGGCGCGAGACCTTCCATGGTCCCTCGCGAGCGCCCACCCTCCGGCCGCCGAGACGAGAATCCGCAGGAGCAGCGAGAGGTTCCAGCCCGGGAAGAGCGGCAGGGCGAGGGCGGGCCAGAGAAGCGGGGAGCCGAGCGCCGACTGGCCGTTCCCGAGCAGCGGCTGGCCGGCCTCCTGGTGCGGGTTCCAGAGCGGAAGCCGCCCCTGGCCCAGCTCGCGGCGCGAGAACTCGATCCACGGCACGAACTGCCAGACGGGATCCGTCAGGGAGGCGGGCGCCGGGGCCAGGCTCGGCCGCCCGATGGACGGGGACCAGGGCCAGAAGTGCCCGCGCAGGGCGTCCGACAGCACGAGTCCGCGGTGCATCTCCAGCGCGGCGCCGACGAGGGTTCCCACGACGACGAGCGTCGCCGCCGCGGCGGCGGCCCGAACGGAACGCCCCCGGGCTTCGCCCATTCCCGCTAGCGCTCGCGGCGGCGGATCGCCTCGAGGAGACCGGCCGGGTCCTTCGCGTCGAGGAGGTCCGCGACGGTCTCCTCCTGCCGCAGGAGACGAGCGACCTGGGCGAGGAACTGGAGGTGCTCGACCGTCGCCGACGCCGGCGACGCGAAAGCGAGGACGATCCGGATGCCGGCGTGGCCCGACTCGAAGACGCCCGAAGCGTTGGCGCCGAGCGCGCCGACGATCCGGCCGAGGCCGCCGACCCGCGCGTGGGGCAACGCCACCGCGCCGAACGACGTCGAGCCCGCTCCTTCCCGGTTGCGAATTCCCTCGAGAGCCGCGTCGGCGGCATCCGGGGAGAACCCTTCCGCGAGGAGAACGGGCCGGAGGAGGCGGTCCACGGCGTCTTCCGGGCTCGGCGCCCGGAATCCGGCCTCTACCTTCCCACGCGCCAGAATCGTCGAGAGCCGGGTCTCGACCGACAGCTCCCGCATCGACACGCAGGCTCCTCCACGTCGAGCATGATCCTTCCGCCGCTCGGGAGAGGCAAGTGGAAACACCCCGTTCCCGCTAACATCCCCGGTCGCCATGAGCCTGACGCTTCTCGACTGGGGAATCGTCCTCGCCTACTTCGCGCTGTCGATCGGGATCGGCCTCCGGTTCACGAAGAAGGGCGGCGAGTCCCTCGAGGAGTACTTCGTCGCCGGCCGCTCCGTCCCGTGGTGGCTCGCCGGCTCCGCCATGATCGCCACGACCTTCGCGGCCGACACGCCGCTCGTCGTGACGGGCCTCGTCGCCAGCCATGGTGTCGCCGGGAACTGGCTCTGGTGGAACATGGTCCTGAGCGGGACGCTCACCGTGTTCCTCTACGCGCGCCTGTGGCGCAGGGCGCGCGTCATGACGGACGTCGAGTTCGCCGAGATCCGCTACTCCGGCCGCCCGGCGAAGTTCCTCCGCGGCTTCCGCGCGATCTACCTCGCCCTCCCGATCAACCTGATCATCATGGGCTGGGTCACGCTCGCGATGGTGAAGATCCTCGGCATCGCGCTCGGAATCTCCCCGGTCTGGGCGGTCGGCATCTGCTTCGTCGTCACCGTCGCCTACTCGGCCGCCGCCGGGATGAGGGCCGTCCTCTGGACCGACCTCGTCCAGCTCGGCATCATGATGACGGCGGTCATCGTCCTGGCGGTCTACGCCGTCGACGCCGTCGGCGGGATGGGCGCCCTGAAGACGGGGGTCGCGGCGCACTTCGGCTCGCTCGACGCGGCGCTCTCCGTCGTCCCGCCCGCCGGCTCGCCCTGGATGCCGGCGATCGCCCTCTTCACCTTTCTCGCCGTCCAGTGGTGGGCGGCGTGGTACCCGGGGGCGGAGCCGGGCGGCGGCGGGTACGTCGCCCAGCGGATCTTCTCGGCGAGGACGGAGCGGGACGGAGTTCTCGCGACGCTCTTCTTCAACGTCGGTCACTACGCCTTGCGCCCCTGGCCCTGGATCATCACCGGCCTCTGCACCGTCCTCCTCTACCCGGGCGGGGTGGAGATCGCCGGGAAGAAGGACGTCGAGGCGGCCTACGTCCAGGCGATGGTCGACCTTCTGCCGTCGGGCTGGCGGGGTTTCCTCCTCGCCGGCTTCGCCGCGGCCTACATGTCGACGATCGGGACGCACCTCAACTGGGGAGCGAGCTACCTCGTCAACGACGTCTACCGCCGCTTCCTGAAGAAGGACGCGACCGAGAAGCACTACGTCCTCGCCGCGCGGCTGACGACGATCCTGCTCTTCCTCGCCTCGATCGTCGTGACGCTGAATCTCGGGACGATCGCGGAGGCGTGGCTGTTCCTCCTGGCCCTCGGGAGCGGGACGGGCCTCGTCCTGATCCTCCGGTGGTACTGGTGGCGCATCAACGCCTGGAGCGAGATCTCGGCGATGGGCGCTTCGCTGGTCGTGTCGCTCTGTGCGATGTGGTGGTTCAAACGCCCCGGCGCCGTCGCGGCGGGGCCGGGAGCCGACTTCGAGGCCCAGGCGAAGACGATGCTCGTCACCGTGGCCGTCTCGACCATCGTCTGGGTCACGGTCACGTTCCTCACGAAGCCCGAGCCCGACGAGAAGCTCCGCTCGTTCTACGACCGCGTCCGCCCCGGCGGCCCGGGCTGGGCCCGCGTCTCGACGGCGATGGGCCTCGGGCGCGAGAGCATCCCCGGCGGGGCGCTCTCGTTTGCGAACTGGGGCCTTTCGGCCATCCTCGTCTACGCGGCGCTCTTCGGGATCGGCAAGGTCGTCCTCGGCGCCGCTGCGGAAGGCCTCGGCCTGCTCGCCCTCGCAGCCGTCTGCTTCGGCCTCGTCATGCGCAACCTGAGGAGCTGAGCCGGACGAGGGGTAGCACCGCCGGTGCGGGCGACGGGGGACGGCGGCGCCGTCGCGGGAGGAACCGCGCACACCTCCTGTTCCAGGGTGGATATGATGACCGGGTCCCCAGCTCCCTTCGAGGAGGCCGACCGTGCTCAAGTGGGTCCAGTGCGTCCGCCGCCGCCCCGAGCTGACCGTCGTGGAGTTCCGCCGCCAGTGGCTGGAGTACAGCGAGGAGATCGTCGCCCTGGGTGCCGAGCTCGGAGCCGTCCGGGTCGAGGTGAGCGCGGCTCTCGCCGTCGGCGCGAACACCGAATGGCAGCTCAGTCGCGGCTCGGCCGCCCCCTTCGACGGGCTCGCCGAGATGCACTTCTCCGGGAGCGCCCCGGAGTTCATCGAGGCTCTCGGGCAGCCCGGGCCGAAGGCGCGCGTCGACCGGCTCCTGCGCATGCAGGAGGACTTCGTCGACATCCCCCACTCCTGCTTCTTCCTCGCGTCGCAGGACGTGGAGGCCTCCTTCACGCTCGGCGAAGCCTGAGGACTCGCTACTCGGCCGCTTCCATCGGGACGAAGCTGCCGTCGTCCGTCCCGGTCCCGCCCGGCACCGGACCGTCGTTGACGACCGCGTACGCGACGAAGCGGTCGCTCCCCGAAACGCGGAAGACCCGGACGTACCCCTCGCGCAACGCGAACTCGCGCAGGACGCGATCCACCTGCACCCACTCCCCCGGTCCGAGGACCACGTCGCGCGACGTCCCGACCTTCCGGCCGGCCGACACCTCGAAAGCCTCGTAGCGAAGCGTCACCGGGCCCCCGTCCGCGTCGGCGTTCAGGAGCGCGAGGTTGGTCCTCACGGCGTCGTCCTGCCGCAGGCCGAAGAGCCAGGCCTCGCGCCACGCGGATTCGTCCACGCCCGCGCCGGGCGTGAAGAGCCCGTACGCGCCGCCCCCCGGGGCCGGCGACGCGGTCCTCGCCCCGGCGTACCCCTGGACCGCACGACCCGAGGCCCCCTCGAACGTCACGAAGAGCGCCCCGGCATACGAACCGCCCCGACCCCCGACCGGGACCCCCCTGGACCGAAGGTGGTCCACGATGCCAGGGAGGATCTTCTGTTCCCCCGGGGCGAGGATCTCGGCCGACGTGAACCGGCGCGGCGAGGCGGAAGCGAGCGACTCGACCCAGAGGAGGCGGGCCGTGACGGGTGAGGCCCCGGGATTCGCCAGGACGAGCTCGCTCTGAAACGTCGGCGTCTCGACGACGACGGGGACGACCTGGGTCGCGACGGAGCGCACGGACGGCACGGGCGCGACGTACGAGCCGTCGCTCGTGCCGTTGTCGTTGAAGACGGCGTAGGCCCAGAAGGGCCCGGGCCCCGACAGCCGCTCGACGACCGCCCAGCCGCTGGCAAAGCCGGCGCGGTCGAGGACCGAATCGAGCTGGACCCACTCGCCCGGCTCGAGAGCCACCGTCTCCGGCAGGACGAACGTCCGGCCGGCGGAGTGCAGCGAGACGCGCAGGTACGTCGTCCCGGCGACGGCTCCCGAGAGGAGCGCGAGATTCGTCCGGTCGGACGGTGTCTCCCGGAGGCCGTAGAGGACGGCCGTCTCCGACACGAGGTCCTGAGCGCGGGGCGCGGGGGTGGCGAGCCCCGCGCGCCCGGCCCCGGAAGGAGTCGTCGTCCGCGCGAGCGCGACGCCGTCCGAGGCGGAGACCAGACCGGTGAGCTCGACCCGGAGCGTCCCGCCCTGAGAGCCCAGCGACGCATCGGGAATCGCGAGCCCCCTCGAGCGGAGCCACGCGAGGGCGTCGGGCCAGCTCTTCTGCTGGCCGCGGCCGATCAGCTCCGATACCGTCCCGCCGCCGGCCCCGCCGAAGCGCCTGGCCGGCGTGTAGATCGCGCGAATCGTGGCGGTGCTCGCGCCGCGGTTCGCGACCACGAGCTCGGTCGCGAAGCGCGACCCCTCCTGGCCGGTCGCGTCGAGGACGATCGGGACGAGGCGCATCGCCGACGGCGTCGTCGTCGTCAGCCGGAAGACCTCTCCTCCGGCCGAGTTGGTCACGTAGACGTCCCCTCGCGGGTCCTCGCCGATGTCCGTCACGCTGCCGATCGAACGCCCGCCCGCCGGAACCCACTCCGCTCGGTGGTTGCGCGCGTCGATCGCCTCGTTGCCGAGCCGCCGGACGCTGAACAGCTCGCCCGAGCAGTAGTCGGCGAACAGGTAGCGCCCCGCGATCTCCGGGACCGACGCCCCGCGCGCCACGACGCCCCCCGTCACCGAGCAGCGCCGCGGACTCGCGGTGTGCGCGTACTCCACGATCGGGAGCGTCAGCGACGGCATCAGGCAACCCGACGCCGGGTCGTAGCAGTGCGCCCCCTCCATCCGCCGCCAGCCGTAGTTCTCGCCTCCGGCGGACGCAGCGCTCTGCCAGTCGATCTCCTCCCACGCCCCCTGCCCAACGTCGCCGATCCAGAGATCCCCGCTGGACCGGTCGAACGAGAAGCGCCACGGGTTGCGCAGGCCCTTCGCCCAGATCTCGGGCATGGGATTCGTCCGGCCTGCGAACGGATTGTCGGCCGGGACGGCGTATTCCTTCCCCGCGTCACGGCCGTCCACGTCGATGCGGAGGATCTTCCCGAGCCACGTGCCGTCGTTCTGAGCCAGGTTCTGCGGGTCGCCGCCGCCCCCTCCATCGCCGAAACCGAGGTACAGGGTCCCGTCGATCGGGGAGAACGCGAGGTGACCGCCGTTGTGGTTCGAGAAGGGCTGCGTCTGCCGCATGAGAACCCTCTCACTCCCGGGAGTGGCGAAATCGGGATTCGAGGAGACCCAGAACTCGGAAACGACGGTGTGGCCCTGCGGGTCGGTGTAGTTCACGTAGAACCGGCCGTTCCTTCGATACTGGGGATGAAACGCGAGGCCCAGGAGCCCCCGTTCGCCGCCCGAGCTGATCCGCCCCGAGAGGTCGAGGAAGCTCCCGCCGAGGAGAACCCCGTCCTTCACGATCCTCACCCTCCCCCCCTGCTCGACGACGAAGAGCCGCTGGAAGTCCCCCGCGGGTGCCGTGACCCGCAGCGGGTTCGACAGGCCGGAGACGACGAGGACCGGCTCCACGCCGGCGATGGCGGAGAACGCCGGGAGAAGCGCCGTACAGAGAAGAGCGCAGGACGAGCGAAGGACCCGGAAGAGACTCATGCCGTGATTCTGGTCTCGCCCCCGGATCGGGGCCAACCTTGTGACGGCGGTCACAAGCGATCCCGGGCCGGGCGACCGGGTCCGAGCCCGCGACGCGCCGCGGTCAGCGCCCCGAGCCCGGCGGGACGAGGAAACGGACCCTGCCGCCGGCCGGTCCGACGGTGACGGGCGTCCTGCCGGCACCTTCCCCGTCGACCTGCACCTCCAGCTCGTACCCGGCGAGGGAGCGGGCGGTGAAGCTCCTCACCGGGAATCGCTCGACGCCCCTCACTCCCAGCTGCCGCGCCTTTCCACCGGGAAGGAGACGGTAGAACTGCAGAAGGTCGAGCCGGCGCTCAGACGTGAAGAGGACGAGGTCGAGGAGGTCGTCTCCCGGGTCGGCGAACGGCGAGAGGATCGCGTCGCCGGCGTACTTGCTCGTGTTCGCCGCCACGACGAACGTCGCGCGGCGGGTGAAGGGAGCCCCGGAGGCGTCGAGGCCCGTCACCTCGATCGGCGGGAACTCGTATCGGCACCACTCCCACGTCGCCGTCAGCGAGAACCCGACCCGCCCGAAGAGGCGCTTGAGCGTCGGGTTGACGTTCGCCATGACGCGCGCGTCGAATCCGACGCCGGTGCAGATGAGCGACGTTCGCCCCGCCGAAGGCCAGGTCGTCAGCGTCCGGGTCGACGTGGAAGACAGGAACTCCGCCGCTTCCTCGGGGCTCTTCCCGAGGCCCAGCTCGCGGGCGACGACGTTCGTCGTTCCCGCGGGGAGGATCGCCAGTGGCACGTCGCTCCCGACGAGCGCGCTCGCCGCCTCGGCGACGGTCCCGTCGCCGCCGGCGACGGCGACCAGGTCCGGCCCGTCCGCGAGCCTCTCGGAGACGAGCTCGGTGGCGTGGCCGGGCCTCTCGGTCGCGAGGAGGGAGAGAACGACACCGCGGCTGCGCGCGCCGTCCGCGAGGGCCGCCATCTGCGCGGTCCGGTCGCGTCCTCCCGCCGCCGGGTTGTAGACGAGGAGGCCGCGTCTCACGCCGGGCCGTCGAAGAGAGGCCCCGCCGCCGACCTGGGAGGGAGGCCGAGGTGCCGGTAGGCGAGCGCCGTCGCGACGCGCCCCTTCGGGGTCCGCGTCAGAAAGCCGGATTGCAGGAGGAACGGCTCGTAGAGGTCCTCGAGGGTCCCCTTGTCCTCGCCCAGGGAGTGGGCGAGAGCCGACAGGCCCACCGGGCCGCCGCCGAAGCGGTCGACGATCGTCCCGAGGATCCGCCGGTCCAGCTCGTCGAGGCCGAAATGGTCGACCTCCAGCCGGTCGAGCGACGAACGCGCCCCCGCGGCCGAGATCCGGCTCTCGCCCGCCACCTCGACGAAGTCGCGCACGCGCCTGAGGAGCCGGTTCGCGATCCGCGGCGTCCCGCGGCTGCGCCGCGCGATCTCCCCGGCGCCGTCCTCGTCGATCGGGCAGCCGAGGATCTCGGCGGACCTCAGGACGATCGTCTTCAGCGACGCCGTGTCGTAGTAGTCGAGCCGGTGCGTGATGCCGAACCGCGCGGTGAGCGGCGTCGAGAGAAGCCCCGCGCGCGTCGTCGCGCCGACGAGCGTGAAGGGCTGAAGGCGCAGCTCCACCGTTCGCGCGGCGGGGCCGGTGCCGATGACGAGGTCCAGCTTCCCGTCCTCGAGAGCGGGGTAGAGGATCTCCTCGACGGCGGCCGGAATGCGATGGATCTCGTCGATGAAGAGAACGTCGCCCGGCCCGAGGTTCGTCAGGATCGCGGCGAGGTCCCCGGCCTTCTCGAGGACCGGCCCCGCCGTCACCCGGACCTGGGCCCCCATCTCGCGCGCGATGATGTGGGCCAGCGTCGTCTTCCCGAGCCCCGGGGGGCCGAAGAGGAGGACGTGGTCGAGCGGCTCGCGCCGCCGCCGCGCCGCCGTGAGGAAGACACCGAGCGTCTCCTTCAGCTTCGTCTGGCCGATGAAGTCGCCGAGGTCCGTCGGCCGGAGCGTTCGCTCCGGCTCGCGCTCTTCGGGCTCCGGGCTGCCCGCGAGGAGGCGTTCGTCCATCGTCCCGCCCTCCGGCTCACCGCGACAGGAGCCGCAGCGCCGCCGAGAGGAGCGCCGGCAGGTCCGTCGGGGCGGCCGCGTCGCTCGCCGCCTTCACGGCTGCCTCCGCCTGCGGCTTGCGGTAGCCCAGGTTGACGAGCGCCCCGACGGCGTCGTCGAGAAAGCCGCCAAGGGCCGACGGGACCCCGAAGACCGTCGAGGAAGAGGACGAGGAGAGGATCCCCGAGACCTTGTCCTTCAGCTCCACCCCGAGCCGCTCCGCCAGCTTCTTGCCGACGCCGGGGATCGTCGACAGGCGCGCGACGTTCTGCGCCGCGATCGCTCCGACGAGCTCGGGGAGGGGAAGGCCGGACAGGACCACGAGCGCGAGCCTCGGACCGATTCCCGAGACCGTGATGAGCCGCTCGAAGAGAGCCTTCTCCTCGGCCGTCGTGAAGCCGAAGAGGAGGATCGCGTCCTCGCGGACGTGCGTGTGGACGTGGAGACTGGCTCTCTCCCCGATACCGGGGAGAGAGGCAAACGTCCCGAGGGGAACGTGGAGCTCGTAGCCGACGCCCGAGGCGTCGACCACGGCCCTGTCGGGCCGCTTCTCCAGGACGATTCCCGAGAGGCGCCCGATCACGCTCCGGTCATGCCTGGCCGGCGAAGCGGGCCAGGAGCTCCTTGTTGACCTCGATGCGCGCCTCGGCCCGCAGCCGCTGGACGAGGGACTGGAAGAGCCGCCCGGCCTTCTGCTGGCGCAGCCTGTCGAGGGCCTCGGCCTTCTGCTTCGCGAACGCGTCGGCGTCGAACGGCGTCACCTCGAGGACCCGGAGGACCGCGGCCCCGCGATCGGCAACCCAGACAGGCCCCTTCGTCTCGCCGGCGGCTCCCGAGAATGCAGCGTCCAGGAGAGCCTTCGAGGTCCCGAGCCCGGGCACGGGCCCCGCTTTCGGAAAAGCGTCGGGAGTCTCCACCTTCACGCCGGCCGTCTGCGCGACGGCTTCGAGCGTGGCACCCGGGGTCATCGCCGCGCGAGCGGCGGCCAGGGCGATCTCCTGCTGCTTGTTCCTGACGAGGTCGGCCTTCACGCGGGCCTTCACGTCGGCGAACGCCGCAGGCCCGGCCGCCTTCACCTCGACCGGCTTCAGGATCACCTCTCCGCGAGCCGTCGGGACGGGCTCGGAGACCTCGCCGACCGGCAGCTCGAAGAGCAGCTGCATGAAGCTCGGGTTCGGCCCGATCCCGGCCGGCGCGTCGGCGCGGGCGACGAGCTCGGTCTCGTTGAACGTCACGCCGGGCCGCGTCAGCTTCCTGAGGTCGTCGTCGGAGGGCTTCTTGCCGAGCTTGCCGACCCGGTCGGCCAGCTCGCGCGCGAGGCGCCGGGCCTCGTCGCCCGCCCGCTCCTCCTCGAGGCGCCCGCGGATCGACGCGGAGACCTCGAAGAGCGGCTGGACGCGCTCGGCGCTCCGGCCGGTGACCTGCAGGACGTGGAACCCGAACGGCGACTTCACGGGGCCGACGACGTCGCCCTGCGCCGCGCCGAAGGCTGCGTCCTCGAACTCCTTGACCATGCGCCCGCGCGCGACGGCCCCCAGATCGCCGCCGGAGTCCTTCGAGCCCGGGTCCTCGGACTCGGCCTTCGCGAGGGCTGCGAAATCGGCGCCCCCCTTCAGCCGCTTCACGGCGGAGTCGGCCTTCGCCCTTGCGGCCGCGTCGGACGCAGGCGTTCCGTCCGCCTTGTAGAGGATGTGCCGGACGGTGACTTCCTCACCCTTCCTGTAGGTGTCGAGGCTCTTCGCGTATTCCGCCGCGACGTCGGCGTCCGTGACCTTCCTCGCCGCCTCGGCACGCAGCTGCGCGCTCTCCACGAGGAGGTACTTCGCCTTGCGCCGCTCGGGGAGCTGGTAGTCGGACGGGCTCTTCTTGAAGTGCGCCTCCGCCTCGGCGTCCGGGATCGACTCCGGCGAGAGGGCGGGAGCCGGGATGAGGGCGTAGGCGATCTTCGCCTTCACCGTCCGTCCCTCGAAGTCGGACTTCAGCTCGTCCTCGCCGACGAACGCGGACTCCGTGACGAAGCGGTTCAGCTTCTCCATGAGCGCCTGCTCGCGCGTGTCGGCCTCGAAGCCCTCGGGGCTCAGGTTGGCGCCGGCGAGCATCCGCCGGTAGATCACCTCGCCGACGAAGACCCCGTCCTTCACGAAGAGGAGGTTCCCCTGCTGGTCCCTCATCTTCAGGATCCGCGCCGTGACCTCCGCGTCGGACACGGAGAGCCCGAGGCGCTCCGTCTCCGCCCGCAGGAGCCGCCGGTCCACCAGAGAGTTCAGCACCTGCGAGGGGAGATTGATGGCCCGCGCGAGCTCCGGGCTGAAGCTCTGCCCGTACATCTGCCGATAGCGTTCCTCGGCCTGGACGTACTCCCGCCGGAACTCCACCTCGGTGATCTTCGACGAGCCGACCCTGGCGGCGAAGTCGACGTCACTGCCGCCGCCTCCCGCCGCTCCCATCCCCCAGTCCGCGAAGACGAAGATGACGAAGACGGCGATGACCGCCCACAGGACCCACTTGAGGTGCTTGAAGTTTTCCCTGAAAGTCTTGAGCATTCCCTCTCCGACCGGGCGCCGGGCTCCCGACGCCGCAAGCGCTGGAGGATAGCGCGGGCCGACCGGCCCGACAAGGAGCGACCGGCACCGTGGTATAAATGGAGCTTCGCCGGTAAGCGGCTGAAGACGCGAAGGTTATGGCTGCAAAGAAGGACGGGCGCCGGTTCGAGGTCGAGCTCGACTGGTACTACGTCTCCAAGGAGACCCTCTGGCGCTGGGTGCTGCTCCTCGTCGGGGCTGCGGTTCTCGTGTCTGCAGGGATCTACTGGTGGCTCAACCGGGGCGACGATCTCGCGGGGCGCGCGACCCGCGAGATCGAGGCCGCCGACGATCTCCTCGCGAAGGCCAGGACGTCGCCCGGCGCGATCCGCGCCCGGGAGGAGATCGCCCTGGCGGCCCAGAAGCTCGAGAACGCCCGCGCCTCCCACGCGGGGGCCCGCTACGCCGACGCGCTGAAGGAAGCGGTCGAGGCACGCCAGCTCGCCCTCAGGATCACCTCCGGCGCCGGGACCCTGCGTCACGACGCCGCCATCATGGAGCTCGGCGGACGCGTCGAGATCCAGCGAGCGAGCCGCGCCAACTGGGAAGGGGCGCGCGTGGGGATGAAGCTCTACGAAGGGGACTTCCTCAAGACGGGCGCCAACGGCCTCGCCGAGGTCATGGCGGTCGACGGGACGTTCTACCGGATAAAGCCGGAGACCCTCTTCGAGGTCCACCGCGGCAAGACGTTCGCCGGTGCCGGCGAGGGAGAGCCGAAGAGGCAGTCGGAGATCAAGTTCATCGTCGGCACCGTCGACATCGACACGGGCGAGGGGTCCCGCTCCATCGTCCGGACCGACGCCGCCACGGCCGACATCGCCTCGCGGTCGAACGTCGGGGTCGACGTCGACCCCTCGAAGACGACCGGAGTTTCCGCCTACCGCGGCCGGGTCACGCTCTCCACGGCGTCGGGCTCCGTCACCCTGGGCGACCGCGAGCGCGTCGTCGCCAGCGCCGGGGGACTGGGGCCGAAGACGATCCTCCCCGACCCGCCCCGCCCGATCGCCCCGGACGACGCCGCCGTCTTCGACCTGAACCGCATCCAGCCCGTAACGCTCAAGTGGTCCCCGGTTCCGGGGGCTGCCCGGTACAGGCTGCAGATCGCACGGAGCCGCCTCTACATCCCCGATTCGATCGTCATCGTCGACGATCGCCCGCGCCCGGAAGCGGTCGTGTCGGTGACCGAAGAGGGGTCGTTCTACTGGCGCGTCGCCACGCTCGGGAAGGGCAACGTCATCTCCGAGTGGTCGCCGACGCGGCGGTTCAAGGTCCTCCGGGGCGGGCGGACGTCCGGCGGACCCGACAGCACCCCGCCCGAGCTGGTTCTCTCGCGCCCCCAGGTGAACGGCACTCTCGTCATCCTCTCGGGGCGATCCGAGCCGGGTGCGGCCGTGTCGGTGAACGGCGAGCCGGCCGACGTCGACGCCTCCGGCACCTTCAAGAAAGTCATCTCCTTCGCGAACGAAGGGGTCAACGTCCTCACAGTGCGCGCCGTGGACGGCGCCGGCAACGAGACCCTCCGTCGAGAGACGGTGATGATCGAGATCTACTAGGCCGCAACGCGCCTTCGGGCGCCCATCCCGGAAAGGAACGTCCCTTGGGTTTCCGCTCGCTTTTCTCCTGGTTCTCCTCGGACCTCGCCGTCGACCTCGGCACGGCCAACACCCTCGTCTTCGCCGAGGGACGCGGGATCGTCGTCCGCGAGCCCTCCATCGTCGCCGTCAACCGCGTCACCAACAGGGTCGAGGCGGTGGGGGGCGCGGCCAAGGAGATGCTCGGCCGGACGCCCGGGAACATCGTCGCCATCCGCCCCATGAAAGACGGCGTCATCGCCGACTTCGAGATCACCGAGAAGATGCTCGACTACTTCATCAAGAAGGCGAACGGCCGCTCGCCGTTCGTGAGGCCGAGGATCGTCATCTCGGTGCCGTCGGACATCACGCAGGTCGAGAAAAGGGCCGTGAAGGACTCCGCGCTCCAGGCGGGCGCCAGCGAGGTCTTCATCATCGAGCAGGCCATGGCGGCCGCGATCGGATCGGGCCTGCCGATCACCGAGCCGACCGGGAACATGATCGTCGACATCGGCGGCGGCACGACCGACGTCGCCGTCATCTCGCTCGCCGGAATCGTCTACTCCAAGTCGGTTCGCGTCGCCTCGAACGAGATGGACGAGGCGGTCATCCAGTACATCAAGCGGAAGTACAACCTCCTGATCGGCGAGCGGACGGCGGAGCAGATCAAGATCGAGATCGGCTCGGCCTTCCCCCTGGACGAGCCGCTCACGATGGAGATCAAGGGCCGCGACCTCGTCGAGGGGATCCCGAAGACCCTCACGCTGACCGACGCCGAGGTGCGCGAGGCGCTCGCCGAGACGGTCGGGACCATCGTCAACGCCGTCCGCGTCGCCCTCGAGAAGACGCCCCCCGAGCTCTCGGCCGACATCATGGACAAGGGGATCGTCCTCACGGGCGGCGGCTCGCTCCTGAAGAACCTCGACCGTCGCCTGCGCGAGGAGACCGGCCTCCCGATCACGATCGCCGAGCTGCCGCTCGACTCGGTCGCGCTCGGGACCGGAGCGATGCTGGCGGACGTCGACCTGCTCCGGAAGATCTCGGTCGACTGAGGGCCCCCTGGCCGCTCCGCTCTCCCCCGCACGGCCGGCGCTCGTCCTTGCGGCGCTCCTCGGCAGCTGCGTCATCCTCCTCTCCGTGCAGGTGAGGAGGACGGGAGGGGGGACGCTCGCCGAGGAGTGGCTCCTCGACGTGACCTCCGTCCTCGTCCGGGGGACCACGGGGATCCGGACGGGGGCCCTCTCGGCGAGGGAGTGGTTCTCGACGCTGTCGGCGCTGCGCGCGGAGAACGAAGCCCTGAGGGCGCGGGTGACGAGCCTCCAGGTCCGGCTCCACGCCCTGCGCGAGGCCCGCCTCGAGCGGGACCAGTTCGTGAAGCTCCTCGGCGCCGTCCCGTCGCCCCCGGAAGGGACCCGCCCCGCGCGGATCGTCGTGGTGGAGACCGCCGGGCCGTTCCAGACCGCGCTCCTGGACCGCGGCCGTGCCGACGGCATCGTCCCGGGCGGGGCGGTCGTGGGGGAAGCGGGCCTTCTCGGCCGGGTGATCGCGGCGGGGGAGCGGGGCGCCCGGGTCCAGCTCATCTCCGACCGGACCGCGGCCACGGGGATCCTCCTCCCGCGGACCGGCCGCGCAGCCGTCGCGCGCGGCGACGGCTCGTCGGGCGCCGGCCTCCAGTACGTTCCGGCCATCGCCGACGTCGCCGTCGACGACGAGGTCGTCACGGCAGGTACGGACGGGATCTACCCGCGGGGACTCCTCGTCGGGAAGATCTCCGCCGTGAGGCGCCCGGGCTCCTCGCTCTTCCTGGAGCTTCCCGTCAGGGTTGCAGCCGACCCGATGCACGAGACGCTCGTCTTCGTCTTCCCTCCCATCCGGCCCGACGTGCCCGCGCCCGCGTCCGGACCTCCGCTCCCTGCGCGACCGGGGTCATGACCGCCGTCCTGGGCGTCGCCCTGGCGGCGCTCTTCACGCTCCTCCTCGGGGTGCTGCGGCTCCCCCACCCCCCCGACCTCTTCCTTCTCCCGGTAGCGTCCGTGTCCCGCCGGGGGCGCGCGATCCCGTCGATGCTCACGGGGCTCCTCGCCGGCCTGGCGCAGGACGCCCTCACCTCGCCGGTGAGGCTCCTCGGCCTGAATGCCTTCTCCAAGATCCTCCTCGCCTACCTGATGGCGGCGATCGGGGCACGGGCCCTGGTCGAGAAGCCGGTCATGTTCGGCCTCCTCGCCTGGGCCGCCGTCGCCCTCGACGGCCTCGTCCTGACCGGGCTCGTCTGGGTCCTCCGGGGGGAGCTCCTCCTCCCCGACCCCCTGTCCATCACCCTGCGCGCCGCAGGAACCGGCGTTCTCGCCGCCCTCCTCCAGGCCGGAATCCGCTACCCGTGGAAGGAAGCGCGGGCGGCCCGGCGGCGGCGGAAGCTGGCATAGTCGGACCGCCAGATGCCCGCAAGCGCCCGCGAGGACCGCCGACCCCTTCTCCACCGGATCGACCGGCTCGCTGCCGGTGCGTTCTCCTTCCTCGCGCTGCTGCTCGGGGTCTACTGGGTCCACCAGGTCTTCCGCGGTGACGAATACGCCCGACAGGCCGAGAACAACCGCCAGCGTTCCGTCCCCATCAACGCATCGCGGGGCTTCATCCTCGACCGCAACGGGAAGCTCCTCGCCGAGAACGAGCCTTCCTTCACGCTCCTCCTCTACCGGCGGGAGACGCAGGACGTGGACGGGTCGCTCCGCTTCGTGGCGAGCCTTCTGGGACGCGGGCTGGACGACCTTCGCCGCCGCGTCGAACGCTCCCGGGCGAGCTACGACTTCGTCCCGGTCGTCCTCGACGACGACCTGACCGTCGCCGAGGTCGGCGCCGTCGAGGCGCACGCCCTCGAGCACCCCGAGCTGGTCGTCCAGACGACCGAGCGCCGGGTCTACACGCAGGGCTCGGTCACGGCGCACCTCCTCGGCCACCTCGGCGAGGCGGGCCCCGACCAGCTCGCCGCACGCGCCGGCCGCGTCCGCGCCGGGGAGGCGATCGGTCAGAACGGCGTCGAGGCCGCCTACCAGGACCTCCTCGCGGGGACTTCGGGCCTCAGGACCTTCGTCATCGACTCGTTCGGACGCGAGGTCGCCGAGCTCGACCGCGTCGACCCGCTTCCCGGGAACACGCTCGTCCTGAACATCGACCTCGACCTTCAGAGGCTCGCCGACGACTACTTCCGCGACAAGGTCGGAACGGCGGTCGCGCTCGACCCGAAGACCGGCGAGGTCCTCGCGTTCGTCTCGGCTCCGGCCTTCGACCCGAACGTCTTCTCCCGCCGCGTCAGCCGCACCGAATGGGATGCGATCGTCGGCAACGAGGACCGGCCGCTCCAGAACAGGGCCATCCAGAACGTCTATTCCCCTGGTTCCGTCTGGAAGGCCTTCGTGGCCCACGCAATCCTCTCGAACGGGATCGACTCCTCCGAGCGGGTCCACTGCCCCGGGTCGGCCACGTTCTACGGCCGGAGGTTCCGGTGCCACGGAGTCCACGGAAACGTCGACCTCCCGACGGCGCTCCAGGTCTCGTGCGATGTTTATTTCTACACGATGGGCAAGAGGCTCGGTATCGACACCCTCGCCTCCACGGCCCGTCTGTTCGGGTTCGGCCGCCCGACGGGCGTCGACCTCGGTCCCGAGAAGCCCGGGACCGTCCCGTCCCCCGAGTGGAGCCGGGCCGTGCGCAAGCACGCCTGGTACCCGGGCGAGACGATCTCCGTCGCCATCGGGCAGGGGCCTCTCCTCGTCTCGGCCCTCCAGACGGCGCGGGCCTTCGCAGGCATCGCCAACGCCGACGGCGCCCTCCCCACACCCCACCTCTTCCGCATCGGCGAGCACGTGCGCAGCGGCGCCCGGGTCGCCTTCCGGCCGCCGGTTCGCGAGCACATCCCCTACCCTCCCGGCGCGAGGGAGACGATCGTGGAGGGCCTCTGGCGCGTCGTGAACCTCCCCGGCGGAACCGCCTGGCGTTACCGCGTCGAGGGTCTCGACATCTGCGGCAAGACCGGCACGGTCCAGGTCGTCGGCCAGAAGGAGGCGAAGAAGGCGCACCTCCTCCCCGAGAAGCTCAGGGACCACGCCTGGTTCGCTGCGTTCGCCCCGAGGGACGACGCGAAGATCGTCGTCGTCGTCTTCGTGGAAAACGGTCTCCACGGCAGCTCTGCAGCCGCCCCTCTCGCGACCCGCCTCATCGAGGCCTACCTGCGTCCCGGGAGCGTCCCGCCGCCCGCCCCGCCGGCCGCGCCTCTCCCCGAAGCGACGCCCCCGGGAGGCTCCGACACCGCCGAACGGAGCGGACCTCCCCACCCGCCCCGGCGGGGGACCTGACGTGTCGCGCCTTTCCGAGGCGCTCCCGCGACGCCTCGACGTCCCGCTCCTGCTCTCCGCGCTCGTCCTCTCCGGCATCGGCATCGCCATGGTCGTCTCGACGACGTCCGGGACCCCCCGTGGGGGCCTCGGCGGCCGCCAGGCGCTATTCCTCGTCGCGGGACTCGTGGCGGCGACGTTCTTCGCCGTCTTCGACTACCGTCTCCTCCTCAGGGCCTCGCCCGGCCTCTTCGCCTTCTCCCTCCTGCCGCTCATCTGGCTTCCGATCTTCGGTCCGACGATCGCGGGCTCGAAGTCGTGGATCAGGCTCTTCGGCGGCTTTCAGGTCCAGCCGTCCGAGCTCGCGCGGATCTCGACCGTCCTCCTCCTCGCTTGGATCCTCGAGAACGACGACCGCCCCCGCCTCTCCGCCAGGACGGTCGGGGTGCTCGTCGGCGTCGTCGCGCTCCCGATGGCCCTCGTCCTCCTCCAGCCCGACCTCGGCGTGGCGCTCACCTATGCCCCTTTCCTCCTCGCGGCGCTCTACCTCGGCGGGCTCCCGGGACGCGTCTGGGCAGCTCTCTTCCTGGCGGGCACGCTCGCCGCCGGGGCGTCGTGGTTCGTCCTGAAGGACTACCAGAAGGACCGTATCCGGACCTTCCTCGACCCCGACCTCGCCGCCCGCGGCGCCGGCTACCAGGTGCGCCAGGCGCGCATCGCGATCGGCTCGGGAGGGATCACCGGCAAGGGGTGGAAGGAAGGGACCCAGAGCCGGCTCGGATTCCTCCCGGTGCGGCACTCCGACTTCATTTTCGCCGCCCTCGCCGAAGAGCGCGGCTTCGCCGGCGTCGCCACCGTCGTCGGCCTCTACGGCCTCTTCCTCGCCCGGGGGCTCGCCATCGCGCGCGACGCACGCGACCGGGGCGGCTCGATGCTCGTCCTCCTCGTCATCCTGAACGTCGTGGCGCAGGCCGCGGCGAACATCGCCATGAACGTCGGGCTCATGCCGACGACGGGCATCACCCTGCCGTTCGTCTCCTACGGAGGCTCGTCGATCATCGCAACCTGGGCGATGACCGGCCTCGTCCTCTCCGTGGCCCAGCGCCGGTTCGTCAACGTGTAGAGGCCACCATGCAGAAAGAGCTCCTCATCTCCGCAAACGACCGCGAGACCCGGGTGGCCGTCCTCGAGGACGGCCGCGTCGCCGAGGTGCAGATCGAACGGCGCCGCCAGCGCGGCGTCGTCGGCAACATCTACAAGGGCCGCGTCACGCGGGTCCTGCCGGGGATGCAGTCGGCCTTCGTCGACATCGGCCTCGAGAAGGACGCCTTCCTCTACGTCGCCGACGTCGGAGAGGAGGTCGAGGACTTCGACCGCTTCGGCGGGATGGAGGAGAACGGGACCGAGGCCGAGCCCGACGGGCCCGCCCCGGCGGCGCCGGCCCTGGTCGAGGCCGAGCCCCCGGCGCGGGCGCCGCTCCCGTCCATCGACGAGCTCCTCCGCGAGGGCCAGGAGCTCGTCGTCCAGGTGACGAAGGACCAGATCGCCCACAAGGGCGTGCGGATCACGACCCACGTCACGCTGCCCGGGCGGACGCTCGTCTACATGCCGTCGATCGACCACGTCGGCGTCTCGCGCCGGATCGAGAACGAGGAGGAGCGCGTCCGGCTCCGCGACATCCTCACCTCCCTGCGCAAGGGCCCCGGCGGGTTCATCGTGCGGACCGCGGGCGAGGGGCGGGCGGCGGACGAGTTCGCCGCCGACAAGCGCTACCTCGCGCGGCTCTGGGAGCAGATCCGCAAGCGCGCCGAGCGTTCGGGCGCGCCCGCCCTCCTCCACCGCGACCTCGACCTGACGCTCCGGGCTGCGCGCGACATCTTCGCCCAGGAGTTCTCCGTCCTCTGGGTCGACGACGACGAGGAGTACAGGCGCATCGTCGAGTTCCTCGACCAGGTGCAGCCGAACCTCGTCGCCAAGGTGAAGCTCTACAGGAAGTCGAGCCCCCTCTTCGAGGAGCTCGGCGTCGAGCAGGAGATCGAGAACGCCCTCAAGTCGAAGGTCTGGCTCAAGTCGGGCGGCTACATCGTCATCAACCAGACCGAGGCGCTCGTGGCCATCGACGTGAACACGGGCAAGTACATCGGCAAGAAGCGGCTCGAGGACACGGTCCTGCGCACGAACATGGAGGCGATCCAGGAGATCGTGAGGCAGATCCGGCTGCGCGACCTGGGGGGCCTCCTCGTCGTCGACTTCATCGACATGGAGGAGGAGGAGCACCGGCAGGAGCTCGTCACGGCCCTCGAGACCGAGCTGAAGAAGGACCGCTCGAAGAACCGGATGCTCCCCGTCTCCGAGTTCGGGCTCGTGGAGATCACCCGCAAGAGGCAGAGGCAGAGCCTCGAGCGGGCCCTCACGATGCCCTGCCCCTACTGCTCCGGCTCGGGCCGCATCAAGAGCGTCCCGACGATCCTCCTGGAGATCCGTCGCGAGATCCTCAAGCGGACCGCCTCGGGGGAGGGGCATGCCCTCTTCCTCCGCGTTCACCCCGAGATCTCCCGGGCCCTCTCCTCCGACGAGCGCCACCTCATCGAGGACCTCCAGGAGCATGTCGGGATGCCGATCCACGTCCAGGTGGACGAGCACCTGCACCACGAGGGGTACGACGTCGTCGTGGAGGCGTGACCCGGATCACCCGGGTGCCGCCGGGGCACTGCTTCCCCCGGCGGACGCGGGTGTAATCGGTCCCGAATCTGGCCGAAATGGCACCGAAGAGGCTGGCACGCCCCCTGCATTAAGGAGGGTGGCGCACACTCCAGCCTCTCCTCCAAGCCGCTCCGATGGGCGGCTCTTTTTTTTGGGAGAATGGGTTCGTGGCCCACGCCACGGCGCGCTCCGGGTACCGGGACCTCGTCGAGCGGCTGAACCGCTTTCCGCAGGGCGCGCCCCCGTCGGACCTCCTCTACCGGATCCTCGCTCTCCTCTTCACGGAGCGTGAGGCGGGCCTCGTCGCGCTCCTCCCCGTGAAGCCCTTCACGCTCGCGACCGCCTCGAGGGCCTGGAAGACGTCTCCCGACGAGACCAGGAAGATCCTGGACGCCCTCGCGGCGCGCGCCCTCCTCCTCGATGCCGAGCGCGACGGCGAGACGCGCTGGGTCCTCCCGCCACCGATGGCGGGATTCTTCGAGTTCTCGCTGATGAGGGTCCGCGACGACGTGGACCAGAAAACCCTCGCCCGGCTCTTCTTCGAGTACCTCAACGTCGAGGAGGACTTCGTCCGCGAGCTCTTCGCCCGCGGTGAGACGCAGCTCGGCCGCGCCTTCGTGAACGAGGACGCCGTCGCCGAGGACGACGTCCTCCAGGTCCTCGACTGGGAGCGGGCGAGCGCGGTGGCGCGGACGGCCCGCCACGCCGCGGTCGGCGTCTGCTACTGCCGGCACAAGATGGCCCACGTCGGCCGGGCCTGCGACGCCCCGCTCGAGATCTGTCTCACGTTCGGGACGACCGCCGACTCCCTCTCCCGCCACGGATTCGCCCGCCGGATCGGCGCCGCCGAGGCGCTCGACCTCCTCGCCGTGGCTCGCGCGCGCGGCCTCGTCCAGTTCGGCGAGAACGTGCGGGAGGGCGTCGCCTTCATCTGCAACTGCTGCGGGTGCTGCTGCGAGGCGCTCCTGGCCCAGAGGCGTTTCGGGGCCTGCCGGCCCGTCCACACGACCGGTTTCCTTCCCGAGGTCGACGCCGGGCGGTGCAACGGCTGCGGGGCCTGCGCGAAGGCCTGTCCCGTGGAAGCGATGTCGCTTCGGCCCGCGGGCGACAAGCGAGTCCCCGCGCGCAGCGTCGCGAGCCTCGTCGAGGAGGCGTGCCTCGGCTGCGGCGTCTGCGTCCCGGCCTGCCGGCGGGACGCCCTCCGTCTCGTGCGGCGGGAGGAGCGCGTGATTCCCCCGCGCGACACGGCGCGGCGCGTCGTGAGGATGGCCCTGGAACGGGGCAACCTCGCGGACGTCGTCTTCGACGACCGGGCCCTGGCGAGCCACCGGATCCTCGGAACGCTCCTCGGCGCGATCCTCCGACTCCCTGCGGTGGAACGGGCGCTCGCCCGCGAGCAGGTGAAGTCGGTCTACCTCGAGAAGGTCTTCGAGGCCTGGGAGCGGCGCGCGGGTCCCCGCGCGTAGCCGCGCCGGCCCACCCGCGTCGCGAGACCTTCCTCGAACGCGCACTGCTAGACTCCGCCTCTTTCAGGAACAGTTCGACGCCGCCGCGCACCGCGCGCCGGCCTCTTCGAGGAGGCTCCATGCCGCGTTTCACGAAGTTCGCCGCCGCGCTCGCCGCACTCACGCTCGCCCTCCCGGCCGGCGCCGCCGACCCCGCGAAGGCGAGGAAGAAGCTCGACAAGGAAGGTCTCGCCTTCACCGCCGAGAAGTTCCTCTGGGAGGTGCACACGGAGGACGTGAAGACGGTCACGCTCTACCTCGAGGCCGGCATGTCCGCGGATACCGCCGACGACAAGGGGGTCACCGCCCTCCACCGCGCCGCCGGGAACGCCGAGGGGAAGGTCCTCGCGCTCCTCCTGAAGGCGGGCGCGAATCCGAACACCGCTTCCGGGGACGGTGACACGCCCCTCTGCGAGGCCGCCGACGAGCCCGCCCCGAAGAACGTCGCCGCCCTCCTCGCCGCCGGCGCCGACCCGAAGGCGGTCTGCTCCTGGGGAAAGACCGCTCTCCACGTGGCCGCCGGGGAAGGCGACGGCGAGATCACGTCGGCCCTCATCACCGCGGGCGCGCCGCTGGAGGCCCGCGACAAGTACCAGCAGACCGCGCTCTACTTCGGTCTGAAGGCCGAGAAGACCGCGGCGCTCGAGGCCCTCGTCGCGGCCGGCGCCGACGTGAACGCGAAATTCAAGAACGGCCGGACGCCCCTCCACGAGGCGACCGAGTGGGACAACCCGGCCGCGGCCCGGATCCTCCTCGAGGCCGGGGCGAAGGTCGATGCGAAGGACTCCCAGCGCCAGACGCCGCTCTATCTCGCCGCCGCCTTCGATCGCGTGAAGATGGTCCCGGTCCTCCTGCAGTACGGGGCCGACCCGGCACAGAAGACTCCCGACGGAAAATCGCTCGTCCAGCTCGCGAAGACGAACAAGTCGCCGAATGTCATCCCGCTTCTCGAGGGGGCGAAGAAGGCCGACGTCGCAGAGAAGCCGACGATCGCGCCGAAGGGGGGCGCGGCCGCTCCCGGGGCCGTGGCGGGCGCGCCCGCCGCTGCGTCGTCCGACCCGAAGGGCGACCTGAAGAAGATGGGTCTCGCCTTCGACGCAAAGACCTTCTTCAGCCGCGTCGACGGCGGCGACACGAGAGCGATCGCCCTCTTCCTCGCCGCCGGCTTCGACCCGGCCACGAAGGACGACCGCGGCCGGACCGCCCTCTGGCTCGCGGTCTCGCAGAAGAACGGAGATTCGCTGAAGGCCCTCATCGCCGGAGGCGCCAGGCCCGACGCGAAGAACGCCCCGGCGATGGAGTACGGAGCGACGATCGTCGCCGAGGCGATCAACGCCAACGACGCCGGGATCGTCCGGATGCTCGTCGAGGCCGGCGCCGACGTGAAGAAGGGGAACGACTACGGCATGACGCCGCTGCACGAGGCCGCGCGCCAGGGGCAGCTCGAGGTGACCGAGATCCTCCTGAAGGCCGGAGCAGACCCGAATTCGGCCCCGAGCGGCGCGCCGGTCCTCCACGGGCCCGTCACGGAGAACCACGTCGACGTCGTGAAGCTCCTCCTGCGGTCGGGCGCGAAGGTCGAGAAGTTCCGCAAGCTCCTCCTCGACACCGCGAAGACCCCGGAGATGAAGGAGCTGATCCGGAAGGCGAAGTAGGCCGCCCGTGAGGCCGCGGCAGCCCCGGACCCTGCGGCGCTACCGCCCGGGCCCGGAGAGCGCCGCGACCCTCACTCCGGACTCCGACGGCTCCTCGCTTCGCCCTGCGAGGCCGAGGCAGTGGAGGCCTCCCTCGCCCGTGGGGAAGATCGGAACGGGCACGACACGGATTCCCTCGGCCCGGTAGACCGCCGCCTGCCTCTCGAACGTCGGATTCGGGCTCGCCGCCGCCCGGTCCATCTCCGCCCAGACCTCCCGAAAGCCCTTCTGAACGCGCTCGAAGGCCGCCGCAGAAGGCCGGTTCCGCCACGCCTCGAGATCGTCCGACACCGCATCGAACCGCTTCTGGAGCTCTCGCTGGGGGTTGGGCCCGTCGGGAAGGGCGAAGTGATAGGGGTACTTCCCGAGAAGGACGACCTGCTCGCCGTTCGGCTCCGTGTACTTCCCGACGTTCACGGGGTTCCGCACCGGGTGGTCCGCGAAGGGCAGCCGCGCCACCCGGAAGCCCCAGCCCACGAGCTGGCGCGCGACGCGGTCGTAGACGACCTGCGCGCGCTTCTGCACCTCGGGGGAGAGCGGCTCGCGGGTGATGGCGTCCACGGGTACGCCCTCGTAGGTGGGGATGAACGCCACGGATCCCTTCGTACCCTTCGCCACGTTCACGATCATGTCCGAGTGGAAGAGCTCGTCGGAGACGAGAGACGGAGACCGGAGCCCCTCCTCGTTCACGAAGAGGACGTCGAGGCCGAAGAAAGCCTTCCGGAACGCCGTCCGCGCCTCCTCGATACGCGCGACCGGCACCGAGCGGCCGAGGAGGCCTTCGCCATGCCGGTACTCGAGCCACCTGAGGACCCTGTGGTGCCCGGCGAGGAGGCCGAGCCGGCCGCCGGGAAGGCGCACGAGCTCCACGTCCCCTCCCTCGGAGTTCACCCCCGGCAGCGAGTGCATCGCGAATTCCTTCGGGAACGCCTTCACGATCTGCTGCAGGATCTCGCGGTAGTAGAGGTCCGCCTCGGCGCCGATTCCGAGGACGAGGCGCCCCGCCTCGTCGATCCCGAGAGGCTCGGCGATGTCCTGCGGGAACGGGATCGCCTGGCCGACGACGAAGAAGCGGATCCGCTCCGCGATGTCGGCCGGGCTCCAGCGGGCGCGCACCCTGAGGTACTCGCGAAACTCCTCCCTCTCGTCGCCGAGCTCGCGGGCGTGCAGGCGCGGGTCGGGGACGGCCACGTAGAGGCGCGTCCGCTTCGGGATCGCGTTGACGATCTGCCCGTGCATCAGCTCGAAGTTCAGCCAGTAGAGCTGCCGCCGGATCTGCGCGAGGCGCTTGTCGCCGAGGCCCTCGAAGTTCGAGCCCTCCGGGAGCATGAAGGGGCTCGCGAGGAGAGGATCGAGGCCGATGACGAGCCGCCGGTAGGGCCGCTCGGCCTCCGGCACCAGCGTCAGTCCGGGTGGAGGCGCCGGGGCCGAAGGCTCGGCCAGGGCCAGGCCGAAGGCGAGGAGGATCGATCCGGGAACGAGCAGTGTGGCCGCGCGCATCGCGGGGAGTTTAGAGCCCCCCGCAAGAGTGTCCGTAAATCCCCGGATCGCGGGTTCGGGACGCCGGCGCTTCCTGCCCTCCGGGTCCGGGGGCTACGGCGCCAGCAACCCCACCCCTTCCTTCGCCGCCTTCTCACGGAACGCGGCCACGTCCTTCGCGTAGAAGGCGTCGAGATCGGCGAGGTACTTTGCCAGGCGCGCCTCGGCCTGGCGAAGCCTCTCGAGATGGGTTGGGCTCGGGGGGGCCCACGACGAGGCCACGTTGGCGGCCGCCGACTGGAGCTCCTGCGCCACGCGGTTGCGCGCGGAGATCCCCGCGTCCTCCGGCGGGCTCCAGAGGAGGTTCTCCTGCTCCGTCAGAGCCTTCTTCAGGGCGGTGGCCTCCTTCGCCAGCGGCGTCTCGTTCGCCCTTCGCCGCTCGGCCGGGTCGCGCAGGGTCTCGGTCCTCCGCCGGAGCCTCTCTTCCACGACGGCCACGTCGTCGCGCGTCCGGCGGATCCGGATCGCCGCCTCCGCCGCCTTCTCCTGCATCCCGCCCGCCCGCTCGATCGTCGCCCACCGCCTCACCCAGTCGGCCTGGGAGTTCTTCGACCGCGGGTCCGGCAGGACCGTCACCTTCGCGCTCGAGGTCGCGTCCTTGAACGTCAGCGTCACCGTGTAGTCCCCCGGAGGGACCTCCGGGCCCGAAGCCTGCCACTCCGGGAGCGGGCCTGCGTCCGGCGCGCGGGGAAAGCGGCGCCAGGCGTCGCGCCCGAGGTCCCACGCCACGCGGCTCACCCCCTGCCTCGCCGGGGCGTCGAAGACCCTCACGAGCGCCCCGGCCGCGTCCGTCACGCGGATCGAGACCCGCGGCCGCGCGGGGTCGGCCCCGTCCTCACCCGCGCCTCCACGACCGCCCCGGCGCGCCGACGGCGGTTCCTCGTCGCCCGCGGCCGGCAGACCCGGTGCGTTCAGGGAGAACGTGAGGAGCGCCCCGTACGGTCTCGAGGAGCCGGCGAAGTCGGCCGCGCCCGCGCCCGTCACGCCGTCCTCCGGCGCGCGCCAGTGCTGGCGAGCCGGAACCGGCGTGAAGACGTGAAGCGGTTTCCCGAGCGCCTCCTCCGTCATCTCGCGGAAGGGCGTCAGGTCGTCGAGTATCCAGATCGCGCGGCCGTGCGTCGCGACGACGAGGTCTCCCTCCGTCGGGTGAATGGCGAGGTCCATCACCGACGCGGTCGGGATCGCCTTCTTCAGGTGCATCCAGACCTTCCCGCCGTCGAGCGAGGCGTAGAGCCCCGTCTCCGTCCCGAGGAAGAGGAGGTCCTTCTTCACGGGGTCCTGCACGAGGGCGAGCGCGTACCCCTGCACCGCCGGCGTCACGAGACTCTTCCACGTCTTCCCGAAGTCGTCCGTCCGGTAGGCGTACGGCGCGAAATCGCCCCAGCGGTGGTTGTCGAGGACGGCGAAGGCCGTCGCCGCGTCGTGCCGCGACGGCTCGATCGCGATGACGTGCGCGTTCTTCGGCGCGCCGGGGGGAAGCGACCTTTCGACGGAGGTCCAGGTCGCCCCGCCGTCCCGCGTCACGTGGATCCGTCCGTCGTCCGAGCCGGTCCAGACCGTCCCCTTCGCCGCCGGGCTCGGCGCGATGGTGACCAGCGTCGTGTAGTTCTCGGCCGCCGTCACGTCGAGCGTGAGGCCGCCGCTCGTCTCCTGTTTCTGCCACTCGGGGTTGTTCGTCGTCAGGTCGGGGCTGACCGTCTCCCACGTCTCGCCCCGGTCCCTGGAGCGGTGGACGAACTGGCTTCCGAGCCAGACGGCCGCCGGCTCGAACGGGTCGACGGCGAGCGCCGCGTTCCAGTTGAACCGCAGCTTCGTCCCGGCGGGCGCCTGGGGCTTGGCGTCGCGGACCTCGCCCGTCCCCACGTCCCAGCGCATCAGGTTGCCCCCCTGGGAGAGGGAGTAGCCCTGCGTCGGGTTCTCCGGGTCAGGGAGCGTCTCGAAGCCGTCGCCGCCGCCCACCCGCTTCCAGTGGTGGGCCTTCACGCCCCCCCGCTGCCAGACCGACGAAGGCCCCCGCCAGGAGTTGTTGTCCTGCAGCCCGCCGTAGACGTTGTAGGGCGTCTCCCCGTCGACGGCCACGTGGTAGTACTGCGCCAGGGGCAGCGTCCCGACGAAGCGGAACGTGTCGCCCCGGTCGCGGCTCTCGTACATCCCGCCGTCGTTGCCGAGCAGCATCCGCCGCGGCTCCCTCGGGTCGATCCAGAGGGCGTGGTGGTCCACGTGGACCTGCTGCCGCCCCGTTCCCCGAAGGTTCTCGAACGTCCTGCCGCCGTCCGTCGAGACGCGC
>Ga0209573_1000365_pt1 | contig 101317 bp, 90 predicted proteins | sample TNRBio252014_DNA_FD_185870 | JGI IMG/M metagenome (GOLD analysis project Ga0209573, IMG submission 185870) | Wastewater treatment Type I Accumulibacter community from EBPR Bioreactor in Madison, WI, USA - TNR Reactor_6/25/2014_ DNA (SPAdes)... | ecosystem: Engineered > Bioreactor > EBPR >...
GGGGGGGGGGGGGGGGGGGGGGGGGGGGGGGGGGGGGGGGGGGGGGGGGGGGGGGGGGGGGGGGGGGGGTGGGGGACTATTCTGTAGCTCATCAGGCGGGTTTGCACGCACGATGTGTGTAGTGGGAGGGGACAGTTTCTTACTGAATGCTCGACGGAGTCACGATGCAACAGGACACCCCCCATCGCGAGCTTCCGGATCGATCTCCCTCGGAGATCACGGTGATGCTGCAAGCCGCGGCCAACGGCGACCCCAGGGCGTCTGAGGAGTTGCTGCCGCTGGTGTACGACGAGCTTCGAAAGCTAGCCCATTCGAACATGAACGCGCAATCGGGGCGTGGCGCCGGGAACACGCTCCAGCCCACCGCCCTGGTCCATGAGGCGTTCCTACGGCTCGTGGGGACTGATGGGAGCGGGTGGAATAGCCGCGGGCATTTCTTTGGAGCTGCGGCCCAGGCGATGCGGCGGATCCTGATCGATCGGGCCCGGGCCCGCAACGCGAAGAAGCGCGGCGGTGAACAGGTCCGCGTCGAGTTGAGGGATGACGCGGTGGCAGCGGACCCCACTGAGGATTCGAGCGGCGATCAACGGGCGGTGGAACTCCTGGCGATGGATGCCGCGCTCAACAAACTCAAGGAGCTGGATGAGCGGGCGTCACAGATCGTGATGCTGAGGTATTTTGCGGGGCTTACGGTGGAGCAGACGGCCGAGGCGATGGGTTTGTCCCCGGCGACGATTAAGAAATCGTGGATGTTTGCGCGGGCGTGGCTGGGGCGTGAGATCTCTCGGGCCCAACAGGCAGGAGAGTAACGCGGCACCCCACGATTCACTGATGGTGGCGGCGTTCAGCGGCTTTGGGGGCCTTGGGCGTCGATCATGTGGCGTGAAACAAGTTCAAGAACCTGAAACCATTCAAAGGCGAGCTGATCTGTCCATAGCTCGCCGAACTCCTGGGCCATGCTGTGGACGAGCAGGCGGCACACGATCGGATAATGCTCGGGCCTGGCGCCGAGTTCGCGGTGCCGGAGTCCCATTTCGCGGAGGATGCCGGCGGCCTCGGAGGGCTTACGGAGCAGTCCGACAACGGTCACGAGCGAATCGATCAGCTTGCGTTCGAGCCTCGACATATCGTCCGGGAAAAGCGGCCTCAAGGAAGGATGAGCGGCGAACAGGGATTGGTAGAAGTTGGCCGCGATGGGGCGTCCCTTAGCGACGAGCGTCCCGAGGCTGGCGTCGAGCCGGCTGACGGCATCGGCATCCGCTGAGACGGGGTGGTCCCCGGTCTGGAGGGGCATGAGTGGGTGGCGAGTGACTGGCATCCTAAGGTCCAGTGCGTAGAACGCGGGGAATGGGGCTCATGGAAGCGGTCCGAGGTGTTTGCGAGGACTTTCCCGGTTGTTTGGGGACCACGATGAACGCGGAGCAGTATCGCCGCATTTCAGAGGCTTTTGACGAGCTGGTGGAGCTTCCCCCGGATCAGCGGGCGGGCGAACTTGCCGTCCGATTTGTTGGAGAACCCGAGGTCCGCGCGGAGGTCGAGGCCCTGCTGGCCGAGCATGACCGGATCGACGCGCCGGTGGGGACGGCGGTGGGGCTTGAGGCGGCGGGGAAGTCGCTGGGAGCGGATGGCCGTGCGAGTGCTGTTCGGGTGGTGTCTCCAGAGGAGTTGCTCCCTGTACTCAAGGGAGCGTACCGGCTCCTGCGTGTGATCGGCGAGGGCGGGATGGGAGTGGTGTACGAGGCGGAGCAGTCGTTCCCTCGGCGACGGGTGGCCCTGAAGTCGATCCGATCTGGGTTTGCCACGGCGTCGATGCTCCGTCGGTTCAAGACGGAGATTCAGCTGTTGGCAAGGCTGGACCATCCGGGGATTGCTCAGGTGTACGAGGCGGGGTATGCGGACGACCGCTCGCCGGACCAGGCGTTTCTGGCAATGGAACTGGTCGAGGGGCAGGCGCTGAATCGGTACGCGAGGGGGCAAGACCTGCCGATGCGGGAGCGATTGGGGCTGATGCTGAAGGTGTGCGACGCAGTTCAGCACGCGCACCAGCGCGGAGTGATCCACCGGGACCTGAAGCCGGCGAACATTCTGGTGACACAAGCCGGGCAGCCCAAGGTGTTGGACTTCGGGATTGCGCGAGCGGTGGATGAGATCGACGAGGGGACGATGGTGACGCGGGCTGGGCAAGTGGTGGGGACGCCATCGTACATGAGCCCTGAGCAACTGCGAGGGGAAGCGGTGGACACACGTGCTGACGTGTACGCGCTGGGCGTGATGATGTACGAGTTGTTGTCGGACGAGCTGCCTTTCGATGTGTCGAAGGTGCCTTTGTCGGAGGCTTTGCGGGTGGTGATGGAGCGGGCGGCGCCGCTCTCGAAAGTCAAGTCGACGCTGCGTGGGGACGTGGAGACGGTGGTCTCCATCGCGATGCATCCGGATCGGGACCGGCGGTATTCGTCCTCGGCGGCGATGGCTGACGATATCCGGTGCGTGCTAGACAACAGGCCGATCAACGCGAGGCGTGATTCCGCGGTTTATGTGCTGGGGAAGTTCGCGCGGCGTCACAAGGCGATGGTGTCGGTGCTGGGTGTGCTGGTGGTGGCGCTCGTGGCATTCGGGGTGTTCTCGGCGACGATGTCGGCGGTAAATGCGCGGCTCGCGCGGGAGTCGGACGAGGCGAGGCTGAAAGCCGAGGACGAGTCGAAAAAGAACGCTGCGCTGAGCCAGACGCTCGAAGTCGAGCTGTCGGCGGCGCGGATCGACCGTGCTCGCGCTGAAGCGGCGGTGGGGAAATTCAAGCTCGCGGAAGACTCGCTGTGGACGGAATACCTCACGCACCGGGACTCGCCTCAGGCGTATTGGGGCCTGTGGGAGTTGTACCATCGGATCCCGTGCTTGTGGACGAATTATTCGTCGGAGGCACCGACTTCGGCGGCGATCGCGGAGAGCGGCCGCCTGGTGGTGCTTGGGTTCGCATCGGGCCGAGTGGACGTTCACAGCGGGTCGGACGGGAGCAAGATGCACTCGATCGGCCCGCTGGGTGCGGCGGTGGGTACGGTGGCGGTGTCGAGCCGGGACGAGATCGGGATCGGTCTGGCGAACGGTGGTGTGGTGTTGGTCGAGGCCGGCGATGGGGCCTCTCAGAGAAAGCTGGTGGCGGATCCCCCGCACACGGCGGGCATCCGCGTGATGGCGTTCAGCGGCGACGGGAAGCGGCTCGCGGCGGGGAGTTCGGACAGGCGAATCTCGGTGTGGGATGGTGCAGCTGGATCATTGGTTGATTCGTGGGTGGCCGGTTCGGAGTCCGCGAGCAGCCTCGCGATGAACGCCGATGGAAGCGAATTGGCCAGCATCACCGGTCAGGCGGCCGAGGATCGTTCGTGGTGGCGCTTGGGTGCATCCCGGGAGCGCTCGAACATCGTTCTTCCGGGGCAGTCGGTGGTGTTCGGGGTCAATTTCCTCGCGGACAGCAAGACGCTGGCGATTGGATACGCCGTGCCCGGGGCGGTGGGGCGTGGGTACGCGCTGGGGTTGCTTGATCTTGGGACGATGACTCTGGTCGAGCAGGTTGGCGGGTTGTCGGCCCGCGTGAGCGGAGTGTCGGAAGCGCCGGGCGGAGGAGCGCTGGCGGCGAGATCTGGGCAAACGTTGATTCTCGTTCAGCGGAATGCGGCGCAGACCGCGACGGCGGGAACCCGTGGAATGACTTCACGCTCGCTGGGGCAACAGCGCGGGACCCTGTTGGCGTCGGGATTTTTCTCGGACGGTCGGATCATAACCGTGTCTGATCGTGCGGAGATCCGGTGCTTTAGTTCGATCCAAGAGCCAGCGGTTACGCTTCTGGGCGGTTTCTCGACATGGTGCTTTAGCGTCGCGTGGTCTCCGGATGGGAAGCGGCTCTCGATCGATGGTGGCAGACTCACGACGGTGTACGAGGCAGGGGATAGGAGCGAGGATTCTGCCGTCGGTCGTGCGTGGACACGGATCTCGACGACGACGCTCGAGCGCCCGATCCGTCATCGCGGTATGCAGTTTCTGTCCGATTCGCGGACGGTGGTGATGGCCGGAGGAGACGGTCGGATCCGGGTTGTTGACTCAACTACGGGAGCGATTACTGCAACGCTCGGCGTTCCGAGGCACGAGGCGTATTCGATGGCCGTCCTCAAGGACGAGCGCACGATCCTGTCGGGGCATACGGACGGGGTGATCCGAGTCTGGGATCGGGTCAAGGGGGAGATGGTGCGGGAACTGCCGAAGCTCGAACGAAGGCCCGAGGGGATCGCAGTGTCGCCGGACGGGAAGATGGTGGCCAGTTCGGGGCTCAATACTTCGATTGCGATCTGGGACACGAGTGACTGGGGGCGGGTGGGTGCGCTCGATACGACACACGCCGCGTGGGGTGTAGCCTACAGCCCCGATGGGAGAGAGATCGCGGTGACGACCCACACGGGGACACTGCAGGTCTTTCGCGTTGAGACCGGAGAGAGGCGGGCGTTGATCCAAGCGCATCAAAGGCTGGCGCCCGGGCTCGCGTATTCGCCGGATGGAAAGCTGATCGCGACGGCGTCGGAGGACGGGAGCGTGCGGCTGTGGGACGCGACAAGCCTGAGGCAGCTCGTGACGTTCGATGGGAACTCCGCCGAGATTGTGACCGTTGCGTTTGATCCCACGTCACGGTATCTGGCGGCGAGTTCGGCTGGGCTGACCGCGCTGGTGTTCGACTTGCGGTGGGCCGACGCTGCGATCAAAGGGAATTACGATTATCAGGAAGCGTTGTACCGCCTGTACGGGGCCGGGAAAAAATAGCTGCTCCGCGAGGGCGCTCGTTTAGGCTTCGTGAAATCGGGTTGGAGTGTGCCAAGCAAGAAGAGCAGCCTCGAGAGCCGCGTTGGCATCGGGGAGTTGGCGCAGATCAAGGCAGGGAACGGCGTTCGCACCGGAAACGGCGGCCTGGTAGGCGGCGGTGTCGAGTCGACCTTGCCCGAGCGTGCATCGGACTCCCCCGGTGGCGTCGCTGAGTCTTGGCGCGGCGAGCGCGGAACTGAGGGCGAGGGCTTGCGCGACGGGGTCGAGACCACGCAGGATGAGAGCCGCGGGGTCGAGGGCGGCGTGCTCCGGAGTCGTGATGGGGGAGCTTGCGGGGGCGGTGGATGTGGAGGTGGGCGAGGCGAGCAGTTCGGCGAAGGTGGTGCCAAGGTGCTGCGCGGCTGCGGAGATCGCGGCGCGGAGCTCGGACGCGGGGACGGCGTCGAACTCGCTGGTGACCCAGGGCTTAGCCTGAGTGGGCACCAGGCCTGCGATACGAGCGAGGTCCGCGGCAAGTTCGAGGGCGGCGAGGACGGCGGCCAGAGCGCGGTCGCTGTGGACGGGATCCGTGAAGTGCTTGGGCGGGATGAGGAGATCGAGCCCGACGAAGGCGAGGCCCGATCGGCGGATGGTGCCGGCGAGGTCTCTGCGGGCGGAACGGTCGAGCTCTCGTGGGCGCAGGCCCGGGGCGGTGGCGTCGAGCACCACGGCAGATGGTCGGAGTCGACGCGGCGCGGCGACCCATGCGAGGCGCCCACGAGGAGAGGTGTCCGAGTCGTCACGAGGCGAGAATTGGAGGCCGGTCAGCGAGACCGCGATGGGGAGCATGGTGAGTTGTAGCCGGGATCGTGGTGGGGTGTAGCTCAGCGGTATGATGGCGCATGACAGAAACTGGATCGGTCGAGTGTCGGCGCGGCGGGGGCGGCGCAGCGTTTGAGACGCTACACGCGGTGGCGCTGGCCGTGTGGCTGGCGGTGGTCGTGGGCGCAGGGATGGCGGCGGCAGTGGTGTTCCCGACCATGAAGGAGCTGGACCCGACGCTGCCGGGGTTTGTGGCGAGCCCTGGTGACCATTGGCTCATCGCGGGAGGGCATGTCGGGCGGACGGTGTTCGCCATTTCTGACCGCGTGCAACCGGTGTGCGTGGTGATCGCGGTCGTGAGTCTTGCAGCACTGACGCGCATGCAGCGCGTGGGCTGGGGGTGGCTTTCGATTCGCTGGAGCCTGGTCGGGGGGGCGGGTGTCATGGCGGTGGCGTCGGGCGTGTGGCTGTCGCCCAGGATGGACGCGAACCTCGTGGCGTATTGGGAAGCGACCAAAGCGGGCCGTGTGGTGGAAGCTGGAATTTACCGCCGTGCATTTGATGCGGATCATCCAAAGGCCTCCACGTTGTTGAGTGTGACGGCAGGTTCGGTGCTGCTGGCGATTGCAGGGGCCGCGGCGAGCCGCGGACGGAAGTAGCGATAAAAAAAACGAGAGGGGCGTCCTTGTGCGGAGGACGCCCCTGTGAAGGTGCCTGATCAAAGGCTGGATAAGGCGGGATCTTTATTCTTCGCCGCCGTTGGCTTTGTTCTCGAGCAGTTTACGGAGGTACTCGTTCTCGCGACGGGTGGCTTCGAGATCGAAGACGAGGTATTTGATGCTCAGCCGGAGGTAGTCGAGCGACTCTTGGAGGTCGGCGATGGTTTTCCGCATGGTGTCGTGGCGGGTGCGGGTCTCGGAGGCGAGCTCTTCGAGAGGTCCGCGCTGTTCTTCGGGGAGCGTGTTGATCTGCGTGACGAGTTCGTTCAGCTTGTTCTGGAATTCGTGTTCGGTCATCTCTCTCTCCTGTCTGGGTGCTCGCCGGCGGCGGATCCTTCCGACGTCGGTGAAAGAAGAGAGATCAACGGGCTTGCCAGCCGCCGGCTCGGGCCGTGGTGGGTGTGCCGGAGGATGAGCACGGGCGAGATGGTCCGAGAGAAGTCGCCCGGGCGTGCGCGCATCGGGGGCGGGGCGCGGAGAAAACGAGCCGTAACGAATGGGAGGGCGGTCGGGTGTGCGCGGGGTGTGGTGCGGATTCAACGGTGGCCGAGGAGCCTGAGCAACGCCTGTTTGGCGGTGGGAACGGCTGCGGCCTCGATCCTTGCGGCGGCGGCGGGGTCCTGTCTGTGGATATCCCGGCGGATCTGTCGGAGATGCCCGTCGAGTTTGAGCCTGAATTTGTGGAAATACTCTTCGAGCTCATGGCGGCTGAAGCTGGAGAGTGGGTCCTTGAGCCTGGTTTGAGAGGTGGCCCAGTCAAGAAGGGAGCCGGCCTGTCCGGTGAAGCGGAAGAGTGCCAGCGTGTTCTCGTATCGTTTGGAGATAGGGATAAAGGGGTCGGTGGCGGACTCGGGGAGCGCTTCGAGAGCTTCGCGCAGTGAGAGGAGGTCGGGAGCGGGAGACTGGAAGTCCTCATCACGGCCTTCTGAAAGTAAGGCTGCGGTTCCTCCCGGCGCGGTGGGCTTGAGTTCGGCGAATGCGGTGGAGAGGATCTTGAGCCCGCCACGATCGAAGCGGATGTTGAGCCTTTGGCAGCGTTTGCCGTCTTGAATGTGGCCTTCAGCAGAAATGACTTGCCCCGCACCCCACTCGGGCTTTGAGGCGTGGGTGACCCAATCTCCGGACTTCCATGCTTGCATGAGCGACATCGCTGCCCCTGAGAATGTACGGACACGCCGCCCGGCCAAGGAGCCGGGGCAGGAAAGCCCTAACATTGTCCAACCTCCGGGCGGCCGAACCAGATCGGCATGTTGAAACTTGCAAGTCGGCTCTAACGGGCTTGCAAGAAGTATTGCCCGGGGTGGTTCGCTTCCATAGTATCCCTGTCCCGGCGGGATCCCAAGTGCTGTTCCGGGGCAGCGAAGGAAAAGCCAGCGATGATCGAAGCCCTCAAGAGTGATGCCATTGTCGAGAAAGTCGGCGGGCGATTCAAGTTGTGCGCACTGATTCAGCGCCGGCTGGTTCAACTGATGGAAGGAGCGCGGCCTTTGGTTGAGCGCGCAGGGCGAACGGATCTTGAGGTGGTGGTGGAAGAGATTTTGCAAGACAAGATCACTCTCGACTTTGATCCCGAGTCGTTGAAGCGGCATGCCGAGGCGTTGGCCATCGGCTGATCGATCAGGCATGGCAATGGTGACCGGCATGGCGGATGCTGAGGGGCCGGGTGACGGGCCCGTGCTACCGGTGCGCGGCAAACGGGTGCTGGTCTGTGTGACAGGTGGGATTGCGGCGTACAAGACGTGCGCGGTGGTTTCGCGGCTGGCGCAGGCGGGCGCGGTGGTGACGGTGGCGATGACGGAGGCGGCGACGAAGTTTGTGTCGCCGCTGACGTTCCAGGCGTTGTCGGGGAGGCCGGTGTACACGACGCCTTGGGAGCACATCGAGAGTCAGGATCCGCAGCATATTTCGCTGGCGAAAGGGACGGATATCGCGGTGGTGGCGCCGTGCACGATGGACACGCTGGCGAAGCTGGCGACGGGGCGCGCGGACGACGTGGTGACGTTGATTCTGTCGGCGGTGGATCGGTCGAAGACGCCCGTGTTGCTCGCACCGTCGATGAACGCGGTGATGTGGGGACAGCCGAGCACGAAGCGCAATGTGGAGACGCTGCGCGGGGATGGGTATCAGTGGGTGGGGCCCGATGATGGGTGGCAGGCGTGCCGTACGACGGGGACGGGACGGATGGCCGAGCCGGAGAGCATTCTGTCGGCAATTGGGACGATCGTGTCGGAAAAGTAGATGAGCGTGCATGCGCGCGCACGATGGTGTATCGTGGGGCTCAGGAGGAGCCGGCACCATGAGTGGAGCGTCATCAGCAGGGCCGACGGGCGGGGCATCGGGTGGTGGAAGCGGCGGGGGGATATTGGGTTTGATCGAGTGGATGGGGAACAAGCTGCCGGACCCGGTGTTCTTGTTTTTGGGTGCGACGGCGTTGGTTTTTGTTCTGTCGGCGGTGGGCTCGTCGCTGGGATGGTCGGTACAGCCTCAGAAGCCGAAGGTCGTGATGGAAACGGTGACGGTGGAGGGGAAGGAAGTCACGAGGCCGAAGGTGAGCGAATCGGGTCGGCCCGAGGTGTCGCTGGTGGCGGACGGCTCGCCGGTGAAGCCTTGGAACATGCTGAGCGCGGACGGTGTGTATTGGCTGGGCGCGAACATGATCCGGAACTTCATCAACTTCCCGCCGCTGGGTGTGGTGTTGGTGGGGATGTTCGGGATCGGGCTTGCGGAGAAAGTGGGGCTATTTGGGGCTCTGTTGAAGTGGATGGCGACAAAGGTGTCGAGTTGGGCGTTGACGCCGACGATCGTGTTTTTGGGCGTGGTGTCGAACGTGGCAAGCGATGCGGGGTATCTGGTGTTACCACCACTGGCGGCGGGGTTGTATGTGTTGTTTGGAAGGCCGCCGCTGGCGGGAGTGGCGGCGGCGTTTGCGGGGGTATCGGCGGGGTTTAGTGCGAATCTGCTGGTGGGCTCGACGGACGCGTTGGTGGGCGGGATCACGGAGACCGGGGCGAGGGTGCTCGACCCGTCGTATTCGGTGAAGGCGACGGCGAATTGGTGGTTTATGGCGGGGTCGACGGGGCTGCTGACGCTGCTGGGGTGGGCGGTGACGGCGTGGATCGTGGAGCCTCGTTTGGCGGCGGCGCCGGGGCCTCTGACGGAGAGCGAGACGAACATCAGCGGCGGTGAACTGACGCCCACGGAAGTTCGCGGGCTGCGAGGTTCGGTGGTGGCGGCGGTTCTGACGCTGGGTGGGCTCGCAGCACTGATCTTTGTTCCCGGCGCGCCTCTGCACGGGAATCAGCCGGCGGCCGAGCCGCGGTTTGGCCCGATTCCGGTGAAGGCACCCGCCGTCCCCGGTGTGTTCCAGACGGATGGGGTGAAGAACGCAAGCGGGCCGACGCCTGGAACGGTGACGGTCGCGCCCGGGTTTGCGCTCGAAGCGAAGGGGAAAGATAGTGCTGGGCAGGCAGTGGCGGGGACGTTCAGTGTGGGGCAAGAGGTGACGATGAGCGGGGCGATCGGGGCAGCCCCCAAGCCTCAGCCGAGATGGAGCCAGGCGGTGGTGCCGATGATCTTGGTGGCGTTCCTGGTGCCCGGGGTGGTGTACGGGGTGATGACGGGGGTTCTGCGGACGCAGAGCCAGGTGTCCAAGGCGTTTATCGGGTCGATGGCGGACATGGCGCCGGTGATCGCGCTGGCGTTCTTTGCGGCCCAGTTCATTGCGTCGTTCCAGCAGTCGCAACTGGACCGGATGCTGGCGTTTAGCGGCGGGCGGTTGCTGGTGGAATCCGGTCTGCCGACGTGGGCGCTGGTGGCGGGGATCGTGGCCTTGACAATGACGGTGAACCTGCTGATGTCGTCGATGAGCGCGAAATGGTCGGTGCTGGCGCCGATCCTGGTGCCGATGATGATGATGGCGGGGATGAGCCCGGAGCTGACACAGGGGGCGTACCGGGTCGGCGACAGCGTGACGAACATCGTGACGCCTTTAAACAGCTACGCGATCGTGATCCTTGCGGCGATGCAGAGGCACAAGAAGAATGCGGGTATGGGAAACCTGATCGCGATGATGGTCCCCTATTCGGCCGTCTTTGCGGTCGTGTGGACTCTGTTCCTATTGGGCTGGGTGTGGCTTGGGCTGCCGATGGGCCCGGGAGCACCGATGTGGTATGTGCCGGTTCACCACTGATCGCGCTGCGTGAGGGGAATCGTTAGCCTTGACGCCGGATCATGACCAGGGTGCGATCGTCTTTGGCCGGGGCGTTGTGTGTGAAGCGTTCGACAGCGTCGAAGATTCTTGTCGCGGTGGAGTCGCAGTCTCCGGGCCCGTCGAGCATGGCGGCGTCGAGTCGCGGGACGTCGAAGAGCTCGTTGGAGTCGCCCTGAGATTCCACGATGCCGTCGGTGTAGAGGCAGATGCGGTCTCCCGGGTGAAGGGGAACGAACGCTTCGGCGCATTCCTGAGTGGGCATGATGCCGAGTGGGAGCCCGCCGACGGCGTCGAGCGGAGTAACGGAAGAACCAGATACGAGCCGAGGGGGGTTATGCCCCGCGCAGGCGTAGCGGAATTCGTTTCGTGCGGGGTCGAGCACGCCATAGAAAGCGGTGACGAACGCGCCGTTGACGACGGTGTAGTAATCGACGAGTTTTTGGTTGAGGTGGTCGAGGAATTGGCAGGGATGCTCGGGGCTGCCGGAGAAGGTACGGGCCAAGGCGTGGGTAACGGCCATGAGAACGGCGGCGGGGGTGCCGTGCCCGGAGACGTCTGCGATGAGGAACCCCCAGCGGCCGTGGGGGAGCCTGAAGACGTCGTAGTAGTCGCCGCCGGCATGCGCGGAGGGCTGGTATCGAGCGGCGAGTTCGAAGCCTGGGATATCGGGGAGCTGAGTGGGGAGGAGCGAGCGTTGGATGTTGCCGACGACTTGGAGTTCGCGATCGAGAGCGCCGTAGGCGTTGGCGAGTTCCTGGCGGAGGACGAGGTTGCCGGTGGTGCGGCCGAAGAGGTTGCCTTGCCAAACGATGTTGGGGATGTCTAGGGCGTGCATCTTGGCGGGGTCGTCCCAGAGGAGGATCCCTGCGTTGAGGGCTTCGCCCGAGTCGTACTGAGGGTAGAAGAGCATGGCCCGTTGGCCTTTGAGAAACTCGTAGGCTGGGTCATCGGGATCGAGTCGAAGGTCGTCGATGACGGCGACGTTGCCCTTGTAGAGGAGGTCGCCGAGGAGTCCCGAGTCAAAGAGCGGGAGGCGGTCTTTTTCGAGCCAGGGGTTGATGTGCCCTTCCCAGCCGCTGTATCTCGTGATGCGATATCGCGGAGCGGCGAGCCCGCGTCGAGAGACGGCAACCCATTTTCCGACGGGGAGGAGAGCCCGGACGCCGGAGGAATAAAGGCGGACGACCTCCTGGGGGTCTTGGACCTTGCTGACTTGCTTCATGAGCGAATCGACGATATTGAGGCGCTCACGCCAGGGCTTGTCAGGGGTCATACGGTCGAGTGTATGTTGAGAGTTCATGGGGAGATTGCGCGAGTCGATCACTGAGATGCCTGAAGATGCCATTGGTCACGGTCATCGGTGCTGGAGTGTCTGGGCTGACGTCGGCGTACGCGCTGGAGCGGGCCGGGTACCGAGTGAGAGTGGTGGCCGCTGAGAGCGGGCGTCGGTCGGTATCGGCGGTCGCGGCGGCACTCTGGCACCCGTTGTTGGTGGAGGCTTCGTCGCGAACGGCGCGGTGGGCCGCCCTGACGCGTGCGGAATTGTTGGCGATTGGTGGGATGGATCCGGGCGCAGGAATCGATGCGCTTACGTTGTATGAGATCGGGGATGAAGATGCGGAGCCCTGGTGGGCGGAAGCGGTGGGGGGGCTGCGGCGTAGTGAGGGCGTATTTGCTGGATCTGGATCGGCGCGGCACGGACGGATGCTGCGTGTGCCGAGGGTCGTGCCGCGGATGATGATCCGATGGCTTGAGTCGCGGTTGAGGGGGAGCGTCGAGTGTGGGCGCGTCGAGCGGCTCGAGACGGTCGAGGGCGATGTCGTCGTGAACTGTGTTGGGCTCGGGGCGGCTTCGCTCGTGGGGGATCCGCTGGTGGGCGGGATGCTGGGGCAGGTCGTCGTGACCGAGCCCGGGGCGTTCGATATGTCGGTGGCGGTCACGCAGACGAAAGACGACGGCTCCGTGCTGTATGTGGTGCCTCGCAGGAAAGAAGTGGTGCTCGGCGGGCTGGCTAAGCCTTGGCCCGTGAACGAGCCGGCACCCGAGCCGGATGAATCGGTGACGGCGGACATTGTCGAGAGGGCGAGGGCAGCGGGGTTCGCGGTGGGGCGTGTGAAACGATCTCAAACCGGTGTGCGCCCGGCGAGGCCCCGTGTGCGGATCGAGCGCGAGGGGCGCGTCGTGCATAACTACGGGCACGGGGGCTCGGGATGGACGCTGGGATTCGGGTGTGCGGCGGAGGTGGTGAGGCTCGTGGGCGAAGTGCTGGGGTAGGGCGATCGCGGAACGGGGGGAGGGCTCGAAATGTGGTATGCTCGGCAACGAACTGGAGGCACCATGCAAGAAGACGGACGAGGCCGGGCAGACACGATCAAGGGGCTTTCGAGGCGAGGAGTCTTGGGAGCAGCACTCGCGGGGGTTGCAGCCGCGGGCGGGCTTGGCGAGCCGGTGCGTGCAAGTGTGCCGTCGGCGACGGCGCCCAAACGCGGTCTGCGGCTGGTGCACATGACGGACATGCACATCCAGCCGGAGCTTGCAGCGGACCAAGGCGTGATCGCGTGCCTCAAGCACATACAGGCGATGGGGGATAAGCCCGAGTTGATCTTGACGGGCGGGGACACGGTGATGGATTCATTCGAGCAAAGCCGGGCACGCGCGGGCTTGCTGTGGGATTTGTGGAAGTCGGTCGTCAAGACCGAAAGCCCCGCACCGATGCTGAGTGCGCTTGGCAACCACGATCATTGGGGGTGGAACAAGAACAAGAGCAAGACCAAGGGAGATGAGCCGGGGTGGGGGAAGGCGTGGGCGTGTGAGAATTTCGGACGCGAGAAGCCGTACACGAGCGTGGACCGCGGCGGGTGGCGATTGATTGTGCTCGATAGCGTGCGGATGGACAAGGATGACCCCGCGGGCTACGAGGCGTTCCTCGACGATGCGCAGTATGAGTGGCTTGAAGAGGAGTTGAAGGGAGCGGGCGGGCGGCCCGTGCTGCTGCTCTCGCACGTGCCGATTCTGTCGGTGACGCCAATGGACGGGCTGAAACCCAACGCCAAGGGCGACCGCGAGATCATGGGTGGGAAGATGCACACGGATTTCTGGAAGCTGAACCTGCTGTTCCAGAAGTACCCGAATGTGAAGGCCTCGGTAAGCGGTCATATTCACCTGGTGGACCGGTGCGAATTCAATGGAGTGAAGTACTTTTGTAACGGCGCGGTGAGCGGGGCCTGGTGGAAGGGGAACCACAAGACATGCAAGCCCGGGTACGCGGTGATTGATTTGTTCGAGGACGGGACGCTGAACAACGAGTACGTGAGCTATGGGTGGGAAGCCAAGCCGTGAGCGGGTTGCGGAGCGATGGATGGGTCGCGTGCGCGTGCGGCTAGAATGGAAGAGCGGATAACGGAGAAGCCCCAGGGCACTCACAACGGAGGTCGTTCGATGTTCAGGCGTCTGGCGAATTTGATCAGGGGGTTCTTCGGGCTGTTTATCTCTGGATTGGAGCGGGCGAACCCGGAGGCGTTGCTCGAAGTCGAGAAAGAAAACCTGCGCAAGCAGATCGGACAGTACAATCAGGGATTGGCGAGCCACGCGGGGCTTTGCGAGCGACTGATGTCGCAGGTGAAGAAGCTCGAACGCGACCAAGCGGATCTTCGGGCCAAAACGTCGGCGAACCTGAAGGTGGGGAATCGGGCTGCGGCGGCGCAATACGCTCTGCAACTCCAGACCATCGAGCGCGAATTGACGGAGAATCAGGCTCAGGCCAAACAGGCCGAGGAGACGTATCAGAATCTGCTGCGGTCGCGGGATGTTGCGATCTCGACCGCTCAGGCGAAGATCGAGTCGCTGCGGCGCGACCTCGACGACCTGAAGGTCAAGAAAGCGATGGCGGAACTGACCGAGATGGCGTCGGGGATGGTCACGAAGATCGGCGGGGCCGGCGACACGCTCGACCGGCTGCACAAGATGGTGGAAGAGGACAAGGAGAAGGCTGCCGGGCGAGTGAGGGTGGCGCAGGACTCGATGAACATGTCGGATGTGAAGCTCAAGGAGGCAGAGCAAGCCGCGCTGGCGGATCAAGCCCTGGCGGACTTTGCGGCGCGCGAAGGTCTCGCGATGCCCGGTGCTGCGCCGACGGAAGCGGTGAAGATGATGGGATCCGACGACGCGCTTCGGAACTAGAGCCTTTGGTTGTTCGGGCGGGGCGAGCGGCGGGCGGTCCCGCCCACCGGGAATGGACTTCTCACGCATGCCGGACCCATCGTCAGACACGCCCTCGACCCAAGTCTCAACATCGGTGGCGGTCACGGGAGACGCGCTGCCCGGGTGGGCTCGTGAGCTTGTCACTCAGTACGAATCGCACGCGTCGAATCAGTTTGTATTGACGGGAAACGTGTCGGATCTTCGGCTGATTCCCGCAGCCGCAGGCGCCAAACCCGGCGAGCCCGAGAGGCCTCGCCTGGGCACACTGACAGAGTTCATCACGGCGGCACTGCTCACGCGGTTTGATGTGATCATCCACTATGACGTGGGTAACGGAGTGCGGATCGAGAAGGGTGGCGAGGTGTTCGCACAGTGGCCGACCTTTAAGGCCGCCCAGAGTGTTCCTCGAGAGCCCAGGCAGGCGGTGGAGTTCATCTCGGCGTACCTGCGCTATGTGGCGAACCTCCGTTCACTTGGACAGCGCGCGGTGCAGGTCGCGGTATTCGTGAAAGCGGCACATCTGATCGCGCCGGCGGTTCGGGGATCGACGGATTACAACCTCTCAGCGCTGGCGATGCACATGAGAGAATGGGCGAGCGAGCCGCTTCTGACAAGCCACCCACTCGCGACGTTTCTGTTGGCGGACAACCTCAGCGAACTCCACCCGCTGATCACCAACAACCCTCGCTCGACAAGGCTGGTGATCCCGCTTCCGGAGCCCGCGGAGCTCGAACGCACTCTTGCTGCGGTCGCGGGTCAATACCCCGTCGCGCTGGCTGAACTTTCGGCCGACCTTTCTCGCCCCGCGGGAGCGCTCTGCGGGGCGACCATCAGCGCTGTTGAGGCGCTGCTCAAGACCAGGCAGCATCTGAAACGCCCGATCGTTGACGGAGATCTGGGTGAGATAAAGAAGCAGATCATCGAGAAAGACGCGGGCGGTCTGATCGATTTCATCAAGCCCGACCGCACTCTCGACGACCTGCATGGGATGGAGAAAGTGAAAGAGTGGCTGCGGCAGGATATCAAGCTGTGGAGCGAGAACGACCTGGCCGCGCTCCCGATGGGGTACCTTTTCTGCGGTCCTGTGGGCACGGGTAAGACGTTCATGGTGGAGTGTCTCGCGGGATCGGCCGGCGTCCCGGTGGTCAAGCTCAAGAATTTCCGCGACCGATGGGTGGGCTCGACGGAAGCGAATCTCGAGACGATCTTCCGGCTGCTCAAGGCGCTGGGCCGCTGCTTCGTGTTTGTGGATGAGGCTGACCAGGCGCTGGGGAAGCGGCAGGCCGACAGCGGCGACAGCGGCGTCGGCGGGCGTGTGTACTCGATGTTCGCGGAAGAGATGAGCAACACGCGAAACCGGGGCAAGGTGGTGTGGGTGCTCGCGTCGAGCCGGCCCGACCTGATCGAAGTGGACCTGAAGCGTCCGGGCCGAGTCGATGTCAAGATCCCGCTATTGCCGACGCTGCGCACGTCGGAGAGCTGGGGACTGATGCGATCGCTGATGAAGCGTCGCGGGCTGGTTGTCGGTGCGGAAGTGCCGACGGGGCTGGCTCCCAAGGTGCCGCTTCGGTTGACGCCCGGGGCCGCCGAGGCGCTGGCGGTGAAGGTGTACCGGCTCGTCAAGACGCGGGGGCTGGCCGTCGAGGAAGCGATCGCGGAGTGTTTGGACGATTACCAGCCACCTGTGGATCCGGCGGTGATGCAGTTCCAGATCGACATCGCGGTACGGGAAGCCAGCGATCTCGACTTTGTACCCGAGGAATTGAGGCCTGCGGCGAAGGGGTAGCTCGCCTTGAGAGAGGCGTGTTCGCGGGCTAGGCGGATATCGGCCCGAGTAAACGAGGAATGGGGCGGGTCAGCCGGGTCCAGATCAGCCAACATTCAAGCAGGATCCAGAGGCTCAGCACGGGCAAAGCCCACCAGCCGCTGGGTGCAAGGCGCTCAACGGCTCGATCGAGCATGTCCGGGAGGGTGCCTTTCCAGACACCTTTGAGCAAACCGATGATCGGGTGAGGCTTGAGGAGCGAGCGAGCGGCCGGTGAGCGAAGGAACGAGATCCCGTGTTGACCCTTGCGTGCGGCGACTTCGGCGGCTTTGACGCCGGGTGTGCCCGCGCCGTCGATGAGCTTGACAGTTGCGACCGCATCCACACCTGCGGCATGGAGCACCCGGGTCGCCTTCTGGCCTTGGGTGTCGACAAAGCGGGCGACCGCGGCGAGATCTTCGGCGTTCTCGACACCCCGCAGCGTGCGGAGGATCGTTCCCGGGGGCGCGGCTTTGGAGATCGATCCGAGATCCTCGCAGACGCGTACGACTTTCGTCGAATCAAGATCGACGATCCATCGCCGCAGCTGCCCGGCAAAGGAATCGGTCAACGACCCGGCCTTGCGGGCGGCCTTGAGGATCGAGGGAGCCCAGTCGATCTGGGGCGCGAGGGTGGTGGTGAGCCCGAAGAGGGAAAGGGCGGCAATGACTCCATCGGTGTCGTCGCGGCTGGCAGCGGCGGTGCCTTGGATGATGAGGTCGCGGAGATCGCCGATCACGAAGAAGTCGGCGCTGACCGCTCCGATGAGCCCTTCGAGCGTGTCGCTGCGGCCGGTGAGCGCTCCCCAGCCGAGATCTTTGGCGGCTCGGATCCAGGACATCTGGAGTTCGGCGACGTCGGCACGGGCGCGGGCGAGACCATCGGTGGTGTCGCCCTGAGCGATCGCGGCATCGGCCAGCGACAGCGCCTCGCCCAGGCGTCCTTGGGCAGTGAGCGCACGAACTTCCGCGGCGACATCCTCATCGGGGAGAGCTTCGAGCCGCAGACGAGCGAGGTGAGAGGAGCGGTTGAAGAGGAGGAGCAGAGCTATGGAAACGGCGACGAGGAGCCGGAGCCCGGGCCATCGGCACGACCAGAATCTACGGAGGGCGTTCACTGGGTCAAGTCCGGGTGTTGGCGGCGTGGGCGGATGTCGGTTTCGTCGGCGAATCGCACGCGAACACCTTGCCCTTTGCCGACGACCTTGGAAACCAGGGCCTCGATCTGCGTGCGGGTGTCGTTGCGGATGGCATCGAGCTGTGCGGGAGTTGGTGCTGTTTGCGAGGCCCGAAGCTGGAGGTCGCGGCGGAGCTCGCCGAGGAGGCGTTCCCCGTCCGAGGGCCGAGACCGAAGCCCTGTCGTGGTGACGCTCGCCTTCGCGAACTGCCCTAGAGCCTCGGCAGAAATCCGGGTGGGGGGTGGAACGGTCACGACAAACATCTTGTGGATCGGGCTGAACGAGATTCCCGACGCAGATAATCCGGAAAGGTCGCTCCCGAATCTGAGCAGAGCAGGAGCGACAAGCTTCGCCGAGACCGATCCGAAGATCGATGTCTCTGTCGCTTCCGTTTGCACCTCGACCGAGAGTTCCACGGTGACGAGTTTGAGCGTACGGATCCCGGCTGCGAGTGGTTCGAGGTCGGAGGCCAGGACCATTGGTCCCGGTGGGGCAGAATCCGAGGCTGGGACAGGGACCTGAGCTCGGAGATCCTGGGTGCGCAGCGACCACGCGGCAGCGGCCGCGAGCACCAACGCTAGGACGACGCCGAGGACTTTCATCGTTGCTGACTATCGGTTCGAGACGGGGCAGTTTCGGTAGTGAAGAAGTCAGATCGCGCTGGTCAGCGGCTCGTGAACTACACTCGGCGGTGAGGCCCGCCGTCTTTCTTGATCGCGACGACACGCTGATCGCCAACCGCGAGGTGACGAGGGGAACGGCGTTCCCGGGAGACCTCCTCGATCCCGGGCTGGTTCGGCTGCTTCCGGGAGTCATCGAGGGTTTGGCGGCGTTGTCGGACGCCGGGTTTGCCCTTGTCGTGGTCTCGAACCAGGGGGGGTTGGCTCAGGGACGCGGATCACTTCGCCGTGTCGAAGCGGTCAATGACGCTCTGCGCGAATCGCTGTCTCGTGGGGGAGTTTCGCTTTCCGGGGTGTATATGTCGCCGGCTCGTGAGCCATCGACGAACGGTCGTTTCGCGGCAGACCCCGATCGGTGGCGTAAGCCAGGCCCGGGAATGATCCAGGCGGCCGGCCGGGAGCTTGGGCTTCATCTTGCGGGCTCCTGGCTGGTGGGAGACGCCCCGCGGGACATCGAGTCGGGTGTGGCGGCTGGTCTTCATCCCGAGCGTTGTCTGCTGATAGGAACCGCGGACCTCCCCGGCGTGCGTGAGGCCGCCGAGGCGATCGTGCGTGCATCGGTGCCGAACCGGGCGTCGTTTCACCTTTCGCCGGTCGGCGGCGTGATGCTGACGGATCCGATCGCGCGTCGAACGATCCAGGCCGCGGCGTTGGCGATCGCCGAGAGAACGGGAATCCGGGTAGTGGCCATCGATGTGTCTGGAACGTGCGTTGCGGTGGAGATCGAGGGCGATGAACTGCTTGCCGTCGGATTCGCCGCTGAGCTTCGTCGTGCGACAGAGGTGTGGTACGCCGGGCGTCACCCGGGTGTCTCGCTCTGGGGACGCGGAGAGACCCCGGACCAAGGCGGGGACGCATGAACAAGCCGCGACGGCTTCTGGTGATCTGCCCGAGCTGGGTTGGGGATGCGGTGATGGCGACCCCGGCACTGGCGCTACTCCGCCGAGAGCTCCCCGGAGCTTTGATCGGCGCGATGGTCAGGCCCGGGATCGATGAACTGCTCGCGGGCACGGGTGATGTCGACGAATTTCATGTCGCTCGGCCCTCGGGTGTGATGGGCCCTAAGCACGCGGCGGCAAAGGTCCGTCCCATGCGCTATGACACGGCGTTGCTGCTCACGAATTCATTCTCGACGGCACTGATCACGCGACTCGCGGGCATTCCGCGGCGTGTCGGGTACGACCGCGATCTGCGCGGGCTCCTGCTGACCCACAGGCTCAGAGCGCCCACTCGCCCCGATGGATCCTGGGCCCCGGTGCCCGCTGTCGACTATTACCTCAGAGCGGCGTGGGAGGGTTTGCTGGGACGAATAGACCCGATTCCGAGCGGGATCTGCATGCGTCTGGTCGTGAGTAAGACCGAGCAAGAAGGCGCCGACCTCGTGCTGACACGAGCCGGGGTGAGGCCAGGCACCGGGTTTGTGGTGCTCAACCCCGGAGGCAATAACACGGCGAAGCGTTGGCCACCCGAGAGATTCGCTTCGGTCGGCGACCATCTCACCTCTGTCCATGGACTCGCGGTACTGATCAACGGATCTCCGGCAGAAGCTCCGCTGTGCCGATCCATCGCGGATCAGATGAAATCCCGAGCGGAAGTGCTGCCTGAACTTGGGATCACGCTCGGATCGCTCAAGGGAGTGGTTTCAAGGGCTTCTCTGATGGTGACCAACGACACAGGCCCGCGGCATCTGGCGGCGGCGTTCGGCGTTCCCCTGGTGACGCTGTTTGGGCCCACCGATCATCGCTGGACGACGATTCCGACATTGCCCCAAGGCCCAGAGCGGATCGTGCTCGCCGATCCGGGATTGCCTGAATCCGAGTTGGCCAACGACCATCCGGAGCGGTGCCGGATCGACCGGATCGCGGAACGTACGGTTGTCGAGGCCGCCCAAGATGTGCTCACTCGCGCGGGCCTCTCGCCATTGGAATAACCTCGAAGTGACACTGGATTCCGTCCCGGAAGCGGCCGAGAGGGCGAGAGTTGACCGCCCGACAAGCCGATACACCTCTCGATGCCCAGCGTTGCCCACAACATGCGAGCCGCTCGTCGCGCGGAGCGAGGCCTCGAGATTTGCATGTCGCACCCGAAGCCCGAGCCCAAACCCGGGGACGCAGTGGTGCGGGTATTGCTCGCGGGTCTGTGTTCGGTGGATGTGCTGGCTGTGGGAGGGGTATCGACGGTCGGACAGGCGACTTCATTTCGCGGTACTCCCGGGCACATGGGTGTGGGCGTGGTCGAGCACCTTGAGCCCGGCGGGTTGGGCTTTGGGTCCGGTGACACCCGCAAATGGGAGCGCAAGCGGGTGGTGTTTTCGCCTGTGGTTCCGTGTGGATTGTGCGACACGTGTCGTGCGGGTCTCTCGTGGCACTGCCCAACGCGTCGGGTTCTCGGACTCAGCGGCGCGGAGGGGACGCTGGCCCAGCAGGTGCTCGTCCCGATGCGGAACCTCGTGGTGGTTCCGGATGCTGTGGACGACGCACGCGCCGTGTGCGCTTCGTTGGTGGGATCTGCGGTGCAGGCCGCTGCGGCGGTACGCGTCGAAGGTAAAACGTTTGTCACCGTGCTCGGAGACGGCCCGATGGGGCTTTGTGTAGCCCAAGCGCTCGCGCGGCGGAACGCGTCCGTGAGGTTGCTGGGGAGGTCCGAGGCGCGATTCGGGCTTGTGGAACGGTGGGGGATCAAGCATCGCCACGAGTCGGAAGCCGGGCGGCGCGCCGATCAGGATGTCATTGTGGATTGCACGGGCAACGCTGGCGGGTTTTCGCTCGCGTGCCGGCTGGTGAGGCCCAAGGGGACGATCGTCCTGAAGGGCCCGCCGGTTCCTCTGGCGAAAGAGGGTCTGCTCCCCGCAGACCTGCTCCCGGCGTCGGCGCGCGAGGTGACGATCGTGACGGTGTGCTCGGGCACGGCGGCTCAGGGTGTGGACGCGATCGCCAGCGGAACGATCGACATCACGCCGATGCTCGAGCGGACGGTGCCGCTGAGCCAGACGGTGACGGTACTCGAAAGGATCGCGAAGCGGACCGCGTTGCTTGGGCTTGTTCAGCCTTGAGTATTTATCAGCCGCGGGCAGGACCGAATTTCAAGGCGAGGGCAGAAAGGTGTAGTCGTCGGTGGTATTGACGACGCCCTTGGGGATCGAGATTCGCATTTTGGCGTGGGAATCGCAGAAGAGGAGGTTGGCTTCGACCTTGCCTTTGGCGTACCACTGCATGCCGCGGTCGCCATCTTGTTGGTAGTTGTAGATGGGTTGAGTCCCGACCATCCAGGTCTTGGTCGGGGTGACAAGGAAGGGCATCTGGCCCCCGCCGAGGGGGACAAGGGTGGCGCGGTCTTCGCCGTCGAGAGTGTGGTCGTTGAGGATGTAGCTCTCGCCGACGAAGTCGTACATGGAATCTGTGGATTCGAATCCCGGGATGGGAACACCGGTGTTGGTGGCACCCTTGTCAACGGGGGACTGCCACTCTTTGAGTTCGCAGACTCCGGGGTCGCTGTCGGGGGGGACGGGCTTGTCGTTGAGGTAGGAATTGAGCGGGCGACGCTGGGCGCCGATGGTGTTGATCCCGTAGAAAGGGAGCTTGCCTTTTTTGCCGCCAAAGAGCGTCCCGATGACGGCCTCACCGCCCCCGGGGAGCGGGCCCTTGGCCTGGGGCAGGCGGTTGTCGAAGTTGTTGAAGTACATCCCGATGCCGGACCCGATCTGCTGGAGGCGGCCCAGGCAACCGGTTGCCCGGGCGGTGAGCCTTGCCTGTCCGAGCGCCGGGAGCACGAGCCCGACAAGCAGGGCGATGATGGCGATGACCACCAATAGTTCGATGAGCGTAAAGGATCGGGTGCGCATGGGGTGAGCTCGGCGTGACGTCAAAGGGCCAGGATCGACCCGCACGATACACGAAAGGTGCGGCCTTTGCTTGGCTCGCGAGAGCGGATTCTTTAGCCGCCCAACGGATTCTGGAAGTGCTTGTCCTGGACCGGGGCGATGGCCTCGAGGATCTTGGCCAGGATCATCGCGGGCGAGCCGATCGCGTTGATGTCGACGGCGATCTTCTTGTCGTAGCAATCCAGCACGGGGTAGGTTTCGTTCTCGTAGACGGCCCATCGGCGACGGATGACATCTTCTTTGGCGTCGTCGGGCCGGTTCTCACGCATGGCGCGAGTGGCGAGCCTCTTGAACATGTCCTCCTTGTTCTCGCATTTGAGATGGACAATCTTGAGGACGTCGATGTACTTGTGCATGAGCCGCGCCTGGGCGACGTTGCGGGGCATGCCGTCGAGGATGAGGAGGTCTTGCTCGGGCTTAAAGAGCCTGAGGATGGTGTAGGCGTGGATGGTGGAGGACCAGAGCTTGATGACGACGTCGTCGGGGACGAGTTCGCCTCGCGTCATGTAGGTCCGGAAGATTTTGCCAATGTCGCTGGTCATGTCCATGTTGCGGAACATCTCACCGGTCGACATGTGAAAGAAGCCCGGCATCTGGGCGAGGATCTTGCCCTGCGTACCCTTGCCCGCGCCGGGGGCGCCGAAGAGCAGGACGGTCTGATAGCGATCGGACATCGTTCATCTCCGCTGACGTGGAACGTTCCGCGTCGTGAGGCCCAGTGTACCCGTGAGAACCCGGGTCGGTTGGCCCCCGGATGGGGGCAAGCTCGGCACGGTCCCGTCAACCCAAGGCATCCGCATGTCCACCATCGACCTGATCGCCGCGACCGCATTTGGGCTTGAGGCCGTTGTCGCCCGCGAACTCGAAGACCTGGGTTATCAGCCCGAGATCATCTCGGTTGGACGGGTTTTGTTCAGGGGTGACTTTCTCGCGCTGGCCCGTGCCAATACCTGGCTCAGGGCCGCGGATCGGGTGCTGCTGCGGGTCGCGGAGTTTCCTGCGGCGGACTTCGACCAGCTCTTCGAGGGGATTAAGGGTCTGCCTTGGGAGGACTGGATCGGTCGCGAGCACGCGTTCCCGGTGGATGGTCGGTGCGTGCGGAGCACGCTGGCGAGCGTTCCCGCGGTGCAACGGGCGACGAAACGGGCGATCGTGGATCGGCTGGCGGACAAGTACGGGTTGACGACGCTGCCCGAGACCGGGCCCGAAGTGCGGGTTGAGATCTCGATCCTGCACGATGTGGCCACGCTGACACTGGACACGACCGGCGACGGGCTTCACAAACGTGGGTACCGCCAGCTTATTGGCGATGCCCAGCTCAAAGAAACATTGGCTGCGGGGCTGGTGTTGCTGAGCGTGTGGAACCGGACACGGCCATTGATCGACCCGTTCTGCGGTTCGGGGACGATTCCCATCGAGGCGGCGATGATCGGACGCAATATCGCGCCGGGGCTCTACCGGACCTTCGCAGCGGTCGAGTGGGGCACCATCCCCGACGAGATCTGGGATCAAGTGGATCAGGAAGCCCACGACGTGCAGCGGTACCAACTCTCGCACGATATCCACGGGTACGACATCAGCGAGGATCAGTTGTCGCTGGCGAGGTTTCACGCAAAGAAGGCGGGCGTGCAGGATTGCGTGCGGTTCTCGTGCCGAGACTTTCTCGAACTCACCAGCAAGCTCGAGTACGGGGTGACGATCATGAACCCGCCGTACGGCGACCGCGTGGGTGTGGGGCGCGAAGTGGAGGTATTGTACCGCGCGTTCCCGAAGGTTCTGCGGCGGTTGCCGACGTGGTCGCACCACGTGCTCACCTCGTGGGATGACTTTGAGGCTCTTGTGGGCCAGGAGGCAACGCGGCGGCGCAAGCTGTACAACGCGCAGATCGCGTGCCAGTATTTCCAGTTTCTTGGTCCAAGGCCCCCCGAGGGCGTGGACGAGCAGCCCGCCGATGACGGGCTGGCCGGGGCGGAGGTTGAGCCCGCGGCCGGGGCGGAGCCGGTTGAGGAGACTGAGCCGGCGAGCGCCGAGGTTTCGGTGGTGTCGGCGGAAGGCTCGTACGAGTCCGAGGCGCCGGGCCCGATGGTGGCGTCGTTCGGGGGTCTACGCGAGCGGGACGTGAAAGAGATCGAGGAGTTTCGGGCTTGCCTGGCGAACAACGCGAGGCATCTCCGAAAGTACCCGGCGCGTGGGATCTCGTGCTTTCGCGTGTACGAACGGGACGCGCCGGACGTGCCGTTGATCATCGACGTGTACGAGGATTCGGTGCACATTGCCGAGTATGAGCGCGAGCACGGGCGGACGGGGGCACAGCATGTTGATTGGCTCGAGCGGTGCGGGAAAGTGGCGGCGGAGGTGCTGGGGATCCACCCGGCGCGGGTCGCCATCAAGCAGAAGCACCGGCAACGCGAGGGCACCCAGCATGAGCGTGTGAGCGAAGAGGGCAAGACGTTGGTCGTTCACGAGGCGGGGTTGAAGTTCGAGGTCAATCTGTCGGATTACATCGACACGGGGCTCTTTCTCGACCACCGCTTGACGAGGCAGATGGTTCGCGAGCGCAGCGCGGGCCGTCGGCTGCTGAACCTGTTCTGCTACACGGGCTCGTTCACGGTGTACGCGGCCTCGGGCGGAGCGGCGGCCACCACCAGCGTAGACCTGTCCAAGACATACCTCCGCTGGGCGGGGCGGAACCTCGAACTCAACGGGTTCGAGTGGTGGGGGGAGGACGTTCGAGAACAGAAAGAGCCGCCGCGTCACGGGAACAGGCTGGTGTTCGGGGACGTGATGTCGTTCATGAGAGAGCACCCGGTGGGGGGCTTCTACGACATCATGGTGATCGATCCGCCGACGTTCTCGACGAGCAATCGGACGGAGGACGTTTTTGATGTGCAGCACAATCACGGCGAGCTGCTGAGGCTGGCGATCGGGCTGCTCTCGCCCGGCGGGGAGATCTACTTCTCGAACAACAACCGGAGGTTCAAGTTTGACGAGCCCGTGATGGATGGCCTCGGGGCTGCGGGCTATGGCGTTCGGGAGATCAGCAAGCGGACGGTGCCCCCGGAGTATCGCAACCAACGGATTCACCGGTGCTGGCGGATCGCTCGGGCGTCGGACGAGTAATTACCGGGTCGTGGTGGCCAGCGTGTGCTCGTCGATGTGCGCCTGGACGCGTTTGACCGAGATGGGTGAGGCGGTGCCCAGCTCTTGCGCAAAGAGCGAGACTCGGAGTTCTTCGAGCATCCACTTCAAGGTGTCGAGCTGAGGGTCGGGCCGGCCTGTCTTGTTCCGGGCGTCGACGCGGCGGAGGTACGCGGTCCACACGTCGCGCATCTCGTCCATGGAGCGGGCGTCGCGGGCTGGCCCGTGGCTGACGAGCTTCTCGAAGCGTTTGATCCCGGCCGAGAGATACCGGGGCACCTGGCGGAGCTGCTCCCATGGCATCGCCGCGAGAGAACCCTTGTGGATGAGCAAGAGCGAGTGGAGCTTGGCATCGCGGACGGCGGCGTCCCAAGAAGATCGGTGAGGCTGAGCGAGGCGAAGCTGGAGCGCCTGATGCCCCACGAGGATCTGAGAGACGGTCTCGCCGATCTCGCGGGCGGTGTCGCGGACGGCGTCCCACCGTCCGCGGAGCCGGGCCACGAACGCGTCGCGTGTGCGGGGGAGGCCCAGCGAGTCGCCGGGTCCGGGCATGAAGACGCGGTCGGCGATGACGGCGGCCACCTCGTCGCGCAGCTCCTGCGGGGAGCCCATGGAGGAGTACAGGGCGAATAAGCGTCCGGTTTCCGGGAGCACGCGAAGGGCCCAGTCGAGTTCGTCCTTGGCGGCGAACATGTAGAGCCTGCGGATGCCTGGCCTTGAGAGCTGGGCGGCGTGGTGGGGGCTTTCGACGACTTGCAACTCGACGGAGGTGATCCGGTCCACGATCGCCGGATAGCCCGAGAGGCTCGATGCACCCCGGCCAAGGTTGACGCGTTCGGGGAGGTCGCCAAAGTTCCAATCGACGATCTTGCCTTTGGTGTACTGCTGGCCTGCGGCGGCGATGAACTTGTCGCGGGCCTGCTGCCCGAAACGTTCGAGCAGCGAACGCAGGCTCTTGTCGCTGGCCAGCTCGTGCCCTTTGTCGTCGAGCACGCGGATGGTTGCTCGAAGGAACCCCGGCAGGGACGAGGTCCTCCAGGCGTCGCGGGGGACGTCAACTTTGGCGACATCGCGGCAGGCCTTGGCGAGGGAATCGATGAACGAGCCCTTGCCGAAGGGCATCGCGGCGGCAAGCCTTGGGGCAAGGGCCGCGGGGTCGTCGAAGCGTTGCCGTGTGACTTTGGGGAGAGCCTCGAGGACGGCCTGCACCTTGGAGGCGACCATGCCCGGGACGAGCCATTCGAGCCGCTCTTCGTCGACCTGGTGCAGAGATTCGAGCGGCACGGGCACGGTGAGCCCGTCGTGATCCTTCCCCGGGTCAAAGGCGTACTGGAGCGAGAGTTTGGTCCCGAACGTCTCGATGCGGTCGGGGTACAACTCGTGGGTGACGGCGGCGGCGTCGGGAGGCGTAAGGTCCGCCTTGGACATGAAAAGGACCTTGGGGTTGGCACGCTCTGCGGTCTTTCGCCAGAGGTCGAGCGATGCGCCGCTAAAGACACCCGGGCCCAGGCGTTTGTCGTAGAAATCGAAAACGAGTTGCGGGTCAACGGCCAGGTCGCTGCGCCGGGCCTTGTGCGACACGGTGCGAAGCTCGGCGAGCAGCTCGTTGTTGTGCGTCCAGAACGGGGCCGGGGAGACGTAGAGCCGCTCGACCAATGCATTCTGGATGAACAACTCGCGCGCGATTGCCGGGTCGATGGGTCCGTAGTGGACCCGGCGTCGGCTGACGATTTCGAGGCCGAACAGGGTGACACGCTCGTAGGCGTAGACCTGCTGGTGTTGGTCGTCGTAATGGGGCTCTTGGTACTGACGTTTGACGAGGTGCTTGCCGACGGACTCGATCCATTCGGGCTGGACGCGGGCGACATCGTGAGCGTAGAGCTTGGTAGTCTGGATCAACTCGGCGGCCATCACGTGCCCCGGTCCCTTGCGGAAGAGCCCAGACCCAGGGAAGATCGAGAACTTGACCCCTCGGCAGCCGTCGTACGATCCCTTGTCGTTCTTGACGCCGATGCTGCCCAGGAGCCCGGCGAGGATCGCTCGGTGGATGTTCTCGCGCGGGGCCTTGGAGGACGCCGGGTGGAGATGGATCGCCCTGGCCAGGCTCGTGAGCTGGGCGTGCGTGCTGGACCATTCGCGCACGCGGATGAAGCTGATGAAGTTCTGTCGGCACCACCGACGCAGCGCCCCGCCGGTGGCTTTGGCCTCGACCTCGTGGTACGCGTTCCAGAGGTTGAGAAGGCCAATAAAGTCGCTCTCGGGGTCCTCGAACTGCTCGTGGGCTTTGTCGGCCTTGTCGGCCATTTCCATCGGACGCTCGCGAGGGTCTTCGACGGAGAGGGCCGCCGTGATGACGAGCGACTCGGCGACGCAATTCTCGTCGGCGGCGGCGAGGATCATGCGTCCGAGCCTGGGGTCGATGGGCAGCTTGGCGAGTTTCACGCCGATGGGCATGAGGTCGCCGTCGTCGTTGATGGCGCCCAGTTCGCGGAGGGTGTCGTACCCGTCACGGACGAGCCGACCGTCGGGCGGATCGATGAAGGGGAAGTCCTCGACGCGGCCGAGCCGAAGGGCCTTCATCTGCAGGATGACGCTGGCGAGGTTCGTGCGAAGGACTTCGGGATCGGTGAAGTCGGGCCGGGCCTGGAAGTCCGCGAGGCTGTAGAGGCGGTAGGCGATCCCCGGTCCCAGCCGTCCGCAGCGGCCGGATCTTTGGTTCGCCGACGCCTTGCTGACGGCTTCGATGGGCAGCCGCTGGACCTTGGTGGTGGGGCTGTAGCGGCTGATTCGGGCCTCTCCGGCGTCGATGACGTACCTGATGCCGGGGACTGTGAGCGACGTCTCGGCGATGTTGGTCGACAGCACCACTCGGCGGATCGACGGGTGAGGCGTCGATTGAAAGATGCGCTGCTGCTCGGCGTTGGAGAGCTTGGCAAACAACGGGACAACCTCGACCCCACGGGGGAAATGGTCCGCGAGGTGGCCGGCGGTGTTGCGGATCTCGCGCTCGCCGGGCAGGAAGACGAGAACATCGCCCGAGCCCGGGCCGGTCTCGCGGTGGATCTCGTCGAGGGCTCGCACAAGCCCGTCCTCGGCCCGCAGGTCGTCGTCGGGGCTCGAGTGATCGCCGGGTGACCCGTCGCGCGTCAGCGGGCGGTACCGGATCTCGACGGGGAAGGTGCGGCCTGAGACCTCGATGATCGGGGCGTCGAAGAAGTGCTTGCTGAGGCGTTGTGGGTCGATGGTCGCTGACGTAATGACGACCTTGAGGTCGGGGCGTTTGGGCAAAAGCTGCTTGAGATACCCAAGCAGGAAGTCGATGTTGAGGGAACGCTCGTGGGCCTCGTCGATGATGATGGTGTCGTAGTACGCGAGCGGGCGGTCGTGCTGGGTCTCGGTCAGCAGCATCCCGTCGGTCATCAGCTTGATCACGGTATCGGGGCTGGTCTTGTCGCCGAAGCGGACTTTGTACCCGACCTCGCGGCCCAGCGGCACTTCAAGCTCGTCGGCGATGCGCTGAGCCACCGAACGGGCCGCGATGCGCCGCGGCTGCGTATGCCCGATGAGTCCCGTGCGGCCTCGCCCGGCGTCGAGGCAGATCTTCGGGAGCTGAGTCGTCTTGCCCGAGCCTGTCTCGCCGCACACGACGACCACCTGGCTGCCGCGGATGGCCGCGATGATCTCGTCGCGGCGTTGACTGACGGGCAGCTCGGGCGGGTACGAGGTCGTGGGAAGCCGCGCGACGCGGAGCCGGGCTCGGTGCAGCGCGTCATCGACCTGCCGGGCCACGCCCGCCACGACGCCGGAGGGGAGGGTGAGACCCGATGCGGCGGCCTCGCGCAGCTCGCGCAGCCGCCGCGCGATCCGGTAACGATCTGTGATGAGGCAGGAGGATAACTCCCGAGCGAGGTGTCTCAGGTCGTCGATCAAGCGTGGATCATAATCAGCCCCGCGCTCCGCGTTCCGTGGATGGTCGTGATTGGCCGATGCTTAGGCGGCGATCCGGGCGACGTGTTTCATGAGTCTGGTCATGGCCAAGACGGTGACGTCGTCGGGCTGGTGGAGCGACCCGGCCTGATCGTCGAGCCTTTTGGCCAGGGCGGCAAAGGCGTGCTCGAGTCGGGCCTGTTCGTCGGCACCCCCGCCCTCGGCGTCCCATAGTGCGGCGAGCTCTTCGAGATAGCGAGCCGTGGGGAGCCGCAGCTCGCGTCCGGCGGCTCCCTCTTTCGGGAATGCCACTTCCATCCCGTCGCTGTGAACGACCAGTGACTCGCCCGGAGCGAGCGTAAAGGTGACCTCGGGGAATTCGGCTTCATCGAAGACCCCCAGCATCGGGCCTTCCGTCTCGATCTTTCGTGATGCGCCGACTCCCAGGACCAACGGCGGAGGGTGGCCCGCCCCCGCGAGCGTGACCACGCCCGTGCGGTGAGAGATCAGCCCATAGACCGCGGTGGCGAAGCGGTGGGGGCCCTCGGGGTGTTGACACAGTTCGCGGTTGACTCGTGCCAGAGCCGTGCTGGGCGAGCATGCGTGCCATCCCAAGGGGGTTCTCTCTCGTGTGACCAGAGCCCGCGAGACGACCATGGTGAGCAGGGCGGCTGGGACACCGTGCCCGACGACGTCGGCGAGGAAAAAAGCGTGGTGTTCGTCGTCGGCGGGACGCACATCGAAGATGTCGCCGCTGACGTACCCGGTGGGCCGAAAGAGTGATCCGAACGCGAGTGACCCGATGGGCTCGATGGACCGTGGAATAAACTGCCTTTGGATCGTCGAGGCCAGCGAGAGCTCTTCGTGGAGACGGTTCATCTCGATGGTGGCGCCGGCCTGGGCGACATCGCAAATCCGAAGCTCTCGCGACATGGATGCCACGAGCGACTGTCGGTGCGCCAGGGCTTCGAGCCTGACGGCGAGCAACTCCGCAGGTGTGTGAGCCGGGAGCACCATCACGCCGTCGCGGCCTGAGTCGGCGGGTGTTCCCTGGGCGAGGATCACGCCGGGGATCTGCTTCTGATGGAGGCGATCACCAAGCGTACGAACGGCCTCGGGCGTTTCAGCTTCGATCAGTACGACGCCATCGTCGGACAATGGCCAGTGGTCATCCAGCGGGGTCGAGAACGCGACTTCGCCCGCCCACTGTGCGCCCAAGAAGTCCACGGTCGCTCTGACGTGGCGTTCCGGATCGGAGGCCAGAATGATGCGAAGTCGTGATGGCGACATGCCGGGCGGCTCCGATAATCCGGCCGCTCTCAGGAGTGGCCGGTGTGTCTATCGGTCTATTTGGCCACTTTCTTCAGGAGGGGATCGATGTCGATCTTCTGCCCTTCCTTCAGGCCAAGCCCGGGCAGAGTGCCCGCTTTCAGCTCGATGACATACTGAGCCGGGAATCGGCTGTGATACTTCTTCAGCCGTTCTTCGTATTGCTGGTTCGATTGGATCCTCGGGTCGATGACTTTCTCTGCATCGCTTCGGGGGGGCTCGGGCGTCATCGCGTGCATCGCGGTCACTTTCATCGCGGCATCAAGAAAGATAATGTCGATGGCGATGGGGCAGTCACGCATCACAAAGTACCGCTGATCGGCGTTAGTGAAAACGAAAATCATCCCGCCTTTGTCCGGGATCTCGGTCCGCCCCGAGAGCCCCTTGAAGCGTTTCTCATCCGTTGCCACGACTTCAAGGTTAAACGTGGTCCCGTCGATGGTCACCGCCGTGAAATCCGGGATCCCGTTGGTGGTCGTCGCCGAACTCTTTCCGCCGCGGCTATCGCACCCTTTCAAGGATCCCAGCGCTCCCGCAGAGGCCGCAAGCAGCACGGCCCCGCGAACGAGCAGTGAAACAAAGATCATCGGGCGGCCTCCCTTAACCATGCGTCGTTCTCCGGGGTGCACACAACCGGCGTGCGCGGCATTCTAGCGAGATCAAGGCCTGCCGCGAATTCCTCTGCCGAAACCCGGTCGCGGACCAGAGCCCCGGGGTCGTTCCAGTGAGCGATGAGGGCCCGGATTCTCTCGGCTGGGACGCCCAGAGCCCGGTAGGTGCTGACGCGGGTGTCCCCGTGCCTCTTGGCCAGTCGTTTGCCGTCTGGCCCGATGACCAACGGGAGGTGCAGATACCGAGGGACTGGCGAATGCGACAGAGCCTCGTACAACAGTTGTTGGCGACCCGCTGAATCCAGAAGGTCGTCGCCCCGGACCACATGGGTGACACTTTGGCGTGAGTCATCGACGACGACGGCCAGTTGATACGCGGGCTGTCCGCGTTTGGTCCAGACCACAAAGTCCCCTGCAGTCTGGGAAGGGAACAGCCGCCGAACGCCCGCAAAATCATCGTGGACCGTCACGGGTGTGCCGGGCGTAGCGAATCGCCAATTTCGGCCGTCATCATCGAACACGCGCGGAACGATGTCGGGCCTCAACTCGGCGGGGAATGGGGCGTCGTGGGCGCCGTCTTGTGGGGCCGAAAGGGCGAGCGAGCTTGCCGCATCCTCAACGTCCTGCCTCGTGTGAGCGGACGGGTAGACCTTGCCCGCTGCGGCGAGCTGCCGCATGGCGTAACGGTACGGACTGAGGTCGTGAGATTGGATCACAGGCCCGACGTCCCAGTTGATCCCGAGCCAGGTGAGCGTCTCGATGCATTCGTCGATTGATTCGGGCTTGACGCGCGGGCCGTCAAGGTCCTCGATGCGGAGAACGATTTGCCAGCGGTGTCGGCGTGCCAGAGCCCAATTCACAAGGAAGGTCCTGGCGTTACCCAGGTGCAGGGCTCCGGTCGGTGATGGTGCAAGGCGAGTGGTTAGCATCTGCAAACAGCGAAGACTGGAGCGGCGGGCGGGCCGATTCGATTGGGCCTTCCTCGGCGGACGTGAAACCGTACACTCCGCCCATGGCCAAGGCCTCCACCAAGGGTACGAAGACGGCTTCCCCCTCCAAACTCTCCGACGGCGAAGTGATCGACGCGCTGCGGGCCGTCCCTGAGTGGGCCGAGCTGGGCGACCAGATCCAGCGCACGTACCACTTCAAGAACTTCGTGGATTCGATGAACTTTGCCCAGCGAGTGGCGCAGGTGGCCGAGGTGGACCAGCACCACCCCGATATCCTGATCCGGTACTCGAAGGTGACGCTCTCGCTATCGACGCATGACGCGGGGGGGCTGACGTCCAAGGACTTTGCCGCCGCGGCCAAGTACGACGCGTTGGCGGGCAAGTAGCTCGGCCCGAGGCCGCATTGCCCGTTTGGCTCACGGGCCTACTTCTTCAGATACTCGAACACCCCGCGGCCGGACTTGTCGCCCAGGCGTCCGGCGGTGACTAGTTGCCTCAGCAGCGGGCAGGGGCGATATCGGTCACTCCCGAGCCCGTCGGCGAGCACGTTCATGATGTTCGCGCAGGTGTCCAGGCCGATGTAGTCGGCCAGCCGTAGCGGGCCCATAGGGAAGTTGCAACCGAGCTTCATGATCCCATCGATGGCGTCGGGCTCGGCCACACCCTCCATCCACGCGTAGAACGCTTCGTTGATCATCGGCATCAAGACGCGGTTGCTGATAAACCCGGCGCGGTCGTTGGCCTTGAGCGGCGTCTTGCCCATGCGGGTTGCCAGCGACATCGTGCGCTCGACGACGTCCGCCGCGGTCTGAAGGGCGGGGATGACCTCGACGAGCTGCATGAGCGGGACCGGGTTAAAGAAGTGCATGCCCACGACGCGGGACGCCGCCGGGCCCGCGGCCGCCGCGATCTCGGTGATGCTGATCGAGCTGGTGTTGGTGGCCAGCACGGTGCGTTCATCGGGGAACATCGCGGCGAGCTTCGAGAACAACTCGCGCTTGATCTGGGCGTTCTCGACGATCGCCTCGACGACCCACTCGGAGCCGCGAAGCCCGTCGAGGGTGTCTACATATCGGATCCGAGCCAAGGCGGCGTCGGCGTCGGCCTGCGATAGCTTTCCCTTTTCGACAAACTTGGCCAGGCTTTTTTTGTGGACGCCCTTGCACCTTTCGGCCGCGCCCGGGAACGTATCAAAGATGGTAACCGAAATCCCGCTGGTGGCCGCGACTTGCGCGATCCCGCCGCCCATCTGTCCCGAACCGATGACGCCGATGCTGTTGATCATCGCCCATCCTAGGAAGCCGAACGTCGGGCGAGCCGGGGGTTGGGAGGGCTAGTTGGAAGAGCGGTCGATGATCTGGTACGACTCGCGCTCGCCCCGGCCTCGCACGGGGTAGTCCTTGCGCAGGGGGTGGGCGGGGAAGGACTCCCACGTCAGGATTCGGCGGAGGTCGGGGTGGTTGCGGAAGCGGATGCCGAACATGTCGAACACCTCGCGTTCGGGCCACTCGCACCCGGGCCAGAGATCGCAGGCCGAATCGAGCCACAGGGCCGGGTCTTCGACGATTCCGTCGGTGGGCAAGCTGGGGTTCAGGTACGTCTTGACGAACAGCCGTTCGTCGCGGTCGAAGCAGATGAGGTTGTAGTAGACGGCGAAGCGGCCCGGCTGCGGGGCGGGGTAGTTGAGGTAGTCGATCCCGCCCACATCCGAGCAGAACACGTAGCCACGGGTGTTCTTCAAGTACGCCAGCACCGCGTGCAAGTCCTTGGGCTCTACGACCAGCGTGGACACCCCGTGGAACTCGGTCCCGGCGAACGAAGCGCTGGGGAACGCGGCCTTGACGGCGGCGAACATCGGATGGTCAAGCTTGGGGGCAGTGGGGGCGGGGGTCGTCATAAACAGATGTTAGGACGCGGCTGGCCAGGGGATGGAGCCAGCCATGATTCAGTGTCTCCGTCAATGGATTCGGCGGGTAGCTCGGCGAGAAGTCCAGCCGCTACCCAAGCCGTCAATCGGCATGCGGCGGACACTCCGAGGTGCATCGACGGGAATCCGGGCCGACTTCAGGAGCGCGCGAAAAGAACCGATCCATCTTTACCGCTGGTGGGCTTTCTCCACAACACGAACAATGGCTTGACAACCTCTGGGACAAGGTGCTCTATGCGGAGCATTCTTTCCCAGAGGAGGTCCGCGTGGCCGAGTCGCTGTTGATCCGAGATGTCCCGCCCAAGCTCAAGAACTGGATCGAGACCGAGCGAGAGCAGGCAATGGTCAGCCAGCGCGAGTACGTCATCAGCGTACTCGAAAAGGCGTACAACTCCAAGGCCGCTCCGACCCTGTTCGACAAACCGCAGCACCCGGAACCGGCAGCGACCACCGGAACGCCCTCCTACTTCGTAGACCTGTTCGCCATCTTCGCCCCAACGGGCCGACGGGTTGTAGCCACGGGTAAGCGACGCGGCTTTGAGCGTCGCGGAACCCGTGGAACCGAGTCTCTCTTATCCTGTTCTTGCCCCGGAGGGGCAACGGAACCGCACGTTCTTCAGAAAGGCCCAACATGCCCGGCACCTACTCCCAGCTCCTGCTCCACGTCGTCTTCTCCACGAAAGGCCGCACGCCTTGGATCACGGCGGAAGTCGCTGAACGCCTCTATCCCTACATCGGCGGGATCGTCCGGGCCGAGAAGGGCGTGCTCTACAACATCGGCGGCGTCGAAGACCACATCCACATGTACCTCCGGTGGCGGCCCGACGGCTCGATCTCGGATCTGATGCGCACGGTCAAAGCTCGTTCATCGAAGTGGGTACACGACACGTATCCGAAGCTGGCCGATTTCGCATGGCAGGAGGGGTACAGCGTATTCTCCGTCAGCAAGTCGCAGGAAGAAGCCGTGAAGAAGTACATCGCCGGTCAGGCCGAGCATCACAAGAAGGAAGACTTCAAATCGGAGTTGTTGCGGATTCTCCGTGCCCACGGGGTTGAGTTCGACGACAAGTACGTTTTCGACTGAGCGATCTTGTGACGACGTGAATCCTCTGCCCCGCCGGGGCAGGCGAGAGATTACAACTTCGCTTCCACGGGTTGCGCTCCGCCCGCGAGGACGCGGGCTGCGCTCCACCCGTGGCTACATTCCTGCGCCCCGTTGGGGCGAAGACTGGGACACGCTGTGCCCAAGGTGGGGGGGACGGCAGCGAGCGCATGGACCGGGTGCGTGGCCGGAACACCGGCCCCGAGCGCACCGTGAGAAGTGTACTCTTTTCGCTGGGGTATCGCTTCCGATTGCACGGGGCGGACCTTCCCGGCCGCCCGGATATCGTCCTGCGATCCCGACGCTGCGTGGTCCTCGTTCACGGTTGCTTTTGGCACCGACACGCCTGCCCTAATGGACGGCGGATGCCCAAGTCCCGCGTGGCCTTCTGGCGTGCGAAACTGGATGGCAACGCCGCACGCGACAAGCGAACGCGGGCGCGGCTGCGCCGCGACGGATGGCGCGTCCTCGTTGTGTGGGAGTGCCAGTTACGCGACCTTGACAGACTCGCGGCCCGCTTGCGGGCCTTTCTCGACCCGGCGCAAGCCGAGTAACTACGCCGCCACCGTCGCCGTCGTGACCTCCGACCACGGCCCTTTTTCGCCGCGTGTGTTGATCCAGCGGGCCATGTAGACGGCGGTTTTGCCGCCCTCGCCCGCCTTGAAGTCGGCGCGGAAACTTGGGCGGGTGGTCATGGTCAGGAACGTGAGCGCGGCGGGGTCGGTCGGTGCGGGGCTGTCCGCATCCACCAGTTTCACCCACACCTCGGCCCCGAGCACGCCCGCGGGCCGGGCGCGGCGGGTCGGCGTGGACTCATCCACCAGCCGCAGTTGGTGCGTCAAGCGCTGCCCACTCTCGACCAGCGCGAGCGGGCGCGACGACGGCGCGGGGGCTGGCGACGGCGAGGTGTCCCGCACCGTGATCCCCATCTCGGCGCGGTCGGCGTTGGTGGTCTTGGGGTACCCCTGCACGAAGGACGTGATGGGGCGGGCCTGGGCTTCGAGGCCGCGGCGGGCCTGCGGGATTGAGGACAGGCAAGCGCCGTGTGCGCGATCGTCAGCGGCCGGGCGATGCTGGGGGGTTGCCCGACTTGTTGCGGCCTTGGGCGTGCAAGCCGGCCGCGATGATAAAGAACGCGATGCCGATGACGATGAAGGCGCCGTTGGCCGGCTCCCCCGCGATCTTGGCCATCACCGGGGGGACCATGAACGCTGCACCGGCCAGCACGAACCCGATGGGGGCGAACTTCTTCATGCGGCGGAATCATACCAAGTTGCCGCGGATATCGGGGGATCCCCCCACACGCGCGCCGCCGCGTGAGGCTTTTCGGGTCTGTGCCCCGCGTGCGCGGCCTAACGGTTGCCACGCTGGGGCGGTTGCGGGACGGCTGATCGCCCACGGGCGAGGTTCGGATTGGCGCGGCCGGGTACGGGCACTCACGCCGCTACCGTCGCCGTCGTGATCTCCGACCACGGCCCCTTTTCGCCGCGTGTGTTGATCCAGCGGGCCATGTAGACGGCGGTATATCCGCCTTCGCACGCCTTGAACTCGGCGCGGAAACTTGGTTTGGTGGTCATTGTCAGGAACGTGAGACTACGAGGATCACGGGCGGGGTCGCCCAGCGAAGCGCCGGGAGTCGAGCACGCGGGCTGGTCGGCAGTTGGGGTGGGGACGAGTTTGGCCCACACCTCGGCCCCGAGGCGACCGCCGCGATTCGGGCCCGCTTAGACTCGGACTACTTGGCGATCTTGAACAGATCCGCGGGCAACTCGGGATTGACCTCGAACGAGTCGATCTTCGACGATGCCGCGGGCAGGTCCTTGCCGTTGAACGACACAGCATACGTCGTTGGCAGTGTGAGGCCGTCCACCGTCGCCCAGGCGGAGAAGGTCCTGACGGAATCTCCGATGGTCGAGGTGCCGTCCCGTCCCCTATAGGACAGTTGCAGGAGCTTCCCGGTCGCGCACTCGACCGCCAGCCGCGAGGCGGCGCCGTTGAGCCAGACCTTGACGAACTCGACGGGCGTCTCTCCAAGCTTGCCCTCGCCGTCGGCGATCACGATCAGCCCCGGGCAATCGGCCTTGGGCGCACCATCGACGTGTGCCTTGAGAATCACGATCGGCCAGTGGGCCATCGTGCGATGGAAGGCCCGCGCGCGGCTGGCCGCGATGCGTTCCTGGCCTCGGGTCGATGCCATCGCTGCCCCTTCGGGCCCGCACACAGTTGAGAACCACGATTCGTTCCAGGACTCCTTCTGAAACGCACGGTCTGGGAACGCGATCACCGTCTCGTTGGTGACGGCGTACTCGGTCTCGCCCTGCTTCTCCTTCCGTGCAGCCGACGCGCGGTACACGGCAAGACCCCTCAAACGTTCCGCGCCTCCAGCCCACACCACGACCTTGTCGAGCGTGGCACGTCCGCGCGTCACCTGCTCGTTTGAGCCAAAGACCTTCTCGTCATCGGTCTCGATGTACTTGGCAGGTTCCTTCAGAAACCCGGCTCGACACCCGTCGGAGGCGAAGAAGTAAATTCGGCCTTCGTGCACGGCGTACCGACGGGCATCGCCCAAGCCCGACAGCGGCCCCATGCGCCCGCACGCGCCGCCATCGGCCACCTCAAACTTCGCCGGTTCCTTCTCGAATGCGGCCTTGCTCTCGGGGGTTGCGAACTGGTACGAGATGCCGTCGAGCTCGATAGCCAGTTCGGCCTTCCCGGGTACTTCGCGCCCGGCGACGAGCTCCACTGGATCGACCGGCAGCGTGCGCTCGGGCGGTGCCGCGATGACCGAAGCTGCGAGCTGAACAGCAACTACGGCAGAGAAAGAGCGGCAAAAGGGCAGAGTGGTGTTCATCGACGATCCTAAATTCGTTGGTGTTGCCCGCGCAAGACTCTCTCTGCCACGGGAACCAAATAGTAACACTAGCTCCGGTCGCTCGTACGGTCCAGCTCGGGGTCGCTCCGCCCGTCGCTCACGCCGCCACCGTCGCGATGGCCGTCTCACTCAATGGCACGGTCGCTCCGCTCGTGCTCACCCTGCGAGAGAGGTAGTGGGCCTGCATGTCGCCATTGTCCGACTCTTAGCTCAGCGTCGTTTCGACGCGCGTGATGCTGCCGATGGAGCGGTACTCGCGCGGGTCGCCGGGGGCGGGCTGGCCCGGTGAGTTGAGAGCGACGAAGACCTCGGCACGCTGCACGCCCGCGGGCCTGGCGCGGCGGGTCGGCGAGGACGCATCCGGATCGCCATTTGGCGCTGCGTGGGACGCAGTTGGTGCGTGAGCCGCTGCCCGCTCTCGACCAGCGCGAGCGGGCGTGAGGTCTGAGCGGTCATGAGGAACGATCAGCCACCCCGCATCGTCATCATCGTCGATACGGCAAGAAATCCCGCGTACGACGCCAGCAACATTGCCCCTTCCAGTCGTGACACCGTCTTGCCGAACGTCCGGCTGATGGGCACGAGGGCGATCGCTAGGATTCCCATGTACGCGATCGGCATCGTGAGCGTCGAGTCCACGCCCGGGGGCGAGACCAGCCCGACGATGCCAAAGATCGCACCCGCGTTGAACAGGCACGACCCGATGGCGTTGCCCATCGCGAGATCGGTCTGGCCTTTCCGCACTGCCATCACACCGGTCACCATCTCCGGGAGCGTGGTGCCGATGGACACGATGGTCACGCCCACGATCGCGGCGGGCACACCCAGCGACAGCGCGATGCCCGAAGCCCCGTCGCTGGCGAGCGACCCGCCGAACGACAAAAGCGCCAGGCCACCGGCAAAGCACGACGCGATCATCAACCAGCCCATTGGGTCTTTCTCTCGGGTTGGATCATCTCCCAGCGTGTCGGCGGCAGCGGGCGATGCAGCCGCATCGGTCTGGCGGAGCGCGGCCATGATCGTCCACATGCTGTACGCACCAAAGACCCCCAGCATCACACCGGCTTCCCACTTCTGGAACCCCCCGGTCAGACCCAGCAGGGCCATGAAGCCGAGGATCGCGGCGTTCAGCCAGATTTCGACCTTGATAAGCCGCTCCTGCACCACCAGCGGCTTGATGAGCGCGCACACGCCCAGCACCAGCGCGATGTTGCAGATGTTCGCGCCCACCACGTTGCCAAGGGCCAGATCGCCCCGGCCCTTGTACGCCGAGATGAGATTGAGCGCGAGCTCGGGCGCGCTGGTCCCCCAGGCCACGAGCGTGAGCCCAACGACCAGCGGCGAGACTTTCAGACGCTTGGCGGTATCGACCGAGGCCGAGACCAGCAGCCGACCGCCGACAAGCAGGAGCACGAGACCGCCGAGGAACTGAAGCGCGTTGGTGAGCATTTTCGCTTGGACAGTAGACACAAATCGCGGGATTCTCGCCGTCAATAGCAGTGCGATGTGCGGCTTCTCCGGGACTTACGCCGCCAGCGTTGCCACTCAGGCTTCGACTGTCGCCGTCGTGACCTCCGACCACGGCCCCGTTTCGCCGCGCCCACCGTGTGTTGACCCAGCGGGCCATGCAGACGGCGGTCCTCCCCCCACGCGCGAAATGATGGCCTCCCTCGCCCGCCTTGAAGTCGGCTTCTCGCGGGGGGGCGGAGACGAGGGCGGGTGGTCATGGTCAGGAACGTGAGCGCGGCGGGGTCGGTCGGCTTGCTGCGATACACTCTTTGGCTCATGCGATCGATCTCGCCGCCCAACCTGCGCGTGGTCCCGCCGGTGATGCGGCGCGCGTTGTACGTGTGGGTCGGCGTGTCGGTGTGCTGTGCGGTCGCCGCCATCGCATGGCTGATTCTGCGCAAGCCGCTGGGCGTGCCGCGGGGGTTTGCGTACCGATTCGGCTCGCTCATCCTGGGCCTGACACCGCTGCTGGTCCTCACGCCGCTCTGGCTGTTGCGGACGCGGCACATCCGCCGAGCGCTGCTTGAGTCCGCGGGACGCCTCTGCACGCACTGCGCGTACAACGTCTCCACGCTCGAGCCGGCGGGTACCTGCCCCGAGTGCGGGAAGCCTTACGACATTGAGAAGGACAAGCCGTTGTGGGAGGCCGTCGGTGCGCGGTACGAGGACGACCGCGACACCAAGGCCCGGTAGCGCCCGCGGTTGCGGCATCCGTTGCTCGCTCCGTACCATTCAGTGATGCTCTCGCGCCTGCACGTGCTGTTTGCTCCCGGCCCGCCGATGCTGATGCGGGGGCGGAAGTGGTTGCTCTACACCACGCTCGCGTGCTTCGTGATTTCGGGAACGTACGTGGTCCTGGACGACCCGCTCAACCTCCCGCATCGGCGCTGGTGGAAACGCGCGGCGGTCGGCGTGGCCTTGTTTCCCATCGTCGTCCTGCAACCGCTGTGGGTGTATCGCACGCGGCATCTCAGCCGCCTCGCGAAGCAGACCCAAGGACGCCTTTGTGCCAACTGCGCGTACGACGTTTCCACGCTCGACCCGGCAGGCACATGTCCGGAATGCGGCAAGGCCTACGACATCGCTCGCGATGCGCCGCTGTGGAACTCGTTTGTCGAGAGCGGCCCCTGGGGCCCGGCCCGCAAGCCGCACCCGCCGAAGTAAGTCCCTCACGCCGCCACCGTCGCCGTCGTGACCTCCGACCACGGCCCCTTTTCGCCGCGTGTGTTGACCCAGCGGGCCATGGAGACGGCGGCCCCCGCCGCTTTGCTCCCCTCGCCGGGCTTGAAATCGGCGCGGAAATTCGGTTTGGTCGTCATGGTCAGGAACGTGAAACTACTCGGATCACGTGCTGGGTCGGTCGGCGCGGACTCATCCACCAGCCGCAGTTGGTGCGTCAGAGTTCACCAACGGGCTTACTTCTCCGCAGCCGTGAAGGTGAAGCGGGCGGTGCGAAGTACTCGATGGTCGAGTGCATGCGATGGTCGGTCACGAACCACGAGAAATCACCCGGCGGTTCCTTTCCCTTCCACGCCACGCGCACCTCGACGCGCACGGCGTTGCAGTGGGCGTCGCGGGTGGTCGTCTCGGTGAGAAGGAACATCGGCAGCGTCCCCTCGTTGCGTTCCTCGATGACGGAAACGCCCGGTTTGGTGGGGTCATCGGGCAGCCGCCGAAAGTGCGGGCGCTTCTGGTCTTCCTTCTGGAGCAGCGACCAGCGTCCGCGCGTGTCATAGTCGTACACCGTTGCGGGCTGCTTGGCGATCTTGACGCGAACGACCCGCCCTTGCAGGTCAACGTCGTGCGACGAGGCGAAGTTCAATTGAGCATCGGGGAACCGCTGAACGCGGTACCCGCCCTCGTCGCGCCGGATGATGGTCTCGGTGCGGGCGAGGCCGTCGAGTTCGAGCACGCGCTGCACGGGCCGGTCCCCCTCGAAGACCAGCTCGTTCCTGTATTCCCTCCGCCATGCACCGCCCTTGGCCGCGTCCAAGCCATCAACCGGCTTCTCGCCGACCACCTCCAAGATCCGGCCCTTGTCGTCGTAGCGAGGGAGGATCCGACGCCTGACCGAGGCCAAGCCGAACGGCCCGCAATCGATCGACGCCAACCGGTCTCCATCCCAAGAGTACCGCAGCTCAAAGTGCTCCTTGTTCCCGTCAACGTGCGGGTCCCACGTTCGGATCGAGATGACCCGTCCTCGCTCATCGAACGAGGACTCATACAACGGACCGCGCCGGGTCTCGGGGCCGTCGGGCGGCGGTGGAGCATCGTCTTTGTATTCGCCCCCGCGCGGCAATTCGGCCCGCTCAACGCGGATGTGCTTGACAGGGCCGACCAACCCGAAAGAGGCCCGGTCAAGCAGGAGCCCCGAAAAACCGACGGCTTCCGGGAAGTTCCAACTCGGAATCGCGTCGAGCGTGGAACCGAGGCCTCTGTCGGTAAAGCCCAGGTGCAGGACATCGGGCGAGCGAACCTGAGCGTGCAACGCGGCCCTCGAAAGCAGCAGCGCGGCGAGTGCCGCAACCATCGTAGTGCGGTTGAACATCCGCGATTCTACCGCCAGTACGTCGAGCATGATCGTGGCGCGTCTCCAGCGTGCCGAGGCTTTCAACGATCGCTGTGTGTCGTATACTCTGCCGATGACGACTCGAGCGCAAAGAAAGCTGTTGATTGTGTTCATGGTGCTGGTCGCCGCTTTCGCCGCAGCGCTCGTGACGCAATGCTCTCGGAACTGGGGCCGCACTCGCATCGTCGAGCAATTCGACAACGGGCCGTTTCTTCCCGGCCCCGACGGCAAGCCGCTTATGAACACCGGTCCTTCGGAGGGGTACCTGCGCGTTGCCGAGGACGCCTCGCCTCCGCCGGGCAAGCAATGGCGGACAGTCAATCCCAACGACCTATCATCCGAGCAACGCAAACAGATCCGCTGAGGACATCAAGCCGCCACCGTCGCCGACGTGTTCTCCGGCCCGGCCTTTTTCGCTGCGGTGTTGACTCAGCAAACCCTCGCGAGCGTGAGCGCAGCCAATTGGCTCGTCGTGCCTTGTCAGCGCGGTACCGCGCGGAACCCGAGCGTGCGATATAACGTCACCGCAGGCATGTTGGCGCATGTGACGGCAAGATCCACCCGGTGACGTCCCGCTGCGTGCAGTCGCTGCATTGTCCGTTGCAATCCCGCGCGGGCCAGGCCGCGCCGTTGCCATGCGGGAGCGGTCATCGAGAAGGCCACCATTGCAACGCCTTCGTACTCGGTCACCAGCGTCGCCGAGACCATCGCGCCATCGCGGATGATGACCTCCGAAGCCGCGAAGTCAAAGACGCCGTACTCGCCCGCGAACAGTCTCCCGACTTCAGCCGCCGCCTCATCGGGTCCTTCGCCGCAATCATCAACGGTGCCGCGGTACGCGCCGAGCATGAGCGCCGCAAGTGCTGGAGCATCGGCGGGTGTGACGCCGCGGGCCATTGCGTCGGCGTCGGACGGCGGGAGCGAATCGTCGAGTGTGGCGGACATCCGCATGCGCATGAACAGAGCGTAGCGCTGAGACCCATCAGCCCGAGCGACACGAAGTGGATGCGCCACAGTTCACGCCGCCACCGTCGCCGTCGTGATCTCCGACCACGGCCCCTTTTCGCCCTGTGTGTTGACCCAGCGCAGCATGTAGACGGCGGCCCCCGCCGCTTTGCCCCCTCTCGCCTGCCTTGAACTCGGCGCGGAAACTTGGGCGAGTGGTCATGGTCAGGAACGAGAGCGCGGCGGGGCCTGTCGGCGCGGGGGCGTCGGAGTCCGCGAACTTGACCCACGGCTTCGAAGTCGTAGCCTTCCACGATAGAGATGTCTGAGGTGCGGTTCGCACGAGACGTCGCGCTCCATTCAGCGCGCAGCGAAAGCGCTCGAATTGCGACCAGCCCGATAGGCGGCGCTACAGTAACCACGCTTATGGAGTAAGAAGCGGGACACGCGAGGCACACCATGGCCAAGAAGAAGTCCGGAGCGTTCGAGGTCCCAGAAAATCTGTTCGGCACGCCGCTGAAGGTGGACATCTCTGACCCGGCGACCGCCGAGGAGTTCGCCCGCACCGAGGCGGTCCTGGGCGTGAAACTCCCCGCCGAGTTGCTCGCCGTGCTGCGCGTCCGCAACGGCGGCCAGATCCGTCTGAAGAGCCTCAAACTCACGCCGGAGGGTCGGAAGAAGTACGGCCTCAAACGCTACTCATTCACGCGACTGGCGGGCGTGCATCCGACTGACAGCGACGGACTTACGCAGCAGACCGCGCTGGCACGCGACGAGTGGGAGTTGCCCGAGGGGCTCATCCCGCTCGGCGGCGACGGGCACACATGGTGCTGCTTGGACTACCGCGCGTGCGGCCCCGCGGGCGAGCCGAGCGTGACTCACGTGGACCTCGAAGGGGAGCAGGAGTTCGCGCTCGCCCCGACGTTTGCTGAGTTCATCTCCAAACTCTTCCGCGACCCGGACTCCTGGGTCTCCGCGCTAATCGCGCTGGATGAGGGCGCACCGCAGGGGGAGTTGCTCGACGCCGCGCTGCGGAAGCTCGGATGCACGGTCTACGAGATCCCGGGGAGCTACCCCAACCCGAAGTATCCGACTCCGCCGATGTGGCAGTGGCCCCGGTTCCGGGGCGCGTTCCGCGACTCGCCAGTAATAATGCATTACGAGCGGAACAAGCACTTCGACGTGTCGATCCAGAAGACGCCCGATCGCCCGGCCGAGCACCCGATGCTTGTTGTCGGGATCGCCGCGGCCGACGAGGAGGCGTGCCTGCGCGAACTGCTCGCCGGGCTGGGCCCCGGCGCGGTGCTGATCCACGGCATGCAGTAACCGACATTCGCGAAAGCGTCCGGCGCGGCAGCGTTGGGGGCATAGGTCGTGGCGGACCGCACGAGCAACACGGGAAAGGACCGCATGGCTTCGGCGCTCTCGCCGCGGCATCGCTCGCGGCGGAACGCTCGCGATGGTCCCGAACTTTATCGTCTCGTCCGGTGGCGAGGGCTCTGCTTCGAGCGCAAGCCGCGACGTGCGTTCCGATCGGCTGCATTGACCGGGGTTCGAACATTTCGGTGGCCCGTCGCGCCGCCACCGTCGCGCTCTCCGTGTCACTCCACGGCCCCGTGGCCCCGCTGGTGCTCACCCAGCGCGAGAGGGAGTGGGCCTGCATGCAGCCTTTGTCGGACTCGAAGCTCAGCGTCGTCTCGCCGCGTGTGACGCTGCCGATGGAGCGGTAGTCGCGCGTGTTCGCGAACGCGGGGCCTCCCAGCGCGGTGAGCGCGACGAAGACCTCCGCGCGCTGCACGCCCGCGGGCCGGGCGTGCCCCCTCCATGGGTCGGCGTGGACTCATCCGACTCACCTTTCGGCGCTTCGCTGGGGCTCAGTTGGTGCGTGAGCCGCTGGCCGCCCTCCACGAAAGCGAGCGGGCGGGTGACGAGCGTGTGCGCGGGCTTTCCTATGGGGGGATCATCTGCTCGTCGGGCGCGACAATTGAACCGTCGTACGCGACCCTCCACCCGTCGCGTCCGACGAGCAGTTCGTTGCACCTGGTGGGGGCGATGGGGGGGTGGGGTTGGCAAAGATCACCCGACCCCGCCGTTATTCCTTGGGCCGTTATTCCCGCCTCTTTTTCGTGTAGTCAACCGGCGGGGCCATTTCAGCGAGCGTCACGTTGGGGTTGCGCTGCGTGAAGTGACGGATCGCCCATTCGTTGGCGAACAGCACCACCTTGGCCCCGTCGCGGTCCTCTCCAAGGGCCGCGTCCGAGGGCAATTCGGGAAGGAACTCTTTGTCGGCCGCCGCCGGTGTCCCGGGCGTGGGCGTCCACCAGCGGACCACATTCCACGGGCAAGGCTCGAGCCCGCTCTCGGCCTGATACTCGGCCTGCAAGCGGTACTGCACAACCTCGAATTGCAGCGGTCCAACCGCCGCAAGGATCTGCGTCTTGACCTGTCCCGTGCCTACGAGGAACGACTGCACGACGCCCTCTTGCAAGAGCTGCTCGAGCCCGAGGCGGAATTTTTTGGCGTTGCCCGGCTCTGGGTTCCGCAGGTACGCGAAGACCTCGGGCGTGAACCGCGGGATCTCGTTGAACACCACGCCGCGGTCTTCGGCGAGGGTGTCCCCGATGCGGAGAATGTCGTGCCCGACAATCCCGATGACGTCGCCGGCCTGGCCCTCATCGACCGTCTCACGCTGCTGGCCCATCATTTTCTGGGCCGACGACAGCCGGATGCGGGTGCCGCTCTGCACGTGGAAGACCGACATCTCTCGGCTGAAACTCCCCGAAACCACGCGGATGAACGCGATGCGGTCGCGGTGCCTGGGATCCATGTTCGCCAAGATCTTGAAGACAAACCCGCTGAACCCGGTGTCCTGCGGGGCGATCATCCGATCCGAGCCGTCGGGACTGACGGCTTTCTTGGGGCCCGGCGGGGCCGAGTGCTCCAAGAACCCGTCGAGCAGCAACTGCACCCCGAAGTTGTTCATCGCCGACCCGAAATACACCGGCGTCACCAGCCCCGCCAGCACTTGCTCGGGGTCGTAGCTCGCCCCAGCGATGTCCAGCATGTCGATCTGCTCACGCACCTCGGCGTACACGTGCTCCTCGAGTTTGCCCTTGACAAGGTCGTCGTCGAGCCCGCGCACGTCCACCGGAGCTGCAAACGCTCCGCCCGGGGTTTTCTCGAACAGATGGACTCGCTTTGTGAGCCGGTCATACACGCCCTTGAAGAACGTCCCGTTGCCCAGGGGCCACGTCACGGGGAAGGCCCCGATCCCGAGCACCCGTTCGAGCTCGTCGAGCAACGCCAACGGGTCTTTCGTCGGACGGTCGCACTTGTTCATGAACGTGAAGATCGGCACCCCGCGCCGCCGGCACACCTCGAAGAGCTTGCGCGTCTGGGGCTCGATCCCCTTGGCCGCGTCGATCACCATGACCGCCGCGTCCACCGCCGTCAGCACGCGGTAAGTGTCTTCCGAGAAATCTTTGTGCCCGGGCGTGTCGAGCAGGTTCACGCGGTAGGTGATGGGCTCGCCCCGCTCGCCGGTGCTCGGTGCCGCCTCGGGCACAGGGGCGTAGTCAAAGTTCAGCACCGTCGACGAGACCGAGATCCCGCGTTGCTTTTCGAGTTCCATCCAGTCCGACGTCGTAGCCCGTCGGTCTTTACGGGCCGTGACCGAACCCGCCAGCGCGATCTGCCCGCCGTACAGCAGGAGTTTCTCAGTCAGCGTGGTTTTGCCCGCGTCGGGGTGGCTGATGATCGCAAAGGTCCGACGAGGCAGGTGAGAGGTCGTCATAGCGGGCACAGCGTATGAGTGACGAACGATCACCAATCGATCGGGCGTGGACTGCGAACAGCGAGATGCGATGAACGACTTTGAGCACCAAACCGAGATTGATTCGGGAAATGTTAATAGTTTGGTAGTTGATTGGATAACTTATCCACAATATTGCACTTTCAGACCCCGAACGGTTGACAGGGTGTTTGGCACCTGATAGATTCATCTTGCTCAGGCTCGCGTCCGGCGACGCCCCTGAGTAGGCCGTCGGCGGCATTGGGCGAGTGCCCAAAGCTGATGATATCGACGCCTTGTTTTCGCCGGCGACCTGTGCGCCTGCTCGTGAGTCGTGAGCCTGCGGTGGCGGCCCCTGCGGCCCCCCACGGCTTCATCCGGCTTCGATGGGCAGCCCCGCACGGGTTTAGAGGAAGGTGACAGCATGGGTACGGACAGCGGTCGCGGCGTAAGCACCCTCGAAGCCAAGCACGTCGAGGACAAGGGCAAGCGCAAAGCCCTCGAGAACACACTCGGACAAATCGAAAAAGTATTCGGCAAGGGGTCCATCATGAAGATGGACGAGGCCCAGTTTCTGAGCATCCCCGGGATTTCCACCGGCGCGATCTCGCTCGATATCGCGCTGGGCGGCAAGGGCATCCCCCGGGGCCGCATCGTCGAGATCTTTGGGCCTGAATCCAGCGGCAAAACCACGCTGGCGCTCACGGTGGCGGCGTCGGCGCAGAAGGACGGCGGGGTGGCCGCGGTCATCGACGCCGAGCACGCGCTCGACCCCACATGGGCTCGCCGGTTGGGTGTCAACATCGACGAGTTGCTGGTGAGCCAGCCCGACACGGGCGAGCAGGCTCTCGAAATCTGCGAGATGCTGGTGCGCAGCAATTCAGTGGACATCATCATCGTCGACTCGGTGGCGGCGCTGGTGCCCAAAGCCGAGATCGAGGGCGACATGGGCGACGCGTCGGTGGGCCTGCAGGCCAGACTGATGAGTCAGGCCATGCGGAAGCTCACGGGCGTCATCGCCCGCAGCAACTGCACCGTCATCTTCATCAACCAGATCCGCGAGAAGATCGGCGTGATGTTCGGAAGCCCCGAGACCACCACGGGCGGGCGGGCGCTCAAGTTCTACTCGTCGGTCCGCATCGACGTGAGGCGGATCGGGGCGATCAAGGAGGGCGAGGTGGTGTCGGGCAGCCGCACCAGGGCACGCGTCGTTAAGAACAAGGTGGCCCCCCCGTTCCGCGAGGCGGAGTTCGACATCATGTTCAACGAGGGGATCTCGTGGGCCGGCGACCTGCTGGACGTCGCGGTCGAGTCCAAGGTGTGCCAGAAGGCCGGGGCGTGGTTCAATTACGACAGCGTTCGCCTCGGGCAAGGGCGCGAGGTCGCCAAGCAATTCCTGAAAGACAACCCCGAGGTGGCGGCAGAGGTTCGTGCCAAAGTCCTCGAATGCCGAAAGGCCCAGGCGGCCAACGGCCCGGTCTCGGGCGATGACGACGAAGAGGACGACGAATAGACGCGGACGCATCGATTAGCAGACGCACGCACCGCGGATTGAACACGCCGGCCGTCACCTCCACGGGTGCCGGCCGGCTTTCATGTCGGCCTCGATCCGGGGCGGACGCACGCCCCTGCCCTTCGGCGGACTCCTCTACACTCCCCGATGATCGAAGCCAACTTTGACGGGATCGTCGGGCCCACGCACAATTACGCCGGGCTTTCGTACGGGAACATCGCGTCGTCGAGCAACGCCGGGTCGGCCTCGAGGCCCAAGGACGCGGCGTTGCAGGGGCTTGCCAAGGCGCAGCGGCTGACCGAGATGGGGCTCGTGCAGGGGTTCCTGCCGCCGCACGAGAGGCCATTTCTGCCGGCGCTCAGGGCCTTGGGGTTCAGCGGACGCGACGAGGAGATCGTGGAGCGTGTCGCCCGAGAAGACCCGGTGCTCCTCGCACAGATCAGTTCGGCGTCGTGCATGTGGACCGCCAACGCTGGGACGGTTTCCGCCTCCGCCGACACCGCCGACGGCAAGGTGCACTTCACGGCGGCCAACCTGCGCTCGATGTACCACCGCTTTCTCGAGCCGACCGTCACGACCAGAATCCTGCGGGCGGTGTTCCCCGAGGCCTCGGGCAGCTTCATGCACCACGACGCGTTGCCCGCCGCCGATCAGTTCGGTGATGAGGGTGCGGCGAACCACACGCGGCTCGCCGACGATTCACACCCTGGCGAGCGAGGACCCGGGGTCAACCTGTTCGTCTATGGTGCCCACCACGGGAATCGGTCAGCGTCCAAGCCTCAGAAGTATCCGGCGAGGCAGACGCTCCAGGCCTCGCAGGCCGTCGCCCGAATGCACGGGCTCGACCCGGTGCGCACGGTGATCGTTCAGCAGAACCCCGAGGTGATCGACGAGGGCGTGTTCCACAACGACGTGATCGCCGTAGGCAACGGCCGCGTGTTGTTCTATCACGAACGGGCGTTCCTTTGTGAGCACACGGTGATCGGCACGCTGACGGAACTCCTGGGTGACCCGTTCACGCCGGTGCGGGTGCAGGACGAGGAAGTGTCCGTCGCCGAGTGCGTGTCCACATACCTCTTTAATTCTCAGCTCGTCACGAAACCCGACGGGTCGATGTGCCTGATCTCGCCGGTCGAGTGCGAAGAGAATCCGCGCGTCAAGGCGGTGATTGATCGGGTGATCGCCGAGCCGCACAACCCGATCCGCGATGTGCGGTACATGAACTTGCGGGAGAGCATGCGCAACGGGGGGGGGCCCGCGTGCCTGAGGTTGCGTGTGCCCTTGACGGACGCGGAGCATCGAGCCGTGAACCCCGCGTGCCTGGCGACCCCTGAGAAACTCGTGGAGCTTGGGGCGTGGATCCGGAGGAACTATCGCGACGAGCTGGTTCCCGACGATCTCGCGGATCCGCAGCTCTTGCGCGAAACAAGGCAGGCACTCGACGAACTCACCGGGATCCTCAACCTGGGATGTGTCTACGATTTTCAGAGAAACCCGTAAGCACCCCAGACACGAGCCCGCATGGCCGACCTGCCCAAACGCCCGCCCACTGTCGCCGACTTGGCGAACGCCATTCACATGACCAATGCGATCGAGCGGCGGCACCGCCCGATCGTCTCGCTCTTCGGGAGCCTGCTGATCCTGGGGATCATCGGCAGCTCGTTCGTCGTCCTTAATTCCGCGAGTGGGACTCTCTTTCCCGGGGGGCCTGCTGTCGGCCCAAACGTGACCGGTGTAACGCTGATCGTTTCCCTGTCCCTCATCGGGATCGGGGTGCTCGGTCTGCTTGGCTGCGCGATCGCCAACGGATTGTGGCGGCGTCGGCTCGACAACATCGGAAAGGCAACCGATCTTGCCGAGCTGCCTGTGAACGACCTGTTCGAAGGCGATGTGCTCGGCCCATGGACCGTCATCGATTCCGACGCCGATTCGCTGCACGCCACGCTCCCGGGCACTCAAGTACGGGCATTGGCAAGGCGTTTCGGAGCGTTTGCGCTGGCGATAGCTCTGGTCACGGGTGTTGGTGCCACGATTTACACCATGAGCGCACCCGCACCGAGTGCCGCTACTCAGCCCTCCGCCGGGGCTTCGGGCGGAGCGTCGAACACCAAGGTAATTAAGAAGAAATCTTCGAAGTCAAAGCCTGGTTTTTCCGCGCTCAAGGGGTTGTTCTGGGCCGTCGCTGGCTCGCTCTGGCTCTTCCGCTGGTCGCTGAGGCCCGTGGCGTTCCAATGGCTGCTGACCAACCCCGGTAACGGCCCGAGGATCGAGATCCACAGGCTTAGACTGTTCCGCCGAACGGATATCGCGTCCATCCCGGCGCACGACATTGCCGAGTTCACCCTCGTCGAGCAACGGCTGAGCCTCGTCCACGGCGTTCAGCCCATCGAGATTGCCGCCGTCAGCACGGGCCCGCTGGGGAGATGGCAGGCCGCGTGCATCGCGACGGCGCTGATGGCCCGGCTCGACCCCTCGCGACGCGTCTCACTCACGATTTCAGGCAAGGCCAACCCCAAGCCGACGAGTTGTCTAATCCCCGCCGAGCTTGCGAGTGAGTGTCCTTTCGCGGTGACCACAGAGCGTCAAGAGGTCCCCGAAGCGGCACTCAGGGACTTGAAGCAAGCCCCGCCGGAGCCCGCTTTGCCGCCGCCTTCAACTGCGAGGCGGTGAAGAGTTTGCCGGTGGAATCGCGTTCCCAAGTCCAGCTCTTGCCGTGCTTGGCCTCGTAGAACTCCCAGAGCTCGAACCAGTACGATCGGAAAGCCTGGGCACCGAAAGGCGCAAAGTGGGCCCCGACTTTGTGCATGATCTCTTTCGAAGTACCGGTCATGCCCAGTACGGTTGTCCCATGCCTCACCGATTCCGTGTCCAGTGGCAGGTGGGAGTACCGGCCCAGAAGCTGCAGGATGTTCGCCGCTGCGTAAGGACCAACGCCGGGAAGCTCGAGCAACGCTTCGCGTATGGCCGCATCGGGGGTCGACGGGTCCTCAAACCACTCGGGGTCGATCGTTCGAGAGCGAAACATGCGTGCCAGTTCGACGATGCGGAGGTCCCGATACCCTACCCGGCATCGTGCGCGCAGCGTCTGGGCCCGTGCCTTGACGAGCGAGGACGCATCCGGGAACGCGCCGCCGCCGATCACCTCGCACAGTCGCAAGTTCATCTGGACGGTCCCCGGCCATGTGACGTTGCAACTCGTAATCGTCTTGATGATGTCCTCGAAAAACGTGGGCGAGCGCATCAAACGCCCTCTCCCGGACTTCTTCCATCTTGGGTCGAGCTTGTGGAACGCCGCCAGTTCAGCCGCCGTCTCGTCGAGCCGCAGCATCCGCCGTAGCCAGCGTTCGACGCACGCTCGACTCTTGGCCGACAGGCTTCGAGAAGAACGAACGACGATGTCTCCGCCAATGGCGGGCTGCGTCACCTCCACTTCGAAGACCACGCGATCGATCGCAAAGTGCCTTCGCACGAATCCGGGCGTCTCTTTCGTGGGCACGATCCAGCGATTCGGAGCGAGCAGAAAGTACCCATACGAGCAATAGTCGCGGGCCAGGGCGTAGTCTGATGGGGCCTTGAGCCTGAGCGTTCGCATTTCCCACGGTATCCCTCGAACTCCACCCCACGCTCGTTCGAATCACGGAGCCGGGGGCGTGGATGGGGCGGGCGATGGAGTGGTCTGGTCGTTCGGGACCGCGGGTTCCACATATCCTGGCTGCTTGTCAACAACCTGCAGCGTCGCGGGGTCATACTCGTAGAGAAACCCGGGCTCTTCGAGCTTTGAGGTCGTCTTGTGGGATCCATCGCAAAGCGGAAAGGTCCGAGAAAGTCCGCACGCGCAGATTGAAGCCGGCTTGTCCAAAGGCCCCAATTTGACAGGCCCCGTTGCGTTGAGAATCACCCGCCTTGCCATACGAGACTCCTGAGTGGTGCAACCCTAGTACGAACAAGAGCGTACGCCTCGGGCCGCGATCTTATACAATGTCTGGGCGTCGCTCGAAGTTTCGACGCCAGAGGACAGGTTGTGGTACATCCGATCCCGAATCCGCAAGGCGTGGCAACCGGTGCCACCGCCGAGCCAGCGTCGTCAAACGACGTGACCATCGGCGAGCACTTTCGCAGCTTGTCGGGGGATCTCCCGTGCGCACGCTGTCGGTACAACCTCCGGGGGCTGTCCGTTCGGAGCGTCTGCCCAGAGTGCGGCACGCCTGTCAGGGGCACGATCCTGGCCACCGTCGATCCCTTGGCATCGGAACTCATGCCCATCGCCATGCCGGGCCTGGTAGCGCTAGGCCTGCTCGGGTGGGCGGCGCTCGGCTTCGCCACCGCTCTCGTCGTGCTGCTGCTCCGGGCCGAGGAACTCACGCAGTCCTTTGGCATGCTCGGCAGGGGGGGGGCTAAGCTCTCTGCCGAACATCCATGGGTCAGAGTCCTCCCTGCGGCACTGGCACTCGGCTCGGGAATGTGTTCGCTCGTGCTGCTCAGACCGCACCGTGGGATTCCGGCAATCGGGGTTCTCGCGGCTTCGCTGGGATCGCTCGCGTACATCCCGCTCGCGTACCTCCTCTGGCAGATCCACGCCGTGCTCGACTCGATCGAGCCGGCCCCGTACACCGCAGCAGAGCCCGAGCACGCCCAGATCAGAACAATGCTCCGCCTTGGGGTGTCGGCGTGCATGGCAGTCGTGGTTTTGGGCCTACGCCCCAACGGAAGGCTCCTGGTCAGCCGATCGCTGCTGATGCGAACGGGACGGGTCGATCGTCAGACGCTGTTTGTGATTCTGGGCGCCGTCGGGCTCACGGCCCTGGGAGACACGCTGCGCCTGACTAATCCGGGCCTGATGATCGATCGTGCTGAGCTTCCCCGTCTGGCCGGCTCGGTCACGATCGCCGTCGGATCGCTCTTGATCGGACTCGGGACCATCGGCGTGCTGATCGATGCCTGGCGGATGCGGTACTCGATCGTGTCGCCCCCGCTGAGTTTGTCGTCTGTCTCGGGCAGCACGATGCGCACGCCGACCCACAGTTCGATCCTCCGCAGGTATGCTGGGGCGGGGGTCGGCACAGGGGTGATGGGTGATCCAAGCCCCATCGCAGGGCCCAGAGACTCAGCCGCTGAGGCGCCGAAGAATCACCTCGGTGGCGCGCCCGGCGAGGGATTCTGAGTCATGGACGAAGACACCCGTCAGCGATTCGATGCTTTGGTTGAAGAGGCCATCGGAAATCTCCCGGAGTCGCTGCGGACACTGATCGACGAGGTACCGGTGATCGTGCTCGACAAGCCCACGCCCGAGATTCTTCGGGACCTTGGCATCGATCCTTCGGACGAAGCCCAGGCACGCGAACTCTGCGGGTTGCACTCGGGTTCTCCCTTCACCGAGCCGGGCCTCGAAGTGCACCACGGGCGCGCCGGTGCGGCTCCCGCGGGAGAGATGTCCACCATTCACTTGTTCCGCATCGGGATTCTGCATCTGGCGCTCGATCCCCCCGGGCACGAACCGCTCCCGGAGCTGCCCGCGTGGCCCCGGACGGACGACGCCGACGACGCGGTGTATTCCGAGATCGAGGTCACGCTATTGCACGAGATCGGGCACCAGTTCGGGCTCGACGAGGACGACCTCGAACGCCTCGGGTACGACTGAGTGTCATGCGGACTCGTGAGGCTCAACCCCGGACGTACGGGTTGTTCCGCTTCTCTCGCCCGATCGTGGTGGGGGGGCCGTGTCCGCTGTAGACGGTGGTCTCATCGGGGAGCGTGTAGAGCTGTTCTCGGATTGATCGAATGAGAGTCTCGTGGTCTGACCCCGGGAAGTCGGTTCGACCGATCGAGCCTGCAAAAAGAGCGTCGCCAGAAATCACGATGGGGATCGCATCTGCGCCTGGAACGGGCCAGCGTTGCGCGAATAAAGACACCGAACCCGGCGAGTGACCAGGGGTATGAAGGATTCGAAAGGCCACGGGCCCCAGCGAGATCGAACCACCGGGCGTCAGGGTGCCCTGCGGGCCAGGGCTCGTGACGCTCATCCCTGAAAGCCCCGAGAGATTGAGCATCGGGTCCGAAAGCCACGACGCTTCAGCGGCGTGGATCCACACGGGAGTGCCCGGAAAGGCCCGGCACACCTCGGCCACCCCGGCGATGTGATCCACGTGAGCGTGCGTCAGCACGATCGCTTCGGGACGCAGCGAGAGCGAACCGAGGAATCTGATGATGGGACCCGGACCGAAACTCGGATCCACCACCCAGCACGCCGCGCCGCAGTGAACGACGTAACTATTGGTCGCGAAGGGCCCGAGCGTGAACGACCGCAACGTGGCCGTCGGTGCCGGAGTGGAGTTGGGTGTTGCGGGTGAAGCCATGTCGAAAGGCCCCGTCAAGAGGGCGTCGCTTCGGCGGCGGCGCTCTTGGCGGGCTCGCTTCCACCTTGACGCCACGCGTGGACCAACAGGAGGAGAATCCCGACGAGCAACCACTTGTCGGCGACGTTGGAGACGTAAGGCCAGAGCTGGTTGTCGCCGTTTGAGTACGTCCATCCGAAGGGGAGTTTGACGCCCGGGAAGGGGTGGATGAAATCGCGGACGCAGCCGAAGGCGATCCGGTCGTAGAGATTTCCGAGCCCGCCGGCGAGCAAGAGCCCGATGCCCAGGTGGGCCCAGCGGTCGCGGGGCTTGGTCCAGAACGCGAACAAGAAGAACGCGAACAAGACCGCGAAAATGGTGACGCCGATAAAGAGCCACCGCCGACCCGCGCCGGCCCCGAAGACCGCACCCACGTTGAGTACCAGTTTGTATTCGAGCAGCCCGGGGAGCACGACGCGTGGGTCGAGGTCGCGTGGGATGAGGTGCTGATAGGCGCCGGCGAGCACCGCGTCGCGATCGATGCGGATGGGGAACCCCGCGAGCGTTGAAAACGCCCAGTGCTTGGACCAAAGGTCGAGCGCCAAGGCCGCCGCCGTCACCACGAGCAGCATCGTCCACGCCAGCGGTGAGCGAGCGGTCGAACCCGAGAGGTGGGTTGGATTCATCGGAGTGCTCACGTGCGCATCGATCGGCGTTCGAGCTCGCGCTGGGCCTCGATCGTGTAGCGGGCCCAAGGAAGCTCCTCGAGTCTCTCGGGCTTGATCGGCTTGCCCGTAACCTCGCACACTCCGTACGTTCCCGCGTCGATGCGAGAGATCGCGTCGTCGATCTCCTTGAGCAGCTTGCGGTCCTGAGCGGCCAGGTCGAGCTGCAGCGACTGCTCGTACGCCTCGCTGCCCTGTTCGGCCATGTGCTGAGGCAGGTTCGACAGCGACCCGCTCTCGCCACGCAGGGCTTCTTGTTCGAGGGTGGTGATGTCGCCCAGTAGCTCGGCCCGCTTGCGGACCAGCATCAAACGGAACCGTTCGAGGTCCTTCTTGCCAAACGGGGTCTTGCCGACCACTTTTGCGGGGGCTTCTTCCGCGGCGGATTGCAGCCCGAGGGGACGCAGCGACGGGGCGTTGGGACCCGAAGAGATGAGCGGGCGACGCACCGAGCCGCCGCCGAGCAACTGTCCCGCCAGCGCCGCGATGTCCGCAGAAATGTTCTTCTTTGGAACGGGCTTTTTGGGTCCCTGTGGCTTGGCCGTAACCACCGTGATGCCCTTGCGGTTCGACGTCGAGTGTTCCGCCGGTGGCGTGGACCGCTCCGCCGGCGTCGCGGGGACTGCCGGGCCCGCCTTGGCGGCTCCTGGTTTCGTCGGTGCGGCGGTCTTGCCGGGAGTTGCCGGCGATTTCGCAGTGGCTTTCGCCTCGGGAACGAATTTCGGGGCAGGCTTGACGGCAACCGCCGACTTTGCCGGCGCTTTGGCCGCGGACTTCCCACCGATGGCCTTGGGATCGATCTTCGCCGGAGCTTTCGGAGCGACTTTGGCCGGCGACTTGGAGGAGTCCTTCGCCGGGATCGGCTTGCGCACCGCGGCGGCACCGACTTTGGCCGTCGGCTTACTCGAGGGGGCTTTGGGTGAGCCCGCCTTCGATGTTGCTCGAGCGGTCGGTTTGGACGCGGGCTTGGACGAGGCCTTGGTCACGGGCTTGGGCGCGGGCTTGGGCGCGGGCTTGGCCGTCGGTTTGCCGACGGGTTGCCTCGACGCCGGTTTCGCCGCTTTCTTGCTTGGTTTCGATTGTCCGGACTTCTTCGTCAAGGGCACCCCTCTCACGCCCGAACGGGCTACCTGGGGAGCAAACTGGGGATCGAGCGACACCGGGGACCCCACGACTCCGAGCACCCCTGCCTGCCTTTCAGACCCCAAACGGCTGCCAGCCGATTGGATGGGTGCCAACAGTAGGCGAACGGCCACCGTGAATCAAAGCATCCCCCCAAAGGTGGTCCGTGAACCCGTCGAAAGGGACGGCACGCGGAGGAACTAGCTCATGGCGGGTTCGATGACGCTGCCGAGGTTGCGGAAGCGTTCGTACCGGGCGTCGAGCAAGGTGTCCATGGGCGTCGACTTGAGGGATCGGAGGCTGGAGAGGATCCAGTCCTGCAGGAAGCCTGCGGCGGCTTTGGGGTCGCGGTGGGCCCCGCCCAGCGGTTCCTCGACGACGTCCTCGATGATGCCCAGCGAGAGGTTGTCTTTGGCGGTCATTTTGAGCGCACGGGCGGCGGCGGAATTGGACTGTTCGTTGGCTTCCTTCCAGAGGATGGCCGCGCAGCCTTCGGGGCTGATGACCGAGTACCAGGAATACTGGAGCATGGCGACGCGGTCGGCGACGGCAATGCCCAGCGCGCCCCCGGAGCCGCCCTCGCCGATGACGACGGAGAGGATGGGGGTTTTGAGCCGGCTCATCTCGTACATGTTCTCGGCGATGGCCTGGCCCTGGCCGCGTTGTTCGGCGCCCAGGCCGGGGTATGCGCCCTGGGTGTCGACGAGGGTGACGACGGGCAGGCCCATCTTCTCGGCGAGCTTCATTTTGTGGAGGGCTTTGCGGTAGCCCTCGGGGTGGGCGCACCCGAAGTGGCAGGCGATCTTCTCGTTGGTGTCCTTGCCCTTCTGGTGGCCGATGAGCATGCACTTGGTGTGCCCGACGCGGGCGAGCCCGCAGACGATGGCGGGGTCGTCGCCGAAGCGGCGGTCGCCGTGGAGCTCGCAGAAGTCGCGGCACATCAGGGCGATGTAGTCGCGGGTCTGGGGGCGAGCGGGGTGGCGGGCGACGCGGACGGTGTTCCAGGGGGAGAGGTCGGCGTAGAGGCCTTCGAGCATCGACTTGCGCTGCTCGACCAGAGCGGCGACGGCGGCAAGAAGCGTGGGATCCTCGGGCGAGGCACGGAGCTTCTCCTGGGCCTCGGCCAGGGCGTCCTCCACCGGGGCCAGGGGCTTCTCGAAGTCGAGCTGGTAGTAGATGGCCATGGACGATGATAGCGGCGGGGGATGGGGATGGGGATGGGGATGGGGGTGGGGTTGCGATCGTTCGAGATTCGGTGAACCCAAACCAGACGACCCGTACTCACCGATCCCGACCATCAATGCCACGAACGATCGTTTCCTGCGATCGTTCGTGATGAGGCGAACGAGCGCGGCAGGCCCCGATGTTTCATTTCTGCATTGATCAAAGACACGAACGACGGGCAGGAGTCCCGTCGTTCGTGGCATGGCCGCATCGGTCGGCGTGGAACGATTCAGTTGCGTCGGCGTCGTGCCGACAGGGGGATCAGGGCCGTAAGCAACGCGAGCGTGGCGGGGCTGGGGATTCGGACGATGAACGCGTCAGGGCCACGCACGTACAGTGATTGACCGTCCGCACTCACTCGCCACTTGCTCGATTGCGCATAACCAGTCGGCAGCACGACGCCCATGCGGGCGAAGAAGTCGGCGGAGAGTTCCATGCCGCGTTCGCGCGTCCAGACGAAGCCGACGTTGCCCTGCCCGTGGACGTGGTCGTACATGTCGCCGACGATGATCGAGGCGTCGTCGCTGATGCTCGTGGCCCTACCATGCAAGTAGCCGTCGATTCTGCCCAGGCTCTCGATGATCCCCTGACGCCAGACGACGGCCTCGCCGCCCGCGCCGCCAGACGTGCCCGCGATCACCGTGCCATCGCCGGTGACGGCGATCGCCTGCGAGCCACTTCCGCCAGATCCTGGCAGATCCGCGAGCCTTCGCGTCCCGTCCGCGGCGGTCCAGACCCACGCGGTGGGAATCCAGCCCGGCGACCCGTAGCCGACGATGGTGTTGCCGTCGGAGGAGATATCGGCGGCCTCCGATTCGTTGTTGGTGATGCCCACGGCCACGACGCCCGTCTGCGCCGTCCACCGCACCGCCACATGCGCCGCAAACGGCACGTTGTAGTTGTACGCGTACCCCACCGCCGCGTTCCCGTCGCGGCTCGAACGATTCAAGATCGTCCAGTAGTTCGGGCTCGGGTTCGCGATGTACTGGTACGTGCCCGGCCCGCGATACCGGAACATCCCCGCCGTGCTCGGGCTCACAAAGTCATTGGCAAAGCCGAAGTACGTCGAGCCGTCACCCGAGATCGCGTAGCCCTCGTTCCGAGTGCCCGGAATCGTCGGATCCTGCCCCCAGCGGTTGACGGTCGTGCCCCCTCCCGCCCCCACCGTCCACGCTCTGGATGAGCGATCGCCTTCGTTGGTCGCGTACCCCAAGCCCACCGACCCGTCGTCGGACATGTCGGCGATCACGCCGTTTGGGATGTGGTACACCGTCTGCCCGTAGGCCTGCCGGGCGGTGGCCATAAACCCCAGCCCCACGGCCGCGATGATGGTTGTCGTCGTGAACAGTCTCATCGTCATCATCCCTTCAACATACCACTCCGCCGCCCGGACGCAAGCACGAAATCGTCCAAGAACACGAAAGTTGATAATGATTGCGTGCGCTCGTGGTGAGGGTCATGCCTATGGGAAGTCTCAACGCCCTCCGCTCCCGACCATTAAAGACACGAACGACGGGCAGGAGTCCCGTCGTTCGTGGCATGGCCGCTCGATTGGTTGCGTGCCCGCAGAGATTGTGGAGGGGGGCGTCCCGCCCCCCGTGCCCGTTGTGCAGAGGGGTCGATACGTGCAGAGTGGTCAAGCGCCCGGGGCCTTGGTGCCTCGTGCCTGCGTGAGCGCAGGAATGAAGATGGAGCGTCGAGAATTCAGGCGTGTTCGACACGCACAGAAGCAGCAGGATGGGGGGCGGGACGCCCCCCGCCACAGCTTCGATCAGACTCTATCCGCATATGCCCAACGGACAACTGGCCGTGTGATCGCGCTATGCACCGCCCATCGTCTCCGCGCGACCGGTCGCGATGCGTGCCGCCCGCACCAACGCGTCGATGATCCCCTGCCCCAGCGCAGAGTTGGCTGTGCGTTCGGGGTGCCACTGCACGCCCGCGTAATACCTCGCGCCCGGTCGGCCGACGGCCTCGACCGTCCCGTCGGCGTGCCGCGCGAGCACGCGCAGGCGTCCCGCGTGCCTCACGGCCTGATGATGGTGGCTGCACACGCCGCCCGTCACCGCGTGCGACAGCCCCAGCACTCCGGCCGCGTCGGCGTCGAGCGCGAGCGCGTGCTCCCCCGCACCCCCGTCCGCGCGGTGCGCTCTCGCGCCCTCGCGCAGCGTGTCGGGCAGGTGCTGATCGAGCGTGCCTCCCGCCGCCAGCGCCATCAGTTGCATCCCCAGGCAGACGCCCAGCACCGGGTGCGCCGACGCGTCGAGGGCGGCGAGCAACGCCAGCTCGTACTCCTGACGCCGCGCGTGCATCGGCGTGGCCGCCGGATGCGTGGGGGCGCCGAAGGCCTCGGTGCGTGGGTCGTCGCCGCCGGTGAGCACGACGGCATCGACCACGCGGAGCTGATGGGGAATCGCGGGCACCACCGGCGCGAGGTACATCGGCACGCCCCCCGCACGATCCACCGCGTCGGCGTAGGCCAGCGAGCACTCCGCACGCGTCCGCAGCGAACCCGCGACCACCGCCACGTCCATCGAGATCCCGATCACCGGCTTCATCCCCCACGATAGCCCCTTCCTAGGCTTCCACGTGCCCGTGCTCCGCACCATTGTGGTATTGCTTGTGACGCTTGCCCTGCTGGCGCTGGCGGTGGTCCTCCTGAGCCCCGCGCCCTCGGTCCCGCTCGTCGGCACGCCGTTGCTGCCTCGGGCCATGCTTCCCGCTGTTCTCAGCCCCGGCGGCCGCGTCGAGGTCACGCTCCCCACGGGCTCGACGTATTCCTTTGAGTCCGGGTCCTCGGCGATCGTCGCCACCGTCGTGCGGCCGGGCAAGCCCACGCTCGTGTGGCCCGCCAGCCCCGCCCGCGTTCGGGCCGCGATGCAACTGCTGAGCGAGGCCAAGCCGGCGCCGGCGGCCGAGACGGCCACCGTCGCGGGTGGGGCAACGCTGCGCCTCGTTACGCCGCGATCCACGCGTCTTTCGCCCGAGACGATGCAGACGCTGGACATCGAGTTCGACTCCACGCCGCTGGGCGGGGCCGTGGCCGTCCGCGTCTCTCCGGGGACCGACGAGCAGGCCCGCGTGCAGACGGTGGGGGTCACGATCGCGGACCTGTTCACCGACGCCGGGCTGATGCTCTGGCTTGATGCCTCACCGTTCCGCGACGCTCACGACGCGGCGGGGCTCGCGTTCGTCAAGGGTGCGGCGAAGGCCACGCTCAAGCGGCGCGGCGCTGAATGGTGGATCAGCCTTCCCGCGCTCGGCGACACTCTCATCCCCGCTGATCGAGCCGCCGTCAACGACCTGCTCGGCCGGTTGGCATTGGTCACGGCGGTGGAGATCGAGAATGCCGCGGAGGCCGAAGTCGCGGATCCATCGGGCCTCCCGCACGCAGGCGGCGAGTTCACGCTGACGTACGGCGCAGGGGCGAGCGCAACGACGCGGCGGCTCGCGTTTGTCATGGCCGGGACCAGGGCGAGGGCGATCGCGGTGGTTCCCGGCGGGAGCGCGATGCTGACGATCGACGCGCGAGCCGACGAGTTGTTCCCAGATGTTGCGAGCCTGATCTCCCGCACCAGCCTCCCCCGCCCCGCCGCCGATGCGCTGCGCGTCACGATCTCGAGGCCTTCAGCCGCCGACTCCTCCACACCCCCCGGGGCGTCCGTCGTCGTGTCCAAGACGGCGGGCGCATGGACTACCGATGGCAAGGAACTCGCCAAAGCCGATGCGGCCAAGCTCGAGGACGCCCTCCGCGTGCTCGCCCAGTCTCGCGCGGACGCCCTGCGGCTCGGCACCCCCGCGGACTTCGATCCAGTCGCCGAGATCGTGGTCCACGATCTCAGCGGCTCCGAAGCGTGCCGCGTGCTCGTAGGCCGGGCCAAGCCTCCCTCGCTCCCCGGCGCCCCGGAAGCGCCGGCAGTTCTTTGCATCGTGAGCCGGGCGAGCGCCGATCATCACGACGCCACGAGGTCGGTGACGAGGTTTCATGCGGGAAAGTCGGTCCCGCCGCTGATCGAGTGGCTTTCGGCGCTGCTCCCATGAAATCTCCCGTCCACGTGTGCGCGATGGCGGCCGCGATCGGTGTGGTGGGGTGCCACTCGCGAACCGTTCCGGTCGCCGACGTCGAGCCGGGCCGTGTGGTTGCAACGGCCCCGATGCCTCAGCCCGTCGTGGAAGTACAGACATTCACGCCCAGCCGTGACGGGTTCCGCTTCAAGAACTCGTTCTCTGGGTCGCCGCTGCCCAAGATGATGCGAGGGTTGGCGGCCCAGCTCGGAGCCTCGGTCCCCAATCGGTACGGGCTTTGCGGGGGCATGTCGTCGGCGGCCGCGGACTATTTCTTCGCCCGCACCGCGCCCCCGAGCGTGCAAACACCTCCTTCTGAGGGCAGCCCGCTCTATGAGTACCTGTACGACCGGCAGCTCGATTCGCTCGGGACAGGCATGTTCTATGCGGCAAAGGTCGGGCGGTGGATGATGCTCGACGACCTCGGGCGCGACGGCACCCAAGCACGAACCAAGCCCGAGGTCCAGAAAATCAAGGACGAGATCAAGGCCCGAGGCGTCGCGATGGTGTATCTCGTCTTCGGCGGTCCTGACGGCAAGACCCCCTTGTGGGAGAACCACCAGGTCCTCGCGTACCAGGCCGACGACGACGCGATCCGTATCTACGACCCCAACTTTCCCGGCGACGACACCGCGAAGTTGGCGATAACCCAGACGTCCGACGGTGTGAGCGTGGAACGACGCACGGCACGCGGCAACAAGGCGGTGCGAGGGATCTTTCTGGGCGTGTACGAGTCCAAAGCTCCGCCGAAGTGATCGAGCGGTCGCTCCGAGCACGGTCAGACTCGGTCGTTCTCTGTGATGGGCCTGAGGACTTTGAGTGCGCGGTTGCCGCGGTGCTGCCCCACGTCGGCAAGGAACTTGCGCTCGCCTTCGACGCAGATCACGACGGGCTTGGCGGCGGCACGCTCGGTCGAGATGATGTCCCCGGGTCGCATGACCAACAGGTCTTGAAGCGTGATGGTTGTCTCGGCGAGCAGCGCCTGGACACCAAGCCCGGCGCGCCCAAGAGCCTTGGAGATCTGCTTGATCGACTCGTTCTCGTGCTGACCTTTAGCCTGAGCAAACCAGCTCTGGTTGCTCAATTCCTCCATCAGGCTCTCGATGGCGTTGTACGGGATGCACAGGTTCATCGTGCCCGCGCGATTGGTCATCTTCAGCTCAAAGCCGATCACGATCACCACTTCATTGGGCGGGACAATCTGAACGAGCTGCGGGTTGCTCTCGGTCGCCCCGACACGGAATTCAAGCTTGCGCACCGCGCTCCACGCCTCGGCCAGCGCCGAGAGCCCGCGTGCGTTGACGTTTCCGATGAGCCTGTTCTCGATGGCGGTGGTGGGGCGCTGGGGGATGAACAAGTCCGCCGAGTTGCCCCCCAGCAGCCGGTCGATGATCGGATAAATGATCAGGGGGCTGATCTCGAGACAGATCTGCCCATCGAGTCCGTCGGCCTCGATCAGGTTGAAACTCGTCGGGTTCGGAAGCCCCGAGATGAACTCCGAGTACGTCATCTGTTCACAGGTTGCAACCTTGACTTCCACGATGGTGCGCAGAAACCCGGAAAGACTCGCGCCGAAGTTGCGGGCGAACGCTTCGTGAAGCGTCTGCAACGCCCGCATCTGGTCTTTGCTGACGCGCTCGGGGCGCTTGAAGTCGTAGTCCTTGACCTCCAGAACGTCCGCACTGGGCCTGCGTGTAAAGATCGATGCCTTGAGCGGCTCAGGTTCCGCGTCGACGGGTTCTGACACCGACGCCAACAGCGAATCGATCTCGGATTGGTCGAGCATTTCAGGCATGTGGCATCGGTGTCATCGACCCAATCTGCGTAGTTCGTCTCAATTGAGGCACCCGAACATCTCCCGTGCCAATGGGCCTACACTCAGGACCGATATCTCACCCGCTGTGACTTCTGTTGGGGCTGAGCATCGAACTTTCGCCACCATGACACACACCATCCGAGCGTTCATCCTTTTCCTGGCTGTTGCGGCTTCCTTTTTTGTGGGGGTTGGTGCCCGGGGCCAGCCTCCTTCCATGGTCGCGGTCTCCGCGGCGATGAATCCCGACGCGCTCGCGCCGGGAGGCCGTGGCGTAATCGCCGTCACGTTCTCGGTCGAGGACAGTTGGCACATTTATCCCGGCGACGGGTCGGCCACGGGTGACCAGATCCCGTCGAAAGTCAGCGTCGCTCCGGCTTCGGGCTTGATCTTACGGCCGGCGGTGTGGCCTAAGCCCGAGATCAAGGAACTTGGACTCCCTGGGAAGATGGTCAAAGTCGGACTGCACTCGGGCACCGTCGTTGTGTACGTCCCCTTCGAGGTCGACGCGAAGGCCTCGGCGGGGACAATCTCGGTGAGCATCAAGGCATCTGCACAAGCTTGTGACGACCGGATCTGCATGCCCGATGAAGAGTTCGATGTCCAGACAACCGTGACGGTCTCGTCGGACGGCGTCTTGAAGCCTGCGACGTGGCCCACAGGGTTCGACCCCAAGGTGTTCGACCTTAAGCTCGAGCCAATGACACCAACCACGCCCGGTGCGGGCGGCTCGGCCGACGGCCGGATCGACCTTCAGTTCTTCAAGATCGACCCCAACGGTTCCTCAGGCTTCGCGCTATTGCTGCTCGTTTGCATGTTCGCCGGGTTCATTCTGAATCTGATGCCTTGCGTGCTGCCCGTCATCCCGATCAAAATCGCGGGGTTTCAGCGGGCCGCTGCCCACCAGGGCGGCGGGCAGGGACGCGCGGTGCTGCTGGGAATGATGACCGGGCTGGGCATCGTGGCATTCTGGTTTGTGATCGCACTGATGATCTCGGTGCTCAAAGTCATCCACTCGGTCAATGAACTCTTCGGTAACCCGTACTTTCAGTTGATCGCGGCAACAGTCATCGGCCTTATGGCGGTGGGAATGATGGGTGCCTTCACCATTCAACTGCCCCAATGGATTCAGGGCGTCAGCGTCGGTCACGATTCGCTCAAGGGCTCGTTTATGTTCGGCGTCATGACCGCCGTGCTGGGCACCCCCTGCTTTGGCCCCTTCGTCGGGGCCGCTCTCTCGTGGGCCACCCAGCAGAGTAACGCCCTGATCCCCCTGACGGCGATGACCGCAGTGGGGGTGGGAATGGCGTTCCCCTATGTAGTGCTCGCGGCGTTCCCGGGGCTTGCAAAGAAACTACCCAAAGCCGGACCCGCCAGCGACCTTCTCAAAACGGTGCTCGGGCTGCTCATGATTGCGGTGGCTGTCTTCTTCTTCGCCAACGGGCTCATCGCGCTCGTCGCGGAGATGCCGTACCTCAAAGACGTGCTCCATTGGTGGATGATGACCGCCTTCACGCTTGTTGCGGCTGGGCTCTTGGTCTTTCGCGGCATCCCCCTGGCAAAATCTGCCTTGGGGAAGATCACCTTGTTGGCTCTCGCGATCATGATCGGCGGGGGGACAACGTGGTGGACTCTGAGGCTCCAGGGCGTCCATCAGATGCTCTGGGAACAATCCGGGGGTAAAGCGGCCGGCGAGGCCCACGGCTTCTGGCAGCCCTTTGACCCGGAGCGACGCAAGTCGCTGCTCGCCGAAGGGAAGGTCGTGGTCGTGGACTTCACGGCTTCATGGTGCATCAACTGCCAGTTCTTGAAGGCGGGCCCTCTTTCTGACCCTGAAGTCGTGGCACAACTCCAGTCCGAAGGAGTAGTGCCCATGATGGCCGACAATACGAGTCGGCGAGCACCTGGATGGAAGAGGCTCGCCGAACTCAACGAAGTGGGGATCCCGGTCGTCACGTTCGAGGGGCCGGGGCTCTCCGAGCCTCGTCGGATTTACTTTGGGAATACAGCGGCGGATATCCTGGACGCGATCCGGGCGGCTCAGGGGCGCTGAGCCTGCGCGGGTCGCGGTCCAAAAAACGGCTACACAGACCCTACAGACGGCACCCCAGCCGTTGACTTTCCGGGTGAGGGGGGCTAGTTTCATGGTCCCCACGCCGGACGTCGATGGTCGGGGTGGGGACAGGGGGTAGGCGGCGTTGGTGCCCACCGGAACGGTGGGTGTTGATGCCGAGTCTCTGACAACTCGCGGGTGTAGCTCAGTGGTAGAGCGTCACGTTGCCAACGTGAAAGTCGAGGGTTCGAGTCCCTTCACCCGCTTTCAGCAGGCCGGCTCAATGGGTCGGCCTGCGTCGTTTTTGGGGCGCGGCCGGCCTCCGGGGGCGAGAGTTGTTCAATGCCAAGCTGATGTCCTCCACCGAGAGGCAGAGCCCTACGCGCACTCTCCACTGTACTGGAAGAGTGGAGCGGATCGTCGGTCTGATGAGCCTGCGACCGCGTTCCACCTTTGAAAATCGTGGCGGATCGTCCTGTTTCTTGACAGGAGCTCCTTTCACGCTAATATTTGCACGATGACGCAAGTAAACAAGCAACGTCCTCCCGCAACCCCTCGGCAGGCCGTGTCGTGTTGCGGCCCGCTCGATGCGCTCTTAGACCCCACGTTCTTCAAGGCACTCTCGGACTCGACTCGGCTGACGCTGGTGGCGTGCATCGCCAAGTGTGGCAGGGGCTGCTCGGTCGGCGAGATTGCCGAGTGCTGCTCGGTCGATCTGTCTGTCGTGTCGCGGCATCTGGCGCTGCTCGCTCGGGCGGGAGTTCTGGAAACGAACAAAGAAGGCCGCACCGTTTATTACAAGGTGAGGTACGCCGAGCTTGTCCGTTCACTCCGCGATCTCGCCTCGGCGATCGAGAGATGCCGCCCGTCGCAGAAAGGGGCCTGCGATGGGAAGTGCTGCTAAGCCTCGGGTGCTCTTTCTCTGCACCGGCAATTCGTGCCGGAGCCAGATGGCCCAGGGGTGGGCGAGAGCGCTTCGCCCTGATCTCGAGGCAATTTCCGCCGGCACGCACCCCCAGCCGCTGAATCGTCTGGCCGTGCGAGCGATGGCCGAAACGGGCATCGACATCTCGGCCAATCAGCCCAAGACACTCGACGCGATCCATCCTCCTCCCGATGTCGTCGTGACGGTGTGCGATGCCGCTGACGCGGAGTGCCCAGTGATCCCGGGCGTTCGAGTGCTGCACGCGCCGTTCGATGATCCCCCTGCGTTAGCGTGCGGGGCCCGAGACGACGACGATGCGATGCCTCACTACCGCCGTGTCCGAGACGAGATACGTGGATTCGTAGTCTCGCTCAAGCTGCCTTTCACGAAGGAGACTCTCATGACCAACCCATCTTCCTCGACCACCAAGGCGTCGTGCTGCGGGCCCGACTGCTGCACTTCTGAACCATCCTTAGCCGCAGGGGATTCGATCCGGCAACAGGTCCGCGAGAGTTACAGCACGATCGCCAGGGCGGGCTCGTGGTCTGTGGCCTCGAGTTGTGGCACGTCGCCTGCGGGCGGTGGATGCTGCGGACCCGCGACGTTTACCCCGGATCAACTCGCATCCGCCATCGGTTATTCGCAGACCGAACTCGGAGGGACTCCCGACGGCGCCAACATGGGGCTCTCCTGCGGCAATCCGACCGCGCTCGCCTCGCTCGCGCCGGGCGAAGTCGTGCTCGACTTGGGATCGGGAGGCGGGTTCGACTGCTTCATCGCCGGAGCCAAGGTCGGCCCATCGGGCAGCGTCATAGGTGTTGACATGACCCCCGACATGATCACAAAGGCTCGCGCGAACACCGCGACGTACACGTCACGCACCGGGCTGGCCAACGTCCAGTTCCGCCTGGGTGAGATCGAGAGCCTGCCAGTGGGCGACCGCTCCGTTGATGTTGTGATCTCCAACTGCGTGCTGAATCTCTCGCCAGACAAGCCGCGTGTGTGGCGAGAAATCGCGAGAGTGCTCAAGCCCGGGGGCCGCGTAGCGGTCTCGGACCTTGCGCTTCTGAGGCCCTTGCCCGAAGCGATCCGTGGGGACATCGAGGCGTTGGTGGGGTGTATCGCCGGCGCGGTCCTTATCGAGGACACTCGCGCACAGATGGCCGCAGCGGGGTTCACGCGGATCGAACTGAAGCAAAAGCCGCAGTACATCGAGGCCCTCACGATGTGGGAAGATCCGCTCGTGAAGAAGATCCTGGCTGCGCTGCCCGTTGGCGACTCGCCCGCGGACTACATCACCAGCCTGGATATCTCGGCGTCGATACCCTGAGGTCAGAAGGCGGATGCGTGACTAGTGGTTACCGCACGCCGTGCAGGTGCCGCCGCTGCGGGCGGCCTGCTGCATGATGGCCTCGAGGGCCAGCGGCGTTCCGCTCCCTCGCTGCAAGGCCTCGAAGAAGTACGTCGGCCCCGCTGTCGGCGTGGGGAACGTCTGTTCGAGCGTGTCGGCAGCGTAGACCCGCCCGTTCTGCACGACCGTCTGGATCGTCGAGGTCTTGCGGATGTCCGTGGACGGATCCTCGCGGAAAAGAACGAAGTCGGCGAGCTTGCCCGGGGCCAGGCTGCCGACGTCCCCGTCGAGACCGACTTGGGCCGCCGAATCGAGCGTGACCGCTCGCAGGGCCTCGTGCGGCGACATCCCGCCTTGCACGAAGCACCAGGTTTCCCAATGGGGCCCGATGCCGGCAAGTTGCCCGTGTGCGCCCAGCGCGGGCCCGAATCCGCCCAGCGAGTACGCCGCTCGGAACGGCTCGGGGAGCTCGCGGCGGGCGTTGATGTCGGCCTGCTTGGCGTCGAGGATTGCTTTGGCGCACGCGGCCTGCTTGATGTGGTTCCAATCGCCGTCGGGGGCCTCGATTCGGCGGCGTGAACGCGGGTCCAGGATGTAACGCGGCACGAAGCGGTTCAGGTGCGCGTCCTCCCACGCGTTGGTCTTGGCGTACCAGTAGTTCTCGCCGCCCATCCCCCCGTACGCGACCAGCAGCGTCGGGGAGATGCCCGTGCGGCTGGCTCCCCAGACCGTCAACGCGTCCTTGTAGAGCACCTCCGTCGGCAGTGTGTGCTCGACGGTCGTGTGCCCGTCGATCACCATGCTCATGTTGTGCTGGTACAGAGCGCCACCCTCGGGCACCACATTGATCCCCTCGCGGCGAGCGGCTTCGAGCACCATCTGCCTCTGGTCGCGCCGTGGCTGGTTGTAGCTCTTGACGCTTGTCGCACCGACGGCTTTCATGCGGCGGATGTGGAACAGCGCATCGTCGAGCGAATCTACTTCCGCCTTGAATGCCCCCTGCGCTCCGTACAAAATAGTCCCCGTCGAATAGATCCGGGGGGCGACGATCATCCCAGCACGCTGAAGCTCGGCTGCGGCAAACACCATTTCGGTGTCGTTGCTCGGATCGTGGATGGTCGTCACGCCGAACGCGAGGTTGGCGTGGTTCACCCAGTTGCGCTGCGGCGTGACGCCGTTCTCGCCCTGGGCTCCGTGCGCGTGGACATCGACAAACCCGGGCGTGACGGTGCCACCCTTGCCGTCGATCACCAAGACCCCGGCCGGCGGAGGCAGCGTGCTCGATGGGCCGATGGCGACGATGCGCCGGCCTTCCACGACGATCGTGCCGTTCTCGATCACCGCCATCCCACGCCGTGCGGGCGTCCACGTGCCCTGGCCCGGCGCGTCGGTCATCGGCAGAATCCTCACGTTGGTCAGCGCGAACGTGGAGGGCTTGCCCTCCTTCTCCGGGCTGTCGTACGGGGCCCGCATCGTGATTCGGGCAACCGTCGGCTTGGGCGATGGAACTTTCTCGGCTGCCCCCGGCCCGTCGAACCCGCCGGCCCGAAGATTGGCCACGACGTTCTGTGTGAACAACTCCGCACCCATCGACCAGTGGATCGCCGAGTTGTCCCCCGACCAGTGGATGAAGCTGCCCGCCTGTTCGGTGAGCTTCGCAAGAGGAAACGTCGAGCTCTTGGGGCCGATGTCGATCGCCTTGCCCGTATCAAGATAAGGCATCGCGTATACGTTGAACCGCTCGGCGAACGCCACGTACCGCCCGTCGGGAGAGAGCTTGATCTCCGTCGCCCAATCGGATCGATAGTGCGTGCGCTGCGGGTTGTCGGGGGTTTCGCCCGCGATGGGCACACTGATCAGCGACACCTTGTCCGAATCCGCCCCGCCGTCACGGATCGAGAGGAACACTCGCGTGCCGTCGGCGGAGAATTGCGGCGAGGCCCCGCGCACCGCAACCCGGGCAAGCCCGCGCTGTCCCGCAAGCTGGAAAGACGTGCCCGTCAGCACGTACACGCCCGCATCACGCCCCCAGAGTGGGCTGGTGATGTACCCCCCGCCGGTCTTGACGAACGCGAGGCGCGTCCCATCCGGGCTGAACACGGGATCGGTGTAGTGCCCTGGTTCGGCCGTCATGTCAGCGGTGGTTCCGGAACCGATGTCGGTGATCCGGATCGTCCCGAGCCGATCATCGTTCCATGCGACGTACACGACCTTGGTGCCATCCGAGGACCACGAGGGGTAGAACTCGTGAACGTCGTTGGCCGCCGTGAGTCGCTTGGGCGTGCTCACCGCTCCCTCGGCGAGATCGGCGACGTAGAGGTGCCCCAACGCCTGGAACACAACGCGATCACCCTTGGGCGACACCGTCACGTGCTGCATCATCTTGATGTCGAAATCGCCGCCGGGCTCGCGGGGCGCCACGGGCACAGGGAATCGGATTGCCTCGGCCACGGCGCGCGTGTTTCTGACGCGGAACGGGATGACCTGGGCCTTCCCGGTCGCGACCTCCACCCGCCGGACCTTGCCCTTGGCGTACAGCACGATCGACGAGCCATCCTTGGACCACGCCATCGAGGGGTACACCCCGTGGACGGCCCAAGTCTCCTGATTATCGCGCTCGAGCTGGTCGTACACCTGACGGGTCTCGCCGCTCCTTAGGTCCATCACGAAGAGACACGTCTGGTACCTCACTCGGCGGACAAACGCCAGTTTGCTCCCGTCGGGGCTGGGCACGGGGCGGCACGCCCCCCCGGGGCCCGCGACGACCACCTCTGACTTCTGCGAGCGCAGATTCAGCCGGTTGATCGCGTAGATCCCGGGGTTCGAGTCCTTGTCGTACTCGAAGTTGTTCCCCGCGGCGGCGTCGTACGAGTAATACATGCAAGGCTCACCCCCAAAAGTCGACATCGCCGGCTCACCCGTGTCCTTTTGGTCCGACGTCTTGGCCGTCAGTTGAAGCCCTTCGGTCTTCCCCGTCGCGTGGAACATCCACATCTCTCCCGCGCCCAGGCTGCGACGGCTGGTGAAGTGCTTGCGTGCCACGATGTACGTGCCGTCGGGCGTCCACACCGGCTGGGTGAACAGCCGGAATGCCTCTTTCGTGACCTGCCTCGGGCTTGTCCCGTCGGCTTTCATCACCCAGATGTTGTCGCCTCCCTTATCGCCCGAGCCCGTGCGGTCGGAGACAAACGCGATCTCCGTGCCGTCTGGCGAAAACCGCGGCTGCATGTCCCACGCAAGGCCCTGGGCGATGCACTTGACCTGCGACCCATCGGCCGAACCCGTCACGGGCATGGTGTAGATGTCTCCGAGCATATCGAAAACAATCGTCGTGCCGTCGGGTGACAGGTCGATCGACATCCACGTCCCCTCGTCGGTGTCAAGGGCGACGTCCTTCCAGCCCCACCCGCCGTTGGCGTTGTTCGAGGGAGGCAACGCCACATCCCACTTCACGTCCACGGCCTTGACCACCGGTGCTTCGGCCTCGGCTTGGGTCCTCGCCGGGGTCTGCTGCCCCAACGAAGTGCATGTGCCCGACGAAGCAAGAATCAGCGCGATGACCGTGCGGCGAGTGATGTGCATGCCCAAGGGTACCGTGCCTGGCGTTCGCGGGTTTGTAATGCTCGCCCTCTCTCGACCCGGACACCGGCAATAATCGCTCCGTGCCGCAGGACCCGACATCTCCCGTCCACGTTCAGACGTCCGGCTTGTCGGCGCGTCCGGCGGTTCTGTTCACCGCCTTTGAGCCCTCGGGCGACGAGCACGCCTCCATCGTGATCGCAGAACTCAAGCGCCGACGTCCGGAGATGCGGATTGTGGCCTGGGGCGGGCCCAAGATGGCCGCCGCCGGTGCCGAGATCATCGAACGCACCACCGACTCAGCGGTCATCGGGATGCCCGGTCTGTCCCGCATCCGCCAGCATCTCAAGGTCATGGCCCGCATCGACCGCTGGATGAAGAAACACCCGACCGCGCTCCACATCCCAGTCGACTCGCCCGGAGCAAACGACCCGATTTGCGACATCTCCCGGAAACGGGGCATCCGCGTCGTCCACCTCGTCGCCCCGCAGATCTGGGCCTGGGGGCGTTGGCGCATCCGCAAGCTCCGCCGACGCACAGACCTGCTCTTGTGCCTGTTCGACTTCGAGGTGCGGTTCTTTGAAAAGCGGGGCGTGGCCGCGAAGTACATCGGGCATCCGTTTTTCGACGTCCCGCTCGACGTTGAAGCACTCGATGCTCAGCTCGCCGGGTTCCCCAGAGGCACACCAAAAGTCGCGATCTTCCCAGGGTCAAGGCCCGAAGAGCTCGCCAAGCACTTCCCGCTGGTCATGGGCGCCTTCCGAGAGCTCACCCGCCGCTGGGGTGATATGGCCGGCGTCGTTGCCGCCGCGAATCCGGAGGCCGAACGCACCCTCAGAGAGATGTCCGGGAAGCTCGAAGAAGGGTGGCCCTCGAACGCACGGATTGTCACCGGCTCGACCAACGCCGTCGTTCGCTGGTGCGACCTGGCGCTCGTCAAGTCTGGAACCGTCACGCTGCAGGTCGCTCGGCAGGCCAAGCCGATGGTGGTCTTCTATCGCAAAGGTGGCCCGCTCTTCTACTTCTTCGTCCGGCTCATCCTGGCCACCAAGCAGATCAGCCTGCCCAACATCCTCGCGCACCGGCGCGTGATCCCGGAACTCGTGCCCTACTTCGGCGGGCCCGAGGCCATCGTCCGCGAGGCCGACGCCCTGCTGCGGAACCCCGAGGCCCTTGAAAGGCAGCGCAGCGACCTGCGCCAAGTGATGGCGCCTCTTCTCGCCGGGGGTGCCGCGGGCCGGGCGGCCTCGGCCATCGAGGAATTCCTCGGTTCGCACACGCCCGGCGCGCTGGGCCCCACCGCCCACGACGCCGAGGTCGCCCGCTTTGACCACGCCGCTCGCGTCGCAAGGCCGGATCAGGCGGGCACCCCATGACCACCACCGAACTGTGGACGACGCGCAAGCTGCTCATCTGGATGCGTCAGGCCTTCACCAAGAAAGGGCTCGACTCGCCGGGTCTCATGGCCGAACTCCTCATGGCTCACGTGCTCGGGTGCGACCGTCTCAAGCTCCACATGGACGCCGACCGACCCGCCAACGACCCCGAACGCCTGCGGCTGCGCGACCTCGTGCAGCGTGCCCTCAACCACGAGCCTGTGCAATACCTGACCGCCGAGGCCTGGTTCTACGGCATGCCGTTCAAGAGCGACCGCAGGGCCCTGATCCCCAGGCCGTCCACCGGCACCATCGTCGAAGAAGTGCTCCACCACGCACGGGCCGCCATGCCGACAAACCCGACAGGGCACGGCATCCTCTTGGCCGACATCTGCACCGGCAGCGGGTGCATCGCCATCGTGCTCCTCAAGAGGCTCCCCGGCGCTCGCGCGGTCGCCACCGATCTCAGCGAGGACGCCCTCTCCCTCGCCAAAGAAAACGCCGATCGCCACGGCGTCTCCGACCGCATCGACTTCATCCGCGGAAACCTCCTCGACGCTCTTGACGCCCATCCCGCGGCCCGCGCGCAAGGCTCGCTCGCGTACCTCGTGAGCAACCCACCCTACATCCCCGACCATGAATGGGACGCCGTCGCTCCCAACGTCAAAGACCACGAGCCGCATCTCGCCCTCCGTGGCGGCCCCGACGGGCTCGATCTCGTCCGCCCGTTGATCGCAAACGCAAGCCGTTTTCTCCGCCCCGGCGGGATGCTCGCGGTCGAAGTCGCCGATTCCGCTGCCGATTCGGCCATTGAACTTGCCAAGGCCAACCCGGGCCTTGACAGTCCGAGAATCGTCCGAGACATCGAGGGGCTGCCTCGGGTGATCGTCGGGATATGCAAGTCCTGAGCGTCTCCGAGCCCGTGGCGTTACAATGCACACGTAGGAGCCTCAAATGCGTGATCGTGCCTCGCTTATCGTGTTGCTCGCGGCCGCCTCGATGTGCCCATGGTCCGGTGGGGCCCTCGCCCAGGACAAAGCCGCCCAGCCCAAAGATAAATCACCCGAAACTTCTTCCCTTCCCGAGCCCGAAAAGCCCGCGGCCCGCACCGCCAAAGCGATCTTTGAATCCGTTGCCGAGTCGGGCGACATCAGCGCCGCCACACGCGAGCTCGAAGCCATCATCAAAGCCACCGCGACCGCGAAGGACGCCACCGGGATCGCCGAGCTCGAGTCCGCCGCGATGTACCGCAGGCTCGTCCGGCATGTCGAACGCCTCTCCGAACCCACAAAGGCCAAGGACCGTCTCGCTTGGTTGAGCCGCAACCCAAGGACCGCCGCTTCGCTCGCGTGGACGCTCCGCGCGAGCAAAGACAGCGGCAGCGACGATATCGTCGGCGCGTACGCCGTGCTCGACAAGCTCGTCGAGGCCGGCGGCTCGACCAAGGCCGGCGTGGCGGCGACCGAGGTCTTCCCGGAACTCGCTGCGGCATTGTGCGCGGTCTACGACAGGCCCCCACAGAGCAGCGTCGAGAACCGGGCGACCCCGGGGGAGCTGTTCCGCTATTACGTTGCCAGGGACAAGCAACTCGTCTTTGCCGCTTCGAACCTACCTGCCACTCTGCTGATGCACATCGTCGACACACGATCGAGCGTCGCCGAGCTCGACTGGGCGTTCAAACAGGTCCGCGGCGACCGCCAGGTCGGCAGGCACTATCGAGATATTGAGTACGACACCGAGTACTTCAAGCAAGGAAAGCAGAAGCGACTCGAGGGCAAGCCTTACACACTCCAGAACATCCGCCAATGGGGCGGCGTCTGCGTCGAGCAGGCCTATTACGCCGAGCACTTGGGCAAAGCCATCGGCGTGCCGACCGCTAGCGTCACCGGGCGCTCGTCGGGCGTCGGACACGCTTGGGTCGGGTACATGATCAGTGCCAGCAGAAATCTTTCGTTCGAGTTCCGCGAGGGCAAGTACGAAGAATTCAAAGGGGTGCAGGGCCGCATCGAAGACCCCCAGGGCGGGGCCCCACTGACCGAAGGCGAGCTCTCGATGAAGGCAGAACTCGCCGAGGGCGGCACGCTCCGGGCCCGGCGCAGCCTTTCCCTGCTCGACGCCGCCGAAGTCATGACCAACGGCAACTGGAACGACCTCTCGAAGGACACGATGGGGCTTCTGGAAGAATCGGTGAACGCCGCTCCGTTTCAACCCGACGCCTGGCGTCGCGTCGCCGAGCTGGGCAGGTCCAAACGCCTCGACGTGGGCCAGACGAAGCGCTGGTGCGAGTCGGCGGCAAAGTTCTGCGGGAATCAATACCCCGATTTCGCGATGGACATCATCGAGCCCTTGATCGCCAGCCTTTCCGATGTCGCCATGGTCGACGCCACGTGGTCCTGGGCTCAGAGCGCCCTCGTCGAGAGCCAGCGCGACCGTCGATATTACCGTTGGGACCTCTGGGGCGAGATGATGATCAAGCGTGCCGAGGCCTGGGAGAAAGCCGGCAAGCCCCAACGTACGTGGGAGCTCTACCAAGAGATCATCAAACGCTGCGCCGACGAGTCCCCCGTCATGGTCGTCGCCTGTGACCGCTCCGGCAAGCTCATGGCCGACAACAACTCCAACTCCGCCGCGATCGAGCGTGAGTGGAAGACCTGGTGGAGCATGACCCGAAAGCCCATCAACGGCAACCCCAATTTCCTCATGGCAACGAATTGGGCTCAGGTCGGGCTCCGCTACGCCGCGGCACTCGACAAAATGGGCAAGCGAGGACAGGCCGAAGACGTCCGACGGCAGATTCTGCCCAAGTCCAAGAACTAACCGCTGACCTCGGAGAGCTCCCGTCGTGAGCGGCCGCATCCACCTCTCCACAACTCCCGGACGAATCGCCGAGATCCTCGGCGTCCTCACTCTCGCCCACGAACTCCGGGCGTGGCCGCCCCGCTACAACATCGTCCCAGGACAGCCCACCCTCATCGTTCGAGCCATCGAAGGGGTCTCCGCAAAACCCCCGATCTCGGCCTCAACGAGAGGCAAACCGCTGGCGGGTCTCCCCGTCGAGATCGCTTCCGCTCGCTGGGGGCTCGTACCCCGTTGGGCGGGCGAGCCCGACATTGGGGTTCGCGCGACCACCACGCGCGGTGAGGACGCTCACGAGCGTCCCGCCCTTGCCGAACTCGTCTCGCGACGCCGATGTCTTGTTCCTGTCGACGGACTCTACGAATGGACCCCCGACCGTCGGCCCGTCTGGTTCGGATACCAAGACCAGCAGACTGACCCTTTCGACCGCTCGCCCCGTCCGGTTGGATCGACAGCGAGCGCTGCAAAGACCGGCGGCGGTGGAGGTGTCGCGATGCTCGCCGGGCTCTGGGATCAGTGGGAGGCTCCCGGCACGCCCGATGACGTGCCCGCACAAGCCCGGGCCACTCTCGATTCGTTCACACTCCTCACCGCGCCAGGCGTTGACGTCGCGGGCGCTCAGCCCTTGGCTGGCTTCCCACTTGAACGCATCCCCGTCGTGCTCGAACCTGCGCACTATGCCGCCTGGCTCGACCCCGAATCCGAACAGGCCGAGATTCGCACCTTGGCGGCCTATGCCACCCGGCGAACCATTGTCTGCTACGAAGTCGGACCTTGGGTCAACAGCCCCCGCCACGACAGCCCTCGGTGCATCGAGCCTCTCTCAGCTCTTGGCGAAGGCCTCGTGACCGGATTATTCGGCTCATGGTGACGTCCTCGGACGAATTCGCCGCAACATCGACTCAGCCCTTGACGCGGACGATCCGATCCGTACCATTGGCCCTTGGGACGTCCAGTCCCGAACATCCGAAGACACCCGTCTAGTATCCAAACGGGGGCGTAGCTCAGTTTTGGTAGAGCGCATCCATGGCATGGATGAGGTCGAGAGTTCGAGTCTCTTCGCCTCCACTTCTTCGGTACACGCCCGGGCTTCGGCTCGGGCGTGTTTCGTTTTCCAACGCGTGCTCACCCTACAGCACCGCGCGGGCGGCTTCGATCGCCGCCGCCACCGCCGCAGGGCCCGTCCCGCCGAAGATATCCCGCCTCGCAAGTCCCGTCGAGAGTTCGAGCGACCTGAACACTTCGGGACCGATCGCCGGGCACACCCGCCGTAACTCGTCGAGGCTCAGCCCTTCGAGCCGCACTCCACGCTCGATCGCCAGCCGTACCAGGCGTCCCACGGCGTCGTGCGCATCGCGGAACGGGATCCCCAGGCCCACGAGGTAATCGGCGAGCTCCGTCGCGTTGGCAAAGCCGTCGAGCGCGGCCTCCCGGCAATTCTCGCGTCTTACCACCATTCCATCAAGAATCCGTGGCACCACCCGCAGGCACATCGAGAGCTGCTCCATCGCATCAAACAGCGGCTCTTTATCCTCTTGCAGATCCTTGTTGTACGCCAGAGGCAATCCTTTCATCGTCGTTAAAATCGACACCAGCGAGCCCACCAACCGGCCCGACTTCCCGCGAAGGAGTTCGCAGGCGTCGGGGTTTTTCTTCTGAGGCATCAGACTGCTGCCGCTCGTCACCGCGTCGGGCATCTCGACGAACGAATACTCCTGCGTCATGAACAAGATCAAGTCCTCGGCCATCCGTGAGAGATGGATCGACGTCTGAGCCAACGCGAAGATCGTCTCGGCGATAAAATCCCGGTCGGCGGTGGCGTCGAGGCTGTTCGTCGAGGCCGAATCAAACCCCAGTTCCATGGCCAACTGCGCGCGATCCACCGCGTACGTCGTGCCCGCCAGCGCGCCAGAACCCAGCGGGCAGATGTTCACGCGGCGGCGAGCGTCCACGAGCCTCGCCTCGTCGCGGCGCAGCATGCTCTCGTACGCCAGCGCCCAGTGCGCAAACAAAATCGGCTGGGCCCGCTGAAGGTGCGTGTACCCCGGCAGGATCGTCGCACGCTCCCGATCGGCGAGCCCCACCAGCGATCGCCGCGCCGCCACCAATTCCCGCTGCCGGGCGTCGATCGCGTCCCGCGTCCACATCCGTACATCGGTGGCCACCTGGTCGTTGCGGCTCCGCCCCGTGTGGAGTTTCTTGCCCAGGGAACCGACGGCTTCGATCAGCCGCCTTTCCACGTACGAGTGCACGTCCTCATCGCGCCCCGCAGACGCCGGGAACGAGTCGAGCCCCCCCGGCTGCGCTTCGTGCTCGGCCAGCAGAGCGCGGAGCGCGGCCTCGAGCGCGGCAGACTCGTCACCGTTGAGCACCCCGGCCACGGATATCGCCCTGGCCCACGCAATGGACCCCACGATATCCTGCCTCAGCAGGCGGTAATCAAATGGGAATGAATCGTTGAGTTGTGTGAAGAGCGGATCGCTGCCGCCCTCGAATCTGCCGCCCCAGAGTGCCACAGTGTGCTCCTTTTGCGGAGCGTAGGCGTCGAGAGCTTCGCCTACTTCGTCGTGCTCTTGGACGCCTTCTTCGAGGCCTTCTTCACCGTCTTCTTCAAGGCGGTCTTGGCCGACGCCGACGCGGCTTTCGCCGCGGACTTCCCGGACGCGGACTTCTGCGTCGACAGCAGCTTCACGTACGTATCGATGTACCCCTTGGCCGTCATCCGCGTAAACGCCTTGGCGACAACATCCAGGGGCAGATCATCGAGCTTCTTGAACCGGATGCACGCCGCACCCATGTCCAGCTTCTTCCCGGTCTTGGCCCACGCATCGAGGAACCAGGACCGCTGCGCCATATCCCCGTACAGCCCCATGATGTACAACGAGAGATGGCCCTTCTGCGACGCGAGCCCCGCAAACGGCAACGGCTGCTTGGGGTTGCAGTGATACCCCGCCGGGAACACGCTGTGCGGGACGCAGTACCCGATCATCCCGTACTGCTTGCACTCTTGAAACGTCGGGTCGATGTTCTCCAGAATGACCTTTCGCACCGCCTCAAGAATCACGCGGCGGTCTTCCGGAAGCGAACGCACATACTCGGCAACGGTCTTTGCTTTGGATTGCATCCGCCCAGTTTACCGCGCCCGGCCACCGCGAGTCTGATATCCAAGCACCAGTCCCACCGGCAGCGTGACCGCTGCCCCGGCAATCGAGACCAGCATCAGCCCGTACCACATCGGACCGTGCCCGGCCGGGCCCGCCGGAGGTTTCATCAGCAGCATGACCCAGACGGCAACCAGACATGCCAACGCCATCCAGAATGCGTGGTCGCCAGGGCTGCGCATGGTCATGAGCGTGGCCTTGGGCTGTTCCTCCGGAGTTGGCGCTGTGCTTGCGTGGTTCACGGTCCGTCGTGTGCGCGTCCGGCGTGCTGGACTCGTCGTAGTGAGTGAGGGGGGTTACTTCGAGGCGACCACGACCGGCGGGATCGTGAACGCGAACGTCGGTGGCAGGCTGACGCGTGTGACACCCTGAATGCCGACCGGCTTCACGCGGACTTCCATCTTGTTGCGGAACCGCGGCTGATCCGTTGGCGCGGGGAATACGGCCTTGGGTGTCAGGTCGATCGCTGAGGCTTTGGGCTGCGTAGCCGCCGTCGAGTTTGTGAACGAACGCACTCCCCCAACGTACCCGTGATCTTTGAGCCACTGGTTGCGTGCGTCCTCGATCGCCGCGAGGTACTTCCGGGGCATTTCCTTCCCCGTGGCGTCGATGCGTTCAAACGGGTTCACTTGCACGACGTACTGCCCCACGCGCACGGGGATTGTAAGATCAGCGTCAGCAACCGCCCCGTAACGAGCGGCGTTCTCGTCGAGTGTCCAGCGGTCCACACCACCCACGCACGACTCGCCAGACCACCCTCGGCCGTTGTACCCTGGGCGGTTCACAGAGTCGGCGCGGCCTTGGGGGAACGACGCCCGTTCGGCGACGCCGATCGACCGTGCGGGGTTGGAGGTTGCGGTCCCGATGGTGTGGTGCCACAGCCAGATGCTCCCGGTGTCCCTGCCGTCGATGGTCAGAGAAGCCGCGGGAGGCGTCGAGCAGGATTCGCAATGAGCGGCGAGAGAAACGGCGGCAAGCGCGAGCGACTCGATCAACATGTCCGATCTCCGGTTGTCTGAACGCCCTGCCCTCGCATCCACCCGAGCGGTGAGCGCGCAGAACACGACGTCATGACTACTGTGCCGCGATTTGCGCACAACGCAAGGAAAACCGCGTGAGTTGGGTCGAGAATGCCGTTTCGTGCGTGTTATCGGCCCGCCGATGGTTCCTCTGCGGGTTCCGCCGCCAGACTCTCGGACGAGGGGATCAACGACAGCAACTCACGTGCAGCGGCGTATGGGTCGGCGCTCGAACACACGGCCGACGAAACCGCGACCCCCCGGCACCCCGCGCGCACCAGCGGAGTGATGTTCGAGGCCGAGATCCCGCCGATAGCCAGATGGGGCAACCGCCCGGCAGGCGACGCGAGATATTCGGACAGGTACGCCGGCCCCGCGATGCGGTCTTTGTTCTTGGTTGTCGAAAGATACATCGGCCCCACGCCGCACGAATCCGCCCCATCGTCGATCGCCCGCCGGGCGTCGTTGATGCACGATGTCGATACTCCGACGCGGATGGTGTGCCCGAACAGTCGGCGTATGTCTCGGACACCAAGATCATGCTGCCCGACGTGAACGCCGTCGGCCCCGGATAGCACCGCGATGTCCGGCCGGTCGTTGATGATGATCGACGCTCGGGCCCGATCAGCGGACCCGTGTCGGGCCGCCAACGACACCAACGCCCGAGCCCGAGCGAGCAGTTCCGTGTCGCTCAGAGACTTCTCGCGAAGCTGCAGTCCGTCGGCCCCGGCTTCGAGACACATCGTCGCGACATCCTCCCACCGGTGGTGGACGCACAGCGACTCCGAGATCAGCACGCAAAGGCGGAGCTGCCTCGAGGCGTCGGCCGGCACCAGCCGACCCAAGAGGCGGCGTTCGAGTTCGTACAGAGCATACCGCATGGCTTCGAAACCGGGGCTCGCTCCCGATGGCGCCACAGTCCCCGATCCGCGCAGGACTTTGCTGACTTCTTCCAGCGACCTCAGCGACTCGGCGGCCCGACCCGCCGCGCTGCGTGCGACATCTGCCAGACCACGGCGCGTCTCGCTCGACGCGCCGGAAAGACGCGTTGCCTCAGGCCCCACGTCGCCCGGCGTGTCGCGAGAGCAAAGGAGCACGACGGGATCGACGCCGAGCGACGCAACCCCAGTTCGAACCCGGTGCCGGAGCTCCTTGCACGCCGCTGCCAATGCCGCATCGTTGAGCGTGAATCTCGCCACGTCGTCGAGCACGCGGAGACCCTCACAGGCCCGGTTCGCGTTGGCGTCGATCATTCGAAGCACGGCGGCCCGTTCGCCCCCGCCCCCCGCGGCCGGCGGGATGCACGATTGGGGGGGGGTTGCAGACCCGATGTGGTTTCCCATAGACTCAACCGTATGAGCCGATCGAGCACCGTCGGCAGGAGCAAGGGTTGACCACAAGCGATGACATCCCCATCGGGCTTGAGCCTCTGCAACCAGCCTTTCCCAGGCCCACGCTTCCCGGCGGCAGGGTCTCCATCCGACCAACCGCCGATGAGGCCTACGACGCCCTCATGGCCGACCTCCTTGTGCACGCGTCGGGGTGCGTCCGCGCCTTCGGGGATTTTCATCTCGCCATCGACGGCTCGCCCAGTGTCGAGCCCCTTCTCTCGCGCATGATGTGGGACCCCATGCTCCGCGAATTTCCGTGGAAAAAAACCCACGTCTGGTTGCTCGCCGAATCCGGCGACGGGTGCGCCCGCGGAAACACCCTCCGAGAATTTATCGTCGAACCCAGCGACATCCCCGCGACGCAATTCCATGCCGTCGCGCCCGGGCCAGATGCGGATGTGGCGTACGAATCCCTCCTGCGTGAGTGCCTCGAATGGCGCGAAAAAGGCCAAGACCGTCTCGACATGGTCATCGCCTCCCTCGACGCGGCGGGCCCGCTTGTCAGGCCCGCCGTTCCCGTAGACCCAGGCAGGCTCGTCGCTCCCGCCTCTGGAGCCCTAGGCAGCGGCGTGTCGCTTACCCTCGAACTCGTCAACGCATCGAGACTGGTCGCCGTCGTCGGGATCGGCTCCGCTTCCCGCGGTGCGCTCGCAGACCTCTCCAAGGTCTTTGCCGCCATCGCGCCCCAGGACCGCGCCCGCGTTGACGGCACCCACCCGTTCGCGCTCCGTCTGCGCCCCGTTGGGGGCGAACTTCGATGGTATCTGGACGCAGAAGCACTCGGAGGAGGCCCCTCGGCCTGACTCTGGCCCGCGTAGTGTTCGTCGATGCGCCTCTCCATCAAACCAAACGACAGAGTCACTTTCAAAGTCAGGTATGAGAGCGAGGCCATCCTCGTTCTCGACAAGCCTTGCGGTCTTGTCACCCAGCCCGGGCTCGGGCATGATCGATCGAGTCTCATGAATGGACTCTTTGTCAAGTACGGCCCAGAACTCCAGAAACTCGGGTCCGAGCGCGATTATGGGCTCCTCCACCGTCTCGACAAGGAAACCAGTGGGCTCGTCATGGTCGCCCGAACAATCGACGCCTACGACAAGCTCCGCGCCGCGTTCGAGGCCCGCGAGATCAGGAAATTCTACTGGGCGGTTGTCAAGGACAAGCCAAAGTCCGACTCGGGTGTCATCAAGAAGCCCCTCGCCGAGTTTCAGGGAACTCCCCAGTCCGACCGCCGGCAGCTCAGCGGCGGACGAACACTCAAGCTCTGCCGCGTTTCTTCAGCTGGAAAGCCCTCCGCGACCGCTTACCGAGTCCTCTCCACTGGTGTCGCAGCTTCCCTGCTCGAATGCCGCGCGCTGACCGGAAGACTCCATCAGGTCCGCGTTCACCTCGCCTCAATGGGGTGCCCCATCCTCGGCGATGACTATTACGCCATGCAGGGGCCCCGCGAGGCCGCCAACCGGCTCGCCCTGCACGCTCACCGCATCGTCTTTACAAACCCCATCGCCACGGGCGAGATCGACGTCCGAAGCCCCTTCCCCAAGGAGCTCCGCGGGCTCATGAAAAAACTCGGTTTGCCCAAGCCCGAAATGGTGCAGAAGTCCGCCGAGTCCTAACCGGGTCGTCGTTCGCTGGCCCCGCGACCGATCAACCACCCCGTCGCACCGCAGACCAGCACCACCATCGCGAGTTGCACCAGCACAGCGATCGCCATCTCCTGTGTCCGATAGAAGTGCAAGTCGCCCAGGATCTTTCGCGCCAGAGACGGAATCCCGGGAGGCTGCACCACCACCGCCGCTTCGATCTCGTTGAGAGAGAGCATCCACGCCGCTAGGAATGTCCCGACCCACCACTCAGGCGACGCTGATCCAGAACCTCGCCACCAGTTGAGAAATGTCCGGGCGCCATCGAGCCTACGGGAATCTCGTCGATCCGAGGGCTCTGCCGCCGCGAACACCAAACCCGCAAAGACGCCCAGCGCGCCGAGCCTAAGCAGATGGGCGTGGAGCATCGATCCCGCGTCGGTCGTCCATGAGGGCCCCGGAAGAAGTCCCCACACCCGCGCGGTCAGGGCCCCGACCAGCATCCCGGGCAGCAGCGCTATCCCGATCCATCCCGAAGCGGCCAGTGCGAGCGTACGCCCCGAGGCGTCCGCCGCCGCATGGGCCGTCCAAAGGGCGAGCAACGTGACACACGCCCCCGTCGCCAAGGCGACCACAACACTACTCATCAGCGCTTCCCCGTGAACGCGGAAGAAGGCCGCCACCGCGCCACCAAATCCCCCGTGCTCGATCGCCGAAACGAAGAACCCCAGCGGGACCACCGTGCCCAAGAGCACCACGAGCAGCACCCCAAGCCGCGTCAAGGCCGATGATCCGGGTGTGCTCCCACGGCTCATTTCCGCGCCCCATCCCGCCGCAGGAGAATTCATGAGTCTGGAAGTGATCACCCCCCCCGCCAGCAGCGCGGCCGCCGCCAAGGGCCACGCCGACAGCCACACCGCCCCGCGGCCGTCAAGCGGAGACAAGTCCTGAGCGGCCCAGAGTTCCACCGCGGCAGTGGGCACCCGCGCCAGATGAAGCGGGACCGCGGATCCCATCATCAGAACCCCAACGCCCAGCACCGCGAGCCATGGGGCCGCGCCGAGCGTGCTCAGCAGCACCAGGCGCCGCGAGAATCCGCCGGCGTCAATCCGCAGCGGGTCGTCGAGGCGCTCCCTCGCGGCCGTGGCACTGGGCGCCACGATGAGCGCCGCTATGGGCGCCGCCCAGAAAGACAACCCCACGACCGCCAGCGAACGATCGACTGCCGCGATGACCCATGGGTGCCCTTCCTGAGCCAACTCGGCGAGCCACGCCCCCGGGCGCCACGTCTGGTTACGCAGCATGCCGTATCCGGTTGAGGCGAGAAATGCTGGCGTCGCCAGAGGCACAAAAGCCAACAGTGACAGCCTTGCGGTCGACCCCCCGGACGCGAAAGCCAGCGCGAGCCCCAGCAGCGTCGCCAAGCACCCGATCAACAGGGCAATGACCGCAGACCACGCGTACGAGGCCGCATCGGGCACGAGCCCGGCGGGCCGGGACCACGCCGCTGCGCCCGCGTCAAGGGCGTACACCGCCACGATCGGGAGCAGAGCAATCGCCGAGAACGCCGACGCAGGCGTCGGGAGCGGGATTCGGATCACAGGGCTCGGTCGTGTCACTCCCAACCATACCGGGCTCGTGGCTTTCACGCGGCGACACCTTCCTCCGTGCGTACCATCCGTGATGCGTTGCGACCGATGCCAGAGCGAGGCGACCGTACATGAGGTCACCGTCAAGAACGGTGTTCGCGTCGAGCGGCACCTCTGCGAGTCTTGTGCCGGGGACGTCGGGCTCGGGACTGCCTCGGGCCCTATGTCCGAGGCTGTCGAAATGCTCAAACTCGTCCTCGATCCTCAACGCAAGCCCGAGCCCGCCGTATCTGTGCCGCCGGCATGCCCAACCTGCGGGCTTACGTTCGAGGAATTCAAACAGCACGAACGCCTGGGATGTCCTTCGTGCTACGAAGCACTGGCCCCAAGGCTCATGCCCATCATCGAGAGGGCCCACGAAGGGGCCGGTCAGCACGTCGGCAAAGCACCCCGGCGTGGATGCGACCACGCCGAAACAGGCCCCGCTGGCGCACTCGCCGCTCTGGTGCTCGAGCGTGCGCATCGCGCCGAGGCCTTGCGGAAACTCCTGGACGAAGCCGTCCGTACCGAGCAGTACGAGAGAGCCGCTAAAGTACGCGACGAAATCCGAAAGCTCACCGCGGGCGACCCCGCCGGCGACTCTCCCCGCGACGCGGATCAGGATCCAGACGAGCCGCTCTCACCGCCCGCACCCTCGCGCGGTCCCCATGGAGGGCGGTCATGAGTCTCCCAGGTGAAAGCCTCGTCGGGCCCGTCGAATGGGTCCGCGCCCAGGGCCCTTCCAGTGATGTCGTTCTCTCATCCCGCGTTCGGCTGGCCCGCAATCTCGCCGGCTTCCGCTTCGTGCAGCGATGCGACACGCACGAACGCCAGGCCGTCGTCGACCGTGTTCGTGTCGCCTTTCATGCTCTCCCCGCTTCAAAAGTGGCCTGGATCGACGTTCAGCAGCTCGACAACGCCGAACGCATGCTCCTCGTCGAACGACACCTCATCAGCAAACTGATGCAGCGTGGAAGACCCGGCGCGAACGACCCGCGCGGCGTCGGCGTTTCGACACCCGAGCATCGCCTCTCGATCATGGTCAACGAAGAGGACCATCTCCGAATTCAGACCCTTCGTCCGGGGCTGGCCCTCGATGAGGCTTGGACTCACGCCAACACCATCGACGACGAGCTCGAAGCGGGGCTTGATTTCGCCTATTCCCCACAGCTCGGGTATCTCACCGCCTGTCCTACAAACCTCGGCACCGGGGTCCGTATGAGCGTCATGCTCCATCTCCCCGCCATCCGTGTTACCGGAGACATCGAAAAAGTGAAACGTGCCGCCGGCGACATGGGGCTCACCGTCCGCGGCTCCTACGGTGAATCGTCCGACGCCGCCGGCGACCTCTTCCAGATCAGCAACCAGATAACCCTGGGCAAGCCCGAAAGCATGATCCTCGCCGAGATGCAGGAGACCATCATCCCGCAGGTCGTCCGTTACGAACGCATCGCCCGAGATGGGCTCCTTAAGAAACGAACCCCCGTCATCGCCGACATGTGCTGGAGGGCCTTGGGAGTCCTCCGCTCCGCGAGGCTCATCGCCGCCGAGGAATCCATGCAGCACCTCAGTCTGGTGCGGCTCGGGGCGGTCGCGGGCGTGCTCCCGGAAATCCCCGTCCGAAGGATCAACGAGTTGCTCCTCCTCGTCCAGCCCGCCCACCTCCAGCGTGCGATGGGACGCGAGCTCGACCAAGACGCCCGGCGCGAGGCCCGCGCCGAACTTCTCCGTGCCTGGCTCGCCTGAACCCCGCGGCGACCGCCAACCGATCTCAGAGTATCTCGCTCTCACACGTTCTCGGACCGGATACGTTCCTTTGTCCCCCTGCCAACCCCGACCGACAACCTCTCGGGTGTCGCAGCAGACCAACTCCGACCCAGCTCCAAAGGAGGATCTCATGTTGATCGAATCAATGACCATTAAGCTCCTGACCCTGGTGCTCTCGGCGGGAGCATTTCAGCCTCCCGAGGACCACCCTTCGCGACCGACGCCTCAAGCCGATCGTCGCTCCGATGCCCCCATTGATCGCGAATCCATGCCAAAGGCACGCAATCGCGCAAACCCCACCGCCGATGGACCACGCGACAACGCCCCGGGTACTTCTCGCGGCGGTCCCGATGATCATCTGAATCAAGGTCCTGATCGAGGGTTCCGCGGGCCACACATGGACAATCGCCCGATGGCTCCCGATGCAGGGAAAGACGGTAATCCCCGCAACGGCCAGCGCCGCAACATTGGAAAGAACCAGCGCGACCGTGGCGCCGAGCGCACACCCGGACAAGTACGCCGTCGGGCACAGGGTCAACGTCAAATGGACCCCGGACAGGACATGCACATGCCCCGCATGCAGAGCCCCGATCACCGTGGGCCACGGGCATCGGGCCCGCGCGAGATGCGCCCCATGATGCCCCCGAACGCGCGCGGCGACTTCCAGCCGATGATCCCGCGCGGCCAAGGCATGCCCATGGGACGCGGCCAACGTGGGTACGGCCAGAGAGGGCATCAACAAATGCCCCAGGACTTCCGCGGCGGGCCCCGCTTCTTCGGCCCGAACGACCATCGCGCCCCAATGCCCCCGATGCGAGATTCCATGCCCCGCAGGCGCAACCGCTAAACACACGTCATCTTCGCTCTTGCGTGGGGGGCTACCTGCCCCCCGCTTTATAGCGCGCGAGGGCGCCCACTTTCAGCCCATGCGGCGTCACTCACCGGGAACGGCCTTGCTCAGGTCTACCCGCGTGCCCTGGCTCACACCCGGCGACATCGCTCGCGACCGGAGGTGCACGATTGCTTCGGCCATATCCCCTCGCACCGGTGCCGTAAACGTCATCACTTCGTTCGTGATCGGATGTCGGATCTCCAGAAGCGCCGCGTGCAACGCCTGCCGGTCGATGATCGTCCGGCCCGCGTGTTCCAGCGGCTTACCCCCGTACATATCGTCACCCACGATCGGCCACCCAAGGTGCGACAGATGCACTCTAATCTGGTGTGTTCGACCGGTCTTGAGTTCCAACTCCACCAAGGTGTAGTCCCCGACGCCCGACCCCAGCTTCCGCGGCATCGGAGCGCCGGATCCTCTTCCCGGCTCCGCGGGTTGCCACCCCGTCGACGTCGGTCGCGCCCCCAACGCGGGCGCGGTTCCAGTGTGGGCCGAAACACCGTTCGCACCGGGAACGGTGGGGGGGTCGGAGGAGTAGTACTCTCGAACCCGGTACAGCGTGAGCGCGGATCGACCCTGCTCATCATGACGGACCACCTGTTTCTCTCGATACCCTTTCTCACGATTCGGGTGTGGCCCCAGAGGCAGATCGATCGTGTCCGTCGGTGGTTCGATCAGGCCGTGCACCAGCGCGATGTAGCGTTTGTCGACTTGTCGGCGCTCAAACTGGTGCCCCAGTTTCCAATGAGCTTCGTCCGTCTTTGCGAACACCATGCACCCCGTCGTATCACGATCGAGTCGATGCACCACACCGGGTCTTGCGATCTCACCTCCCACACCCGACAGCGAGCCTCCCACCAGAGACCGATGTTGGAAGTGGAACGCCAACGCGTTGATCAGTGTCCCCGAAAGATGGCTCCGTGCCGGGTGCGTGATGATGTCCGGCGCCTTATTCATCACCAATATGTGCGCATCCTCGTACATCACTTCGATCGGGATGTCCTCGGGCACCGTCCCTTTCGCCGGCGGTGGAGGCACCACCACCCGGATCCGTGTCCCGGCTTGCACCTTCGAACTCGCCTTGGCCGGACGACCGTTCAGTGTCACGTCGCCCGCATCGATCAGCATCTGCAACTGATTCCGTGAGAGGTACGTGATCCGCCCGGTGAGATACTTGTCCAGCCTCGAGTCCAAGTCCGCCTGCACGAGGAATTCCACCGTCCGCACCGCAGGATCATCCGCGTCGCCGCTTTGCTCGATCGCCGCGAGCAAAGCGTCCTCGTCCACCTTTCCCCCGGGCGTCAATAGCCCTGGCTGGGAAGGCCCGTCCGGTGAATCGTGTACCTTGCGTGGCACGGGCTATTTGGGCGCCGCGCCGGGAGTGCTCGGATCCGTCGCAGGCGCGGGCGCGGGTGCAGCTGGCGAATTCGGCTCGGTCCCCGGGACATTCGATGGGATTGCCGGTGGTTCCACCGTCGCGGGCGACCCCGTGCCCTGAATCGTCGGTGTCAGCGAGCCTGGCGCGGCCGCCGGCTCGGGCTTCTTGGGAACCTCCGAGCGATTCATCACCACCACCATCGTGTCCAACGCATCGAGTGTCTCGAGGCGTTTCCGCGCAATGCCCGCGTGCGTGCCGTCTCCGGCTTTCTCGGCAACCTCCGCCACCTTGGTGTACCACACCTTGGTCTCGCTCTTGTTCCCCTGAGACTCCGAGACGCTGGCCAGCCCGAAGCCCGCAGGAACGGCAAGAAGCACTTTCTCTTTGCTCGCCATCGCCTCATCAAATACCAGTTGGTACTGTTCTTTCGCTTTGCCCAAGTACTGATCCCGAAGCTCCGGGCTCAGCGCCCCGTCGGCCGACTGCAACGTCCCGTCGGGGTTCGTTGCCGCTCCCAGCGCGTTCCCCTCGCGGACCGCCTTGAGGTACGCGTCCGCCGCCGCCAGACGCGACAAAATCCCCACGCTCTTGACCGATTTATACTTCTCCGCGATCTCGACGAGCACCGCGGGGTTGGGCTTTCCTCCCGCCAGCGCGAGCTGATATTCCTCGAACGCTGATGACAGCTCCATTTGCTTCGACTGTGTGTACTTGTTGTACATCCAGTACCCAGCCACCACGATCAGCACGCACCCCATCACCGTGGACGAGTACTTCCGAAGGAACTCGATAAATCCTTCGTTCAGTCTCGACTCTTCAAGGCCTGCTCGCTCGCGGATCTGATAATGGCGGTCTTCGCTCATGGGGCCAATGGTAGGGCCCGACCCCGCTCCCCATCATTCACCAGAACACCCATCGTTCCGGGGTTCGATCCTCAGGTGGCAGAAGCTTCCCGCGAACCGCCGCTGCCAACGCATCCAATCCGGCACCGGTCTCCGATGACACGCACAGATCGTGGGGCCAGCTCCCAACCCCAAGGTCCCCTCGAAGGTGGACCCGAAGTGTCTTTGCAGGCCCACTTCCCTCCGGGACGCTTTTGGCCCAACGCCCCTGCATCGGCGGGGGAGTCTCGCCGTCGCCCATCAACAGGATCAAGTCCGCCTTGGAGAACATCTCGCCGGCCAATCTCGAGGCCTCATGCTCGATTTCGTCATCGGTCTCTCGCACCCCGGGCGTATCCAAGTAATTCACCACAAGCCCCGCCAGGTTTACACACGCGCCCACATGGTCCCGGGTAGTCCCCGGCTCGTCGGCCACGATCGCGACCTCGCGCCGTGCCAAACGGTTCAACAGCGTGCTCTTCCCGATGTTCGCCGGTCCCAGGGCGACGACCAGCGGCGCGTCGATCAGCCGGCACAATTCTCGATCCGCATCCGTCTTCATCACATCGGGCAGCTCGGCTCCCCGAGCTCCGTTCGCCCGAAGCCACCCCGCCCAGGCCTCCGGTTGCCGCGCTAGCTTGCCGAGTGCTTCCGGGCTCGCCGCCCGAGACATCGCCCGCAGCATCTCGGCCTCGAGTGCTGAATCCGCCTCCGGATAGAGCTCTCGTGCCTCACACACGCCACTCTCGTCGATCCCCCGTCGTGTGAGCTCGGCGAGCAACGCCCGCACGATCTCAGGCCCGCCGTGTGGCGTGAGTTGCACCACCCGTTCCGAAACCACCGCGACCAGCCCCGCGTCGATCCCCATCAGTTCACGAAGCCCGAGCGATCCCACGGGTCTTTCGGGCAGCCCCAGCCGCCGGGCTGTTTCCCGTGCATCCCCCACGATCTGGATCACCGCCAGTGCGGCGGGCCTCGGAGGAGTCACCAGCATCCACCCCAGACTCATCAGTCGTCTCCGTCAATCTGATCGAAGTGCGCGTCCTTCCACGCCTCGACGATCCCAAGCAGTTGCAGGTCAGGAACAATGTGCTCGACGACCTCGTCGCCGTCGAAAAGCATGATCGCGTCACCGCCCGTGGCCACAATTTGCGGATAGGCCTGGTACGCCTCCGCAAACTGCTCGATTGTGTGCCTCACGAGCCCCAACGCCGCGTTCCGAACTCCCAACTGCATCGCGTGCGACGTGTCCTTCCCGAACGGCCCACGCGAAGGATCGAATTTCTGCGGCGCCAGCCTCGGCAACGCGGCCGTTTTCTCGGTCAGAGAAGCGAGCATCGTCGATAGCCCCGGCGCGATCACGCCGCCCTGAAACGTCCCTTCTCCGTCGACAAAGTTCACCGTGATCGCGGTTCCCGCATCGATCACCACCACCGCCTGCTGCGCCCGCCGATACGCCGCCAGGCCGCACAACATCCGATCCTGACCCACCGTCGAATCGTCGTCAAGTGCCGTCGGCATCAAAATCGGCACATCCGATCCCACCCGCGCCACTTCCGCGCATCCCGACTCACCCAGCGCCTCGGCCAGCGGCACGCTAAACCTCGGGTTCACGCTCGACATCACCACCGCCGACGCAGGGCCGGATTCACCCCCCCTGCACAGCCGCGCCACCGTTGCCGCCACGATCGAAGGGTCCGAGTTCTCCAAGGCCTGCGCGTCGTGGATGTCCTTTCCCGATGCAAACCCGACCCGTGTCCGGGTATTTCCGACCGCGACCGCAACAATGGGAGGATACGTGGGGATGGTGCTCACGCCCCAGCGTATGGACCTCGGCGCCCCTTGTCAGGCCAACCTGCCATCAGGCTTCATCGGCCTACAGCCCCTGCCGCCCACGCGAACGCAGCAGCCAGATCAAAAATGGTGCCCCGATCAGCCCCGTGACCGCTCCCAGCGGAAGCCGACCCGTGCCCACATCCGCAAGCCGGATCAACGTATCCGCCGCCAGAACCAACGCCGCTCCAAGTCCGGCGGCACTCAGCAGCAGCAGCCGATGACCGGGGCCCACCATCAACCGTGCCACATGCGGCCCCATCAGCCCCACAAATCCCAGCGGCCCGGCGACCAGCACCGCCGTCGCCGAAAGCGAACCTGACACGACAAACTGTGCCAGCTTCAGCCGCACCAGCGACACACCGATACTCGACGCTGCGTCTTCTCCCAGCGTCGCCGCGTCCATCGATCGAGCGAGCAACATCGACCAGGCCGTTCCGCCCAAGAGCACCAACCCCGCGAGCCCCAACTCCACCGGCCGGTGCTCGTCATGGATCCCGCCGAGCAGCCACCGCGAAACCCATACTCCTCGGTCAAGCAACGCCTGCTGCACCAGTACTCCCGCCGCCGCGCAGACCAAGCCCACCGACACGCCGACTAGCGCGAGCGTCGAGTGATCGACCCGCCCTCGGCGCTGTGAAAATCCGAACACCAACCCCAGTGTGGCGAGCGCCCCCGCAAACGCCGCCGCTGCGGGCATATGTTCAGGCCAAAGACCGAGCTGAACTCCCCACGCCGCCAAAAGCACCGCCAGTCCCGATCCGGACGAGATCCCCATGATGTCAGGCGACGCCAGCGGATTCCGCAATAGCCCCTGCAGAAGCACTCCAGCCAAACCCAACGACCCTCCAGCAATCACGCCGGCCGCAATCCGCGCCAGCCGGATTTCCAACGACGCAGGATCGGCAGGCCACCCCAAGCCCCCGGGGCCCGAGACCATGCGCAGCCCGCCGGCAGCAAGAAACGTCACCGTCACCATCGCTACGCCGAACCAACCCTTCCCGGTGGAAGGTCCGTGCTCGTTCGGGGCGGGGTTGGTGAGATACCGTGACATTCTCGTGGGGACAGTCTACGATTGCGGCCCTTACCGACGGAGAATCCCGTGGCAAAGTCCTTCAAGTGCCGAGTTGTCACCCCCATCGCCTCGCTCCTCTCCGAGGAGGTCAAGCACGTGCAGATGCCCGCTTGGGACGGCTCGATGGGCTTTCTTCCCGGCCGTTCTCCCCTCGTGTCAAGGCTCGGCGCGGGTGAACTCCGCCTCGAATTCGCCGACACCAGCAAGGGACAGGGCGGGTCTCGCAGCTTTTTCGTCGATGGGGGGGTCGCCAAAATGCAGGGCGACGAACTCTTGATCCTCGCCGAGAAAGCAGCCGCCGCTGAGTCCATCGTTCTGGCCGATGCCGAAGCCGAGCTCAAAGCAGCAATGTCCCCCAAACAGGGAACGAAGGCCGAGGATGAACGTCGAGCTCAGACGAGCGCCAGAGCCAAGGTTGCATTCGCCCAGCGTGCCCGAGGTGGTATCTAGTCGGCTAGAATCGCAGACTATTCACAGAAGATCACAGAAAATGGGACGTTCGTCGACGCTGGGCACGTTCATGTCGCGCGCTGGTACAGATTGTCTCGTTCGCATATTATATAAGTAAAATGCCCCCCGGGTCGGCCCCCAAGGAAAACCCGCGCAGGAGAATCAAATGTCGCATCTCATCGCCGCCGGCCCGCTCGAACGCATCAAGGTGCAGACGTTCCCGTCCAGTGGTGTGGCGAGCAAGGCCGTCGCTGCGGAGATCGCGGCCCTCATCCGTTCCCGCGCCGCGGCGGGCAGAAAAGCCGTCCTCGGGCTTGCCACCGGCAGCACCCCGCAGGCCGTGTACGACGAACTCGTCCGTCTTCACACGCAAGAGGGTCTCTCGTTCAAGAACGTCGTGACGTTCAATCTCGACGAGTACTACCCGATGCACCCGGACAACCTCCAGAGCTACCGGCGCTTCATGCGAGAGTATCTCTTTGACCTCGTCGATCTCGATCCCGCAAACGCCAACGTGCCCGACGGCACGGTCTCCCGTGATGCCATCAACGCCTACTGCTCGGAATACGAGGCCAAAATCAAGGCCGCCGGCGGGATCGACATCCAGATCCTGGGCATCGGCCGAACCGGGCACATCGGCTTTAACGAGCCGGGATCCCCCCGTGAAAGCCGCACCCGACGCATCACGCTTGACAAAGTCACGCGGATGGACGCCGCCAGCGACTTCTTCGGGGAATGGAACGTCCCACGCACCGCGATCACCATGGGCGTGGGGACCATTCTCGACGCTCGCCGCGTCATCCTGATGGCCTACGGCGAGCACAAGGCCCCCATCGTCAAGAAGGCCGTCGAAGGTGAGATCAACCACCACGTCTCAGCCTCGTACCTCCAGCAACACGCAAACTGCACCTTCATGCTCGACCCGGCGTCGGCGGCCGAGCTCACTCGCTTCAAGACTCCCTGGCTCCTCGGGGCGTTGTCCGAGTTCAACCTCGAATGGGATCTCCGAACGACCAAGAAAGCAGTCATCTGGCTCGCAAAGCAGGTCGGAAAGCCGATCCTCAAGCTCACCGATGAAGACTACAACGAGCACGGGCTCAGCGAGTTGCTGCTGGCCCGCGGGGCCAACCGCGGCGCCTACGACGTGAACATCGAGGTCTTCCGTTCCGTGCAGAAAACCATCACCGGCTGGCCCGGGGGCAAGCCTTCTCCCGAGGCGCTCGCCAAAGTCCAGGCCGCTCTCGCCGGGCAGAAGCGGCTCGAAGGCCCCGGCGCCGCCGTGTGGCGTGGGCTCTCCGTCGAGCAGGCCGCCACCAACGCCGATAGCCGAAATACCACCGAGGCCTATCCAAAGCGTGTCGTGGTCTTCAGCCCGCACCCCGATGACGACGTCATCAGCATGGGCGGCACGTTCATCCGCCTCTGCGAGCAGGGACACGATGTCCACGTCGCCTACCAGACCAGCGGAAACATTGCCGTCTGGGACGAGAACGCGATGCGGCACGCGGACTTTGTCGCCGAGTTCGCCCGCGCGTTCCCCGAGATCGGCTGGGACATCGCCAAGCGCATCGAGGCCAAAATCGAGTCGTTCATCAAGAACAAAAAACCCGGCGATGTCGACGCCCCCGAACTCCAGAGAATCAAGGGGCTCATCCGAAGGACCGAGGCCCGCGCCGGCGCTCGCTACAGCGGCGTCCGCCCCGAAAACATCCACTTCATGGACCTCCCGTTCTATGAGACCGGACGCGTCAAAAAGAAGCCCCTGGGCGAGGACGACATCCGACTGACCTGCGAACTGCTCGACCGCGTCAAGCCACACCAGATCTACGCCGCCGGTGACCTCTCGGATCCGCACGGGACCCACCGTGTGTGCCTCGCGGCGATTACCACGGCCCTCCACAGGCTCGCCGATCGCCCTTGGATGAAGGACTGCACCGTGTGGCTCTACCGCGGCGCGTGGCAAGAGTGGGGCGTCGACGAGGTCGAGATGGCCGTTCCTCTCAGCCCCGACGAAGTCGCTCGCAAACGCTTCGCCATCTTCAAGCACGAGAGCCAAAAAGACGAGGCGCTGTTCCCGGGGCCCAACGACGCCCGCGAATTCTGGCAACGCGCCGAAGAACGCAACCGCAACACCGCCGCCGCCTACGACAAGCTCGGGCTCCCCGAATACGAGGCCATCGAAGGGTTCGTACGCTGGCGTGCCAGCATGGCCGACGGCTCGCTCGATCATCGGTCCTAATCGTCCGCGTTCGATCCGTCTTCCCGAGGGAGCACGCATGAATCAGATTGCTGTCTGTTCTTGGTCGCTGAGGCCCGTCTCGCCCCACGATCTCGTCGAGCTCTGCCGAGAGTGTGGCATCTCCGCGGTCCAGTTGTGGCTCGACCCTCTCCGACAGTGGCAGTGGAAGCCCGACACCATGGGCGGGCTCGCCAAGCAGACAGGCCTCTCATTCGTCTCGGGCATGTACGCGCCCAAGGACGAGGATTACTCCACCCTCGAATCCATCAAGGCCACCGGCGGGCTCAGGCCCGACAACACATGGGAGGCCAACAGCAAGGCCGCCGAGGGGAACGCCATCATGGCCTCTCGCCTCGGGATCTCCCTCGTCACCTTTCACGCCGGGTTCATCCCGCATTCCAAAGACGACGCCCTGCGGTCCACCATGTGCCAGAGGCTCGCGCACGTCGCCGACGTCATGGCAGCCCGGAACATCCGGGTCGCACTCGAAACCGGCCAGGAGGACGCTCATACGCTCCTTGACGCACTTGCCCAGATCAACGAAGCACTCCCGCCCAAGGCCCGCATCGGCGTGAACTTTGACCCCGCGAACATGGTCCTCTACGGCATGGGCGACCCGATCGCTGCCCTGCAGCGGCTCATGCCGCATGTCCTTCAGGTCCACATCAAAGACGCCGTTCCCGCAGCCAAGTCCGGAATATGGGGCGAAGAAAGGCCCGTTGGCGCAGGGGCGGTCGATTGGAAATCGTTCTTCGGCGTGCTCCGCGAGGCTCGATACACCGGAGATTTCGTGATCGAACGCGAGAGCGGCGACGACCGTGTGGCCGATGTTCGACGCGCCGCGGATACGATCCGTTCACATTGGCCAGCGAGCGCTCCCGGCGCCCTCGCTCGGCCCGCCGAATCTTCAGGAGCCCGCCCGTGAACAAACCCCGCGTCGGCATCATCGGTTTGGGCTTCATGGGCCGCACTCATCTTGCCTCGTACCGGGCAGCCGGTGCCAACGTCGTGGCCGCCTTGGACCCTTCCGGCGCCCGTTCCCTCAATTCAGGAAACCTCCCGCCCGCGGATGTTGATCTCGGCGGGATCGAGATCTACCGCGATTCCGACGAGTTCTTCTCCAAGGCCACCCTCGACGCCGTGAGCGTCTGTACTCCCACCGATTCGCACGTCGCGGTCGCCAAACAGGCTCTCTCTCGCGGTTGGCACGTGCTCGTCGAAAAACCCGTGGCTCTTCAGGCCTCGGCTATCCGTGACCTTGCACAAGCCGCCCAACTCGCCGGCCGATGGTGCATCCCGGCGATGGTCATGCGGTTCTGGCCCGGCTGGACCTGCCTGCGAGATTGCATCCTCGACAACCGTCACGGCCTGCTTCGCTCGTTGAGCATCGAACGCCTCGGAAGCCTCCCCCAGTGGAACAAGGAATTCTTCGCCGATGAGTCCCGATCCGGTGGTGCCATCGCCGATCTCCACATCCACGATACCGATTTCGTCTATTGGTGCTTCGGACGCCCCGACTCCGTCGTCACCAGCGGCACTCCCTTGCAACTCACCACCATCTACCGCGTCGGCGGCGAACGCGGCCCTCTGGTCTCCGCCTCCGGCGGCTGGGGGCAACATCCCTCCTTCGGCTTCCGCATGCGATACCTCGCCAACTTCGAGCGGGCCACCATCGAATTCGATCTCGGCAAAGGCGTCACCATCTCCAACGACGACGGCAGCCGCCCACTCGACTGCGGGCTCCTCAACGCCTACGAAAGCCAGGTCGCTCAATTCCTCCGTGTCATCGGCGGAGATGAGGCCCCGCGAGCCACGCTCGAGCAGGCCGCACTGGTCGCCGAAATCCTCGATCTTGAACGCCAGAGCATGATCAGCCGGGGGTGCGGCCGTTGGCCCCGCGAGGCCCACTCCCAAGATCTCCCGACCAGATCTTGACGAGCAAGCTCGCGGTCAGCTTCGCCCTCTGCGCCAAGCTCCGTACTTCGATCCACTCGTCGGTTGTGTGCAGCCCGCCCCCGCGAACGCCCAGCGTATCGATCACCGGGATCCCCGATGATTGCAGGTTGTTCCCGTCGCACACGCCTCCGGTCGTCCCGAAGGGCAATGCCTGTTCAAGCTCCTCCGCCGCTCGCCTCGCCAATAGGGCCAGACTCTCAACCCCAGGAGTGCGTGGTTTGGCCGGACGTGCAAAGCTCCGGCGGACGATCAACTCCCCTTCCGGCCCAGACCGCGAAAGCGCATCGAGTGCCGCAGACAGCTCACGCTCCGCTCGGGGTGTTCCGAACCGCACATTGCCCCACGCGCGCGCCGCGTCCGGCACGATGTTCGTCGCCGATCCTCCCCGGATCACGCCCACATTCACAATCTTTCCTGCCGGGGCGTCCGATTGCGCGGAGATCTCGAGCACAGCCCGCGAAAGCAGCGTGATCGCGTTCCGGCCCGAAGCGATGTCTCGCCCCACGTGCGCCGACTTGCCCACTGCGTCGATCACAAACTGCCCCGATCCAGGCCTCTCAACCACCAATGAGCCGTCGGGCAGCGCGGGCTCGAACACAAGACCCGCGACGATCCCCACCTCGGCCGCCACCGCCCGCAACGCACGATCGGACCCGTACGACCCCGTCTCCTCATCGCTGTTGAGCACGAACGTCCATGGCCCGCGTACGCCCGCGTGCGCCAGCGCTTCGAGAGCCACCACCGCCACCAAAATCCCGCCCTTCATGTCAGCCGCTCCGGGGCCCCGGGCCACCTCTCCAGAAGGGTCCACCTCCAGCCGGCGGAACGGGCCTTCGGGATCGTGAACGGTGTCGACGTGCCCGCAGAGCAGAACCCGGCCTCCTGTGCCGGCAGCACGCACCACCGCCGTTGCGGGCGGCGCATCTCGCGTTGCCAGGGGCCGCCGATCACGATGATCGATCCACTCGGGCCGCTCGTCGCCCGGGATCAGTTGCACGCTCGTCTCAGGCCCTCCCAGCGTTCGCAGACGCTCGACCAGTACGCCGCGGCACTCTTCGAGACCAGAGACAAGTCCCCCTCCAGTCGGGATCGCTACCAGATGAGTAAGATCCTCGAGCATCTTGCCCGACGCCGAGTCGATGTACGCCGCGGCCGCTCCAGGAATCGTCATCGTTTGTGCTCCATCGTGCCCACACCTGTTGCCGCTCCGGCAGCTCCCGCCCCGGCATCAAACCATCCCCAGGCGTACGCCATCGTCAGCGATACCAAGCCCAGCACCGCCCCGGCCTTGATCCACAACGCCGCCCGATTCTGCGGGATCCGCGCGAGAGGTACCCCGGCCAGCCCGCGTAGTTTCCTCTGTCGCGTCCGGATCGACCCATGCCGGAACCCGAACCGGGAAGGAGGTATTCCGTTGTACGCCGCCACCAACGACAATGCCTCTGCAACCCGCTCCGCCGCTTCTGCTGACACCACCGAGGCATCGGGATGCATCGCCCGCGTCTGATCCGCCGCCGCAAACGCGTCCGCCTGCCATTCAAAGCGTCGGCTCACCCACCCGAACACCGCGACCGCTCCTCCAAGGGTCAAGAGACCCGCCAACGCCCCGAATACCTCCGTCAACTGTCGCATCGTCTTTTCGTCGAGTGCCGCGGCGTACTCGATCAACACCAACGCTCTCGACGCGCCCCACGCCACCGCCAGCCCCAACACGCCCGACGCCGCAGCCGTCGATATCGCCAGCCAGGGGAGATGCCGTTCCTTGACGTGCCCGACTTCGTGCGCGGTCACGGCCTCCACCGACTCATCACCGAGCCGCTCGAGCATCGCGTCCGTGAATAAAATGAAACGCGTTCCGGGCAGAAACCCGAGCACCGCCGCGTTCACCGTCGTCCCTCGCGTGGGCCAAACCAGCAAGTCTCGAACCCGCACCGCACTCCGCAGACACACTCGGGCCAAGGCCCGGCGTAGGTCCGACTCGGGCATCGGCGTCGCACCCCAAAGCACCTTCAGCAGCAGCGGGCTCAGCACGATCATCCCAGCCGCCCCGCTCAGTTGGACCACGGCAATCCAGCCCGCGCCAAGCTCGAACCGCGACGTCGCACGTTCGGCCGCCTCAATCCAGGCGAACACACACCCCACGGGTATCAACACCGGCAGCACGCTCTGGCGAGACCAAAACCACACAAACGTCCCGCGAGACCGCGTCGGGTGCCCTTGCTCGCCCCCGGCCACAGGGAGCCCGTCGTGCAGCACACGTTGAAACGTCGCGTCGCGCACACGCTTCTCGATAGGCTGGAACGCGAGAAACCCCACGAACAGCCCGATCACCGGCGGGCTCGCAGCGACCAGCTCGTCCAACGCCACGGGGTTTCCGATCCATTGCCGCACCAAGCCCACCCACCCCAGCACCAGAACCGCGCACGCGTGCCACATCAGACCCACGATCCGTGCGCCCAGCAGCACCGCGTCGGCTCGCGCCAGTGCCTCGACACGCCCACGGTCCATCTGCCGCCCCAGTTGTGACAACCACACCCACGTTCCGATCCACAACAACAACTGAGGGGCCAGGATCAGCCCCGCTCGCGCCGGCATCCCGGCCTCCAACCAAGTCAGCGACTCCAACCCGGCGTCCGCGAGGCCACCACCGGTCTCACCGTGCAGCCACACCAGAACAAACGCCGCAATAACCGTCTCTTGGATCACTCGGGTGGAGCGTAGGTGAGTCTGCGCAACGTCGCGGCTATCGCATCGGCGTACCCGGCACCATCTCCCAGAGGTCCGTGCACGACCCGTGCGGGGAGCTCGGAACGCAGCCGACGAAGCCTCGATCGATCGAACGCCAGACCCGCCGCTACCGCCACAAACTCGTCCTCCGTCGCCGACGCGAGCCCGGTCTCGCCCACCGCCGTCAACAGCGAGAGTCCCACGCGCGCCGCGTGACGGTCGCCGATCAACGATACAACCGGCACACCCATCGAAAGCGCCTCACACGTCGTCGTCGTGCCGTGGTAGGGGTACGTGTCCAAGGCAACATGCACTTGCCCGTAGGCCGCCAGATGTTCCCCGTGCCCCGGTGTAAGCCCCGCGAGACTCAGCCTCTCCCTCGAAATCCCCGCGGCACGCGCCCTTTCAACAAATCTCGCCGCCACACGCGTGTCATCCAACGCCCCCGACTTGACCAGCAGCGATGACCCCGGAGTCGCACCCAGCACACGGCTCCACAGCCGCAGAGTTGTCGGAGACACTTTCGAAAGTGCATTGAAGCTCGCAAACAACGGCTTCCCCTCCGGCACACCAATCGCGGCGCCTCCACCCGCGACCGAGTGCTTCTCGGGTAGATAACACAAGAAACACCGTCCAATGTCGATCGCACGACCTCCCGCCGGATCGGTGTGTCCGTCGCCGAGGAATCCCGATGTTCCATCCAGCCCCGTCTCGCCGGGGTAGCCCACTGCCGTGAATTGCACCCGCGCAGGCCTGCGTTCCAGAATCCCAGGCCTGGCGCCCGATGTCAGCCCCGCCAAGTCGATCAGCACGTCGATCCCGCGCTCCGCGATCGCCGCCGCTGAGGCTTCATCCGTTAGCCCCCACGCCTCGATCCACTCGTCGCACACAGCACGGCACGCGGTGTTGGCTCCGTCCATCACGCCAGAAAGGTCGATGCCGATCACTCGGAACTCATCGCGTGACAGCCGCGGCAGCCATGACAGCACGAACCGCGAGACCGGGTGATTTCGAAAGTCGGGCGACATCAGCCCAACGGCGATCCTCCCGGGCGTTCCTCCGGGAGTCCCGCCGACGCTACCCCCGCGCTTCACCCGCGGCACGCCCGAGTGCGTCCCCGTTTGCCGGTGATACTCGGCAAGCACTTCTCCGTTCGTCGCATCGTCGTACTGGGCCACCATCGCCAGTTGACGCCAGACCGCGACGTTCGCCGACGCCCCAGCCATCGGCAGCAATCCCCGCACGGCTTCTCCCGCTCGTCCCTGTTCCAACCGAACCGTCGCCAGGTTGCATTCCGCTGCAGCAAACCCCCTGTGCGTGCTCACCGCGAATTCAAGCAGATCCTCCGCCTCGGCAAGACGACGCACCGGCCCCGTGCACAGCACACGCGCGAGGTTAACCAATGACGCCGCGTGCCGCGGATCGATCGCGAGGGCCGCCCGATAAGCGGCCTCGGCCTCGCC